>ERZ1673736.798-NODE-798-length-46663-cov-14.818186_pt1 | contig 46663 bp, 41 predicted proteins | sample MGYA00580212_ERZ1673736 | MGnify/ENA primary metagenome ERZ1673736 (study PRJEB41218, sample SAMN15661752) | gut metagenome | host: Homo sapiens | place: Canada: London | collected 2015-08-20/2019-03-30 | study: EMG produced TPA metagenomics assembly of...
GGCCCCTTATAGGGGCATAATCAAACCACCAGTTGAACTGGTGGTTCATGACTAGAGTATAAAATTTTAGCGGTAGACTGGATTTTCGGAACCAGCTTTTCCACAGACGGTCCAGGGCTTTCCGCCTTCATCAGATTCATATGGTAGCCGCCTGTCAGGGGCAGAAGGCTTAAAATAAAGACAAGAACGCCCATGCCTCCGATCCAGTGGGTAAAGCTTCTCCAAAATAAAATACAGCGGGGCAGAGCTTCCACATCGCTTAAAATGCTGGCTCCTGTTGTGGTAAAACCGGAAACCGTCTCAAACAGAGCGTCCACCGGATTTGTGATGGATCCGCTGAACAGGAACGGGAGAGATCCCATAACGCTCAGCACAATCCAGCTGAGAGAAACAGAAACAAACCCCTCTTTTGTGTAAAAAACCATGTTTTTGGGCTTTCTCACTGTCAGGGGAACGCCGAACAGAAAGCAGAGCGCCATAGCTGCGGCAAAGGAAAAACCGGCAGTTTCCTGATAGATGACAGCCGTTAGGCAGGGAAGCAGCATCAGGAAGCCTTCACAATTCAAAATCCACCCGATTACATAGGCGATCATTGCATAATTCACAGCTCTACCTCCTTAGTGTTCCAGAATGTCCAGGATATTCTGCTGTCCCCGCTCCAGCGTGACTACAATGACAGAATCGCCTACCTGAATGGAATCGTGTCCTCTTGGAATCAGCACCTGTTCCCCCCCTACGGATGCAGCAGATCAGATAACCAGGCCGTATTTTAAGCTCGGAAAGGGGGATATCAGTCACTGGGCAGGTATCCAAAATAGAAAATTCCAGAGCTTCCACCCGGTTGTCCAACAGGCGGTACAGGGTTTCAATCGTATTGACGGCAGAATGGCGCATACTGCGGACATGCTGGATAATATAGTCCGTTGTCAAATATTTAGGATAGATGACGCTGCCGATGTCCAGCCCTTCAATAATATCGTCAAAGGCCAGACGATTGACCTTGGAAATAAGCTTTGCTTTTGAATTCTTTTTGGCAAAGAGAGCCAGAAGAATATTTTCTTCATCCAGATTCGTCAGGGTGACGAATGCCTCCGCCCGTCCAAGCCCTTCTTCCATCAGAAGATGGCGGTCTGTGCCGTCTCCATGGATAATGGTCGCTCCTGGCAGCAGGCTGCTGAGGGCTTCGCAGCGCTCCAGGCTGTTTTCCACAATCCTTACCCGGACGCCGTTTTTGAGAAGCTGTTTAGCCAGGTAATAGCCGATCGTTCCGCCTCCGACAATCATCACAGACTGTATTGGCTTGACAGGAAGGGAAAAATGCTTAAAAAAGCGGTGTACCTGCTCTTTTGACGCTACAAAAGAGATAGCGTCATCTTTGCGCAGGATGAAATTCCCATCGGGAATATAGACCGTATCATTCCGCTCCACAGCGCATACGAGAACGTCGCTGCCGGATCGTGAGGGAAGTTCCATAACCGGAACGCCGTCAAGGAGAATCTGGCTGTCTACCTTCATCTTTACAAGATAAATTCTGCCGTTTGCAAATGTGTCGATTTTGCTGGCGGCAGGGAAACGCAGCAGCTTTTCAATTTCCCGCGCAGTAGTCAGCTCCGGATTAATGATCATGGAAACACCCATTTGGGCTTTAATAAAATCAATCTCCTGGCTGTACATGGGATTTCTGACTCTGGCGACAGTCTGGCAGCGTCCAGCCTTTCTGGCAATCAGACAGCAGAGCAGATTCAGTTCATCGGAACCGGTGACAGAGATAAGAATGTCAGCCTGCGCAATCCCGGCTTCCAAAAGAGTTGTGATGCCTGCTCCGTTTCCGCTGATTCCCATTACGTCTAAATCCTCTGTAATAGTCTGAATCTTTTTGGGATTCGTGTCAATAACAGTGATGTTATGGTTTTCAGAAACCAGCTGCTCTGTCAGGGCGCGCCCAACCTTTCCGCAGCCAATAATAATAATTTTCATAAAACAGTTACTCCATTCCGACAGTTTAGCTTCTGTACTTTAATATCCCCAGGACGCCTGAAATGCCCGACGTGCCAGGCAGAGCGATCCTGAGGCTGATCATATGGCTATTATAAAAAGGGCAGGATAAAATAAAGATAAGATAAAGATAAAATTAAGATAGAATAAAAATAAAAGAGATAAGATTAACAAAAAATAAAGAAAGACGGAAAACAATGGGTTCATAACCTGAAAAAGAGCGGGAAAAGAGGAGGAGCCGGACAGATATCTGCCCGGCTTATTATGAAAAAAATATTACTGTCTCTCTCGAGAAGTATTTGGTTTCTATGGTTATTAGTATAGACAGAGTTTGTGTACCGAATTTGGAGAAATTGTAAACAATATTTGAACAGAACGTAAGTAATTTATGAATAGGATCGGGAGCGCAGAGACGGCGGAAGCCGCTGCAGGATAGATTCCTGCAGCGGTTCTGCCTGGCGGCTGAAAGGGCGCCGGAGGACTCGGCCGCCTGGACAGAGGGCTATGAGCTGCATCCGCATCCGGTGGAGGATCCGCTTCCATTCAGAGGCATAATGCAGTTTGCAATTCCAGCTTCATAGCCGTTCTGATAGCCTGCCTGGCAGCCGGCGGCATAGCCGTCGTTGTAACCGTTTCGATAGCTGGCGTTTCCGGAGGAGCAGCAGGAGTTAGAGGCAGTATTTCCACAGCAGGAACCAGAGGCATTGGCATCGTCATAGCAGGTTGTATAGCACCGGCAGCATCTTCTCTGACATCCACAGTTATTATATCTTCTAAAACAACACATATAAAAATCTCCTTGATTAATTATTATTTATAATATATGGTATGTACATCGGGACAATAGGTTCCGAAAAAATGCGGAGATTTTACAGGAGGAATTATGTTTCAAACAGATGCCATTGTTCAGCTGGAGAATGGAACCTGGTCGTGCAGAACCCAGTGCCGCAGTGTCCATACGGCAGAAGAAGTCAGGTCAGGATTTATTGGGCCTGTTCGTCAGATCAGCATGTTTGCGGACCTGTATCGTGAAGGAAAGGAAATTGTGCTGGAGGGACCAGACAGAGAGACAGTAGAAAAGCTGGCGGATATTCTGAATCATTCGGCAGAAGAGCTGCTGGAAAAATAAAAGAAGAGTGCAGAAGGAGAGGGGAAGGGGACCCTGAAGAAAAAGAAAGTTTTTCTGAATTGAGCCAGAAAAGCTTTCTTTTTCGTACTCTTTATAGCTCCAAACGAGAAAACAAGAGATTCAGGGATTTTTTATAAGGCGGGAGTACTCTGGCTATTTCACACGATCGAATTCAGGGTTAAAGGCATAGAAATTTTTCCTGTCCAGATGATCCTGCAAATTTCTTAAGGCTTCACCGAATCTTTGGTAGTGGACAATTTCACGTTCCCGTAAGTATCGAATCGGATCACAGACGTCAGGATCCTTTACAACACGGAGGATGTTGTCATAGGTGGAGCGTGCTTTCTGTTCGGCAGCGAGATCCTCCGTTAAATCTGTGATGGCGTCGCCCTTTACCTGGAATTCGCAGGCGTTAAAGGGGACGCCTCCGGCTGCCTGCGGCCAGATTCCTGTGGTATGATCGATGTAGTAGGGGCCGAAGCCAGACTTCTCGATCTGATCCGGAGTCAGGTTTTTTGTAAGCTGACAGACGATAGCGGCCACAATCTCCATATGGGCCAGCTCCTCCGTGCCAATATCGGTCAGAAGTCCCTTTCCCTCTGCGTAGGGCATGGTGTAACGCTGGGAAAGATAGCGCATGGAAGCGCCGATTTCTCCGTCAGGCCCGCCATACTGACTCATAATAAACTGTGCAATCTTTGGGTTTGGCTGAGTGATTTTTACCGGGTACTGAAGCCGTTTTTCATATCTCCACATAAGCTACACCTCCCCTTCCCATGGCCACTTTTCTGTCATCCAGGTCCAGCGGTCTATATTTTTGACAGAGTCAGCCAGAAGAGGACCATACTGTGTCTGCCAGGCCTCCATCGCTTCCCTGCGAAGTCCGGCAGCATGATGATAGTAATTTAATGCCTCCTGATCCGTCGGATGAGTATCCAGGTAGAGGAGGACGTCATCCATTGCGAAGCTGGCCTGATCAATCTGGCGCATAAGCGCTTCTTTTTCCGCAGGAGCTGCAGAAGAATTTCTGCTTCCATTATTTGTCATTGTTCCAAACATCAGATACACCTCCCTGCTAAGAATGGAAGATCCAGATCCGGGAAAATGGTTCCTCTGGAAAATCCGGCGTCTAAATCATAAGTTTTTCCCCACCGCTGCATAGGAACATAGGCCATGCCCACAGGGTAGTTGGAAAAGTCAACCGGACATCCGGAAACAGGAGGATTTTCATCTGTATTGTTTCCTGGCTCTGGCCTGAGGACAGGCCCGGGACCAGGTTCCGCCGCTGTCTGGCGTCCGGGAGCGGCCGTCTGGCCCGGATCTGCGGCTGGATTCTGCCACGAAGGGGAGCAGCCTGGATTCGGACAGCTCCATCCCCATTCTCCATATTGTCCATACAAGGCCTGGCGTTCTACAACAGTCTCCTTCTGATTTTGATACTCCTGACCGGAAACGCTGTCTCTGACTGGCATAACATTAGCGTTCCGCCAGTCCCTGGCAGAGGAATTTCCGATCTGACTGCGTACAGAGCGGGAAGAAAGAGGTTCTTTTTCCTTCACGCCGGAATACTGCTGATCATAGCAATTCATAGTTTCTTTGCCCTTTCCTGATTGGTTTACAATCCTATCATATGTTCGACGGCACGTTCACTGTTCATGGAGCGGATATATTTTTAAAAAGTATTGCCGTGAGACAGATGAAATCATTGCTATAGGTAGGCGATTCCTCCGGCAATTCCGCACAGTGCCAGGACGAGAACAGGATTCAGACGGACTTTTCGTATCAGAATCAGAGCCGCGGCAAAAACAGCCACGGCAGTCCAGTTCAGATTGGCCGCCGTTTCGGCAAGCTTTTTAATGGGATCTGTGCTTTCTGCCAGCTCTGAGCCATTGGATGCAAAGGCAATGACGAAAATAGTCATAGCGGCGGAGAGGATCAGGCCAATGGAAGCGGCCTTCAGGCCCTTCAGAATCTGCTGGCCATAGGCAGACTGCCGGTACCTTTCAAAGCATCTGCATAGAATCAGAGAAATCACAAAGCCGGAGAATACGCATCCCAGCGTAGCGGCGGCAGCTCCTGCCAGGCCGCCTGTCTGCAGGCCTACGAAGGTAGAAGTGTTCACGGCCAGCGGCCCAGGCGTCATCTGGGAAATCGTGATAATATCTGTAAATTCCTGAATGGACAGCCATCCCTTCAAATCGACTGCGTGCTCTTTAATCAGCGGAATAACGGCGTAACCGCCGCCGATGCTGAACAGGCCAATCTGCAGAAATTCCAGCAGCAGTTCAAATATAACAGTCATGCTTTTAACATCCTTTCTTTCTATCTGCACACCATACCTCGCCCACGCAGACACAGCAGCAGGCAAGGAGGATCAGGGCCACATTAAGATTCAGAAAAAAGCTGGCAGCAAAGGCGGCCGGGACCATCGCTGTTAAAAGGCGGCTTTTTTCGTTTTTGATTACCTGCACCATATCGAGAATTAAATCTGCGATCAGGGCCGCCGCTCCGGCTTCCATGCCCTTTAAAACAGCATTTACCAGAACATTTTGCGAGAAAGACTCATACCAGGCGGAAATCACAGATAGGATAATCAGGGCGGGCAGGACGGAGGCGATACAGCTGACAACAGCGCCGGGCAGTCCAGCCGTTTTGTATCCCGCCAGAGACGAGAGATTGACGGCAATCGCACCGGGCGAGGACTGGGAAATAGCGGCCAGCTCCATGACCTCCTCCTCCGTGAGAAAATGCTTTTTCTGGACAAAGTATTTACGGATCATCGGTATCACCACATAGCCTCCCCCAAAGGTAAAGGCGCTGATAAATAAGTTAATGCAGAACAGCCAGGCGAGCTGCCTGAGGGTCGTTTTTTTCATAAGCAGTGCTTCCTTTCACAGTATTGCAGCATGCCTTTTTCAGGCATGACGCGCCGCAGGCACAGGAAAAAGGATGGCTTTGCGCGCTGACGCTATTATAAAACTTGCCAATATATAAGTAAAATTATATAATTTTATTATTATAATAACTAAAAAAGCATGAACAAAAGACAGAAAAGCAGAGAGAAAGGAGGACGGACGCTATGACGATTCGTCATCTGACCGTTTTTAAGGCCGTGTGCGAGGAGGAGAGCATCACCAGGGCGGCGAAGCGGCTGTTTATGACTCAGCCAGCAGTGTCCCACGTAATTGCAGATTTAGAGGATCGGGCAGGTGCGCCGCTGTTTGACAGGGCGTCCAGGAGACTGCGTTTGAATCAGATGGGGCGGCAGCTCTACGAAAAAAGCTGCCGGGTGTTAGAGGCCTATGAGGAGCTGGAAAAAAGCATGGAGAATCTGGAGCAGAGGACGGCTTTGAGGGTGGGATCCAGCATTACAATCGCGAATTTCTGGCTTCCCGGGATAATCTCCAGATTTTCAAAGCATGCCCCAGACGTTCCGGTGGAGGTGACTGTGGACAGCGCCTGGAGAACGTCTCAGAGGCTGGAAGCGAATGAAATTGATATCGCTTTCATTGAGGGAGCCTCCTATCAGGAGAAGTTTGACAGTATCTCATTTTCATCCTATCAGGTGATTCCCCTCTGCGCGCCGGACTATTTTAAAGAGAGACTTTTTCACCGGGGGGAGAGGGGAGAATCCGGATGGACGCTTCCGCCCAGAGCTCTTTCAGAGGAGAGCCTGCTGCTTCGCGAAAAAGGAAGCGCGATCCGCGACGTTTTCGACGGAGCCATGATCCAGCAGGATTTGAAGCTCTCCGCTTCATGGGTGAGCGTAAATTCGCAGACGCTGCTTCATGCGGCAGAGGCGGGGCTGGGAATTACGTTTCTGCCGGACAGACTGGCAGAGGAATGGCTGGAAAAAGGCCGCCTGATCACATTTTCTCTGAAGGGAATTTCTCTGAAAAATGAAAATCACCTGGCCCTTTTAAAAGGGAAATATATTTCAGAATCCATGAAGCTGTTCATAAGGCTGGCACAGGATCCGGAGCTGTTCTGACAGAAAAAACTATATTTTTGTTCTTTTGCCGCTTTTCTGGCATATATTATAATGTACAAGCCTGAAACCTGACGTACCAAATACAGCGGCGTGCCAGGCAGAAAAAAACAGATTTTATTTGAGCCCGATGAAAAAAAGGAGGCAGAGCATATGCCAAGAGGAAAAAGAAAAACGAGCAGAGAAAAACTGGAGGAGCTGAGAGAAACGATTGCTTCCCAGGAAGCTCAGCTGAAGGAGCTGAGACAGAGGGAAAAAGAACTGCTGAAACAGCAAAAAGAGGAGGAGCTGCGCCGCCTGGCTCAGATGATGGAAGAACAGCAGGTGAGCGCGGATAAGCTGGCAGAAATTTTGAAGGAAGCCCGGATCTCCCGCGCAGGGGCCTGAGGGCGCGGGAGATTTTGAAATCAGCGTTCAGGGAACAGAATTTAAAACAGCTTCAGACAGGAGCAGGCCTTCCAGATTCCGTCTTTTTCAATGGAATCTGTGACAAAATCAGCACAGGCTTTCAGCTCCTCGATTGCATTCCCCATGGCGACGCCGGTTCCGGCTGCCTGGATGATTTCTATGTCATTCATGCTGTCCCCAAAGGCCACAGTATCCTTTAAAGAGGGATCCTCCCCAAAATACTCGGCTAAAAGCCGCAGTCCATCCGCCTTGGAATGGCCCTTTTCGATGACGTCTGCGCCGTGCTTCCCTGCAAACAGAGGGAGGCGCAGAGTTGGAAAATCCCGTTCGATCTGAGCGGCCTGTTTTTCGTTTCCGACAAATGCCAGAGTCCGTATCTTCATATTTAAAAGCTGTCCGGGATCGCGAAAGCGTCTGCCGGAAATACCCCAGTGAAGCCGATCGCTTTCTTCCACCACTTCAGGATGGATATAGAAATCGTCATCTTTGACGGTTACGCCTATGGCAAAGCCCTGAGCGTCACAGTAGGCCAGCAGTTCCTTTAAAAGCGCCGGATCAAAGGTGTGCTCATAGAGCAGAGTATCGCCTGCCGTTACCTTGGTTCCGTTCATGTGTACGATTCCATCCGGCTTCAGAATGTCCCGGTACCTGCAGCTGTAATAATTATCCATGTCCCTTCCGGTAGCCAGGACAATCTTGTGGCGTTTACGCAGCAGCTCCACGGCCTTCAGGGCGCTGGGCGTAATCTGTCCGGTTTTGTGATCCAAGAGAGTCATATCTAAATCAAAGCTGATCATGGACGTCCTCCTTATACTGTTCGTTTTAACCGTATCAGCCGCGCAGCCTTCTCAATGCGCGGTGAAAAAATCTGTTTCTGCAATTATAACGGATCTTTCAGGATTTTCCTATAGAAATAAAAGAAAAAATAAAAGCATCTATATTCATGAAAAAATATTTTTTTCAAAAAATAAAAATAGGGCTTCCATTTTTTGCAATTTGTGCTATAATAATGAGCACCGGGGTATGGCGTAGCTTGGTAGCGCGCTCGGCTGGGGGCCGAGAGGTCGCAGGTTCAAATCCTGTTGCCCCGATTTCAGAGGACAGAGAATTGTGTTGCAGCATGATTCCCTGTCTTTTTGTTTTAAGAGATTCAATCAAACCATGGATTGCAGAAGGAGAATTTATATGACAGAGGAAAGAGTAGAAGAACTGGCAGAGAAGGCTGCAGCGCTTCACCGCAGCGGCTATAACTGCGCTCAGGCTGTAGCCTGCGCTTTAAGCGGAGAGGTTGGAGTGGACGAGGATCTGTGCTTTCGCCTGATGGAGGGCTTTGGTCTTGGAATGGGGCAGATGCATGAAACCTGCGGGGCCGTTTCAGGTGCTGTGGCGGCTCTTGGTTTTCGAAACAGCCAGGGCAGGGAAAATCCTACGACGAAAGCGTCTACCTATAGCATAGTCAGACAGGTGGGAGAGCAGTTCCTTGAGAAAAACGGCTCAACCAGCTGCATGGAGCTGAAGGGGCTGACAGGAAAGGGCGTCCTGAGAACCTGCCCGGGCTGCGTAGAGGATGCGGTCAGAATCGCCTGCGGACTGCTGGAGGAATAGAGGGAGCAAGCCGCTCCCTATTTTTTTAAAATTCTTCGCAGCAGGCTCAGAAGAAGGCCCAGAACGCAGGTTTTAAACAGAGGCTTTGACAGCGGAACCATAATCTCCAGGAACCGGCTGGGTCCGGGCAGAAGGGGCTGTCCTGCCAGAGCTTCCATGACTGCAGGCGCGCTCCAGAAGGCCAGAGCCAGAAGAAGAAAGGCCGTTATGCCCCGCCCCATATCTGCGCTGATTACCCGGTCGCCGCTTGCAAAATGGCGTTTTGTCAGGATCCAGAGCGACGACAGAGCCGTAAAGGCCAGATAGGATCCGGAGAGGGCCAGATAGCAGGCCAGGCTGTAGTTTCTCTCTGTTAAGACCATCCGCACCGAACCCAGACCGTCTCTTCCGTTTATAAGAGGAAGCAGAGGAGTCCATACCGCTTTCACCATCAGAAGACAGCAGGCCAGCTGGGAAAATCTGGCGATCAGAACAGAAAGGCCAGAGGGAAGCTTTATTTTAGGAAGAGAGGGGAGAGAAATGGAGAGCGATTTCTTTTTTCTCTTTTTCTTCTTTTTTTTCTGTTTTGCAGAAACAGGCTTATCTATCTCGTCTCTGTCATCTTCTGCGAAAGCAGAGCGCTCGTCCTCCAACGGCTCTGGGGAGGAAGGCCGCCTCCGGCTTCGTCCGCGTCCGGAGGAGTATACCCGCTCTGATGCAGGGCGGATCTCATGAGGCGCGGTGCGCTCCATGCCGTTTCCGGCCGCTGTTTTTGCTTGTTTCTTATCTTTATCGTCTTTTGAGTCAATCATTCCTATTCTCCTGTACTTCGCAGCTTTATGCCGCCAATCTTTTATTTCCTTTCCACTCTACCACAAAAATGTGAAAATTCAGAGTCCTTTCCCTTATTTTTTTCTTACGCCGTCTCAGATAATTTTCTGTAAATTCAGGGAAAATACCTGAAAAAGAAGAAAGTAGGATATTCCCAAAATAATCAAGAGGTGCTATAATTAATTGTCAATGAATGAAATGAAAAAATGAAAAAGACGTAAGGGGACTGCATCATGGAACATTTGATTGTACCAGAAAACTATGAACCGGCCATCGGACTCAGGGAAACCCAGGTGGCGATTAAAATTATTAAGGATTTTTTCCAGAGGGAGCTGGCCAAACAGCTGAATCTGACGCGAGTTTCTGCGCCCCTGTTTGTGCTTCCAGAATCAGGTCTGAACGATAACCTGAACGGAGTGGAACGCCCGGTTTCTTTTGGGATTAAAGAACAGAAGGACCGGCCGGCGGAGATTGTTCATTCACTGGCAAAGTGGAAGAGAATGGCTCTGAAGCAGTATGGCTTTCAGCCGGGCGAAGGCCTTTACACAGACATGAGCGCGATCCGCAGAGACGAGGACACGGATAACATCCATTCCCTCTATGTGGATCAGTGGGACTGGGAGAAGATTATCACAAGGGAAGAACGCACCAGAGAGACACTGGAGCTGATTGTAAAGGCCGTATATAAGGCTCTCAAGGTAACGGAGGACTATATGGCTTATGAGTATGAATACATAGGCAGATATCTGCCGGATCACATCGAGTTCGTGACTACTCAGCAGTTAGAAGACATGTATCCGGACTGTACGCCCAAGGAACGGGAGTACAAGATTGCGAAGCTTCACAAGGCTGTGTTCATTGAGCAGATTGGAGATAAGCTGAAATCAGGAGAAAAGCACGACGGCCGCGCTCCGGACTACGATGACTGGAAATTAAACGGCGACATTATCGTGTACTATCCGGTACTTGACATTGCGCTGGAGCTGTCTTCCATGGGTATCCGTGTGGATGAGGCAGTTTTAAGAGAACAGTTACAGAAAGCAGGCTGTGAGGAGCGGGCAGAGCTGGCGTTCCAGAAGGAACTTCTGGAGGGAAAACTGCCGTGCACAGTAGGCGGCGGTATCGGCCAGTCACGAATCTGTATGTTTTATTTGAGAAAAGCTCATATTGGAGAGGTTCAGTCCTCTATCTGGCCGGACGGCATCCGGGCAGAGGCAGAAAAGCATAATATTTTCCTGCTGTAAGGGATAAAGGAGGTTTTTAAGATGGATACAGTGAACGAGAGAATTCAGGCGCTCCGCGCGATGATGAAGGAAAGGGGAATCGACGCTTATCTGGTTCCCACCTCAGACTTTCATGAGTCAGAGTATGTGGGAAGCCATTTTGAGTGTAGAAAGTTTATTACAGGTTTTACAGGATCCGCCGGAACTGCGGTGATTACCCTGAAGGAAGCGGGACTCTGGACAGACGGCCGCTATTTTGTGCAGGCCGGAAAGCAGCTGCAGGGCAGCGAGGTAAAGCTGTTCAAGATGGGACAGGAGGGAGTTCCCACAATAGAAGAGTACCTGGCAGAGAATATGCCGGAGAACGGCGTGCTGGGCTTTGACGGCCGCGTGGTGAACGAGGAATTTGGCGAGGAGCTTTTGGCCCGTCTCCAGAAGAAGAATGTGACTGCTGCCAGCGGAGAGGATCTGATTGGCGCTCTCTGGACGGAGCGTCCCAGCCTTCCGGCAGAAAAGGTGTGGGTTCTGGACGTTAAATATGCGGGAAAATCAGCAAAAGACAAGATTGCCGATCTGCGAGAGGCCATGAAGAAAAACAGGGCGACGGTCCACATTTTAACGACGCTGGACGACATTGTATGGCTGCTGAATATCCGCGGAAACGACGTGCCCTGCAATCCGGTGGTGCTTTCCTACGCAGTGGTGACAGAGGACAAATTCTTCCTCTTTATTAATGATAAGACTCTGGACAGCCAGACAAAGGCTTACCTGGAGGGGCTGGGCGTAAAGATAAAGCCTTACGACGACATCTATGTGCTTGCCAAAACCTTCCGCAACGAGAGAATCCTGCTGGAGAAGAGCCGCGTCAATTTCGCTGTCTGCCAGAGTCTGGACGAGAGCAATGAAATTGTAAATCAGATGAATCCTACCGCCTCCGCCAAGGCAGTGAAGAATCCTGTGGAGATGGAGAATATGAGAAAGGCCCACATCAAGGACGCTGTGGCCATGATCCGTCATCTGCGCTGGATGAAGGAGAATATCGGTACGCTGGATATGGACGAGATGTCTGTCCAGAGACATCTGGATCAGCTGAGATTCGACACAGAGGGAAATCTGGGACTGAGCTTTGGAACGATCTCTGCCTATGGGGAGAACGCGGCTCTCTGCCATTATTCCGCCACTCCGGAAACCAATAAGAAGCTGGAGCCAAGGGGACTTTACCTGGTAGATTCCGGCGGACAGTATTACGAGGGAACGACTGACATTACCAGAACCATCGCCCTGGGGCCGGTGACAGAGGAGGAGAAGAAATGCTTCACTCTGGTGGCCGCCTGCATGCTGAGGCTTCTGAACGTGAGATTCCCTTACGGCTGCCACGGCTACAATTTTGACTTTGCCGCCAGAGAACTGCTCTGGAGAGAGGGGCTTGATTTCAATCACGGAACAGGCCATGGAGTGGGATATCTGTTAAACGTCCACGAGCGTCCAAACGGCGTCCGCTGGAGAGTCGTTCCGGAGCGCCAGGACAACGCAGTGTTTGAGGAGGGCATGGTGACCTCTGACGAGCCGGGCCTGTACTTTGAAGGAAAGTTCGGAGTCAGAACAGAAAATCTCATGCTCTGCGTGAAGGACGTAAAAAATGAGTACGGCCAGTTTATGAAATTTGAAAATCTGACCTGGGTTCCTATTGACAGAGATGCCATTGATACCAGATGGCTGGAGAAGAGGGATCTGGAGCTTTTAAATGAGTACCACAGACAGGTATACGAGGTAATGGCTCCCCATCTCTCCGAGGAGGACAGAAGCTGGCTGGAGAAGGCGACGGCTCCTATCGCATAAGTGGAAGTGGAAAAACAATAGAGTCCAGGATCCGGGAACCGTTTTTTCAGAAACCATGTCATATACACAAAAATCGGTTTATATCATATAGTAATTCAGAAGGCAGATGTCAGAAAGGCAGATGTGATGAGACAGTATAGACCAGATTTGCAGGTGTGCGAGACTGCCGCCGAAAGCCGGGGGTATCTTCAGGTAGACGTAGTGAACGAGGAAAATAATTTTCCAGTGACAGACGCTGTGGTGACGGTGCAGGAGCCGGGAGAGGGTGGCAGAATTCTGGAGGAGCTTCCTACCGATCAGTCGGGACAGACGGAGCAGCTGGAATTAGCCGCCCCTGATATGGCTCTCAGCCTGGAAAGCCAGAATACCATCCGGCCCTACAGCGTATACAATCTGAAGATTTCAGCGCCGGGATATGAGGACGCGGAAATCACAGGAACCGAGATTCTGCCGGGAGTGACGGCGATTCAGCCGGTGCGCCTGCGGCCGGTGAAGGTTTCTGCATCAGAGACAGAGACGGTCCGGATTCCGGGGCATACGCTTTATGAGACGTATCCGCCCAAGATTGCGGAGACAGAGGTGAAGCCGGTGCGGGAGAGCGGGGAGATTGTGCTGAGCCGTGTGGTCGTTCCCCAGACGGTGGTAGTCCACGACGGAGTTCCCACCGACAGAAGCGCAAAAGACTACTATGTGCCTTACAGGGACTACATAAAGAACGTGGCCAGCAGCGAGATCTACGCTACCTGGCCACAGTCTTCCATTGTAGCCAATGTGCTGGCCATTATGTCCTTTACCCTGAACCGCGTTTACACAGAGTGGTACAGGAATCAGGGGTATGATTTTACGATCACCTCCTCCACAGCCTTTGATCACAAGTGGATTTACGGAAGAGATATTTTCGATACGATTTCTGTGGTGGTGGACGACATTTTTGACAGCTATCTGTCCCGGCCGGACGTAAAGCAGCCGATTCTCACCCAGTACTGCGACGGAAAAAAGGTCAGCTGCCCTGGCTGGATGACACAGTGGGGATCCTGCGCTCTGGGGGAACAGGGCTACAGCCCCATGGAAATTCTCCGTAATTTCTATGGAAGCGATTTGTATATCAATACAGCGGAGCAGATTTCAGGAATTCCGGCCTCCTATCCTGGAACGGAACTGTCCACAGGCTCCAGAGGGGATAAGGTCCGCCAGCTTCAGGAACAGCTGGACGCCATAGCCACTGTCTATACGGCTGTTCCGAGCCTGACGCCGGATGGGATTTACGGACCGGCTACCGAGCGGTCGGTGAAGGCGTTTCAGTCTATTTTTGGCCTGCCTCAGACAGGAACCGTAGATTTTGCCACCTGGTATAAGATTTCCCACATCTATGTGGCGATTACCAGAATTGCCGAGCTGAACGGATAATCAGAAATAGACACAGACAGATAAATCCTTACAATACGAAAAGGGGAGAAGATATGAATGCCATAGCAAAAGAGCGGAATGCGGGAAAGAAGGGAAAACAGGAAAATGGCATAACAGAGGGAGTCATCTGGAAGCAGCTCCTCATTTTTTTCTTTCCTATTTTATTTGGTACGTTTTTTCAGCAGCTTTACAACACAGTAGACGCAGTGATTGTAGGCCGGTTTGTGGGAAAAGAAGCGCTGGCGGCGGTAGGAGGAAGCACGGGAACGCTGATTAATCTTTTAGTCGGCTTCTTTGTGGGCCTCTCCTCCGGCGCGACGGTTATTATCTCCCAGTTTTACGGGGGAGGAAGAGAAAAGAGAGTCAGCGAGGCTGTTCACACGGCGATCGCCTTCTCTCTGGCCTGCGGAGTGGGACTTATGGTCATTGGAATCGCCGCTTCCCCTATAGCTCTGCGGGCCATGGGAACGCCGGAAGATATTATGCAGTATTCCCTGTCCTACATCAGAATTTATTTTCTGGGAATTATTCCAAACCTGGTTTACAACATGGGAGCCGGTATTTTAAGGGCAATCGGGGATTCCAAGCGGCCTCTGTACTACCTGATGGCCAGCTGCTTTACCAATATTGTGCTGGATCTGGTGTTGGTTGTCTGGCTCCGTCTGGATGTGCGGGGAGCGGCTATTGCGACGATTGTGTCCCAGCTTGTCAGCGCAGTTTTAGTCGTGCTCCAGCTTCTTCGCACAAAGGATTCCTACAAATTGGTGATTCGAAAGATCCGCCTGAATCTGTTCATGGTAATGCGGATTGTGCGGATTGGCCTGCCGGCCGGCCTTCAGTCCGTGATGTACTCTGCCTCCAATATCATTATCCAGAGCAGCGTAAACTCTCTGGGAACAGACACAGTGGCAGCGTGGACGGCTTACAGTAAAATCGACAGCGTTTACTGGATGATTATCAGCGCTCTGGGTATTTCCATCACTACGTTTGTAGGGCAGAATTACGGCGCGGGAAAACTGGACCGGGTAAAGCGGGGAATTTACGTGTGTCTGGGGCTCAGCTTCCTCATTACGGCTATTTTAAGCGTAACCCTGTACCTGGGAGGCGGCTATATTTATCTCATGTTTACGGCAGATGCGGCGGTAATAGCCAAGGGAATGGAAATTCTTCATTTCCTGGTTCCGGCCTTCGCCACCTATGTGTGTATCGAGGTTCTTTCCGGCGCGCTGAGAGGCACAGGGGACTGCTGGATTCCCATGATTATGACGGCAGTAGGAGTGTGCGCCCTGAGAGTCCTCTGGATCCTTGTGGCGGTTCCGCTGAAGCCGGACATCCTTACTGTGGTGTTCAGCTATCCGCTTACCTGGAGTATTACAAGTATTTTATTCCTGGTGTATTTCTACTGCTTCAGTTCTCTGAAGAAATTCAATGTTCCTCTTCCGAGGCTGCGGCGCAGAAGAAAACATGCTGGAGCAGTATAAAAAGAAAGGAACGGTGTGTATGGAGTACAATTCTATGAACCAGTGGGGAGAAATCCAGGCCAGCCAAAGAGAGAGCCTGTCAGTGTATACGGCGAAGACGTTTCTCTGGATGTTTGCCGGCCTTCTCGTTACCTTTGCCATGACCTATGCCAGCTATGCCACAGGCCTTGTGCTTTTAGTATTTTCAAACAGCTATGGAATCCTGATGCTGACAGGAGCAGAGCTTTTGGTAGTGATTTTTATGTCAGCCAGAGTCCACAAGATTTCTGTGGGAACAGCCAGAGCCATGTTTCTGCTGTATTCAGCTTTAAACGGGGTGGTATTTTCCGCTTACTTCCTGATAATAGGTTCCGGCATGCTGATGTTTATTTTTGGGGCTACGGCAGTCTTTTTCGGACTGATGGCCGGAGTATCCTACATTGCCAGGGTTGATCTGTCAGGAATCCGCCCCCTCTTAATAGGCGGACTGATTTTCCTCGTGGTATTCCAGTTTCTGGCCATGTTTTTAAACCTGACTTCCATGGAAACGATCATGTGCTATGTGGGAATCCTGATCTTTCTGGGGCTGACTGCCTACGATGTGGGCATGATCCGCAGAAATTATCAGATGTTTTCCGGAAATGAGGAATTATTAGCCAAGGCGTCTATCTTCTCAGCGCTGGAGCTGTACCTGGACTTTATCAATATATTCCTGTATCTTTTAAGACTGTTTGCAAAGAACAGAGATTAACAAGAAAGAAGCTCGTCCGCGGGCTTCTCCGCCTGCGGCGGGTCGCTTCTGCGACAAAATTCCTCTTCGCCGCATGGCGATCCTCGCGGAGCGTTTATTCTGTAATAGGAATATTACAGAGTAATTTCCTATTACAGAATAAAAATGGGATCCCTGCCTTCGCTTTTTTGGCGGATGCAGAGATCCCATTTTCATTTCATAGGAAAAAGCGTCCTATTAAATTTCTGTTTAAATTTCTGTTTTCATGAATTGCTTGTCAAATTCTGGGTTAAAATAATAATAATTTTTCCTGTCCAGAGAATCCTTCAGCTGTTCCAGCGCTTCACCAAACCGCTGGAAATGGACAATCTCCCTGGCGCGGAGAAACCGGAGAGGAGCTTTTACGTCCGGATCCGTGATGACACGCAACAGATTGTCGTAGGTGGTCCGGGCTTTCTGTTCCGCAGACAGATCCTCCGTCAAATCGGTGATGGCGTCTCCCTTGCTCTGAAATTCGCAGGCGTTAAAGGGAACTCCTCCGGCCGACTGGGGCCACAGAGCGGCGGTATGGTCGATATAGTAGGCGTCGAAACCGGCAGTTCTGGCGTCCTCAGGCTTCATATTCCTTGTAAGCTGAAAGATGATGGAACAGATAATCTCAAGATGAGCCAGCTCCTCTGTTCCGATATCTGTCAAAAGTCCGCTGATTTTTCGGCAGGGCATGGAATATCTCTGGGAGAGGTAACGCATGGAAGCGGCCAGCTCCCCGTCAGGGCCGCCGAATTGGCTGATAATCAGCTGGGCCGTTTTCGGACAGGCTGTTTTAATGTTGACAGGAAACTGGAGACGTTTTTCATAGGTCCACATTTAAATCATTCCTCCTTCCCAGGGCGCGGGTCCGTCCTGAAGACTCCAGCGGTCTGCGCCGCCCAGATCGCAGACGCAGCCGGCAGTCAACGGGCCGTAGGCTTTGGCATACTGGTTCATAAGCTCCTTCCGTCTGGCCGCTTCCTTCTGAAAGCGGGCCAGGCCTTCCTGGCAGTCTGGATGGGTATCCAGGTACAGCGTTAAATCATTGACTGCAAAGCTCACCTTGTCAATCTCGTGAAGAAGGGCAGAGCGGCTTGGCGTTTCTTCATTACCGAACATAGGCGTCACCTCCTGCGAAAAAGGGCATATCGAGGGAAGGGAACAGACAGCCGTGCAGCAGAGCGGTTTCCAAATCCTGAGGCTCCTCCCAGGACTGGCGTGGGACAGAGGCAATCGCCAGATCCAGGCGGCAGGAGCAGCCGGAATCCAGCCGGTCATCATTTACTGTAGTCATAGACAGACACTTCCTTTCTGTTGGTATCGTGCAGCCAGGCGGTTTAAATGCCGCGCATGAACTGCCTGCTTTTAGTATGAGCCGCTTTGGCGCAGGATATTTCTAAAAAAGAATCCGCCAGATCTGCGGAAAAATTCCAGTGCAGGAAGGATATTATGATTGTGTGAATATTAGAACATTTCATACAATAAAACTTGCAATTTGTGCAATAAGCATATACAATATAAACTAGGCAAAATTGGGACTGCAAAAGTATCTCTTTTACTAAGCATACCAAGTCAAACTAATTCAAATGGAGGACTGCAAAATGAGTAATTCAGCGAACACATCAGCAGGTAAAAGAATTGAAGCTTTACTTGATGATAACAGTTTTGTTGAAGTTGGAGCTTATGTGAAGGCAAGAAGCACCGACTTTAACATGGCGGCGCAGAATACCGCCGCTGACGGCGTAATCACCGGTTACGGCACGATTGAGGGAAATCTGGTGTATGTATACAGCCAGGACGCTTCTGTTATGGGAGGTTCTGTGGGAGAGATGCATGCGAAGAAAATTTCCAACGTATACCGGATGGCTATGAAAATGGGAGCTCCTGTGATTGGACTGGTAGACTGCTCTGGTTTAAGACTTCAGGAGGCGACAGACGCTCTGGACGGTTTTGGACAGATGTATCTGAACCAGACCATGGCTTCTGGCGTAGTTCCGCAGATCTGCGCGGTATTTGGAAGCTGTGGAGGCGGTATGGCTGTTTCCTCTGCGATTGCAGATTTCGTTTTCATGGAAGAGAAAGCAAAGATGTTTGTCAATTCTCCAAACGCTCTCGCTGGAAATGATGAGAAAAAGTGCGATACCGCTTCAGCAGATTTCCAGAGCGGCGAATCAGGACTGGCTGACGTGGTGGGAAGCGAGGAGGAGATTCTTGCGAAGGTTCGGACTCTCGTCTCTGTCCTTCCGGCTAACAATGAGGACGACATGTCCTATGACGAGTGCGGCGACGATTTAAACCGCCTCTGTGAAAATATCGAGAGCTTCAGGGGAGACACAGGAAAGGCCCTTTCCATGATTTCCGACGACGGCTTCTTCTTCGAGGTGAAGGAAAACTACGGCCCGGAGATGGTAACTGCCTTTATCCGCCTGAACGGTATGACGGTAGGATGCGTAGCCAACCGCACAGAAGTATTGAATGAGGAGAATGAGAAGACTGCAGAGTATGAGCCGGTTCTTGGAGCAAGGGGCTGCGATAAGGCGGCAGAGTTCGTTTCTTTCTGCGACGCCTTTAATATTCCGGTTCTGGCTCTCGTAAACGTAAAGGGCTACAAGCAGTCCAAGTGCACAGAGAGAAGAATCGCAAAGGCTGCAGGCCGCCTGACTTATGCGTTTGCCAATGCAGACGTGCCGAAGGTAACGGTTGTGATTGGAGAGGCTTATGGAAGCGCTTATGTGACCATGAACAGCAAGTCCATTGGCGCGGACATCGTATACGCCTGGCCGGATGCAAAAATCGGCATGATGGATGCGGCGGCAGCAGTGAAGATCATGTATGCAGAGGAGATCAGCGCTTCTGATAAAGCGGCTGCCTTGATTTCAGAGAAGGCGGCAGAGTATGAGGCTCTCCAGTCCAGCGCGGCGGCAGCAGCAGGAAGAGGCTATGTGGACGATATTATCAAGGCAGATGAGACGAGACAGCGCGTAATTGCCGCATTTGAGATGTTATTCACGAAAAGAGAGGGACGTCCATCCAGGAAGCATGGCACAGTCTAAGGCGAGGTGACAAGATATGAAACAGAATATGAAACGGCTGCTTCTCCTGTTATCCATGATAACCTGCTTCTTTGTTCTGTCCGGCTGTGCAAAAACAGAGGATTCCGGTTCAGAAGAGGTTACAGCCGAGATGGAGGAGACTCTGGTGAACGGCTCCAGGCAGTATCTGGCTGCATTTGCAGCTTACAGCGACGAGGAGCTGGAGGAGCAGATCAAGCAGGCAGAAAAGGCAGAGAATACTGTGATTTCCACAGCTCTCAGCTCCTGGAAATCTGTAAAGGAAGATCTGGGAAGTCTCCAGGTAGACGAGATGGGAGCTCCTCTGATCCAGACAGATGAAAAAACTGGAAAGCCGGCTGTCACAGTACAGGCGGAAGGCGAGGATATTTATCAGGTAGAACTGACTGCCGTTTATGAGCAGAGAACCATGGAGTTTGTTCTGACTGCTGAGGCGGAGGACGACGGTTACGGCGGAAGCGTTCTGACTGTAACAGAGATGACATTTACTCCTGATTATTCCATAGGAGAGAAGCTGCAGAAGGCTTTCTTAAATATGCTTATGGGTATGGGAACCGTATTTGTTGTGCTTCTTTTCATCAGCTTTATTATCAGCCGTCTGAAGATGGTAAACAGCTGGGGTGCAAAGAAGGAAGACAAAACGGCAAAAGAGAGCGCTCCGGCGCCAGTACCGGCAAAACCGGCAGCACCAGTTCCAGCACCGGCGGCTCCAGCACCAGCGGCAGCTCCTGCCCCGGCCCCAGCGCCGGCTCCGGTACAGCCTGAGGAGAGCTGTGAAGAAAATCTGGCAGACGATATGGAATTAGTAGCAGTGATTACAGCCGCAATTTCGGCAGCTCAGAAGGTTCCGGCAGAGGGACTTGTCGTTCGTTCTATCCGCAGAAAATCAGGCTCTAATTGGAAGAGAGCTTAACGAGAAAGAATAAACCAGGAGGAAAGAATCATGAAAAATTATACAATTACAGTAAATGGAAATGTTTATGAAGTAACAGTAGAGGAGGGCTTTACAGGAAAGGCTTCTGCACCGGCAGCAAGACCGGCAGCTCCAGCAGCAGCACCAGCAGCGCCAGCTCCTGCACCAGCCCCGGCAGCCCCGGCTCCAGCACCAGCACCAGCTGCTGTAGCCCCGGCTCCAGCAGCAGCACCGGCAGCAGGCTCCATTACAGTCAGCGCGCCCATGCCTGGCAAGATTCTCGGCGTGAAGACGTCCGTAGGAGCAGCTGTTAAGAAGGGACAGGTAATCCTGATTCTTGAGGCTATGAAGATGGAGAACGAGATTGTAGCTCCGGAGGACGGAACGGTTGCGAGCGTCAACGTATCAGTAGGCGAGATGGTAGAGCCGGGAGCGACACTTGCGACTTTAAACTAATGAATGCGTAAATCCGTTTGGAGGGATAAACATGGAATATATAACATCAACATTGTCCAATCTTCTTCACCAGACAGCATTCTTTAATCTGACCTTTGGAAACCTGATCATGATTTTAGTGGCCTTTGTGTTCCTTTTCCTGGCTATCAAAAAGGGATTTGAGCCGCTTCTGTTAGTTCCGATTTCCTTCGGTATGCTGCTTGTAAATATCTATCCGGATATTATGATGTCGATTGAAGAGTCGTCCAATGGAGTGGGAGGACTTCTCCACTATTTTTACCTGTTAGACGAGTGGAGTATTCTGCCTTCCCTGATTTTCATGGGCGTAGGCGCGATGACTGACTTTGGCCCCCTGATTGCCAACCCGTCCAGCTTCCTTTTAGGAGCTGCGGCTCAGTTCGGTATTTATGCCGCTTATTTCCTGGCCATCTTTATGGGATTCAATGACAAAGCTGCCGCAGCTATCTCCATCATCGGAGGAGCAGACGGCCCTACTTCTATTTTCCTGGCCGGAAAGCTGGGACAGACAGGCCTGATGGGACCGATTGCCGTTGCTGCATACTCCTACATGGCTCTGGTGCCGATTATCCAGCCGCCGATTATGAAGCTCTTCACCACAGAGGAGGAGAGAAAGATCAAAATGGAGCAGCTCCGCCCGGTTTCCAAGCTGGAGAAGATCCTGTTCCCAATCGTTGTAACAGTAGTCGTATGTCTGATTCTTCCTACAACAGCTCCTCTGGTAGGTATGCTGATGCTCGGAAACCTGTTCAGAGAGTGCGGCGTAGTAAAGCAGCTGACAGAGACGGCTTCCAACGCGTTAATGTACATTGTAGTTATCTTCCTGGGAACCTCCGTAGGCGCGACTACCAGCGCAGAGGCTTTCTTAAACCTGGATACAATTAAGATTGTTGTTCTGGGACTGGTGGCCTTTGCCTTTGGAACGGCGGCAGGTGTTCTGTTTGGAAAACTTATGTGCAAGGCGACTCACGGAAGGGTAAATCCGTTAATTGGCTCAGCAGGCGTATCTGCCGTTCCGATGGCTGCCCGCGTATCTCAGAAGGTAGGAGCTGAGGCAGATCCGACCAACTTCCTTCTGATGCACGCCATGGGGCCAAACGTAGCGGGAGTAATCGGTACTGCCGTAGCAGCCGGAACCTTTATGGCGATCTTTGGAATCCAGTAAAAAATAGAGGAGGAAATGACGATGGCAAAGATAGAAAAAAAGCCGGTTAAGATTGTGGAAACCGTCCTGCGCGACGCTCACCAGTCTTTAATCGCAACGAGAATGACAACGGAACAGATGCTTCCGATTATCGATAAGATGGATAAGGTGGGCTACCACGCCGTAGAGTGCTGGGGTGGAGCTACCTTTGACGCTTCTCTGCGTTTCTTAAAGGAAGATCCATGGGAGAGACTGAGAAAGTTAAGAGACGGATTTAAGAACACAAAGCTTCAGATGCTGTTCAGAGGACAGAATATTCTTGGCTATAATCACTATGCAGACGACGTAGTGGAATATTTCGTTCAGAAATCCATTGCAAACGGAATCGACATTATCCGTATTTTTGACTGTTTAAACGATATCAGGAACTTAAAGACAGCAGTGAAGGCTGCCAACAAGGAAAAGGGACATGCCCAGGTAGCGCTTTCCTATACGCTGGGAGACGCCTACACCCTTGACTACTGGAAGAATATTGCCAAGGAAATTGAGGACATGGGGGCAGACTCCCTCTGCATCAAGGATATGGCAGGACTTTTAACTCCATATGCGGCAGAAGAGCTTGTGACAGCTCTGAAGGAATCTACTAAGCTTCCGATTGATCTGCATACCCACTATACATCTGGCGTGGCTTCCATGACCTACTTAAAGGCAGTGGAATCCGGCTGCGATATTATTGACACGGCTATCTCTCCATTTGCCCTGGGAACAAGCCAGCCGGCTACTGAGGTAATGGCGGAGACCTTCAGCGGCACTCCGTTTGACACAGGACTGAATAAGGAAGCCCTGGCAGAGATTGCAGATTACTTCCGTCCGATGAGAGAGGAAGCGTTAAAGAGCGGACTGATGAATACAAAGGTTCTGGGCGTTGACATTAACACGCTGCGCTACCAGGTTCCAGGAGGCATGCTGTCCAATCTGGTTTCCCAGTTAAAGGAGGCTCACGCAGAGGATAAGTACTACGACGTGCTTCAGGAGATTCCGAGAGTTCGCAAGGACTTTGGAGAGCCGCCGCTTGTAACTCCGTCTTCCCAGATTGTGGGAACCCAGGCTGTATTAAACGTGCTGATGGGACAGAGATATAAAATGTTTACCAAGGAGTCCAAGAAGCTGTTGATGGGAGAATTCGGCCAGACTGTAAAGCCGTTTAATCCAGAGGTTCAGAAGAAGGCCATCGGAAAGGCAGAGCCGATTACCTGCCGTCCGGCTGACTTAATTGAGCCGCAGCTTCAGAAGCTGGAGGCAGAGATGTCCCAGTGGAAGACACAGGACGAGGATATCCTCACCTACGCCCTGTTCCCACAGGTTGCCAAGGAGTTCTTTGAGTACAGAGAAGCTCAGAAGACAGGAATCGATCCGAAGGCAGCAGACAAGGCAAATAAAGCATATCCAGTATAAAAGTAAGAAAAAGGCCAGATGCAGAGATTGACGCTGCATCTGGCCTTTTTCTCTTGAAATCTTTTCAGATAGGATCGCCGTGTCTGAAATTAGTTGACATGGAACGGCTCTTGTCATTATAATGAAGATATTGCCAAAATAGGAGATACATAGATGAAAAAATCAAGATACAAAAAAGGAATGGCATTTCTTCTGAGCTGCGTACTGGCTTTTGGAACCTGCGTCAGCGTTCTGGATCCGTCGTTTTCTCTGAGAACCTTCGCCTATGCGGAAAAACAGGGAACAATTATCGCTTCCAGCCTGAATGTAAGAAGCGGGCCGGGAACGGGAAATGCATCCATTGCCAGACTGGCTAACGGAACGGCTGTGACTGTGATAGGAGAGGATACAGCCTCTGACGGCGTACTCTGGTACAAAATCAGGTTTACAGGAAGCGGGGGAGCCCAGACGACAGGATACGTATCCAGCCACTATGTCAAGCTGGCTTCCCAGAATATTGTGTCGGACAGCAATTTCGAGGCTTATATGACGCAGCAGGGCTTTCCGGAGAGCTACAAGCAGGGACTGAGAGAGCTTCACTCTAAATACCCTAAGTGGAAGTTTACGGCTCTGCAGACAGGACTTGACTGGAATACGGCTGTGGCGGAGGAGAGCAAGGTGACTAGAAACCTGGTGGCCAGAAGCAGTATTTCCTCCTGGAAATCGACGGAGGATGGAGCCTACGACTGGGCTACCGGAACGTGGCCTGGATTTGACGGCAGTTCCTGGGTGGCTGCGTCCAGGGATATTATCAGCTATTACATGGATCCCAGGAATTTCCTGAACGAGACTTATATCTACCAGTTTATGAACCAGTCCTACGATCCGTCGATCCACACCAGGGAAGGGCTGGTGACCATGGTGGAGGGCACCTTCCTCAGCGGCACGGCTCCTGCTGGAGGCGCATCCGGCAGCAGGGGAGGGTCCGGCAGCGGCAGTTCCTCAGGCAGTCCTTCAGGGCCGGATGGCGGATCTTCTGACTCCGGCAGCGCGCCAGGAGGAGGAAGCCCTGACGGCGGCGGGATTACCCCGGGACAGACAGGGGGTCCAGGCGCTTCTCTGGGGACTTCAGGAAGATACGCCCAGATAAACGAGAGCTCATGGTCTATTTCCAGCCATCTGGTAGATACAGTTTCCTCCTATGGACCGGGTATGGATTCGGAAAACTCGGTTCCCGGCGGAGTTCCAGGACCGGAGCAGCAGCCGGGAAGCGGGGATACCGGTAGCTCAGCCGGCAGGCCGTATGTAGATATTATTATGGATGCTGCGGCCCAGTCAGGCGTCAATCCCTATATTTTAGCGTCCATGATTCTGGTAGAGCAGGGAAAGCAGGGAACGGGAAGAAGTATATCGGGAACGGTTTCAGGCTATACAGGCTACTACAATTTCTTTAATATAGAAGCGTACCAGTCAGGCTCTATGGACGCGGTGACAAGAGGACTCTGGTGGGCATCTCAGTCCGGTTCCTACGGAAGGCCGTGGAACAGCCGTGAGAAGTCCATTATCGGAGGTGCCAAGTGGTATGGAGACAATTATCCTGGACGCGGGCAGAACACCCTCTATCTGAAGAAGTTTAACGTGCAGGGAAGCAATCCCTATACCCACCAGTATATGACTAACATTCAGGCGGCAGCTTCCGAGGGAGCGGAGCTTGCAAAGATCAGCTCTCTGAAAAATACGGCTCTGGAGTTTTCCATTCCTGTATTTAAAAACATGCCGGAAGGCCCCTGCGCGCAGCCGACGCTGGACGGAAGCCCCAATAATAAGCTGTCCGGTCTGGGAGTAGACGGCTTTGCCTTAACGCCAAGCTTTAACAGAGATACGCAGTCCTATGACCTGATTGTAGATCCGTCTGTCAGCAGCGTCACAATCTCTGCATCTGCCATTGATTCCAAGGCCAGCGTCAGCGGTACCGGAACAGTAAATCTGCAGAGCGGAAATAATGATATTACGATAGCGGTGAAGGCAGAAAACGGCCATGTACGCGATTATGTGATCCATGTGGTGAGACAGGACAACGGTCCAACCTATTCAGAAGCCATTGGAGGAGGCGTGACACCGGGAGGAACCGCAGGCCCTGGAGGAGGTTCTGGCCCTGGAGGCGACACGACAGTAGAAATTGTCGGTCCCCCAGGAAGTTCCCAGCCCGGCGGCTCCGGAACCAGCGCCCCAGGTTCTTCTGCCCCCGGCTCTGGAAATTCTGTGCCAGGGCCTATCGCCCCGGATGGGAGTGTAGAAGGCTTCGGCACAGAGGAGCCAGGCGGCGCTCTTCAAGAGCCTGGTTCGGGAACCCACAGCCAGAAGCCGGGCGGAAGAGGGGGAACTAGGGTGGTAACGGCCGGAACCAGCGTCCAGGCGCTGGCGGCTCAGATCCAGTCGGAGAAAGCAGGGACTTCTGTAAAGATTTACACTTCTTCCGGAAAGGAGGCCTCTGGCAGCGCTGCTACAGGGTACCTGGCTCAGGCCTATGATTCAAAGGGAGACTCTGTTTTAAAGCAGACTGTTATTGTCCGGGGCGATAATACCGGAGACGGAAAGGTGAACGTCCTTGATATTTTAAACGCCCAGCGCCATATTTTAGGCCTGGGCTCTTTAAAGGGAGAGTTTGCGGCAGCCTCCGATGTCAACGGAAACGGTAAAATTGATATTACAGATATTCTTGCCATGCAGAGAGACGTGCTCGGAATTGAAAAGCTGAAGTAGCAGCGTTTAAGTCCGGCGGCGGTATGCAGCAGAATATGAACAGAAACAGACGGGAGAACGCATGAACAGAACAATCAGACAATTTTTCATATGCATGGCCGCGGCATTTATCATGGCCCTGACGCCGTTCCAGGCGGAGACTGTTTTTGCCGCGACAGCGAAAATTACTTTCAATGATCCAAAACCAGAGGTGGGAACGGAGTTCACCGTGACGGTGAAGGCTTCCACAGCTGATGGAAATCTGGGAGGAGCAGATATCGTTCTTTCCTATGATCCGGCTGTGATAGAATTTGTCAGCGGAAATAATGCCAACGGAGGCGCGGGAACTGTCCGGCTGGTGGGAACCATGGACTCTGCCAGTACAAAAAGCTTTGATTTCAGCCTGAAATTTAAAGCAGTTCAGGCGGGAAGCACGCAGATCAGCGTCAGCAGTTCAGAATTTTATGATTCAGATATGCAGGCTATGACGGTGAGCCATTCTGGAAGCTCCTCCGTGCAGGTTCAGGCACCTGCCAGCTATTCAAGCGAAGCTTCTCTGAGCTCCCTGAAAATCTCTCCAGGAGGAATTTCGCCAGCCTTTTCGCCAGATGTGACGTCCTACACGGCGAGCGTGGGGGCGGACGTAAGCAAAATTGCAGTCAGCGCGGAGCGCAAGGATCCAAAATCGAAGCTGGTCGTGTCAGGAGACAGCAATCTGCAGCCGGGAGAAAACAAGGTAGTCTGCAAGGTGACGGCTGAGGATGGCAAAACGGTAAAGAATTATACGATTACTGTGACGAGAGCGGCGGCCGGGGAGACGCAGGCTCCTTCTGAAAGCGGGGAAGAGGAGACGCAGGCTGCAGTTTTAGGAGAACTGAAGACTGAGATAGAAGGAAAGGAGTATCTGGTGGCGGCCTCCTTTGATCAGTCCCTTCTGCCTGCAGGCTTTACGACGTCCACAGTCACTTACCAGGAGCAGGATATTATGGGCGGCGAAAACGGCGATCTGACCATCCTGTACCTGCAGGATCCGGAAGGCAGCGAGGGCTTCTGGTTCTACGATGCAGAGTCAGGGGAATTTACCCGCTACGCCAATATCCATGTGAGCGAGAAGAATATTACAGTGCTTCCGGCAGACGAGGCGCCGGAGGTTCCGGAAGGATTTGCAGAGACAACCATTCAGCTGAACGGAGATTACAAGGTAGAAGGCTGGGTATGGGAAAGCGATACAGAACAGAGATACTGCGTTGTCTATGGAATGAACGAAAACGGAGAAAAGGGACTGTACCGCTACGATATCGGAGAGAAGACAATTCAGAGATATTTTGAGGATCCTGCTGTTAAGAGCTCCTATTCGGACGAAGAGGTGGAAGCCTTTATTCAGGAATACAATGACATGAACCAGCTGTACCGCCTGCGCCTCATTATTATCATAGCCTTAGGAGCGGTGTGCGTGATTCTTATTATCATGGTAATCGTTCTTTTAAGGAAAAAGACAGGCGGAAACGGCTCCGATCATCCACATGATCCGGGCGTCCAGAATCCTGGCGGAAGCAGGCGGCAGCCGGACGCTTTGGCGCAGCCATCTGCCGGAAAGAGCCGCCAGAGAGAGGTTCGGACAGAACACAGTGAAAACAGGCCGGAAAGACGCGAAGCCGCAGCAGAGCGTCCGGAGAGGGCGAAGCCATCCGGCCGTCCGGTTTCTCAGGGCAGGGAGAGCCGCAGAACGGAAAGAGAACCGAGACCGGAGCGGGACAGAACAGCTTCCCCGAGAGCAGAGCGTCCTCAGGAGGAGAGAAGGGAGCAGAAGCGTCCCGTGAGAGAGACTGAATCCAGGGCAGAAGGCAGAAGAAATACCCGTCCTCAGGGACAGCCTCCTGTGCGGAGAGAATCTGAACCAAGAGCGCAGGGCCCCAGAGACAGCCGTCCTGCTTCCCGCAGCCCGCAGTCCAGAAACAGAATGCCTGCGTCTGGAACAGCAGAAGCTTCAGCAAAGCAGGCAGAGAGACGCAGAAAAGATGAGATAGATTTTCTGGATCTTGACGATTAAGTAATTCAGGAAAGACAGGAGTGGTTCCTGTCCGGCAGCAGGCCGCAGCCAGTGCAGAGAAAGCGCATGGCAGCGGCCTGTTTTGCCGTACTGTGAAGAACGCAGGAGGAAAAGACTTGACGGAACGATTTGGAATGTTATATACTCGATATAACAGATATAACGAAAGATGGTGAGCCTATGGTATTGGAAATTGACTTTAACAGCGACGAGGCCCTTTACATTCAGCTGAGGAATCAGATCATCGTCGGAATTGCCACAGACCGCATCAGGGAGGGGGATTCTCTGCCTTCTGTGCGGCAGCTGGCGGAACACATCGGTATTAACATGCATACAGTGAATAAGGCATATTCTGTATTAAAGCAGGAAGGGCTTGTGAAGCTGGATCGCAGAAGGGGCGCTGTTATCTGCCTTGACGTGGATAAGATGCGGGCGGTAGAGGAGATGAAACGGGACTTAGGCGTTGTTTTGGCCAGAGGATGCTGCAAGCGCATCAGCCGGTCGGAGGTCCACGAGCTGGTCGACTCCATTTTCGACGCGTTTGCAGATAATGGAGGCAGCTGCTAGGCAGCAGGATTCTGACGAAATTCCGGCGCATCGGCCAGGAAGGAAAAGCCATGGAGGATGAAATATGTTATGTGAGAGATGTAAAATCCGAGAGGCGAATATCAAATATACAGAAGTGATTAACGGGGTAAAGACAGAGCATAATCTGTGCTCCCAGTGTGCGAAGGAACTGGATTTCGGCCAGTACTCCGCTGTTTTTGACGGAGAATTTCCTCTGGGCAGGCTGCTGTCCGGCCTTCTGGGGCTGGAGGGAGCTTCCGCCGAGGAGGAGAACAGACAGGAGATTGCATGTCCCACCTGCGGCACGACCTATGAAGCGTTTATAGACAAGAGCCGTTTCGGATGCCCCGACTGCTACCGCGTATTTGATCTTCTTATCGGAGAAAAGATTAAAAAGATGCAGGGAAATGACAGCCATACTGGAAAGCGGCCCAAATTCCAGGTAGAAGAAAAAGATACTCATGTAGAGAGCGATGGCGAGCTGAAGCTTTCAAAGGAAGAGGAAATCCGGGGGCTGGAGCGAAAGCTCAGAGAGGCTCTGCGTTTCGAGGAATATGAGACGGCGGCGAAATGCCGGGATGAGATCCGGGCCCTGAAAGCGGAGGATGAGGATGAGTAGATGGTTTGAGGAAGTAAAAAACGAAAACTCCAGCATAGTGGCAAGCCGCATCCGGCTGGCGAGAAACTGGGAGGAGTACCGGTTTCCGGGAAGTCTGACTCCTGAGGAAGCAAGGGAGATGATCTCCAGGCTGAAAAAGGAACTGAGAGGGCTGCCAGATCAGGAAGGAAAGGACTGCGAATATCTGGATTTAGAGAGAATGCCTGATTTAGAGCGCAGAGCGCTCAGAGAGAGGCGGCTGATTAACAGAAGCATGGCGGAAAAAAAGACGCCCGGAGGCCTGATCCTCTCAGATGATGAGAGAATCAGCCTGATGCTGAACGGCGACGACCACATCAGAATCCAGGTAATGGAGCAGGGGCTGTCACTAAAGGAATGCTATGAGAAGGCAGATTGCCTGGATAACTATATTAATGAAAGAATTCCATACGCATTCAATGAGAAATACGGATATCTGACGACTTATCCCACCAATGTGGGAACAGGACTGAAGGCGTCGGTGATTGTCCACCTTCCCACGCTGTCCCTGAGCAAGAAGTTTCAGGATCTGCTGGGAGATATGGGACGGTTTGGAGCAGTGGTCAGAGGCCTTCACGGAAGGCCTGGGGAAAACGGCGGAGATCTCTATGAGGTAACGAACCAGAAGACGCTGGGGCTGTCAGAAAAGGAGATTCTGGAGCTGGTAGAAAATGTGGCGGTACAGCTGACGGATCAGGAGGCGCAGGTCAGAAAGATGGCTTTGGAGAAGCAGCGCCTGATGATAGAGGATGAGGTTTATAAGGCTTACGGTGTTCTGCGCTATGCCAGAAGACTGGCGGTAAAGGATGCCCAGACCTTTCTGTCTCATGTGAGAGCCGGTGTGTCTGACGGCCTGATCCGTTTTAAGGAACCCTGCTCCCTCTACGGCCTGATGGTGAAAATCCAGAATGCAAATCTTCAGAAAAATTCCAGCAGGCCTCTTGGCAAGGAAGAGCTGGAGATGGCCCGGGCGGCCTGTATCAGAGCTTATCTGCCTGAAATAGAATAGAAAAAGAACATGGTATACAGGAGGAATGAAATTATATGATCGATCGTTTTACAGAGAAGGCCAGAGAGGCGATCCAGGCGGCGGCAGAGCTGGCCGCGCAGCTGGATCACGGCTATGTGGGAACAGAACATCTGCTTCTCGGCCTTATCAGAGAAGGGACGGGTGTCGCTGCCATGATTCTTGGACACTACGGAGTGACAGAGGAAAAGGTGCTGTCTCTTATGGAACGTCTCATTTCTCCGGCTTCCCCGACGAGAGTGCAGGGAGAGCTGGAGTATACGCCGGGAGCCAGACAGGTGCTGGAAGCCAGCTATGAGGAGGCAGTGCTGTTTAAAGCGCCGTTAATTGGAACGGAGCATATTTTAATCGCCATGATTAAAAACGGCAAGTGCACGGCAGCCAGACTTTTAAATACAATGAATGTGAACATTCAGAAGCTGTATGTGGATCTGCTCAACGCTATGGGCGACGACGCTCCCGCCGACCGGGAGGAGTTAACGGGAAAGACGAAGAAAGAGAAGGGGGAGACTCCAAATCTGGATCACTTCAGCCGCGACTTAACCCAGATGGCCAGAGACGGAAAGCTGGATCCAGTCATTGGAAGGGAAGCCCAGATGCGCCGGGTGATTCAGATTCTGAGCAGACGTACTAAGAATAACCCCTGCTTAATCGGAGAGCCGGGAGTAGGAAAAACGGCAGTGGCGGAAGGTCTGGCCCAGATGATTGTAAACGGCGACGTGCCGGCGACCATTGCCGGAAAGCGCCTGGTAAGCCTGGATCTGTCCGGCATGGTGGCGGGCAGCAAATACAGAGGCGAATTTGAGGAGAGAATCAAAAAGGTTCTCGCCGAGATTCGGGAGGACGGGAATGTGCTTCTCTTTATAGACGAGATTCACACTATTATCGGAGCCGGAGGAGCAGAAGGGGCCATTGACGCCTCCAACATTTTAAAACCGTCACTGGCCAGAGGGGAGCTTCAGCTGATAGGAGCCACTACGGTGGAGGAGTACAGGAAGTACATTGAGAAGGACGCTGCCCTGGAACGACGCTTCCAGCCTGTGATGGTGGAGGAGCCGTCGGAGGAGGAGTCTGTAGAGATTTTAAAAGGCCTGCGAAGCTGCTACGAGGAACACCACAAAGTAGAGATTACCGATGAGGCCCTGGAGGCGGCGGTCAAGCTCTCCGCCCGGTATATCAACGACCGCTTCCTTCCGGATAAAGCGATTGATCTGATTGATGAGGCGTCCTCCAAGATCCGTCTGACCGTTTACACGGAGCCGGAGGAGATTAAGACTCTGGAGGAGGAGATTAAGACTCTGGAGGAGGAAAAAGAGGAGGCTATCCGGGAGGAGGCCTACGAAAAAGCCGGAGATATCAAAAAGCAGCAGGAAAAGCGACAGAAAAAGATAGAGGAAATCCGCGCTGTATGGCAGGAGGAGAAGCAGAAGAGGAAACTGTCTGTGGGGGAAAACGAGGTGGCGGACGTAGTTTCCCAGTGGACGAAGATTCCGGTGAAAAAGCTGTCAGAGGGAGAGTCTGAGAGGCTGCTGAAGCTGGAGGGAGTGCTCCACGAGAGAGTGGTGGGGCAGAACGAGGCGGTCTGCGCAGTAGCCAAGGCCATCCGGAGAGGCAGGGTAGGACTCAAGGATCCGAAGCGGCCTATCGGCTCCTTCCTGTTTTTAGGACCTACCGGAGTGGGCAAAACAGAGCTTTCCAAGGCTCTCTGCGGGGCCATGTTCGGCACGGAGAACGCCATGATCCGCGTGGATATGTCGGAATACATGGAAAAGCACAGCGTTTCCAGAATGATTGGTTCTCCGCCAGGATATGTGGGATACGATGAGGGAGGCCAGCTGAGCGAGAAAGTGAGAAGAAATCCTTACTCTGTCATTTTATTTGACGAGATTGAGAAGGCCCATCCAGACGTATTCAATATTCTTCTGCAGATCCTGGACGACGGCCACATTACCGACGCCCAGGGCAGGAAGATCGACTTTAAAAATACGATTCTCATTATGACTTCCAACGCGGGAGCGGAAAACATTATCTCCCCGAAGCGGCTGGGATTCGCCTCCGAAAATGATGAGAAGGCAAACTACAATTTCATGAAAGACAGGGTGATGGAGGAGGTAAAGCGTCTGTTCCGTCCGGAGTTTTTAAACAGAATTGACGATATCATTGTCTTCCATCCGCTGAACATGGAAAATATCAGGGAGATTGCCGGCATCATGACAGCTTCCATCGCGGGAAGAACGAAGGAGCAGATGAACATTACCCTTACTGTGGACAGCAGTGCCAGAGATTATCTGGCTGAGAAAGGCTACGACGAGAAATACGGCGCAAGACCTCTCAGAAGAACCATCCAGACCATGATTGAAGACCGGCTGGCAGAGGAAATCCTTGCGGGAACCTTTAAGAGCGGAGATACGGTAGCCGTGAAAAAGGGAAAAGACGGGCTGATTTTTTCTAAAAAAGTGAAGAGAGCCTCAGCCAGGAAGGCGGCTGGAAAGACTGAAAAAAGCTCTGGTTTTTTAACTGGAACTGTGATAGAATAATGACTACACATAAGAAATACCAGGAGGGCAAACATATGCCAGTAGTAAATGAATTAATCCGTATTGAGGATGACGGCACAATCAGTTTTGGCAATTATAAGCTGACAGAAAAGTCGAAGCTTGATAATTTCGAGTACAAAGGTGATCTCTACAAGGTAAAAACTCATGACGAGATTACGAAGCTCGAAAGAAACGGACTGTTCGTATATGAGTCAGTTCCGGGAACGGCTGTCAGCCACTTCGCTGTGGACGACACAACTGTGAAGTTCAGTGTGGAGGGAGCCAAGGATGCCCAGGTAACGCTTCAGCTGGAGGACGACTGCGAGTATGAGGTATTTGTGGACGGAGCGGCAGTTGGCGGCATGAAGACGAATTTAAGCGGCAAGCTGGTAGTCAGCGTGGAGCTGAACCAGGGCGAGGCAGCTCAGATTAAGGTTACAAAGCGTTAATGCCTGTAAAGCGGCAGTGAATAAAGAAGCAATAAAAAGAAATGCTGGCAGAGGTCCCTTCCGGGGCCTCTGCCTGTTTTCAAAGATTTTCAAAAAGAGTGCAGGCAGAAGGAGATCAAGGTGGCAAAAGCGAAAACAACTATATTTTTCTGCAGCGAATGCGGATACGAATCAGCGAAGTGGACGGGGCAGTGTCCGGCCTGCCGCGCCTGGAATACTATGGTGGAAGGGCTGGCAGAACCGGTTTCCAAGGCTAAGGCTCCCAGAGGCGGTCTCACCTGCGCAGAGCCGGCCGGAGGTCTGGCTGGCAGAAACAGGGCTTTTCAGGAGGTGACGCCGAAAAGCCTGTCAGAGATTGAGCTGGAAAACGAGGATCGGGCGGACACAGGGTTTGAAGAACTGAACCGTGTGCTGGGAGGCGGAGCGGTAAAAGGTTCTCTTGTCCTGGTGGGAGGAGATCCCGGAATCGGAAAATCCACGATTCTTCTGCAGGTTTGCAGAAATCTGGCAGAGAGGGGACAGAAGGTCCTCTACATTTCCGGAGAGGAGTCCTTAAAGCAGATTAAACTGAGGGCCAGCCGGATTGGCCAGATGAAGGAGAGTCTCTGCTTCCTGTGCGAGACAAACCTGGAGGTGATCCGGGAGGTGGTGAAGCGGACGTCTCCCGATACAGTTGTCATTGATTCCATCCAGACCATGTTTATGGAGGACGTTTCCTCTGCTCCGGGAAGCGTAAGCCAGGTGAGAGAGTGTACGAACGCGCTTCTTCAGATTGCCAAGGGGCTTGGAATCACAGTCTTTATTGTAGGCCATGTGACGAAAGAGGGGGTTGTGGCAGGCCCCAGAGTCCTGGAGCATATGGTAGATACGGTGCTGTACTTTGAGGGAGACCGCCACGCCTCCTACCGGATTCTCCGGGGAGTAAAGAACCGTTTCGGCTCTACCAACGAGATCGGCGTCTTTGAAATGCGGGAGGAGGGACTGGCAGAGGTCAAAAATCCCTCTGAATTTATGCTGGAAGGGCGTCCTGCCGGCGCTTCGGGTGCTGTGGCAGCCTGCTCCGTTGAAGGAACCAGGCCCATGATGGTAGAGGTACAGGCCCTTGTGACCAGGACAAATTTTGGAATGCCCAGAAGAACGGCGGCCGGAGCTGATTACAACAGGGTGAATCTGCTGATGGCTGTGCTGGAGAAAAGATGCCATTATGATCTGGGACAGATGGACGCTTATGTAAACATAGCGGGCGGCATGAAAATGAACGAGCCTGCCATGGATCTGGCCATCGTCATGGCCCTGATCTCCAGCTATAAGGACAGGCCCCTGGATGAGAAGACAGCTGTGTTCGGAGAGGTGGGACTGTCGGGCGAGGTCCGCTCCGTATCTATGGCAGAGCAGCGGGTGAACGAGGCGGTAAAGCTGGGCTTTGAGGCCTGCATTCTGCCTCAGATCTGTCTGAATAAGATGAAAAAGAGAACGGACATCCGTTTAATCGGCGTCAGCAGCGTCAAGGAGGCAGTGGCAGTCCTGTAATGGGACTGCCTGTTTCCGGTGAAGAGGGCCAGACCGGGCCGGAGTTTCTGGGGAAAATGTATGAATTACATATACAATACAAAAAAAGTAAAAAAAGTGAAAAAAACGTTTGACAAGAAAACAGGTCTGTGCTATTATATAGAAGTCGACAGCGAGAGCCGCTGAAAACGACAAAAACCGATAAAGGGGAATAGTTCAATGGCAGAGCAACGGTCTCCAAAACCGTTAATGGGGGTTCGAATCCCTCTTCCCCTGCTTCTTAATAAGATTGAGATGATGGCTGTGTTCCTTGATAGAAGAGGATTGCAGCTGTTTTTGTTTTTCGTGAATCTTCCTGAAAGGGGCAGCGGAGGCAGACGAAGCTGCTGAGTGTCTCAAAATAGACACCAAAGTAGATACTAAAGCAGACGCCAAAAACTGCCGGATGCTCTGGAAGCTGTATTTCATAAAACGCTATGAAAAAACACCAAAGATTAATAAAATTAAAGCATAGATTTATGGATAATATCTAAAAATCAACAGACGTTCCTGAGTTCTGGAGGAAAAAGAAGAAATGTATCTAAAAAAATACATGAAATAAAAATCCATATATTGAAAAATAGACAAGAACAAAGCATTTTTCCTTTTTTGAGCAAAATTTGACAAGATTCATGGCTGTGTGGTATAAATGGGTGAAATGGAGTAATACTATAAATTGCACCAATCAAAAGGAGTTAATAATTATGAAGCAGAAGCGGATTATATTACCAACCGTTGAGGAGGCTAAGAAATTTGTGGCGGCAGCATCAAGATGTGACTTCGATATTGATGTATTTTATAATCGCATTGTCATTGATGCAAAATCTCTTTTAGGAGTGTTAAGCCTGGATTTAACGAGAGTTCTCACTGTTGAATACAATGGGGAGGATGAAGAGTTTGAAGCTTTTCTGGCTGAGAAGGCTGCTGCCGAGACAGCCGCTTAATGGTATGTACTTATTTAAAGGAAGGAAACTGCGAAGAGGCGGTTTCCTTTTTTTAGTTCATGGGAACGTCCTGTGAAAGGATATCCTATGAAAGGAAAGGAATTTCGCAGAGGCCGCGTGGGGGAGGAAAAAGATGGGGATGATACATGAGGCAGATGACAGCCGCCGCAGGGTGAAAATATCTGTGCGAAATCTGGTGGAATTTGTGCTGCGCTCCGGCGATATCGACAATCGGAGAACGGCAGGAGCTCAAAAGGAGGCCATGCAGGAGGGAACGAGAATTCACCGAAAGATTCAGAGGCAGCAGGGCCCTTCCTACCGGGCTGAGGTTTTTCTGAGACACCAGGTGGAGGAAGAGGGATTTCTTCTTATAATAGAAGGGAGAGCCGACGGCATTATAGAGGAACCCTCCGGCGTGACCATTGACGAGATTAAGGGCGTGTACCTGGATGTAGGCGAAATGAAGGAGCCAAATCCTGTCCATTTGGCCCAGGCCATGTGCTATGCCTGGTTTTACGTATCGGAACACAACCTGCCTGAGGCGGCGGTTCAGATGACCTACTGCAGTCTGGAGACAGAAGAGATCCGAAGGTTCAAAACAGTAAAGACAGCCCAGGAGCTGGAAAACTGGTTTCAGGGACTTCTCCACGAATACATGAAATGGGCCAGATATCTGTACCATAACGCAGTCCGGCGTGACGAATCTCTGAGGGAGCTGCAGTTTCCCTTTGCCTACAGAAAGGGCCAGAGAGATTTGGCGGTATCTGTGTACCGGACAGTCAGCAGGGGAAGGAAGCTGTTCATTCAGGCCCCTACAGGAATCGGGAAGACTCTTTCTGCCATGTTTCCAAGCCTGAAGGCGATAGGAGAGGGATATGGGGACAAGCTGTTTTATCTGACGGCTAAGACGATCACCCGCTCAGTGGCGGAGGAGACGCTGGAAATTTTGAGGAACAGAGGCCTGTATTTTCGTTCTGTCACTATCACGGCCAAGGAAAAGCTCTGCTTTCTGGAAAAGCCGGAGTGCAATCCGGACGCCTGTCCCCATGCAAAAGGGCATTTCGACCGGGTCAACGACGCAGTCTATACGGCTGTCCATCAGGAGTTCGGCATTACCAGGGAAACGATTTTATCTTATGCAGAACAGTTTCAGGTCTGTCCCTTTGAGCTGTGCCTTGATATCAGCAGCTTTGTGGACGGAATTATCTGCGATTACAATTATGTGTTTGATCCGGACGTACGGCTGAAACGGTATTTTTCAGAGAGCCAGAGAGGAGATTATATTTTTTTGATCGATGAAGCCCACAATCTGGCGGGACGGGCCAGGGAAATGTACAGCGCTTCTATTATAAAGGAAGACTTTCTGGAGATAAAAAAGCTGATAAAGGAGACCTCACCCCGGCTGACGCGTTATCTGAACCGGGTTAACCGGCTGCTTCTGGAGATGAAGCGGGAGTGTGAGGGGACCGAAATACTCTCTGATGTGGGGCCTCTTGTGATGGCGCTGTCCAGTGTTTTTTCTGAATTGGAGAAATTCTTAGATCAATACCGCGAATTCAAAGACAGAGAGATGGTGCTGGAGCTTTATTTTTCTGTCAGGAGTTTTTTAAGTATCTATGAAAGGACAGACGAGCACTACCGGATCTATTCCAGACTTTTGGAAAATGGAAATTTCTGTGTGAAGCTTCTCTGTGTGAACCCAATCCAGAATCTGGCAGAGTGCCTGAGCCAGGGGAGAGCGGCTGTCTTTTTTTCTGCCACTATGCTTCCTATCCGTTACTACAGAGAGCTTCTAAGCAATGAGCCGGAGGATTACGCCGTTTATGTAAACTCGCCGTTTCCAGAGAAAAACAGGGCGATTCTTGTCTCCTCTGATCTCAGCAGCCGGTATACCAGAAGAAACAGACGGGAGTTTGAAAAGGCGGCGGATTATATTGAGGAGATTGCCTCGGCAAAGATGGGAAATTATATGGTGTTCTTCCCCTCTTACCAGTATATGGAAGTGGTAAGGGAGATTCTTCAGGAAAGAAATTCCAAGCTGTTTCTGCACGTTCAGGAAAGCCGCATGACGGAAGCGGACAGAGAAGCGTTTCTGGCAGAGTTTTCCGTTAAACGAGAGGAAAGCCTGGCGGCTCTCTGCGTTATGGGAGGCATTTTTTCGGAGGGAATTGATTTGACAGGGGATCAGCTGATAGGCGTTCTGATTATCGGGACAGGGCTTCCTCAGGTGAATCCGGAGCAGGAAATTTTAAAACAGTATTTTGCGGAAAATGGGGAAGACGGTTTTGACTATGCCTACCGCTATCCAGGTATGAACAAGGTGCTGCAGGCAGCGGGACGGGTGATCCGCACCATGGAAGATCGGGGAATTATTGCCCTGTTAGACGACCGTTTTCTGCAGCCGGAATATCAGGCGCTGTTCCCCAGGGAATGGAGAGAATACTTTATCGTTACACGGCAGAATGTCAGGCAGGCCGTGGAGGCCTTCTGGGCTTCGTCAGAAGCCTGTGGAGAAGAAAAGAGGCAGTGATTACAGCTGCCCCTTTTTTTCGCTCTCCTTTGCCCCTAAAAGCTCCATAAACTGTCTGGCAGCCTGGGAGACGGGAATATTTTCATTGTGAACCACCACCAGCTGGCGTTCTGGCAGTTCTTCCTCCAGATTTAAGATAAACAGATCTTTCTCGGAGGAAGGAATGCAGAAGTCCGGGACAAAGGCAATGCCCAGACCGATTTTAGCCAGATCGATCAGAAGGTCATTGCTGCTCAGCTCGATTTCCGGAACCAGATCCAGCTGATGCTTCTGAAACATACTGTGGAGAAATTCGCTGGTCGTGCTCTTTTTATCCAACATCAGAATCGGATAGGTCTGAAGCTCCTCCAGACTCATCTTTCTGCCCTTTAATGGGAAAAACGCTTCATTTGCTGCGAACACGTCGTGGAAAGGACGCAGCATTTTGATATTCTGGGTGTTGGAGAGCGCGGAATTCGGATAATTGGTGATGATAAAATCGACCTGGCCGTTTTCCAGCAGCCTGGCGCATTCAATCGAGGTGCGGTTTGTCACCTTAATATGAATATTGGGGTAGAGGCTGTGAAAATGACTTAAAAACGGCACGAGGAAATAGCGGCAGATGGTGTCGCTGGCGCCGATTCTCAGCTGGCCTCCGTTCAGCGTGTTGGCCTCCAGCAGCTGATTTTCTCCTTTTTTAATCAGATTCATGGCAGGCTCAATGTGCTTTAAGAGAATTTCTCCCTCCGGCGTCAGCTGCACCCGCTTTGTGCTTCTGATAAACAGAGTCTGGTTCAGCTTTTTTTCCAGCACCTTGATAGACTGGCTGACTGCTGACTGGGAGATAAAAAGCTGCTTCGAGGCCTCGGAAAAGCTCAGCGTGGAGGCCACATGGTAAAATACCTTGTATAATTCATAGTTTATATCCATCATTAGATCTCCTTATAAAAGATACTGCTCATTTTAGCACAGACGGAGGTATTTTGCAAATTTCTTTTCTTCCTATTATATCCGGGGCATGGTATAATAACGTCAGATATTATACCGCGCCGGTTTGAGCGAGCGCAGCGAAGCAGGTACAAATTCAAACCGTGTGCATCCGCCGGAGGCTCATATCTGCAGAGCAGATATGGTATAATAGGAACACTTGACGAGGTTTTTCACGAGTCTAGTGGGCATGGTATACTTTATTATAAAAACAGGAGGACATGACGATGGAACGCAGAACAAATGAGAATGAAGAGACGAGAGAATTTGACCATACAGATTTTTACCAGATGTACCAGGACGAGATGGACTGTATCGTGCCCTGCACGGCCCAGGAGATGGAGGAGCTGTCGGAGGAGCTTTTAAATGGAAGCGAGACAGCCAGAAAGCGCCTGGTGGAGGGCTGCCTTTTTCTGGCTGCCGAGATTGCGGAGGAGTACCAGAACAAAGGGCTTTCAGCCGGAGATCTGGTGCAGGAGGCCAACATGGCTCTTTTGATTCTGGCCTCCGAGTATGAGGGAGGCAGTTTCCGGGCTCAGGCGGAGGAGCGGATCCGCGAGGCCCTGGAGGAGGCCCTGGAGCTTCAGGACACGGAGTGTCGGATTGAGGAGGAAATGTTGGCCAGGGTTAACGTGTTAAAGGATATTTCTGCCAGCATGGCGGAGGAGCTGGGACGGGAGGCCACGGTAGAAGAGCTGGCGGCCCGCATGAAGATGACGGAAGAGGAAATCAAGGATATCATGAAGCTGACGCTGGACGCCATGAGTGTCAGCGGCGAATAGGAGGAAGAACATGAAACTGTATCTGATCCGCCATGGACAGACTCTGTGGAACCAGGAGGGGAAGATTCAGGGAAAGACGGATATTCCTTTAAATAATGAAGGGAGAGAGCAGGCCAAACTGCTGGCCGAGGCTATGGAGAACCGGCCGGTGGGCGCTGTGTATTCCAGCCCTCTAAAAAGAGCCTTTGAGACTGCCTCCTGCGTCGCAGAACAAAAGGGACTGCCCGTCGTTTCCCTGGACGGCCTCAGAGAGGTGGATTTCGGTCTCTGGGAGGGCATGACCTGGAAGGAGATAGAGAAAAACTATCATGAGGATTTTGTCCTCTGGGATAAGAATCCTGCAGAGCACACGCCTACAGGGGGAGAGAAAAGAGAGGACTGCGCCGCCAGATGCGGGGAAGCCATGGAGCAGATTTTAGCCAGGACTCCGGCAGGCCAGGACGCGGCGGTTGTGGCCCACGGAGGGATTCTTGTCTTTGCCGCGCTGTGGCTGACGCAAAAGAGCCAGGAAAAAAATGAGATTATTGTTAAAAATGCAAGCATTACAACCATTGAATACGACAGAGAGTCAGGGACAGGAACGATCCTGTGCCTGAATGATGTGAGCCATCTGGGCCGCCACTGCTCCGGGGAAGGAATCATATAAGGAACATTGATTAGTACAATTGATAATATCTATTAAATATATTAATTTTACTTATTTATATTTTTTGTTTATGATAGGTTCAGGAAAGAAACTATGAACCATAAGGAACATATGTGATAGAAATGCGATCTGTAAGGAGGAACGTCATGAGCGTAAGGCGTATTTTTGTTGAGAAGAGAGAGGCATTTGCTGTGAAGGCAAAGGAGCTCAGAGAGGAGATTGTAAATTATCTGGGCATTCAGACCATTACAGGCGTCAGAGTTCTGATCCGCTATGATATTGAGAACGTTTCTGACGCTGTCTACCAGGAAGCTCTGGCTACGATTTTTTCCGAGCCTCCGATGGACGACGTGTATGAGGAGAGCTTCGAGACAGCGGAGGGAGATCTGGTATTTACAGTAGAGTACCTTCCGGGACAGTTTGATCAGAGAGCCGATTCTGCCGAGCAGTGCGTGAAGCTTCTCAGCGAGGAGGAGGAGCCGGTGATCCGTTCCGCCACTACTTACGTGGTTTCAGGAAGTCTTACAGAGGAGGAGAAGGCGGCTGTAAAATCCCTCTGCATTAACCCGGTAGATTCCAGGGAGAACAACAATCCCAAGCCGGAAACTCTGGTAACAGTATTTGAGCAGCCGGAGGACGTAAAAGTCTTTGAGGGATTCATGGACATGCCTGAGGCTGAGCTGAAAGAACTGTACAGCTCCTTAAATCTGGCTATGACTTTTAAGGATTTCCTTCATATTCAGAATTATTTTAAGAATGAGGAAAAGAGAGATCCTTCAGTGACGGAGATTCGGGTGCTGGATACTTACTGGTCCGATCACTGCCGCCATACCACCTTCCAGACAGAGCTCAAAGACGTGAAATTTACAAAAGGCGACTACAATGAGCCGATTGAGAATACCTACAGACAGTACCTGGCTGACAGAGAGGAAGTTTACGCCGGCAGAAGCGATAAATACGTATGTCTGATGGATCTGGCTTTAATGGCCATGAAGAAGCTGAGAAAAGAGGGAAAGCTTCAGGATATGGAGGTTTCCGAGGAGATCAACGCCTGCAGCATCGTAGTTCCCGTTGTCATCGACGGACAGGAAGAGGAGTGGCTGGTAAACTTTAAGAACGAGACACACAACCACCCGACAGAGATTGAGCCTTTCGGAGGCGCAGCTACCTGTCTGGGAGGAGCGATCCGCGATCCGCTTTCCGGACGTACCTACGTATATCAGGCCATGCGCGTGACAGGAGCCGCAGATCCAACCCGCCCCATGTCAGAGACTATGCACGGAAAGCTGCCGCAGAGACAGATTGTAACAGACGCAGCCCACGGCTACAGCTCCTACGGAAACCAGATTGGACTGGCCACAGGATATGTAAAGGAGCTTTACCATCCAAACTATGCGGCTAAGAGAATGGAGATCGGAGCCGTTATGGCAGCCGCTCCCAGAAAGAACGTAATCCGCGAGACTTCTGATCCAGGCGACGTAATCATCCTCATGGGAGGCAGAACGGGACGCGACGGTATCGGCGGAGCTACCGGTTCCTCTAAGGTTCACACAGAGGAGTCTATCGAGGTGTGCGGCGCTGAGGTTCAGAAGGGAAATCCGCCTACAGAGAGAAAGCTTCAGAGATTATTCCGCCGTCCGGAGGTAAGCCGTCTCATCAAGAAGTGCAACGATTTCGGCGCAGGCGGCGTTTCCGTTGCTATCGGCGAGCTGGCAGCAGGCCTTGAGATTGATCTGGACAAGGTTCCGAAGAAATACGCAGGCCTTGACGGTACAGAGATTGCCATTTCTGAGTCCCAGGAGAGAATGGCGGTAGTAGTTGACAAAAAAGACGTGGATCAGATGATGGATTATGTGGCAGAGGAAAATCTGGAGGCAGTTCCTGTTGCTGTTGTCACAGAATCTCCAAGACTTGTCATGCACTGGAGAGGCAAGACCATCGTAGATATAAGCCGCGCTTTCTTAGATACAAACGGCGCTCACCAGGAGGCAGCCGTAACAGTGGAGATTCCTGCAAAAGAGGGCAATCTCTTCGAGAGAAAAGAGATTGGCGATGTGAAGGAGCAGTGGCTGAAGCTGTTATCCAGCTTAAATGTGTGCTCCCAGAAGGGACTTGTGGAGATGTTTGACGCCTCCATCGGAGCGGGAAGCACCTACATGCCTTACGGCGGCCGCTATCAGCTGACAGAGACTCAGGCCATGATTGCCAAGCTCCCTGTATTAAAGGGCAAATGTGACGCTGTTACCATGATGAGCTACGGCTTTGATCCGTACCTGTCCAGCTGGAGCCCATACCATGGAGCTGTCTACGCAGTACTTGATTCTGTAGCCAAGATTGTGGCTAACGGAGGCGATTTCAGAAAGATCCGCTTTACCTTCCAGGAGTACTTTAAGAGGATGACAGAGGACAGAACAAGATGGGGCGCTCCGTTCTGCGCGCTCTTAGGAGCTTACAGCGCTCAGATGGGCTTTGGACTTCCTTCCATCGGAGGAAAGGACAGTATGTCTGGAACCTTCAACGATGAGACTCATGGAGAAATCAACGTACCGCCGACACTGGTATCCTTCGCTGTGGACGTTTCCGACAAGCAGCATGTGGTAACGCCTGAGTTCAAGAAAGCGGGCAGCAAGATTGTCGTATTAAAGATTGCAAGAGACGCTTACGATCTGCCGATTTACAGCCAGGTGATGGACAGCTACGAGAAGCTCTATAAAGATATGGAGGCTGGAAATGTCATTTCCGCATATGCAGTAGAGGCTGGCGGAATCGCCGAGGCAGTGAGCAAGATGGCCTTCGGAAACAAGATGGGCGTGAAGATTGAGCACAGCGTAGATCCGAGAGACTTCTTCGTTCCGGCATGGGGCGATATGGTCTGCGAGGTACCGGACGGAAAGCTGGGAAGCCTTGGAATTACCTACACAGTAATCGGTGAAGTGACAGATAAGGCAGCCTTTGAGTACGGCAGCGTATCCATCTCCATGGACGAGGCTTTAAACGCCTGGACAAAGACGCTGGAGGACGTATTCCCGACCGAGTCCAAGGTAGATCAGAAGCCGGTGAGAACAGAGCTTTACAATACAGACAAGGTTTATGTATGTAAGCACAAAGTAGCCCAGCCGACAGTATTCATCCCTGTATTCCCGGGAACCAACTGCGAGTACGACAGCACTAAGGCCTTTGAGCGGGCAGGTGCCAACGTTATCACAAAGATTTTCAGAAACAGAGACGCGGCAGACATCAGAGATTCGGTAGAGGTTTACAGAAAGGCCATTGCCCAGTCCCAGATCGTCATGTTCCCAGGCGGCTTCTCCGGCGGAGACGAGCCGGACGGTTCTGCCAAATTCTTTGCCACAACTTTCAGAAACGCAGTTCTGAAGGAGGAGCTGGAGAAGCTGGTTAACGAGAGAGATGGACTGATTCTCGGCGTGTGCAACGGATTCCAGGCCCTGATCAAGCTGGGACTGCTGCCGGAGGGAAGAATCACTGAGCTTAAAAAGGATTCCCCGACGCTGGCTATGAACACCATCGGACGCCATATTTCCAAGATGGTCAATCTGAAGGTGGTTTCCAACAAGTCCCCGTGGCTTCGCGAGGCAGAGCTGGGCGGAATCTATGTGAACCCGATTTCCCACGGAGAGGGACGCTTCGTGGCAAGCGAAGAGTGGCTGGATAAGCTCTATGCAAACGGCCAGGTAGCTACACAGTACGCAGACGCAGAGGGCAATCCGACCATGGACGAGATGTGGAATCCAAACGGTTCCGCTATGGCTATCGAGGGAATTACCAGCGAGGACGGCCGTATCTACGGAAAGATGGGCCATTCCGAGAGAATCGGAGACGGCGTATTTATGAATATCTACGGACAGAAAGATATCAAAATTTTCCGCTCTGGAGTAGAATATTTCAAATAAAAGAATTTCTGGGGCCTGGGAGGCGTCTGCTTCCCGGGCTCTTATTCTGCGCCTTTGCGATTCAGGAAAAACTGTTTAAAAATAGATCCGCTCCCCAAAAAGTCATAAAAACGTAAGCAAAAAGTTAAGAATAGAAGGAAAAATTCTGCTATAATAACGATAACAAAAAAGAATGTGCAAAATAATTCAAACATCTTTGACGAACTGTCTCTGATTTGGTATAATGAACCGTAAGAATTTAAAGATGATTCTGGCAAAACGAAGGAGAAAAAGGAGGAGAGAATATGAGGAAGAACAGGAAAAGGATCGCGGTTCTTTCCATGGCAGCTGTGATGGCGCTTGGCATGTCTGTCACCGCCCTGGCAAAGGACGATACGAAGGAAGTAAAGGGACGTCTGGAGATTCGTTTTGACGGAGAGGAGCCTGAGGCTGGAGATACCATGGATATTCCAGGTTACACAGTCAGCCACTATCCGGAAGGCGTCAGACACGAAGTGACGGATGAGTATTTCGACAACGAGGAGGATGAATTCCAGAGGGGCACAGAGCCTGTTATCTGTCTGGAGTTCGAGTCTGAGGATGATTACGACTTCGACGGTTTTACAAAGAGCGATGTGAAAGTCAGTGGTATGCATACAGAGCTGAAGAAGGTTAAGAAGGAAGACGATGACACGACTCTGATAGTTTACATCGAGATGCGGGAAATTTCCGGCGATATGGAAGAACCAGACGAGACAGAGTGGTCCGGATACACAGCTACCTGGGGCCAGGTGGAGGATGCGGATAAGTACGAGGTGAAGCTTTACAGAAACGATAACCTGGTTACAACCGTGACGACTCCCAACGACTATTACGAGTTCTATTCATATATGACAAAAACCGGCGATTACAGCTTTAAGGTAAGGGCTATTCACAGCGGAGATAATGAAAAGAGCGAGTGGGTAGAGTCCGATGAGCTGGATCTTGACTCTGATGAGGTCTACACAACTGGCGGCGGTACAGGCACAGGATGGGTACAGGATGCCAAGGGCTGGTGGTACAGAAATCCGGACGGAAGCTCTGTTGTGAACGCATGGCTGTTTGTGGACAATAACTGGTTCCACTTCAACAGAAACGGTTACATGGAGACAGACTGGCAGTTTATTGATAACCGCTGGTTCTATCTGAATCCAGTCTCTGACGGCACAAGAGGCGCTATGAAGACGGGATGGCAGCAGATTAACGGCGTATGGTACTACTTAAATCCAGTCTCTGACGGTACGAGAGGCGCCATGATGACAGGCTATCAGACCATTGACGGAAAGACCTATTACTTTGACAACAGCGGCGCTATGTGGGCGAACCGCACAGCTCCTAATGGACGCTATCTGGATGGAAGCGGAGCGATGCATTAAAAAGATGGCTGTAAATTAAAAGAGAATTTAAAGTTTTGGATATGCCGGGCAGGTATCTGCCCGGCATATCCTTTTTGTGTCACAGTAAAAATAAACCCCCTGCTATGCAGGGGGAGGACAGATCTTTAGATATAAGTATGAACTCCTGTGCTAAAATAAAAGTGGGTCTGCAAAACCACAAATAAAATAGCACAGGAGGTCCTAAGAATGGACGTAAATAGTTTAGCTCATACAAAATGGGATTGCAAGTATCATATCGTTTTTGCACCAAAA
>ERZ1673736.804-NODE-804-length-46602-cov-7.640170_pt1 | contig 46602 bp, 36 predicted proteins | sample MGYA00580212_ERZ1673736 | MGnify/ENA primary metagenome ERZ1673736 (study PRJEB41218, sample SAMN15661752) | gut metagenome | host: Homo sapiens | place: Canada: London | collected 2015-08-20/2019-03-30 | study: EMG produced TPA metagenomics assembly of...
TGCCGGGCCGTTTACGTGTTGCGGCGACGATCCGTCGGCTCCGCGCCCCGTTTCACCGCCCCGTCCGCAGGAGTGTTTCACTTGGAACAACCCAGGCGGTTGCGGAGGGTTGCTAGTTCGCTACAGGAACTCGCCCTTGCGGATGATGCATTCGTCGTCGAGGTAGAGGGTGGGGTTGAGGATGATGCCGTCGAGGTGGCAGTCCGCTTTGGTGATGCCGCCGAACGAGGTGTTCGTGCCGAAGGCGATATGGACGGTGCCGTAGAGCTTTTCGTCTTCGAGGATGATGCCGCACAGCTTCGCGGCCTCGTTCGTGCCGATGCCGAGTTCGGCGATGGTGCCGTTCTCGGGTTGGTCGAACAGGATGCCGAGGCGTTCGGCGTAGGGACCCTGCGCGTCGGCGCCCTCGATGCGCGTGAGGCGTCCGTTCTCGATGGTGACCGTCATCGGCTCGGTCAGCGTGCCAATGCCCACCATCGAGCCGTCGATGACGACCGTCCCGTTCGCCCCGTCTTCGAGCGGTGCGATGTACGCCTCGCCCGAGGGGAAGTTGCCGCTGGCACCCGGCTCGCGGTACACGCCGGGGCTGGCCACGCCGTCGCGCCCTGTCAGCGCAAGTTCCAGCACATGGCCATCCTTCTCGATGCGCGCATGCTTCGCGTGCGTCAGGCGCTCGGTGAGTTGGCGGGTGCGTCGCTCCACCTGGTCGTAGTCGGCGCAGGCGGCGCCGTCGCGCAGCATGTCCATGGTAATGCCGGGCATGGTGACCACGCGCGTGCCCGCCGCTGCTGCCTTGATGCGCGCGTTCGTGTGCGTGATGGACTTCGCCGTGGGGCACAGTGCGACGTCGGCCGCCTTCATAGCCGCCGCTACCGGCGCGGGCGGTTCCTCGCCGGCTACCGAGCCTTCGGGCATCTGCATGATGAGAGCCCGATGATCCATGGCGCGTGCCGCTTCGTAGAACAGCTCGCCCACCTCGCGGGTGGGGTCATCGGTGACGACCAGCAGCGTCTCGCCTGGCTGAAGCGCAAGATTCGTTTCGATAATGATGCGTGCACGTTGCTGTAGATCCATAGGATAACCTTTCAAGTCATGAAATGTTTCACGTGAAACATTCGTGCCTTCGCCGCTTCGCTCGGGATGACGACCCGCGTACTGTGTTCGGGATGGCGAACAGCGCTTACGCCTCCGGATCCTCGGCGGGCAAGACGCCCATGCCTTGCAGGTGGGCCATGCTTCCGTAGCGTTCGACGAAACGGGCGTACTCGTCTTCGTCGTAGAACGCGCACTTCCCTTCGCCGAACGCCTTCGCCGCCTCGATCATGAACGACCCCGCCTCGTCCAGGTCGGTCAGGTGGGTGGCGCCGGTGGCGCAGCCGGGTACGGCCGTCTCGGTGGTGATGGCCACGCCCGCGACAGGCGCGTCGGTGGCGGTGCACGGCTGCAGGATGGAGTTCAGGTGGTACAGCCCGTTGCCGTACGGCGTGATGTCGGCCATGGACAGCGGGTACGTGCGCGCGCGACGGCCGGTGGCTATTTCCACCAGCGACACGAGGTCTTCGCTGACGCGCATGATGCAGCCCTGCTTCACCGTGGGAGAGATCATGAACCCGCGTTCGTTCATGATGCGGTTGCCCTTCGTCGTGTCCACCACCAGCACGGCGTCCAGCTGCGTGCCGCCCACCTCCTCGCGGTTCACGTCGGCCGTGGCCACGGGCGAGCCCATGAACGCGACCGGTTCGTGCGGGAACGTGGGCGCATGCGGGCACACGTGCGTGGAGACAAACACGTCGCCCGGCAGCACGTCGCCGCGCGCGTGCATCGACAGCAGCTTCGCCGCGCAGGCCAGCGCGGTCAATGCGCCGTCGCCGTCCGACACGAAGCCGATGCGCTCGGGTCGCGCGCCCAAGCCGCCCAAGCGTCCCAGCAAGCCGATGGTGGGCGCCTCGCCGCCGGCGGCGCGCCCGCGCGAACCGGGGATGCGCACGCGCACCATATCGGTGGAGCCCTTCGGCCCCTCCAGCACGTACGTTTCGGCATCGCACGCGGGGTCGATGCCGCGCAGGTACTCCACCACGCCCGCTCCGCTTGCAGCGGGCGAGTCCAACAGGTCGTAGAGTTCGATCAACTGTTTGAAAATCATGGGAGGTATCTCCTTTTTCAATCGATGGTTGCAGACGCGAGTGCGATATCCGTTATCAGGGACGCGTCAACCTATACCGTTTTTTCCTGCTGCTGCCCGGTTCCGTCGCTTCCAGCGATCCCTGGCGAATCAGGTTATTGATGTGTTTAAGAACGGTTCCGCGCGATAAACGCGATGCTTCCTCCACTTCTTTCGCGCTGATGGTTTCGCGTTCGGTGGCCATGGCGAGGATGGCGTTCTCGATGTTCTCGTTCGAGTAGTCGTGCTGTTCGCTGGGGGTCAGGCGCCTCTTGCAGAACGTGAGCGAGAACGATCCGGGCCGATCACGGGGCTTCGGCGGCTCCATGTATGCGGCCGCCAGCTGCGTTTCTATTTCCGCATATCCCGACCCTTTGTTCTCCACGACATAGCGCACTTTCCCGGGTGCTTGAGCGTATGGGGTGCTTCCGAGTATTTTGGACAAAAATTCGTTTCGACTTGAGGACAACCCGAGCGTTCCCAGCGTATCGACGGTCACGCTTCCATACAGGCCGCCTGGATTGAGGATCTCGAGCCGGTCTGCGTACATGTTGACCTGCACTTGGGCGCCCCAAGCTTCCGGAGAGTAATCGCGATGCATGAGTGCGTTCGCGACGGCCTCCCGTACCGCTTCCTGAGGATAGTCGGGCACGTCTTCGCGAAATGCCCCTTCGAAAAACGAGCCGGTTCGCATGTTTTTCGCAACGGCTGCGACCGCTTCCGCGATCATGACGGGAATGGGTCCGACGAAATCGTTCGAGTCGAGGAACCGCTGGCCCGTCTCCGGCAACGTTGCCTTGGTCGTTCCCGGATACGCGGCGAACGACACGCTGAGGCGCGGAAAGTGTTTCTGAGGATAGAACCCAAGGGCTAGCAACCCTGCAAGCGTCGGTCGCAGAACCCCGTCTTCGTCCTCGTCCAGCACGCGTAAGGCTTTCAGGATATCCCGCTTCTCCAATTTCTCGAAAATGCGAGGATGCAGGAAGCGCTCGCGTTCCACGAGGGCTTCGACCAACGCGTCATCGAGGTCGTCTTCGGCTGCCCCTTCGACGATACGGGCATCGTGGCGCGGCTGCGAATGTTCCTCGATCAGGCGGTCGATTTCATAGTGGCTCAATTTCCGATCGCCGTCTCCGGTTCGGATGAACGAACCTTCGTAGGCTCCCCTCGTGGTCACGTGGCAGGGTTTGTCGCGAGGGGGAAGCTCGGGAATCGAAGCGACGAGGACGGGCGCTCCCTCGAACGTTTCGATATTCATATTCGGTCGGATGGCGGGTGTAAGCTTGGTGGAACACGCTTCGGCCAGAGCGTCTTGCGCGCGCTTGGCGTCGAATCCAGGGGCGGGCTTGAAGCCTTCTTCTTCGGAAAGACCTAGCACGATGGTGCCTCCCGAACCGTTTGAAAAGGCGGAGACGGATTCGGCGAGGTCTTTAGGGAGCTTGCCGACCGCGCTTTTCACTTCGCACGATTGAAGATCGGTGCCTGCTGCGCGCATGCACGCAATGGTTTTGGCAAGGTCGAACGGAAGATCGTCTTCCTTCATTGGGACCGCACCTCCTGGTTTGCTCATAGTTGCTTGCAACGAGTATGAAAGCAATGAAAGCAATTTGCAAGGATGAAAGCAAATATGAAAGCAATGAAAGCATTTTGCAAGGATGAAAGCAAAAATGAAAGCAATGAAAACATCTTGCGAGGACAAAAGCCCTTACGGGATGCTCTTGCTCATGCAGCGAGCGGCAAACGTGCGGCATTTCGGTGCATCGCCGTTTCGGCATTCCAGTCGCAAGGGCAGTCCAGTACAATCCAACGTATAGATTGTTCAAGCAGCGGCATATGGAGAAAGGTTCCATTCCATCATGAGAAGGAAAATCGGCATCAAAGAGATCGAGGACATGGCGCTTGGCGCGACGGTTCTCGGCGCCGGCGGGGGCGGCGACCCGTACGTCGGCAAGCTCATGGCCATCGAGGCCATCAAGAAGTACGGCGAGGTGGAGCTCATCTCGCCCGACGAAGTTCCTGACGACGCCGTGGTGTGCGTGTCCCAGATGATGGGCGCCCCCACCATCATGGTGGAGAAGATCTGCAGCGGCCTGGAGCCCATGGCCACGTACGACGAGCTGGTGAAGGAGCTGGGCCAGGAGCCGTACGCCATCTACGCGGTGGAAGCCGGCGGCGTGAACTCCACCATCCCGTTCATCCTGGCGGCCACGCGCCGCATCCCCGTGGTGGACTGCGATCTCATGGGCCGCGCGTTCCCCGAGCTGCAGATGACCACGCTGGGCATCAACGGCGTGAAGGGACAGCCCGCCGTCATGGCCGATGAGAAGGGCAACACGGTCACGGTGCGCGCGATCGACGACAAGTGGCTCGAGCGCATCTCGCGCCAGGCCACGTCGGTGATGGGCGGTTACACCATCCTGGCGTCGTATCCGTGCACGGGGCGCCAGCTCAAGGACTACTGCATCCCCGACACGCCTACGCTGTGCGAGGAGATCGGCCGCACGCTGCGCGAGGCGCGCGAGCAGCATGCCGACCCCATCGAGGCCGTGCTGAACGTGACGAACGGGTTTCGCCTGTTCCGCGGCAAAGTGGTGGACGTCGAGCGCAAGACCGACGGCATGTTCGTGCGCGGTCGCGCCGTGGTGGACGGGCTCGACCAGGACAAGGGCAGTCAGCTTATCATCGAGTTCCAGAACGAGAACCTCATCGCGCTGCGCGACGGCCAGCCGGTGACCACGTCGCCCGACCTCATCATGTCGCTGGACATGGAGTCCGGCTCGCCCGTGACTACCGAGGGCCTGAAGTACGGCGCTCGCATTGTGGTGGTGGGCATGCCCTGCGCGCCGCAGTGGCGCACGCCCGAGGGCCTGGCCGTGGTAGGGCCGCGCGCGTTCGGCTACGACATCGACTACGTGCCGGTTGAGCAGCGCGTCGCCGCGATGAACAACGAGGAGGTGCAGGCGTAATGGCAGATCAGAAGCGCATCTGGCGTCTGGGTATCGACGTGGGCGGCACGAACACCGACGCGGTGGTCATCGACGGCGACCTCAAGCTGGTGGCCGCGACGAAAAGCCCCACCACCGAGGACGTCATGAGCGGCATCGTGGCCGCCATGCACGAGGTGATCACCCAGATCGGTGCCGACGAGGCGCGCAACATCGGGTTCGCCATGCTGGGCACCACGCATTGCACGAACGCCATCGTCGAGCGCAAGCGCCTGAACAAGGTGGCCGCGCTGCGCGTGGGCGCTCCGGCCACGACGGCCATCAGCTGCATGGCTGACTGGCCCGACGAGCTGAAGAACGCCATGCGCGTGCGCGACTTCCTCGTGCACGGCGGCAACGAGTTCGACGGTCGCGAGATCAGCGCGCTGTCGGAAGACGAGATCCGCGAGGTCGCGCGCGTCGTGCGCGAAGAGGGCTTCGAGTCCGTGGCCGTGACCAGCGTGTTCTCGCCGGTGTCCGACGCGCACGAGAAGCGCGCCGCCGCCGTTCTGCGCGAGGAGCTGGGCGAGGGCTTCCCCATCACGCTGTCGTCGGAGATCGGGTCGCTCGGCTTCCTCGAGCGCGAGAACGCGTCCATCCTGAACGCGGCGCTGTACGACGTGGCGCGCACGACGGCCGACAGCTTCGAGGCGGCGCTCGCGTCTGAGGGCCTCGCCGATGTGGCTGTGTACCTGGGCCAGAACGACGGCACGCTCATGAGCGTGGACTACGCGAAGCGTTACCCCATCTTCACCATCGCGTGCGGGCCTACGAACTCCATCCGCGGCGCGTCGTTCTTGACGCAGGAGAAGGACGCCGTGGTCGTCGACATCGGCGGCACCACCACCGACGTGGGCGTGCTGGCGCACGGCTTCCCGCGCGAGAGCATGGTGGCCGTGGAAATCGGCGACGTGCGCACGAACTTCCGCATGCCCGACCTGGTGTCGGTGGGCCTCGGCGGCGGCTCGCTCGTGCGCCAGCTGGAGGACGGCAGCGTGACGGTGGGCCCCGACAGCGTGGGCTACCTGGTCACGAAGAAGGCGCGGTGCTTCGGCGGCGACACGCTGACTGCGACCGATATCGTGGTGGCGAAGGGCCTGGCCGAGGGCGTGGGCGATCCGACGCTGGTGGCCGACCTCGAGCCGGCGCTCGTGGACGCGGCCTATGCCGAGATCACGCGCATCATCGAGGACGCGGTGGACGCGATGAAGACTTCGGCCGGCGACGTGACGGTGATTCTCGTGGGCGGCGGCTCCATCCTGGCGCCCGACCAGCTGGAAGGCTCGGACAACGTGCTGCGCCCTGAGAACTTCGGCGTGGCGAACGCGGTGGGTTCGGCCATCGCGCAGGTGTCCGGCCAGATCGCCAAGGTGTTCTCGCTGACCGAGACGCCGCGCGAGCAGGCGCTTGCCGAGTCGAAGCAGCGTGCGTGCGACGAGGCCATCGAAGCCGGCGCCGATCCGAGCACCGTGGAAGTGGTCGACGTCGAGGACATCCCGATGGCCTATCTGGGCGATGCGCTGTGCATCCGCGTCAAAGCCGTCGGCGATCTGATGCTGTAGCTTTGTTCCGGCGGTCGACCGACCGCCGGAAACGCCCGACGACGTCTGAGGGTAAGTAGGTGACGCTGATGGTTCTCGTCTCTGCCTTGATCGTGATTCTTTCCGGAGTGGTAGTCATAGGGGGGATAGCGGGTGCGTTTCTTTGCAAGAGCAACCTGTTGCGAATGGTTCTGCTTTGTCTGTCCTTCGTGGGCTCTCTTGCGGTTCTTGTGGCAATCATCTGGATGCTGAAAGAGAGCGCTCTTCAAGGCGACTGGAGAACGATCGAAGATACGATAGGAACGTGGTTTGTTTCAGCTGCGGCGTTCTCCCTTGTCATTGGAACGCTCGCTGTCGTGATTTGTGCTAAAGGTGCAAGAAAGTAGATTTCGCCCGATGCCTTCCTTCATCGTTCCAACTGGGCGTGTGCAAGGCGCTTTGATCATGAGATAATGCAGCGAAACGGTTTGAGGCGTTGAAGGAGAAACCCATGACCGAAACGAAACAAGCGGCTGGCGGGCGCACGGTGCATTTGGCACTGGTGCAGTTCGAGAGCGTGCTGTGCGATCCGGCAGCGAATACCCAAAAGGCGTGCCGGATGATCGCCGAGGCGGCTGCCGAAGGCGCCGACCTCGTGGTGTTGCCCGAGCTGTTCTCTACAGGCTACGAGCTGAACATTGTCGGCCCTCACGTGCCCGAACTGGCCGAGCCGGTAGACGGCCCCACGGTGCGTGCGCTGCAAGACGCTGCCCGCGCAGACAACTGCTACGTGGTGGCGGGCCTCGCGCTCGCGTACGATATGGCCGGGGTTCCGTTCAACAGCTCGGTCGTCATCGATCGCCAGGGGGAGCTTCTGGGCACGTACGACAAGCAGCATCTGTGGGCGCTCGAGCGCTTCTACTTCCGCTCCGGCTGCGACTGCCCGGTGTTCGACACCGACTTCGGGCGCATCGGCGTGATGATCTGCTACGACATGGGCTTCCCCGAGGTCGCGCGCATGCTGGCGCTGCAGGGAGCTGATCTTATCCTGTGCCCCTCGGCGTGGTGCCAGGAGGATATGGACGTGTGGGACGTGAACGCGCCCGCCCGCGCGCTAGAGAACACTGCGTTCGTGGCGGCCGTGAACCGTTACGGCGTCGAGGATCAGCTGGTCATGCCGGGCCACACGAAGGTGTGCAACCCGCGCGGCCACGTGGTGGCCGAGCTGGCCGAAGAGGCCGAAGGGGTGCTGCATGTGGAGCTCGACCTGAACGAAGTGGTCGATTATCGCCAGCGCAGCCCCTACCTGCGCGACCGTCGCCCCGACCTTTACGATCTGGTGCTGCTCCCATAAAACGAAGTCCGACACAGGATCTTGCGTCTGAAGACGTCGCCGCAAAGCAAGAAGCCCCCGATGTTTCACGTGAAACATCGGGAGCTTCGCATTGCTGAGCAGGGCTTTCGCGGTGAAAACCCTCGCTTGTGCGAACAAGGTTCCTCGCTGTAGGCCCTTCGCGCCTTTCCCTTCAAGTCGCTTGCCGAAACTGGTTGTATTGCAATTGCAATACAAAATTGTTATAGTGACCTCATGATCAGCGTACGAACGGAGGCGAGCATGGACTATTTCGAAACCGATTCCAATTCGAGTGCGCCGAAGCGCGTGCCCTTGTCGCTGCGGCTTCCCGTTCAGGTGGTCGAATCTGTGGATCGGTATGCGAGCGAAAATCGGATGAGCAAGACAGATGCTTTCCTTCATTTTCTTCGCAGGGGGATGGATGCGGAGCGGGGAGAGCTTCGTTTGGATCAGCTTGTCGAAATCAAAGAGCAGCTTTCGGAGATCAAAGGCATGCTGTTGGAAAAAAGAGGCGATCGATCCGAGGAGGCTGCTTTCGTGCGCGAAGCCGTTGCTCAAGCCGCCTCGGAGTTCCCCGCAATCGAGCGCGCGTACCTGTTCGGCTCTTTCGCGAGGGGTACGTTCGGTTCGGATAGCGATGTCGACGTCCGCATCGAATACGACCATGGCATGTCCTTCAACTTGCATGATGTGTCGCAGTTCGGGAAGCGCATCGAGCAGGCTACCGGGCGCGAGGTCGACGTGGTTTCCGCTGATCGTATTAAAAAGGAGGGCTTGGCTGCGGCCATAGAGAGGGATAAGGAGCTGGTTTATGAACGCGAAGCGCGATGACTTATCTCGTCTTCAGGAGATCCACGACATAATTTTGCAGACCAAGCGTCAGCTGCGCGCGCTCGAGTTCACTCGTTCTCGATTTTGCGATCCTGACAACGACGAAGATGATCTGATCGCAGAAGGCATCATGAATCGCGTGCTGCGTGTCACTGAGGAAGTCGGGCGGCTTTCCGACGAGGTATCGCAGCGCTATGGGTTCGAAAAGCATGCAGTGCTGGGTGTGAGGAATCGTCTCGCACATGCTTACGGGGATGTCGATCGCGAGATAATATGGGCCGTCATCGAACATGATTTTGACGAGTTGCTTGCATCATGCGCTCTGTATTGCGAGGACAACGGTCTTGATCTGGAATAACGAAGAAGCCCCCGATGTTTCACGTGAAACATCGGGGGCTTTGCATTGCTGATCAGGGCTTTCGCGACAGAGAGGGGTGCTTTTCGCTTCGTCCGCCCCGCTTGCCGCCCGCCGCGTTGCGCTGCGGCGAGCCTTACAGCACTTGGTCCGTTTCCGTGAACGTAACGGTGTCCACCTTCTTCATGGAGGCGTACACCTTCATCACGATCCAGTACAGCACGCCGGCCAGGATCAGTGAGTTCAGGCCCGGAATGCCCACGTTCATGATGCTGGTGACCTCGCCCACGGCGAAACCGGCGATCCAGCAGACGATGGCGATGGGGTTCCACTTCTCAACCTTCTCGGGCAGCTCGCCCTTGGCGCGCGAAGCGTCAAGCGTCGCGCGGCTGCGCTTCAAGATGAAGTAGTCCACCACCATGATGCCGGCGACGGGCGGGATGGCCACGCCCAGCAGCGTGAGGAAGTTGGTGAAGTAGTTGATGATGCCGATGACCGACAGCAGCGTGCCCACGATGCCGAGCGCCCACACGAGTCCGTTGCGGCTGATGGCCTTGTTGAACAGCGCGTTGATCATGGTTGCCAAGCCCAGGCTGGACGAGTACAGGTTGATGTCGTTCAGCTTCACCGTGGAGGCGACCACGATGATGACGCCGATGATGCCCGACGTGCCCATCATGATGTCGACGATATTCTCGGTGCCCATGGCGTGCGCCAGCAGCACGGCAAGCAGGTTCATGCCCAGCTCGCCCACGAACGTGCCGATGAGCGTCATCCAGAACACTTGGGTGCCGTTCTTCAGGAATCGCGCGTAGTCGGGCGTGCAGATAGCGCCCGCAATGAAGCCGCCCGCCACCATGGTGGTTGCCGCGCCCAGCGACAGCGCCGGTCCCGGAGGGGCCGTGGTGAGAAGCTCGGTCAGCGAATGGTTCTGCAGGATGATGGCTGCGGCTACGATGACCACGATCACGAACAACGGCACGAACACCGTGGCGAAGTTCGCGATGGCCTTGATGCCGAACACCACGAGCAGCGTGATGCCCAGGCCGGTGATGATGGCCCAGAAGATGTACTCGGGCGTGATTCCAGCCATGATGCCGGGCAGGATCTCCTGCGTGCCGAGGAAATCTGTGAACGGGACGATTTCAGCCATGCCCTGGCCAAACACCGCGTTCTGCACGCCGAACCAGCCCACCATGGAGATAGCCACCACGCCGCCGAACAGGGCGGATCCTACCTTGCCGAACCCGGTCCAGCGGGACAGCAGGCTGGTGGACAAGCCTTCGCGCGCGGCCGCCGTGCCCAGCGCCCAGCTGACCACCTGAAGCAGCACCGAGCCGAGCATGGTTGCTAGGAAGGCATCCCAGAACGTCAGGCCGTAGCCTAGTGCCGCGCCCAACATGAGCTGGGATACGCAGCAGATCGCGCCGATCCTGATGAAAAGAATCCGCCAAAATGGCTGTTTCGCTTCATCAGGAACGCGCGACAGCGAGTAATCGATGTCGTTTTCAGGAGCCATGATCGTACCTTTCTCGTTCCTCTTCGCGTTTTTTGATCGAATGATCAAAGAATGGTGGGATTATACCTTGCTCATGCGTGCTTCGATAGCTACGCGTGTAAACTTTATTATGGAGAGCGTCGAACGGCCTTTCTGCGAGCCTCGCGGCGCCCAAGTCATCATCATTGTGTCTGTTGCCGCGCCGGGCGTATCGCACAGCGGCCATTTGTACTAGAATACCCGCATGCGCAAAAGGAACAAGGACATCCGACAGGTCATCGAGACGCCGCTGCTGGGTTACAGCGTGGTGCTGCTGTCGCTGTCGTGCTTCCTGTTGCTGCTGTGGGCGCTTATCATCTTGGTAAGGATCGTGCTGGGTTGATCGACATCGAAACACTCGCCCGTTTGCGCGGTTCGAGGCAAAGGTAGACGCAGAATGTGGCAACGGTTCACATTGTACGACGTTCGGGTCATCGGCCATTATCTCGGCGTGCTCGTTCTCTTCTCCAGCCTTGCTCTGCTGGTGCCGTTCGTCACGGCTCTTGCGTGCGCTGAGTGGACTCCTGCGACGCACTATCTGCTGACCATCGGCATTGCGCTTATCGTCGGATCGGCGCTGCGGTTCCTGCGCATCGATCCGGGTCGGCTCAATCGCCAGCAGGCGCTCGCCGTTACTGGGTTCGCGTGGATCGTGCTCGCGTTCGTGGCGGCGGTGCCGCTGTACCTGTCGGGCCATTACCTCAGCTACCTCGATGCCCTGTTCGACGGCGTGTCGGGTCTGACCACCACAGGCGCCAGCGTCATCGTCGATCTCGATCACCTGTCGAACGCCGACAACATGTGGCGTTTCATGATGCACCTGTTGGGCGGTTTCGGTCTTATCGTGGTGGCGTTGTCGTTCGGTTTGTTCGGCAAGCGCGCTGGAGCCAGCCTGTACATGTCCGAGGGTCGTAGCGAACATGTGGTGCCCAACGTTGTGCAGACCACGCAGTTCATCGCGAAGATCGGCATGGGCATGATCTTTGTCGCCACGGTGATTCTCGCGGCCATGTGCCTGTTCCTCGGCATGGAACCGCTGCGCGCGTTCCTGCAATCGCTGTGGTTGGCCATCTCGGGTTTCACCACGGGCGGCTTTGCCCCTATGAGCCAGAGCGTCATGTACTATCATTGGTTCCCGCTCGAGATCGTGCTCATGTTGCTTATGTTGCTGGGCTCCATCAACTTCGTTCTGCACTCCGAAATGTGGAAAGGACACGTGGAGGTTTTCTTCCGCGATCTGGAAATCCGCACGATGGTGCTGTGGTTGGCCGTGATGACATGCGTGCTGGCAGCCTCGCTCAGCGCAAGCCCCGAGTTTTCCAGTCTGCCTGCCATGTTGCGACGCGGGCTGTTCATGGTGATATCGGCGTTCTCCACCACCGGCTTTCAGAACATCACCACCAACGAGCTGACAACCGCGCTGTCGTCGGGCGCGTTCTTCGTGCTGGCCATCCTCATGGCCGTGGGCGGCAGCGGCGGGTCCACTTCGGGCGGCTTGAAGTTCAGCCGCATGGGCATCATCATGAAGTCCATCATCGCCACCATCAAAGAGGCGCTTGCGCCCGATTCGGCGCGCGTCGTGGTGTCGTACAACCATGTGGGCCGGCGCATTCTTTCACCGGAAGTCGTGAAGGAGGCCATGACGGTGTTCGTGCTGTACGTGGCCACGTACGCGGTGGGCACGCTGGTGGGCATCGCGCATGGCTACGAGGCGCCGCAGGCCATTTTCGAATCGGTGGCCATGGCCAGCAACGGCGGCGTGTCGTCGGGGCTTGCCGCTCCGGGCATGTCTCCGTCGTTGGAGCTCTTCTACATCGCGCAGATGTGGGCAGGTCGTCTGGAATTCGTTACCCTGTTGGCCCTGGTGGCGGAGATCATCGTGTCGCTCAATCCGAAAAGGCGGGTGCTAAAGTCATGAGGTGGGGAACCCGTCAACCGCTGCCGCTGCCGATTGCGTTCGTGAGTTTCGTCGCGGTGCTGGCCGTGCTGCTTGCGGCGGTGTTTGCGCTGCCGGCTGCCGCGCATGCCGATGAGCCTGCCGAGGGCGACAACGCGGTGAACACGCAGCAGCTGCCCGACAGCTCGTTCATCTACGACACGTCCATCGTCGACCTCAGCGGCGCCGATGCCTATTACGACAATCAGACCGTGCAGGTAACAGGCGAGGTCATCGGCGACAGCATCCGTGCCGGCGTGTCGGGGAGGCATCGGTGGATCACGCTTTCCTCTCAGGGCGATTCTGCGACGATCTCGGTGTATATGAGCAACGAATCGGCATCGAAGATCGACACGTTCGGCGAGTATGGTACTACGGGCACCATCTTGCAAGTGCGTGGCACGTTCCATCTCGTGTGCGCCGATCATGAAGGCCAGAGCGACCTTCATGCGGAGGCGGTGACCGTCATCGCGCCGGGCGAACGCCATCCCGACGAGTTCGACTTCAACGCGTTCGTTCCGGGCATTGTCGTGGTGGTCGTCGGACTGGTGATGCTGGGCGTGTTCTATTGGCTGAGGGAACGGCAGCGGTAGGCGCGCTGTTCGTGACTCGAAGGAGGGCTTTTGCAAAGAGGCCAGGTCGTCAAGCTTGATCGAGGATATCCGCTCGTGCGCATCGACGAGGGGTCTTTCGTGCGTTGCGAGCATGCCACCGCGCTGGTGAAAGGCGAGGAAGTGCGTGCCGTGATCGGCGACTTCGTCGAGGTGACCGTGCCGGAGGGCCACGACAAGGGCATCATCGAGAGTATCCTTCCGCGCACGCGCGCGTTCGTGCGCAAAGATCCCACCGAACGCGCGCTCCCGCAGGTGCTGGCTGCGAATTTCGACCGTGTGTTCGTGGCGCAACCGCTATCAGACGTGAACGTGAGGCGGCTCGAGCGAGAGCTGGTGCTGGCTTACGAGACGGGTGCGGCCGTGACCGTGGTGCTGACGAAAGCCGATCTCGCCGAAAGCGATGCCGAAGTGGCGGCGGTGCGCGATCGCGTGCGCGCGTTGGCCGGCCCCGACGTGCAGACCGTCGTCGTGTCGGCCGACGATCCTTCCAGCGTGGAAGCGGTACGCGCGCTTGTGCCGCCGAACACCACGGCCGTGCTCATCGGCAAAAGCGGCGTGGGGAAGTCGAGCCTGATCAACATGCTGGTAGGACACGAGTTGCAAGAAACAACCCCCGTGCGCGACCGCGACGGCAAGGGCCGGCACACCACGGTGAGCCGCGAGATGGTGGCTATTCCCGGCGGCGGCTTCATCATGGACATGCCGGGCGTGCGCGGACTGGGCCTGTGGGAGGCCGATACCGGCATCGGCGCAGCGTTCGCGGATATCGAGGAGGCGGCCGAGCGCTGCCGATTCCGCGATTGCAGCCACGAGGACGAGCCGGGATGCGCCGTGCGCGCCGCCGTCGAGTCGGGCGATATCAGCGAACAGCGCTACGCATCGTACCAGGCGCTTCGCCAGGAGACGAAAGACCTGCGCGCGCGCCGCGAAGAGGCTCGCCGCATGCGCGGCGAAAAAGCCTCCGACCGGGGAAAAACTCCCAAAAAGGGCAGGCCGCGCAAGAAGCGCTGAGGTTTTCGCTCTTTGAGCAACGAGATCATAATAGCCAGATGAGCGATGCGAATGCGTGTGTTTCCCCAGGTCGCTGATTGCTCGTTGCAGCTTTGCTTCGATCAGACGATTATGCTACGGTGCTTGCACGCTGCGAATTTTTCCGAACGCAGCGTAGGGGGCGCTCATGGGGAAGCATGCTTTCAGTCTGAAGACCATCTATCTTGCCGCTCTGACGGCGGTGTTCGCCGTGTCGTTTTTCGCGTTCGTCGCGTTCGATTTGTACTCGCAGCAGCGGCAGACCGAGCAGGCCATGCTGGAGGAAGCGCGCACGTTCGCGCGCGAGATGGACGCGGTGTGGCAGTTCATGGACAATTCCCAAAGCATCATCAACAATTCGTCCAGCGGCGGCTACGAGTTCAAGGGCCTGCACTGCTCGGTGGTGGGCAAGAGCGTCGGCCGGCTGTTCTCGGCGGGCAGCGACTACCACATCCGGTACACGAACTTCGACCCGCGCAGCGAGCAGGACATTCCCGACGAGTTCGAGACGAAGGCTCTCGAGGCGTTCAACGCCGATCGTTCGGTGACCGAGTATTACGGCGTGGCCCCGTTCGACGGCGAGGACAGGTTCCGCTATCTGCAAGCGCTCGAAGTGGACGACAGCTGCCTCGAATGCCACGGCGAGCCGGTCGGCGAGCTCGACATCACCGACCACGCGAAGGAAGGTTGGACGCTCGAGTCGGTCGGCGGGGCCATCAGCATCGTGATCCCCCTCGATCAGCAGCAGGCGGCCATGCGCGGCAACGTCATCCGAGACATGGCGTACTTCCTGCTGATCACCGTGTTCATCGGCTTGGTCATCTTGGTGGTGACCACCGTGTTCGTGCTGCGGCCGTTGGGCGGCATGCACGCGGCGTTCGGCGAGCTGAAGCAGGGACGCTTGGGCGCGTCCGTCAGCCAGCGCTTCGCCGCGAAGGAAGTGAGGAGCCTCATCGCCGGCTTCAACGACATGGCGGGCGAGCTGCGGGGCATGTACGAGCATCTGGAATCGCAGGTGCAGGAGCGCACGGTGGACCTGCGCGAGGCGAACGCCCTGCTGGAACGCCAGCGCGACAAGCTGGAGCAGCTTAACGCCGACCTGGCGCAGGAGACGCAGTTCAAGTCCGACCTGCTAAGCATGGTGAACCACGAGCTGCGCACGCCGCTGACGTCCATCATCACGTTCGCGCAGATATCGCGCGAGGCGTGCGACCCGGCCAACGAGCACGACCGTCGCTCATGGGAGGAGATCGAGAAGAACAGTCGCATCCTGCTCAACATGATCAACAACATGCTGGACATCGCGCGTTCGGATGCGGGTGGCATGCGCGCCACCTGCGAGCCGATGGATTTGGGCGACGTGGCGGCATCGGTGAAGGGCACTATGGCTCCGCTGGCGCGCAAGTACGAGGTGTCGTTTAGCACGAAGGTGGCGTCGGACGTGCCCCTGGTCAACGGCGACTACGAGAAAACGACGCGCATGCTGGAGAACCTGGCCAGCAACGCCATCAAGTTCACGCCCGACGGCGGCTCCATCGAGCTGCGCGTGGCGTACGACGCCGAGGCGCGCGTGGTGACGTTGTCGATGGTGGACGACGGCATCGGCATCGCGCCCGAGGACCAGGCGCGCATCTTCGAGCGGTTCGTACAGGTGGACAGCACGTCCACGCGCAAATACAACGGCAGCGGCTTGGGCTTGGCGCTGGTGCGCGAATACGGCGACATGCAAGGGTTCGCCGTGTCGGTGGAAAGCGAGCTCGGTCGTGGCAGCAGGTTCGTCATCACGATTCCCGCGAGCGCGATCGTGGGCGAGATAGAGGGGGAGGACGATGTATAAGGTCATGGTCATCGACGACGAGGGCAACCTGCGGCAAGCGCTCGAGCAGCTGCTGGTGTCGAACGGCTACGCGTTCTGCGGCGCGAGGGATGCGGAAAGCGGGCTGGAGCTGCTGGCCAGCGAGCATCCCGATTTGCTGCTGCTGGACGTGATGCTGCCGGGCACGAACGGCTTCGACCTCTGCGCGCGCATCCGCGAGCAGGGCCGCCGCATCCCGGTGATCTTCCTGTCTGCGAAGTGCGACATCGTGGACAAGAGCATCGGCTTCCGCGCCGGCGGCGACGACTACGTGACGAAGCCGTTCGATTCTACCGAGCTGCTGCTGCGCATCGAGGCGAACATCCGCCGCCACAAGGACACCATCGATTTCGCCCGCTGCCGCAACCGCGAGGGCGTGGCGCGCATCGGTGAGCTGGAGGTGCGGTTCGGCGAATACGAGGTGCGCGTGAAGGGCAAGCCGGTGGCGCTGACTACGAAGGAGTTCGAGATCGTGGCGTTTCTGGCGGCGCATCCGGGCAAGGTGTTCACGCGCAGCCAGATCCAGGAGTACATCTGGGGCGAGTCGGACGCCGACTGCAAGCCTACGAACAACATCACCGTGTTCGTCCGCAAGATCCGCGAGAAGATCGAGGAGAACCCCTCCGAGCCCAAGTACCTGCTCACCGTCCAGCGGGTGGGCTACAAGATGGCCGACAGCTTGGAGTAGGCGGCATGCGCTGTCCGCTGCGTGGAACTTCCTCGGACGTGTCCGCCTGGCGAGTGTGCGATCGGCCGGTCGTGTCGACAGATCGCCGCATTCTGGCAGAAAACGACGGGATTCCGTTCTGCAGGGGCGCAAAATGCGACTCCCGGCTGCCGCTGGACGAGCCGCCTTTGCATTACGCCAGTTCAGCTCGTTGCCATCGAATCGGGTTCGGATGATCGGAGGAGATGGCGACAGAATCCCGTCGATTCCTGCCAGAATGCGGCGTAGCGAACGCTCTCGCTTCTCGTCGCGAGACGCGGGAGCATAGGCGCGTGAACTGGATGGCATTCGATAGTCACGATAGGCATAATTGCTCATTGACCTGCGGCGTTAATGTGTGGTTAAGAATTTTTTAACGCAAAACTTATTTCCGATTTATCGCAATATCCTTCGGCGCTCCGTAAAGTGAGACTTATGAAAGGCCAGGGGGAACAAGGCTTTTCACCCCGCCCTTCGCAGAACGCGACCCCCTCCCCGCTATCTGCGAAGGGCGAGCATCGGAAGGCCTTGCGGCCGAGGAGTGAAAAAGAGAGGAGCACACATGGCTGAACAAGCAACGCATGGGTTCACCCGCAGGAGCTTCATCAAGGGTGCGGCAGCGCTGACGGCGGCGGGCGCGCTGGTAGGCTGCAGCCCCCAAACCCAGAACCTGGAAAAAGCCGAACCGCAGAAGGATATCCCGGAAACACAAATCTTTTCCGGCGTCTGCCGTGGCAACTGCGCCGGCGGCTGCTTCCTTAACGTGCACGTGCGCGACGGCCAGGTGGTTCGTACGTCCATGCGCGAGATGCCCGATCCGCAGTACAACCGTATCTGCATGAAGGGTCTCAGCCACCCGTATCGTATTTATAGCGACGAGCGTTTGAAGTACCCGCTGCGTCGCGCTGGCGAGCGCGGGTCTGATGAGTGGGAGCGCATCAGCTGGGATGAGGCTCTCGATGAGATTGCCGAGAAATGGAACGGCTACGTGAAGGAGTTTGGTCCTACGTCGGTAGGTCTGTTCACGGGTTCCGGAAACTATGGATTGGTAAACGGGATGTCTGTCGGTGGGGTGACCAGCCGCTTCTTGACGGCATCGGGCATCGCATACCTCAATCAGACGGTGGATGCTGCTGCGAACTTCGCCATGAGCCGCCTGCTGGGCATGGGCTACTACTCTACCGGCAACGAGCCGGCAGACATGATGAATGCCAAAACCATCCTCATATGGGGTGCGAATCCGGCCATCAGCCAGATCCAGAACATGCACTTCCTCATGGAGGCGCGCGACAACGGTACGAAGCTTATTGCCATCGATCCGATGTTCAGTCAGACGGCTGCTCGCTCTGACGAGTGGGTGCCGGTGAAGCCGGGCACCGACGGAGCATTGGCGTTTGGCATGATGAACTACATCGTCGAGCAGGGCTGGCAGGATCTCGACTTCCTGCGCGAACACAGCGTTGCGGCATGTCTGGTGAAGGAAGCCGACGGTAAGTTTTTGCGCCAAGCGGATCTCGATGGATCTCAGCCATCTGCCGATGACGCGAAGAACGCTGCAACGTCCTTGGTGATGGGGAAGGATGGCACGCCTGGCATCGTAGGAGAGGTGGCCGATCCTGAGCTGGAGGGTTCGTACGAGGTCGAGGGCATCAAGGTGTCCACTGCATACCAGCTGTTGCTCGATCGCATCGCCGAGTATCCAGTTAGCAAGGCTGCCGAAATCACCGGCGTATCCGAGGACCTCATCAAGGATGTTGCCGAACAATACGCCCGCAATACGCCATCGAGCATCTACACGTTCTTCGGCATCGATCACTATTGGAACGGTCATTGGAGACAGGGCTGCTTAGCCACCTTGGCTGTGATCACGGGCAACGTTGGCAAGGCGGGTGCGTTCTGCGGCTTCCAGGAGTGTCTTGGATCGGGTTTGGGCAACGCTGTTCTCGCGTCGCCGGAAGGTGCTCCTGGCCAGGCGGCAAAATACAATGCGCCATTCCTGACCAAAGCGTTCGACGAGGGTGAATATGCCGGTCAGCCGTTTAATCTCAAGATGGTCATGTTCAGTCATACGAACGCTGTCACCAATATGGCCGACCGTAACGATACGTTGAGCTGGATGAACCGGTGCGAGTTCCTCGTTGGTGCCGATATGCTCATGACGGACACGATGCGTTATTGCGATATCGTGCTTCCTGTGGCGCACTGGTTCGAAAAAGAAGACGTGTTCATGTCGTACGCGACGCATCCCTTTGCGCTGCTGCAGGAAAAAGCAATAGAACCCGCTTTCGAAAGCCGGGCGGACATCGACATTTTCAATGATTTGGCAGATCGGATCGGTTGCGGCGATTTGTTCAAAATCGCCACGGAAGAGTACCTTGAGCGGGTGTTCCAAACGAAGCAGGCGCAGGCAATGGGCGCCGACTTGGCAACATTGAGGGAGAAGAAGGCTGTACGTCAGGCCGGTAAAGAAGGCGAGGCGTACGTTTATGGCGAAGGTGGAGTGTTTGCCACTACGAGCAAGTTGGCCGAACTGTATGTAGAGAACCCTGTGGGAAGCAACCCTTACACCGAAGGTTGGGATCTGGCTAAAGAGCATCTAGCCTATTGGGAGCCTGCATTGCAGGTTGGTGACGAGTCGCGTCGCGAGAAGTACCCTATCCAGCTTCTCTCGGAGCATAGTCGATTCCGCACGCATACTCAGTGGTTCGAAGCGGATATGCTCAAAGAGATCGACACCGAACCTTTCATCAAGCTAAGTCCTGCCGATGCGGCAGCGTATGGCATTGCCGAAGGTGACCGGGTCAAGGCTTACAACGAGCTGGGTTCTGTGGTGCTGACGGCTCAAATCAATTCTGGCCTGCCAGAAGGCATGGCAACGTGCCCGAAAGGCTGGGAAGCTGGCGAATTCATCGAGGGTAGCTTCACTGAGTTGTTCACCAAGGAAGGCAATCCTTTCTGCTCGAATCAGGCGTATTTCGACTGCACTGTCGCCATCGAGAAGCTGTAGGGGGAAACTATGACACATTACGGAATGGCCATCGATCTGTCGCGCTGCATCGGGTGCCACACGTGTGCAATCGCTTGCAAGATGGCGAATAACCTGCCCAAAAACGTGCTTTTCAATCGCGTGCGAACCGTCGGTGGAGACGGAATGGATACTGCGTCGGGTGAATACGGCGCTAACACCATGAGCTTCCTTCCGGTACAGTGCCAGCATTGCGAGAAGCCTGCGTGCCTCGAGGTGTGCCCGACGGGGGCGACCACCAAGGACGAGGAGACGGGCATCGTGTCGGTGGACAGCGAGCTGTGCATCGGGTGCGAGTCGTGCATCAAGGCGTGCCCGTACGAGGGCGTGCGCACGCTGATCAAGAGCCCCGAGTACTACCTCGATGTCGTGGTGGGCGAGTACGACGCTCCGCCGCACAAGGGCGGCACGGTGGAGAAGTGCACGTTCTGCAAGAACCTCATCGACCGCGGCGACGTGCCCGCATGCATGCAGCTGTGCCCGGGCCGCGCGCGCTACTGGGGCGACCTGGACGATCCCGAGTCGGACGTGTCGAAGGCCATCGAGGGGCGCGAGACGATGTTCCTCAACGAGGAAGCCGGCACGAAACCGAGCGTTTACTACTTGCAGTAATAAGGCGCTGACGGCCTAAAGGGGATCGCCCCCTTTAGGCCCCGGCGCACGGGGGCATCTTCGCCCCAAAAACACGCCTCACGCGCTGTGGCGTGTTTTTGGGGCGAAGATGTCGGAACAAGGGGGACTCATGGGGCGAGAAGAAGTAGTAAGGCGGGCGGTGGGGAAGGCCGATGCGTTCGAGTTGCTGTCGTGCGCGTTCGCGTATCCCGATGAGCGTCTGGCGCAAGGGCTGGTCGACGGATCGTTCGCCGACGATGCCCGGGCGTGTCTGCTCGATGCGGGCACCGACCTGGCAACGGCGGATTCAGTGGCTGAATCGTTTGCCCTTTGGCGCGACGCAACGACGGCCGACGTGCTGGCCGACATGCGCATCGTGTACTCGCGCCTGTACCTGGCACCCGGCGGCCATACTCCCATTTTCCCGTACGAAAGCGCGTTTCTGCACGTGGAGCGGGGTATGAAAGGCGTTCCCGCGCTGTTCCGCACGCCGGTGACGCTGGATGTGGAGCGCTTGATGCGCGAGGCGGGTGTGGTGGCGAAGAATGCGCGCAAAGAGCCGTGCGATAGCGTGTTCGAGGAGTTCGAATTACTGTCGTATCTGTACGCGAAGCTCGCCGATGCTCTGAACTGCGACGATGCCGAAGCTGTCGCTGCTTGGACCGAGCGCATTCAGACGTTTGAGCGCGAGCACGCGCAGGCGTGGCTCCCTGCGTTCATGCAGCGCACGCAGGAGCTTGCGGCCGAGAAGCCCTATTGCGCGTTCGCGGCACTGGCGTTGACGGTTATGGAGGTGCGCTCATGACGCTCATCTTGGTACTCGCGGGCGCTGTGGCATTCGCGTTCGCATGCAAGCGGCCCATCAAGTCGTGTCCGATGGCGTTCTACGCCCTGGCTGCCACGCTTGACGTGCTGTTCGTGGTCGGCTCGTTCGCGGGACTGCCTCCGATGCTGTACGACGCGCTGTTCCTGCTGTTGCACAAGTGCACGCTGGCCACCGCGCTGTTCGCCGTCGTGATGTACATCGGGGTGTTCGCGCGCGACTCGCGCGTGGCGACGTACCTGCGTCCCATCCGCGCCGAGCTGTCTATCATGGCGTGGCTGCTGTCGCTGGGTCACATGGCCATCTACCTCTCCTCGTACGCGGCCAACCTCTCGACGGGGCTGCCGCAAACCAATGTCGCCGTGGCGCTTGCGCTTGCGTTGGCGCTGTTCGCGCTGCTGGTCGTGCTGGGGGTGACGTCGTTCAACGTGGTGAAGAAGCGCATGAAGAAGGAGACGTGGAAGCGCGTGCAGCTGCTGGCGTATCCCTTCTGGGGCCTCGTGTACGTGCATCTGCTGCTCATGCTGGTGCCCTCCGCCCTGCGCGGCGGCGCTCCTGCGCAGATGGCCGTCGCCGTGTACTCGGTGGTGTTCGTAGGCTACGCCGTCCTTCGCATCCGCCGCGCCGCGGTCGACCGCCGCAAGGAGGAGTCCGGGCGCGTAGGCGATGCCGTGCAGAATCCAGCGTGATGCACGCTCCGCGCGCTTCTACGCACAAAAAGCGCCGATGTGTGATTTCGCCGACCGTTCGCTTGCGATAGGCTTCTGCGCGATAATGTGAAGCGCCAGGTCAGAGCATCGTGCATAATCGAAGGCCTGAAAGCTGCACCCTTGGGCGCGTTTTCAGGCCTTCTTGTTGTCGAACGTCGCGGGTTTTTGTGCAAAAAGCGTTTCATGGCGTGCATAGCAAGCAGGCGGGCCCGCTTCCGTGCTCGATGCCTGCGACATGCGGCGCCCCTCGTGCTTTTACCGTGCGCCCTCGGCCGCGCCTCTGCTATACTTCCTTTCGGCCTTTGCCGGTTGCGAAACTCACGCTCGCATCCGTCGACGGCTCCGCGTTTGCATCGTTGGGCCCTGCACTCGCGGATTACTAGCTGCCCAAAGCCCGCGGCACCGCGCCGCGCGGAGAACAGGAGCATATCCATGAACAAGAAGACGATGTACGTCGCCCAAGCGGGCATGATCGCGGCCGTGTACGCGGCTGCCACCCTCATCACGCTTTTGGCGCTGCAAGGGCTGGCTTGGGGGCCGGTGCAGTTCCGCATCTCCGAGGCGGTGTGCGTGCTGGCAGTGCTCACGCCGGCGGCCGTGTCCGGCCTCACTGTCGGGTGCATCATCGCGAACCTTATGGCGCTCGCCATCAACGGAACGGGGGCGCTGGGCATGCTGGACGTGGTGTTCGGCAGCCTGGCCACGTTCCTTGGCGCGCTGTGGTGCTGGAAAATGCGCGAGCGTCCGAAGCTGGCGCTGCTGGGCCCCGTGATCGCGAACGCGCTCATCGTGCCTGCGTATCTACCCCTTCTGCTGCAAGGCCTGGGCTACTACACCATCCCGTTCACGTCTATCGCGCTCGACGGGCTGTACCTGCCCATGTACCTGTTCGGCGTGGTGGCCACCGGTCTCGGCGAAGCCCTGGTCATCTACGTGTTGGGGCTTCCGCTGCTCTCCGCGCTCAAGCGCTTCGACGTGGTGAAGAAGGCAGTAGCCCGCTAGCGGGAAAGCAGGCGCGGAACGCGTGAGCCGCGCCTGCTTTCTTTTAATATATGACCAAAAAGCTCGCCTTCACTGATTCGATGAATTGACAAGGCTGCGGGGCGTATATCGCTACAATATGGGGTTGGGCCGAGCCCTCGCAGTTGTACCCGAGTGAAGGACGTGCATGAACCCCGTTATTGTGATCCCCACTTTCGTGTCCGCGCGTCGCCGCAAAGAAGGCGGCAGCGTGCTCACGACCTACGATCACGCGACTCCCATCTCGCAACCCGGCGAGCTCCCGCGTTTGCTTGCGTCGTTGCAGAAGGTGCGCGGCGCCGGCCAGATCATCGTGCTCGTGGTCAGCGAGCCGTCGATCGAGAACCAGGCGGCCGAGAAGGTTCAGAGCGTTGTCTCGCGCTTTCCCTCGCTGAACACCGTGGTCATCGGCGCTCCCGAGCTGGCACTTATCCAGCAGCGCATGGAGCAGCTGGGTCTGGGCAAACTGCAGAAGGAGATCGGCCTGTCCGGCTACGGTGCGGTGCGCAACCTGGGTCTGGTGATGGCCGACGTGCTGGGCTTCGACTCGGTGGTGTTCCTCGACGACGACGAAGTGGTGGATGACGCCGACTTCCTGCAGAAGGCCATGTACGGCCTGGGCAAGCTCACGAAGAAGGGCATTCCCATCCTGGCCAAGACCGGCTTCTACTTCAATTCCGAAGGCTCCTACCTGTCGAAGAGCCAGGACAAGTGGTACAACCATTACTGGCAGCAGGGAAAGGCCTTCAACAAATGGATCTCGAAGGCCATGCGCGGCCCTCGTCTTTCCCGATCGAACCATACGTGCGGCGGCTGCCTTGCTTTGCATAAAGAGGCGTTCAAGCGTCTGTCGTTCGATCCTTGGATCGCGCGCGGCGAAGATCTCGATTACATGCTTGACCTGCGTATGTACGGTTCGGACATCTGGTTCGACAATCAGTGGAGCCTGCGCCACCTTCCTCCCGAAACCGAGAGCGAGGGCACGCGTTTCCGTCAGGATATCTTCCGATGGCTCTACGAATACCGGAAGATGGAGTACAGCCGCACGCAGATCGACCTTTTGCAGGTGAAGCCGTCTTCGCTGGAGCCGTATCCGGGCCCGTTCCTTGAGCCAGGCATCACGAAGCGCATTCGTTTGACCGCCTTTCTGAGGAGCTTGGCGCGCCCCGACAAGAAGGCGTACCGGAAAGCGGCGAAGGCGGCCACCGGCGAAGCGACGACGTATGCCCAGCGCAACTGCTCGAAGTACTTCGAGTTCCAGTTCGTGTGGCCGGAGCTGATGGCGCGCATGGAGAACGATCAGATCCTGCGTACGGCGCTTATGCAGTCGGCCGCGCAGCGCCAGGCCAGCGCCGGCAACGGAGCCGATCGACTTGCTTCGGCGCAGGCGGCCATCGCGGCGGCCGGCATCGATCCGGGTGTGACGAGCGAGATTCGCCTGAACGTCGCGGAATAAATAAGCACGCTCGGCAACGTTTGCATGACGGAGCCTCCACGGGGCGCAGTCTAAGCTGTACGATGGCGTGCAGTTGAGCGGCTCGCGTGTTGAGAGATCGGGAAAGGATCGGGCGTCAAACTATGGATGTGCTCGCTATGTTCGTGCTGCCGGCTATTGCCGGCGTGGCTATCGGAATTTTGTCCGGATTGCTGGGCATCGGAGGCGGCACGGTCATGGTTCCCATCTTCCGTTTGGCGTTCGGCATGAGCCCCGTCGTTTCCACGGCCACGTCGCTGTTCGCCATTATTCCCACGTCCATATCGGGCGCGGCATCCCATATACGCCATAAAACGTGCATCGTGTCGCTTGGCGTGGCGGCAGGCCTCGGCGGAGCGCTCACCTCGCCTTTGGGCGTGTGGCTTGCGCAGATTTCGCCCGCCTGGATGATTATGGTGGCTGCGGCGCTCATCATCGGCTGGTCGGCGGTGAAAATGCTGGGCAAGGCCTTCAAGATGCGCTCGCAGAACCGCACGCAACAGCATGCAGCGTCGAACGACGACGCGATTGACGATCCGACGAAGGCGAGCGCACAGGCTGGCGCTGCCGTCGACCCTGCGCCGCGCAAACTCACGCGCAAGCAGCTGCTCATCGGCGCAGGGATCGGCCTGGGCGCGGGCGTGGCATCCGGCTACGTCGGCGTGGGCGGCGGGTTCATCATGGTGCCCCTCATGCTGTCTCTTATCGGCATCGAGATGCGCCAGGCGTCCGGCACGTCGCTGATCGCCGTGATGATCCTCGCCATTCCCGGCGTCGTCGAGCAGGCTTTGCTGGGAAACATCAATTACGCGGCGGGCATTGCCATCGCCGTGGGCTCTATTCCCGGCGCGGTCATCGGCGCGCGTCTTGTGCGGGTGGTTCCCGAGCTCGCATTGCGCTTCGTCTTCGGCTTCTTCCTGATTGTGGCCGCCGTCATACTTGTTCTCAACGAATTCGGTATACTGGGCTGATGGGCTCAAGCGCGCTGCTTGGGCAGGGTTGAGCAACGCGGGGAGGTACCATGCAGGAAGAGACCAGGGAGTCGAAATCGGCGCTGCCGCGCTTCTTCACGCTCGAGATGTTCATGTTCACGGTGACGGCGCTTTCGGGTCTTGTGTTGCTGTGGTCCATCGCGGTGCCGTATCGCAATGTGGCAATCATGGTATGCGCAGGCGTGGTGTTCACGCTGTCCATAGTGGTGGTCATCCGTCTCATCATGGATCCCGATTCGGTGCGCGCTCGTCAGTCTGACTCCATGTTGAAGCTGGCTAGCCAAACGCTGACCTGCATGAACGACGGCATGGATTACAAGGCCGCGCAGAAGATTTGCGGGTTGCTGCTGCCGTCCACCGCGGCTATCGCCGTGGCTATCACCGACAAAAAGCAGATTTTGGGATACGCAGGCTTCGAGGAAGCTCAGAACCTGCCCGGCAGCATCATCCGCACCCACGCGACCCATGCCACGCTCGCCGACGGCAAGTTGCGCATCCTGTTCACGCCCGAAGATATCGGCTTCCCCAGCGAGTCGTCGAATATCAAGGCGGCCATCATCGTGCCGCTTGCCGTAGGCCGCAACGTCGAGGGCACGCTCAAGTTCTACTATCGCCGAGCGAAGCATATCAGCGAGACGCAGAAGTCCATCGCCGAAGGGTTCGGCAAACTGCTGTCCACGCAGATGGCGGCATCGGCGCTGGAAGAGCAGACGCAGCTGGCCACGCGCATGGAGCTGAAGATGCTCCAAAGCCAGATCAACCCGCACTTCTTGTTCAACACCATCAACACCATCGCCTCGCTCATTCGCACCGACCCCGAAACGGCGCGCAAGCTGCTGCGCGAATTCGCCGTGTTCTATCGCCGAACGCTTGAAGACTCCGCCGATCTGATCGTGTTCGCGCGTGAGATGGAGCAAACGAAGCGGTACTTCACGTTCGAAGTGGCGCGTTTCGGTGCCGACCGCGTGGAGATGGAGATGCGCATCGATCCTCGTGTGGAAGACATGCTGGTGCCGCCTTTTTTGTTGCAACCGCTCGTGGAGAACGCTGTACGCCACGCCATGCCGAGCGAGGGGAAGTTGACTATCGAGGTGACGGGCGAGGTCACGGGCAACGACGTGATTGTGCGCGTGTGCGACAACGGCGTGGGTATGACCGAAGAGGCGCGCTGCAACATTCTTCATCCCGAATCGTCGCTCGGCCTCGGCATCGCGGTGAAGAACGTGCACGATCGAATCTGCGGCTACTTCGGTCCCGGTACGCATATGGAAGTGGAAAGCGAGCTCGGCAAGGGAACCTGCGTGATCCTCGTATTGAAGGAAGGGGCTCTGCGCGAGTACCAGTAGGGGGTGCTGAGGCTCGCGATCGAACCTGCGTGTGGCGTTGTCAGGTTACACCGTTCCGTTGTGTTTCTCTCACTGTTCGTCAATATCAAACTCTTATTTACTGATTTTCCGTAAAAAAGGACTTATAATGACGAAAAACCAGCGGAAAGGGAAACAATGCTGATCAAGTTCGAATTGGAGAACTTTCGTTCCGTAAGGGACTCGATGGAGCTGTCCCTCGCTGCCATCAACTATTACAAAGAGCACCGAGATGAATTGCTCGAGAAGACGCTGCCAGGTCTTTCGGGGGTGAGATTCTTGCGGGCTGCAGCGATATTCGGCCCCAACGCGTCAGGGAAATCGACCGTATTCCAAGGGCTCAGAACTATGCAGGACATAGTCCTGAGATCGGCATCCATGCCTTCCAGCACTGAGTTGCCGTATAGACCGTATCTTCTTGACGAGTCGTCAAGAACAAAGCCCACTAGTTTTTTCGTAGCTTTCGTAAGCGAGGGGGTTCGATACGAGTACAGCTTCTCCTATACCGCCACTATCGTGACGGAGGAGAAGCTCTCCGCTTTTCCGAAAGGAAGGGAGCAGGTATGGTTTGTTCGTAAAACAAGCGAACGACAAAACGGCAATCTCGGTACGCATATAAACGGGTCGAGCTTTTTGAGGGTTCCTGCCGCATTGCTCCCTCTGTTAAACGACAATGCCCTCCTGCTGTCTTTGTTGGCCAATTATCCGAAATACGAGGGTTCGATCAAAGTGAAACCTGTCGTTGATTGGTTCGCCAAAGGGCTGATGATGCTTGATCGCGGTCCTAAGACTATAAGCGATTATCCGTTTTCTGGTGAAATACTCGATGGGGAAGGGACGGAGTTCCAGCGTTCGTTCATTCAAAACATGATACGGAAAGCGGATGTGGGCATCAGCGAAACGAAAGTCGAGCGGGTTCCTTTTCCGGAAGAGCTTAGACGTTCCGACTTGTTGAATTTGCTCGAAGAGCATGAGCAACCGGAAGAGTACAAGACGGTCGTATTCGAGCATGATTCGCAGTTTGGAAAAGTGAAGTTTAATATTAACGACGAATCTGATGGAACCTATCAGTTGTTCAGCTTGAGCGGCCATATCGCACAAGCGCTAGAGGGGGGTGCCACCCTGTTCGTGGACGAGATAGATGCCTCGCTTCACCCGATTCTCGTTCGAGAGGTTGTGAGGTGTTTTCTCAGTCCTGGCAGCAATTCCAATGATGCGCAGCTTGTATTCACGGCTCATAATCCTTGTTTGCTTGACGAAGACTTGCTTCGGCGGGATCAAGTTTGGCTCACGGAAAAATCGCAAGGGGCGACGGAGCTGTACCCTCTTTCGGAATACAGCCCTCGCAACGACGAGTCGCTTGTCAGCGGATATTTGCTTGGCAGGTATTCTGCCACTCCTCTTGTTCCGGCGTGCTTTGGTCGATGCGACTCGGGTTGCGAAGGTGAAGCTTGTGGCGACTAAAGGGTACATGCGCAAGCCGGGCGCTCGTCAGCCGCGCAAGAGGACGGCGATTTTCACCGAAGGGGAAGTGACGGAAGTCGAGTACCTGAAATACCTCGTCAGCAGATTGGGCATACCCAAGGAACTTGTGGAATTCTTTCCGTCGGAGCATACCGACCCGAAGGGGCTTGTCAACGATGCGGTAGCAGCGAAAGATTTAAACAGGAGCAGGGCGAAACGCAAGAAAGAGGGGCTTATTGAGAACTGGTGGGTTCTTGTGGACACGGAATGCGGAAGGGACGGTCTGGCCGAGGCGGTCCAGAAGGCTAAAAGCAACAAGATTTGGCTGGGTTTTTGCGATCCCAGCATCGAGTTCTGGTTGCTGCTTCATTTTCGGTACACTACCCAGTCTTTCGGAAGCGTCAAAGAACTCATCAAGCAGCTCAAGAAAGAGCTTCCTGGTTACGATGAGGGAAACAAGCATCCGAATATGGAAACGCTGTTCCCCCGGCTTCCAAAAGCGCTAAACCATGCCTCAAAACTGAGGAAGAATCACACTTGGCAGGGTTATGGCTCGCCTCGTGCGGATGTCGATCTCCTTGTGGAAGAGCTGAACTGCCAAGCGAATAGGGGCGGCGAGCTGTTTGAGAGAAACGAGCCAAGCTGGAACGATCTTTCAATGCATCATTGCGGTTTCAACTGAGAAGGACGAGCGCGGAATCAACCTCGTTGCTCGCGGCTTTCGTTCGGCTGCTGTGTTTCGGTTGCGTCCTAGGCTGTGTTTTGCCTAGAACCGCTACAGGCCACCGGCTGCGAAACCAACCGATGACCTGCGATTCCCAATGGTGCCCCCGGCGCGATTCGAACGCGCGGCACCCGCTTTAGGAGAGCGGTGCTCTGTCCCCTGAGCTACGGAGGCGCGTTTGATATTGTAGCATTAATCGCCCTGCTGGCGCGGAACTTGCAAGACGCCTTGCAGGACGCATAAAAAAGCGATGCGCCCGAAGGCGCATCGCGGAGATTCCTAGTTCTTGTTGGTGTCGTCGGTTGGCTTGGGATCCGGCGTGGGGGTCGGGCCGGGCGTGACCGCCTGGAACGTGACGTTCACGTTGACGTTGGCCTTCACGTTCGAGATGGTGAACGTGCCGCCCGACTTCGGCACGTCGTCCAAGCCGCTGGCGGATGCAACCTCGAAGCCGTTATCGGGCGTGATGGTGATGGTGACGCTGTCGCCCTCGGTTACCGACGAAGCGCTGGCCGAGATCTTGCCGCCTCCATTCGCGTTGACCGCGACGGAGAACGTCTTCTTCTCCGGACCCTTGCTCAGCGTAAGCGCCACCAGGCCGTCTTTCTTCAGCTTCGATCCCGCCGCCGGAGTCTGGCTGAGCACCGTGCCTTCCGGCTGGTCGCTGGCCTCGTAGGTGTAGTTGTCGGTATCCACGATCAGGCCTGCGTTATTCAGCGTGGTCACGGCGTTTCCGCGCGACATGCCCACCACGTTGGGAACCTCGATGCCCTCGGAGCCCAGCGACAGATAATACGTGACCACGGTATCCTTGGCAACGTTCTCGCCCGCGGCTACATCCTGGCGCGCCACGTGGTCTTTCTCAACGGTGTCGGAGTACTCGGCGGCTCCCTTGGCGTACTTCAACCCGCTGGCCGTGAGCGCTTTCTGCGCTTGATCGGAGGTCATGCCCGTCAGATCGGGCACGGTGATCTCTTGCACGCCCTTCGACACGGTGAGGTTGATCTTGGTGCCCTTGGCCTGCTTGCTGTCGCCCTTCGGATCCTGGCTGATCACCTTGCCGGATTCGACCTTGTCGTCGAACGACTCCTCCACCTTGCCCAGCTCGAAGCCGGCTTCCTCGATGGCGGTCGTGGCCTGATCCACCGTCTGGCCTACCACGCTGGGAACGGCGACCTTGTCTTTGTCGTTCCCGCTGCCCGACATGAGGGCGAACGCGATGCCGCCCACCACGGCAAGCGCCGCGATGATGCCGATGACGATGGCGATGGTCTTCTTGTTGTTCTTCTTCCCGCTGGTGTTGTTCGCGTTGTAGGAGCGCTGCGCCGCGGTGGGGGATGCGGGGCTGACGCCGCCCATCGCGGGCATGACGGCCGTGCCGTCGGCCACGCCGACGGGGGGCACCACGCCGCCCATGACCACGGTCTCGGCGCTGGTGAAGCCTTCGCCCAGGTTGACGGGCCGTCCGGCCAGGTAGTCGTTCAGCGCGAGGCGCATGTCCTTCGCGGTGGCGAAGCGGTCGGCCGGGTTCTTCGCGATGGCCTTCATGATGATGGCCTCGAGCGCGGGGTCGATGTCGGGGTTGATCTCGCGCGGCGGCACGGGCAGGTCGTTGACCTGCTTCATGGCCACGCTCACGGCATCGGGTCCGTCGAACGGCAAGCGCCCCGTGGCCGACTCGTACAGCACGATGCCCAACGAGTAGATGTCGCTGGTGGCGGTGAGGTCCTTGCCCTGCGCCTGCTCGGGGGAGATGTAGTGAGCCGTGCCCAGCACCGAGGAGGTTTGGGTCATGACGGAATTCTTCGCGCGCGCGATGCCGAAGTCCATGACCTTCACGTTGCCGTCGGGCTGCACCATGATGTTCTGCGGCTTGATGTCGCGGTGGATGATGTCCAGTCCGTGCGCCACGGAAAGCGCCTGGCATACCTGCGAGCCGATCTCGGCGACTTTGCGCTGGTTGATGGCGCCGCGCTCGATGATGGCGGTTTTAAGGTCGGACCCGCGCACGAACTCCATGACGATGTAATAGGTGCCCTCGTCCTGACCCCAATCGTACACGTTCACGATGTAGGGGCTCTGAAGGTTGGCTGCAGCGGCGGCTTCCTGCTTGAAGCGCTGCGTGAAGTTCGGGTCGGCGGCGTATTGGGGCAGCATGACCTTCACGGCGACCAGACGGCCAAGCACGTTGTCCTGCGCCCGGTACACCTCTGCCATACCGCCGATGCCGATGCGCTCGGTTATCTGGTAGCGGTTGTTGAATACCCTGCCTATCATGTTTCCGGTCACGTTTTAGCTCCTTTAGGTTACATGCTGGGCTGCATACTTCTTCCAGACAGTATACGGGCCATCAGCATACCTTATCTACAAAAGTCCCTGAACTTCCAAAGCTGTTTTCAATACATTCTGCGCTTTAGCGGTTCCCACTCCCTCTTCGCCGTCCTCGATGACGATGGCCACCACGACGCGCGGATCCTCGGCCGGCGCCATGCCCACGAACCAGCTGTCGTTGCCGTTCTCCTTCTCGGCGGTGCCGGTTTTGCCGGCTACGTCGATGCCGGGGATGGCGGCCGCGGTGCCGGTGCCGTTCTGCACGACGCCCAGCAGCACGTCGCGCACGCGTCCGGCCGTGGTCTTGCTGACGGCTTGCATCAGTTTCGTCGGAGAGGCCGAGAAGCTGCGTTCGCCGTTGGCGTTGTTCACGCTGTCGACGAGGTAGGGCTGCATGATGACGCCGTCGTTGGCGATGGCTGTGCCCACCATGGCCATCTCGAGCACGGTGGCCTGGGGGCCGGCCGGGCTCTCGCGGCCGGGGCGCGTGGTGTCTCCCACCGGCTCGCCGGCGGCTGCCCATGCCAGCTCCCAGGGACTCTTTTGCAGGTCCTCGGCCGAGGGCATGAGCGATTCGGGCGTGTACAGCGGGAAGTCGATCTCCTTGTTGAAGCCGAAGCTCTCGGCTCCGGCGACCAGCTTGTCAGCGCCCATCTCGACGCCTAGCTGGCCGAACACCGTGTTCGACGAAAGCTCGGTTGCTTGGGCCAAGGTGAGGCTGCCGTAGTTCGCTTTGTTGAAGTTAGAGACGGTTGCGTTGCCGATCTCCATGGTGCCGGGCGAGGAGAACACCGTGTCCTCGTCGGCCACGTCGTCCTCGAGCGCGGTGGCCAGCGTGACGATCTTGAACGTGGAGCCCGGTGCGTACAGCGATCCTGCCGCGCGATCGACGAGGGTGCTGTCGTCAGGGTTCGCGTTCGCCTGCTCGATGACCGCCGCGAAGTCGGCCGCGTTGTACGTGGGAGCCGAGGCCATGGCCAGGATGGCGCCCGTGTCGGGATCCATCACCACGCACGCGCCCTTGCGTCCGGCAAGCGCATCCTGTGCGGCTTGCTGGATCTTCGAGTTGAGGGTGAGCGTCACGTCGTTTCCCGCGGTGCCGAGGCCGGCGAACGAGTTCAGCACGTCGGTCCACGATGCGAAGTTCTCCTCGCCTTTCAGCGTGTCGTTGTACGCCTTCTCGATGCCGGAGTTGCCGAACTGAGGCGACGAGTAGCCTACCACGTGGCTGGCCAAGTCGCCCGCCGGGTACTCTCGCTCGTAGGTGCCGTCTTCCTCCTTCACGCTGCGCGCCAACACCACGCCGTCGTACGTGGCGATGGTGCCGCGCTCCGAGCGCGCTTCTTTCGCAAGCGTATGGTTGTTTCCCGGCATGTTCTGGTAATAGTCGGCCTGCACCACCATGATGAGCGTGAGGTTCGCTACCAGCAGCGCGAACAGGGCGGAGCACAAGAGCATGCTGTGGTTCAGGCGCTTGCCCAGCGACACGCGGCCCAGTACGCTGTTGGCGTGCAGCGAGGTGGTGGCGCTGGCCATCTCCTGACCCACGCCCGTGCCCTCGTCGCCGCAGCGCAGCAGGAAGCCTACGATGATGAAGCTGGCCAAAAGCGACGAGCCGCCCTGGCTGATGAAGGGCAGGGTAAGACCCGTCAGCGGGATGAGCCTGGTCACGCCGCCTACGATGATGAACGCCTGCAGCACGATCATGGACGTGAGACCCACGGCCACAAACGAGCTGACGTCGCTCTTCGCGCGCGCCGCCGTCACGAAGCCGCGCACGGCGAAGCACAGGAACAGCAGCAGCACGCCGGCCGCGCCCAGAAGGCCGATCTCTTCTGCGATGGCCGCGAAGATGAAGTCGCTCTCAACGACGGGGATCTGTTCGGCCAGGCCGCGCCCGATGCCGACGCCGAACAAGTCGCCGTCGGCGATGGAGTAGATGGCCTGCGTCAGCTGGTAGCCCGTGTTCTGCGCATCGGCGAAGGGGTCGAGCCAGGTGTTCACGCGCACCTGCACGTGGCCGAAGGCCATGAACGCGCCGATGCCGCCGATGGCGATGAGACCCAAACCGATGACCAGGTAGAACTTCTTTCCCGTAGCCACGTACAGCATGACCAGGAACACGAAGAAGAACACGAGCGCGCTGCCCAGATCCTTCTCGAACACGACGATGACCAGCGCGATGCCCCACATCAGCAGCAGCGGCAGCAACGTTCGGATGTCGGGAAGCCTGAACGGGCCCACGCGCCAGGTGAACACCGACAGCATCTCGCGGTTCTGCGCGAGGTAGCCCGCCAGGAACAGCACGATCACGATCTTGGCGATCTCGCCCGGTTGGAAGGAGTAGCTGCCGATATGCAGCCAGATGCGGCTGCCGTAAATCTCCTGGCCGAGGCCCGGAACCAGCGGCGACAGCAGCAGCAGGAAGCCCACGATCATGAGCGTGTACTTGTAGTTCGCCACCTTGTCGAGGTTGCGCACGAACACCAGCACCAGCACCATGCACGCTACGCCCACGAACAACCACATCACCTGGCCGACGGCCAGGTTGGGCGCCAGGCTGGTGACGAACGCGATGCCGATTCCGGACAGCGCGAACGAGAGGGGCAGCAGGGCCGGGTCGGCGTTGGCGGCGAACTTGCGCACGGCGAGGTGCGCGATGACGAAGGCCACGAAGATGGCCGCCGGCACGCCGAGGGTGGTCATGTCGAGCGATTGCCCCTGGTTGATGGCGATCATGGCGAACAGCAGCGCCACCACGGGCGCCGCCACCAGCAGCAGGACGAGTTCTACATTGCGGCGCGTCACGCGGCACCGCCGTTCTTAGCGTCCGACGCATCCTTCGCGTCCGCGTTTCGGCCGCTTTCGGCGTTGCCGCCTTCCGCCTGGTTCTTGGAGCGTGCGGCGATCTCGTCCTCGTACTCCTTCACGAGAGCATCGGCCGCTTCCATGTCGTCCACGCGAATGCCCTCGTTCAGCCGGTTAGCCACGCCTGGTTGCAGATCGGCCACCGTCACGTCGGTGGTGCGTTCCAGGTGCGAGAACGACAGCCCCAGCACCGAGCCGGGAACCCCCCGATAAACGGCCACCTTGCCGTTGTCGTTTGCCAGATAAGCGGCGGTGTTCAGGTAGGTTTGCGTGCCCCAGGCGGCTCCGGCGACGATGGCCGCGAACAGCACCAGCACCAGCGCAATGGACAGCTTGGTCTTGCGCGCAAGCTTCTTACGGCGCACTTCGGCGTAGCCGGTCACGTCGGCCACGATGACGGTGACGTTGTCGTGGCCGCCCGCCGCGATAGCCTCGTTCACCAGCTGCGACGCGCAGCGCTGCGGGTCTTGCACGCGGCGCAGGGTATTCTCGATCTGGTCGTCGAAGATCATGCCCGACAGGCCGTCGGAGCAGATGAGCAGGCGGTCGCCGGTTTCGACGTTGATCTCGTAGATGTCGGGGTGGAGGTGCGCGTCGCTGCCCAGCGCGCGCGTGATCACCGAACGCTGCGGATGCGTGCGCGCCTCTTCGGGCGTGAGCTGCCCGGCCTCGATCATGTCGGCCATCAGGCTGTGGTCGCGCGTGAGCTGCTGGAGCTTGCCCTGGTGCAGCAGGTACGCGCGCGAGTCGCCTACCTGGGCGATGACCAGTCGCTCGCCTTCCAGCATGGCCGCGGTCATGGTGGTTCCCATGCCTTGGCGGCCGCGCCCTTCGCGCGCTGCTTGGATGACGGCGCGGTTCGCCTCCTCGATGGCGCGGCCGAGCGCTTCCCCGTCAGGATGTTCGGGGGCAAGTTCGGACAGCACGCGCACGGCTATCTCGGACGCCACTTCGCCTGCGGCGTGGCCGCCCATGCCGTCGGCGACGGCGAACAGGGGCGGCGTGACCACGAGGCTGTCCTCGTTGTGATCGCGAAGGCAGCCGATGTCGGTGCGGCTGCCGAACGAGGTGAGCGCCCCCTTGCGGGTGCGCGGAGTGGATTTGTACGAACGATCGGCGGCCATTAGGCGAACCTCACGCGAATGGCCACGTCGCCCACGTTCACGACGTCGTTGTTCCGAAGAGCGGTAGGCTCGGTGATGGGCTGGCCGTTCACGCCCGTGCCGTTCGTGGATCCCAGGTCCTCAACGAACAGGTTCTGCCCCATAAGCTGGAAACGCGCATGGCGGCCGGACACGTATCCGGCACCCACCACGATGTCGGCTCCGGGGCTGCGGCCCACGATGACGGGCCCGCGAACGACGATGGATACGCCGCGCAGCTCCTTCGGCCCCTTCTCCACCGAGAGGTTCCAGGTGCGTTCCTTCTTGCGCTGGCCGCGCACCAGCCCGATGCCCGTTTTCATAATTGCGAACAGGAACAGGTACAGTAGCGCGACGAACAGGAGGCGTACGATAAGAAGTACGACGTCGATCACGGGTTATCCTTCCGTTTCCGCTCAGGCTTGGGTGAACATGAAGTTCGTCATGCCGATAGTGATGCGGTCGCCTTCGGAGAGCGGCTGGGTGGCAACCTCGCGGCCGTTCACCAGGGTGCCGTTCGTGGAGCCGAGGTCGGTGATAGTCCATACGCCTTGCGGTTCGAAGCGCAGCTCGGCGTGCGTGCGCGATGCGTTCACGTCGTGCACGGCAATGTCGTTCTTCGACTCGCGGCCGATGAGCAGGCGCGCCGACGCCAGGTCGTACGCGCGGTTGTTCGTGGTGTCGATGAGGCGGGCGCGCACCGCGGCCTGCGCGGGCATGGGGGTCGCCGCTTGCTGCCCGCCGGCGAACACGACGGTTTCGGCGGCCATGCGCGGCTGGGCCTGCGGTTGCGGCTGCGGGGCGGGGTAGGGCTGCGACGTCGCGGCGCCCATACCCGCTCCGGCAACGGCGCCGGCGGCGACTCCCGCACCGGCTGCGGCTGCGCCGATGGCGAACGGATCCACGGCTTCGGGACGGTCGAGAGGCTGGATGCTGTCGCGCTGCTCGTCGAAGTCGCGGCTGTCGAAGGTGTACTCGCCGTAGTCGATGGATCGGTCGATCTCGTCTTCCGGCACGTAGGGGAGCTGCTGGGGCTGGCCGTACGCGTCCACGTTCATGGGCGCGGGCTCGTACTGGCTTTGGGGATCGTACTGGTCGTAGCCGCCGTACGGGGCGGGCGCGGGAGCCGGGGCGGCGTAGTCCTGGTTGTATCCGCCGTACTGCTGCGGAGCCGGCGCCTGAGGGCGCTGCGCGGGGTAGGGCTGCGCGGGGGCGCCGTACCCGCCGGGCGCGGGAGCGGCGGCCAGGCCGTAACGATGCATCTCCTCGGCGCGCAGCTGTGCGATGATGGGAGCGGCCACCGCTTCGGCGATGATGTCGAACTTGCCGTGCTTCAGGTCCTCGTCCACGATGAAGCGCACGAGCGGCTGGCCGTCCATCACGAGGCCCTGTTCGGAGGCCTTCGCAGTCAGGTACGTTTCCGTCTCGCCCGCCAACGTGGGGTAGTAACCCATCAGGCGGCGGTCGTCGTCCGGGTTCACTAGCACGGTGTACAGCGTGGGGGCGTACTGCTTGCCGGCGCCAACCATCTTCTCGCGGCGCATCTGCTTCTCGGCCTTTTTCGCTATCTGGACCGGCGAGATGGGAGCGTCGAACATCTTGTCGGCAGCGCCCTCGAACGTGTCTTCCATCCTGCCTTCGAATCTCGAAAGAAAGCCCATTGCATCTCCTTTAATGGTGCGTGGCTCGAACCTCGGCGGATGCCGGGTTCGCGCACGGGAGGCAACGCCGCGCTGGCGTGTTCCGCGCGATCGCGTGCCCAAACGCAACCAGGTTACTTCGTGTGTCCCTGCATATGACTATGCAATGTTCCATCTTGCCATAAACCCCCTGCCCGCGCCCCATCCTTTACGCAATCGTCATTATTGTGAAGCGGGGCTTGCGCGAGGGCGTGGACGATTGGAAGCGGGAGTTACGCGAGAGTGCGGGTGACTGAGAAGCGGGAGTTAAGCGAGGGCGTGGACGATAGGGAAGCGGGAACAGCTCGAAGGCGCTGACGATAGGGAAACGGGGGCTGCGCGAAGAAGCGGACGAGTTCGCGCGCTCGTTGCGCCGTGGTGCGGGCTTGTGTTTCGCCCTCGTGGTCGCGCGCCGACGGTCGGTTGCGTACCCGAAACGGAAATACGACCCGTGCTTGTAAGTTTTTCGACTTCGTGGCACGCGCGGCAAGCGTTTTCCCTGGTCGAGGTGTTCGCTGATTCGTCACGGTAGTGCGCGCGCTTTTGAGGCGCGGAGAAAAGCCTGGTCGGAACATCTCGTGAATTGGGGGCGTTGCCACAAGGTCGAAAAATTTGCAGAAGCGCCCTCGAAAACCGTTTCCTGCTTGTGTTCACGACGTAGCTGTAAGGGATGTCGTGCAGCTGTGAGAGCGCGAAGGCGCCTGGCGTTTCAGTGGGAGCTAGGGTGAGGCGAAACTTGCGTCGCGAACTACACGGCGGCGAGGGGCGGAACGCCGTGCAACCGCGCGAGCGTGTCGGGATCGTGAGAACGCGCCTGCGGAGCGTGACCCAGGTCGTGCATGGAACGCGGGATTTGCGAGCGGCCGCGGAGGCTGCGCGCTGCAATCGGCGAGGGGCAAGCTCGCTATTCGGTGGGATCCGCAAGCTCGACGAGGCGCATGAGCTCCTGCTGGCTGTGGACGTTCGTCTTCTTGTAGACGTGGCGGATGTGGGTTTTCGCGGTGCCTTCCGAAATGTAGAGCTTTTCCTGGATGTATGCGGCGTTGTGCCCCTTCGCCAGGAAGAACATGATCTCCGTCTCGCGCCGGGAAAGCAGGTAGGTGTTGGCCACTGTCTCGCACTTCGCGCGGAAGCGGCCGCCTCCTTTTCGCTCTTCGCTCTCGTCTGCTCGTCGCGCGCTGCTGAGTTCCAGCAGCGAAGGGGCGCGCCGCGCGGCCGGTTCGGGTGCGGGCGCGATCTCGGCGTCGGGTGCGGGCGCGTTGGTCGCTACCGTCGCGCTTTCGGGTTGCGCAGGCGCGGCGGCTCCCTCGCCGGCCGCTGCCGCATGCCCTAGCGGGCGCACGCGGTCGCTCAGTTCCAACGACACGGCTTTCACCAGCGGACACGGTGCGACGATGGCCTCGATCTCGCGCTCGCGCGGCAGCAGCGCGTATGCCACCACCATAATCAGCAGCACGATGACGATGACGCCCTGTTCGCCGAACGGAAGCAGATGCACCCAGTTCGCCGCCACGATGGGAAACAGCGAACCCGCCAGCCCCGCCAGCGCCAACATGCCGCGTCCCAGGCCGAACACGTAGATGGGCGACAAGCGGAAGCGCTGCGCCAGCTCGCCGAAGAATATCCACATCAGCGCCTCGAAGCACAGGTAGCCCATCACCAAGAACATGGTGGCGAACGTGTTGTCGCTCATTTCGGAAAGCGGCAGGAAGAACAGCGTGACGGCGATGAAGGGGACGAGCGGGCGGAAGTACCGGCTCCATTTGTCACCGCCTCCAAGGGCCACGATGGTCACGAGGATGACTACGGAGGCGAATCCGGCGGCCAGCAGCATGGCGATCTGGTCGCCTACGTTCGAGGCGGGCACGATGTACTGGATGGACGTTTGCCGCAGCGTGCCCAACGCCACGCCGAACACGAACACGGGAATGCCGAAGCGCAGGAAGAACTTGGCATGGTTCACCGGAAGCGGTTTGAAGATGGGAACCTCGTTGCGCTCGGAATACGGCGCCGGCGTTTTGTTCCAGAGGATGGCGAGCTCCAGCAGCGGGATGATGCCCGCGAGGATGCCGGCGATGGGGAACGGCCCGTAATGCAGGCCGATGGCGTACACCCCGATGGCGATGGAGATGGCGATGGACGAGTTCAGCACGATGGAAGCGCTGTCGCAGCGCGCGAACGCGACGCCCCAGAACAGAATCAGGATGGCGGAGCCGATGCCCGTCATGACGCCCGACACCGCTTCCAGCGCCGGGCCGCTGATCACGGGCGTCGCAAGCAGCAGCAACGTTCCGGCCGACATGAGCGCCGCGCCCGCCGCGAGCGTCTTCTTCGAGATGTACGTCCTCAACAGCCGTTGATCGGTGATGCCGGCGAACAACAGGCACAGCCCGAACACGACGATGGAGACGAGGAACGGCAGCGACGCGTGGCTGCCGTACATGCCGGTGACGTAGGTTTGCGTGCCGAAGATGGTGGGCGTTCCGAACATGACGGCGTACACCCAAGCCTGGTGCAGTCCGTAGCCCACCGAGAGCAAGCTCAGGTCGCCGAACGCGGTGTCGTCGCCGAAGTCGGCGTTGACGGTGATGCGAGGAACGCGAATCCCCATGAAGCCCCCTCCTTGATTCCCTGGGCATCATCATACCGTGCAGAGGTTGTTTTTTCTAGCGAGGTGAGCGAGTCGATCAGGGTTTTGCGCTCGATGCGCAAACGTTTGATCTGGGGTAATAGAAAAATAATCCTCTGAGGATGATGTTCGGAAGGGCGCCCGCCTGCTTTCGAGGGCATGCTGAGGCGTCGCGGTGCTGCATCGGGCCGGCTTGCGAAGAATAACGGGACGCTCGCCGAGCCGGAGCGGGAGGTGCGCGGGGGCCCGGCTGGTCGTCCGGACCCCCGCTCGGCGGCTTACGCCACCGTGAACACCACGCTGTCGAAGCGCTCGAGCGGCGTGCTCTCGCCCTCGGTGCCGCTTCCGTCGAACGCGGTGTGCGTGCCCGGCTTCTGGCTGTCGGCCTTGTGTACCGTGCACGTGTACTGCTTGCCGGACAGCTCGTCCGCCAAGCTGGAGACGCTGTAGTCGTGAATGGCCGCAAGGCCGTTCTGACTGTTGCTGGAAACCACGCTCTCGTTCAGGCAAGCAGCGGCGGTGCTGCCTTCGGGAACGATGATGAGCGAGGTTTTCACGCCTCCGCCCTGAGCGGTTTCGTCCACCGTGCACGTGACCTCGATGACGCCCTTGCTGGTTGCAGCAACGTTCTCTTCGCCGTGGACGTAGTAGAACGCGTAGGCGGGAACCGCGATCGAAGCGCACAGGCAGCTCAGAACCGCAACGGCAAGAATCTTCTTGCCCCAAGCTACGTTGGCCATTGGAGCTTCCTTTCCCAAGAAGCCCCGCTTCTCGCAACGCGCCCCGATTATAGGGAGCCGGCGAAGCGCGCGTCAAGGTGATTTCGCAGCCCCGGCGTATGATGCGTGCGAATCCCTGCGTAATTACGCCTTATAGGATGATGAGCCGTCGCGCGCAGCCCCTATACTCGAACGCAGCGAAGAGAGAAGAAGGAGGAATGATGCCTACCGTATCGTTCGACGACGTGCTGGGCTTGGACGACGAGTTCGATCCTCTGATGGCCGACGATCTGGAGATCGACCAGGAGGACATGGACGACGACAACCCGCTTGATACCGTCGACTATCCCACCATGCGCAACATGCCCCAGAGCATGCAGCGCGAAGCCGTGTACACCCCCAAGCGCCAAGGCGGCGTGGAATCTGCCGTGCTGGAGCTGCTGGATCACAACCCCGGTCGCCGGCCCGTGCTGCTGAGCATCATGGGGTTGTGCCGCGGCGGGTGCGCGGCGAGCCGCGTGGCCGAGCACGTGGAAGCGGCGCAGGCCAGCAACCGCTCGGTGTACGCGCCCATGACGCTGTGCCGCATGCTCGAACGTGCCGGCGCCTTGACGTTGGAGATGCCCGAAGCCGCCGAGCCGCACGAGGACATGGAGGAGGGCGTTGCGTTTCTCGAGATCAAAGAACGCGTCGACCCTGTGTGGCGCACAACCGAAGAAGGAAGCGCGCTGTACGAGAGGCTGACGCAGGGCTCTGCGTTCCGCGACATCGTGCTCGATCGCGACAGCCGTTACGTGGAGGTGTACCGCGCGGTCATGTGCGCCGTCGACGAGCGTCCGTGCACGAAACCCGAGATAGAAGACCTGGTGGACACGTTCGACGAGGTGAAGAGCCCGCGGCGTTTCGGCGGCCATTTCATCGACATGCTGGAGCGCACCGATGCGCTGGAATGGAGCGAGCACGCGTGGCGTCTGACCGATCTGGGACGTGCGATGCTGCCTTCGGTGGAAGCAGCCGCCGCTGCGAAGAAGGAGGAGAACCATGTCTGAGGAAACCGTCGACCTGGTTGCGCTCATGAACATGCGCGCTCGAACGTACGGCCTGCTGGCAAACTTGTTCCGCGAGGAAGTGGACGCGGACTCCTTGCGGGAGCTGCAAGCCATGCGCTTCCCCACCGCTACGGGCAACGCGAAGGTGGACGAAGGGTACCATCTGCTGTACGACTATCTGAAAACCGCATGGGACGACAGCGTCACCGAGCTCGCCATCGACTTCGTGCGCACGTTCATCGGTCACGGGGTGAACGCGTACTCGGCCGCCTATCCGTACGAGAGCGTGTACACCTCCGAACGTCGCCTGATGATGCAGGAGGCGCGCGCCGAAGTGCTGCAGACGCTGCGCGAGAACGGTTTGAAGCGTGGCGCATGGAACGAGGGCGAGGACCACGTGGCGCTGGAGTTCGAGTTCATGCAACGCATGAGCCTGCGCGCGGCCGAGGCGCTGGCGGCAGGCGACGAGGACGAGGCCGTGGGGCAGTTGCGCACTCAGCGGACCTTCCTGCACGACCACCTGCTGAACTGGCTTCCGCTATTGACCAACGACATGCGGCTGTTCTCGCGCACGTTGTTCTACCAGGGGTTGGCCCAGCTTGCCATGGGCTTCGCCGAGGAGGATGCGTCCATCCTCGCCGAGCTGCTGGACAGTGTGGAAGTCGCCGCATAGTAGGTTGCCGAAATCTCTCGTTGTTGCCTCCCCCCCCGCCGGGCCCGCAGATCGTCTGCGGGCCCGGGTTCCGTTTTAGACTCTCCGTGCAAGTTTTTCGACTTCGTGGCAAAACCTCTTGGAAAGGGGAAGCCGTTCATCAGGCTTTTTCGTTCCGAAGGGAATGAAGCGGGGGCGCTTGTCGGAACTTCGAACGAAAAACCCCAGGTGGGCTTCTGCTGTATTTGCCACGAAGTCGAAAAACTTGCACGGAGGGCTCTTTTTCCCGTTTTGGGATTCGGGGACCCAAAAGACGGCTAGCCATTCGTCCGCGCGCCCGGTATGCTGCAACCATGAGCATATACATCGGATATAGGTCTGCCTACGAGTACTGGCGCGTGAGCGATGCGTTGCCGGTTCCCGCGCCGTCGCGCGCCCATCCGATCTGCGGCGTTCGTATGGGGGATACGGATGGAGAGCTGGATGCGTTTGGGGTGCCGCTGCACGTCGTGGTCGCTCAGGCAAACGATCGCGTGCGGACGGGCAGCCCCGTGTGCCACGTGTGGAGTGCCGGTTTTCCGGCTGGATCTTTCGTCCGGTTGCGCGACGGGCTGTACATCAGCTCGCCCGAGCGGTCCTTCGTGGAGATGGCGACGGAGCTGTCGCTGGTCGAGCTTGTTCGGTATGGCTGTCTCTTGTGCTCGCGATATGCGTACGATGGCGACAAGCGAGGTTTTCGGAAACGCACGCCTTTGACCGACGTGCGCTCGCTCAGGCGCTTCGTCGAGAAGTCGCGCGGCTGCATCGGGTCGAACAAGGCGCTGCGAGCGCTGCGCTTCATTGCGGACTCGTCGGCATCTCCTATGGAGACGAACCTGGTCATGGCCTTGTGCTTGTCGCGGATGATCGGCGGATACGGCTTGGACCTTCCCGAGCTCAACGCGTGCATCGAGGTTCGGACGAAGGGGTTGGTTCAGCGCGAACGCTTCGAATGCGACCTGTATTGGCGAAAGCGGCACGTTGCCGTCGAGTACGACAGCGGCGAGCATCACAGCGGCAACGCGGCCGAGACGCGGGATTCGGCTCGTCGCAGCGCGCTGATTTCCCAGGGAGTAACGGTGGTCTCGATTACGCCCGACCAGTTCTTCGATGCTCGGAAGTTCGACGAATCGGCGCGTGCGGTGGCGAAGCTGACGGGAAAGCGCCTTCCGCCGAACGACGCGAGCTGGATGATGAAGCGCTACCGGCTGCGGAAAGAGCTGCTGCAGGATATGCGGCAGGGAAAGCCTGCGTAGCCGCGCGTCGGAAGGCTCTTCTTGGTCTGGAGCGCCGGTACGAAGGCAGCTTCGCGCCGCCGCTGGGCGGCGGCGCGTTGGCGGCTAGTTCAGCCCGTGCTGGGCGAGGAGGGCTTGACCGCCGGTGGTGACGGGGGCGGCGTTTCCCGCTTCGGCCAAAAACGCGGTGGGACGCACCGAGGCCACGCGGCCGTTGCCCTCGGCCTTCACGCGCACCACCTGCATCTTGGCACGCTCGGCAAGCTCGAGCGGCGCTTTGCTGAAATAGGAGACGACCAGGCGTTTGCTGGCCTTCGACACGCTGTTGCAGAACAATCGGCGCTCTTCGTTCATGATGCGCTCGCGGTCTTCCTCGGTGCTGATCACCTCGAACGCATCGCGCCGCGGCATGAAGCCGTCCACGGCGGCGATGGCGAAGATGTTGTCGTATTCGATGCCGCACAGGGCGCCGTAGGAGGCCACGTGCAGCACGTGCGGATCGTCGGGCAGCGCGGGATCGGTGACGTTGGTGCGCTGCAGGGCGAACATCGCTGCCGCATCCTCGTCGCCCACGAGGGCGCGCGCCGTCTCCTCGAACTCGGGCAGATCGTCGGCTCCGATGGCGTGCAGCAGGCCGAAGCCCTTGCGCCCGGCGTTCGCGGCGATAAGCTCCTGGCCCGCGCGCCAGCGCTCGACCAGGGCGTGCGCGCGCAGGAACGGTTCGTCTTCCAGCTGGTCGGCCAGGGCGAGCGCGTCGTAGAGCGTGAGCTCGCGCTTTTCGGCGAAAGCCTGCAAGCCGCCCCATGCATCGCTGTTCGTGAGGTAGTTGTCGAAGCCGCACCAGCTGCGCCAAGCCGTCATGTCGCGCGGATCGGCCAGCAGGTTGAGCTTCGTGTACGCCACGAGCGCGCGGGCGCGGGCGCTGTCGCGCGGGTCGCCGCCCAAACGGGAGAACGCTCCGGCCAGCGCCACGGCGAAACCGCGCTGCTTGAGCACCTGCTGCGCCATGAGCGCCCAGCGCTTGTTGGGCACGAGCACGCACGTGCGGTTCTCGTGCAGGTCCTCTTCGCCGTCGAGCAGAATGCGCAGGTACTTCGTGATGCCGTCCAGCTCGTCTTCCGGCGTCGACCACTTGACGGCCATGATGCCGTCCGACGTCTGCGCGTCGCTCGCGGTGCCCGCTTTGAAGGCGGGATCCATGTCGCCCTGGTCGCAAAGCCCGTCGGCGAACGCGGCGATGGCGGGGTTGCCGTGCGCTCCGGACAGCGTGAACACGGCTACGTCGCGGCGGCGAGCGTCGAACTGCACGAAGCCCTCGGCGCAGGGGAACGACGCGCGCGCGGCCTGCTGCTGGTTGGGGTTGCCGCACGCGATGAGCTGGCGGTCGGCCAGCAGGCACAGGCACGTCTGCTCGGCGCGGCTCATGTTCTGGAAGTCGTCGCACAGCACGTAGGCGTAGCTGCCGCACACGCCCTCGCCCGCGTCGCTGCGCAGGTACGCGGCGCACAGGCTGGGCGCTTCCTGCGCCAGCATGGCGCCGCGTGAGGCCAGCACGCGCTCGAGGTGGGACAGCACGGCTTCCTCTTCGCCGCCTGCGAGCCAGGAGTCGCGCGGCTCGAGGTCGCTCATCTGGCGATAGAAGAAATCGAGCATTTTGCGCAAACGGCGGATGGGCTGGCCGAGCGTCTTCATATCCTCCAGGAAGAAGTTGTACTCCGCATCGTTCAACAGGCGCGGCACGCGGCCGGTGGCGGCGCGCGCGGCGGGCGCGTCCAGCACGGCGACGCACGTTTCGAGCGCGGTGCGCACATGCACGTCGTCGGCGGCGTGCTGGAGGTCGGGGCCGAGCGCGCGGCGAAGCCGACGGCGGAACGCCTGAGCCGCTGCGGCGCTCGACGTTTCCACGAGGATGGTTTCCGGGGCGGCGCCGCCGCGCACGAGGCAGGCGCAACGCCGAACGAGCGCTTCGGTCTTGCCGCTTCGCGCAGGTCCTTGCACCTTGGCGATGCGCCCGTCGAAGGAGGCGATGGCTTCGATCATGGTAAGGCTCCTTTTCGGTTACGCGAGGGTTCCGGCGTGCGAGTCGAACGTGCGCGTGCTGCCGTCGGCGTATTCGATCAGCCACAAGCGGTAGTCGACCTCGAAGTCGGGCTCGTCCAGGGCGAACGGCTCAAGAGCGGGCTCGTCCTCCTCTTCGGCGGCGTCGTTGGCCAAACGCGGCAGCTCCAGAAACGCCTCCTCTGCCGCGGCTTCGGCCGCCGCGGCCGCAGCCCGGGCCTCCTCTTCTGCCGCAGCCAGCCCCGCCGCCTTCTGCGCGTCGCGCTCGGCCTTCGCCGCCAGCCCGGCGGCCTTCTGTTCCTCGTATGAAGCGGGCGCGGGCAGGTAGGCGCGCACGACGTCCTCGCCCAGCGCGCCTTCGTTGTACGCTGCGCGCAGCTGCGTCAGAAGCTCGCTGGTCTCGGGTCGGATGCCGCTGACGTTGTCGCAATGCAGCAGCGCATGCAGCTGGCCGTTCTGCAGCTCCACGTCGATCCAGTCGAACACCAGCTGGGGGTTGCCCACTTCGCGCTGGCGGCGGTTGTAGATCAGCATGTTGTTACTCACCTTGTACAGCTCGTTGTAGAACCAGCGCTCCATAACGTCGTTCCACAGCTCGTCGGCGCCCTCGTCCTCGGCGCGCAGGTAGCGGCGCGTGCCCAGCTTCACGAGGAAGCGCATGATGTTCTGCGGCTCGCCGTCGCAGGCGGGATGGGTGCGCACCAGTGTCGACCCTACGTACGAGTAGCAGCGGTCGATTTCCAGGCGCACGTCCTCGCTGTCGAGGCGCTCGTCGAGGTCGAGGATCAGCGTCAATGACGGACGCGGTTGTGCCATGGCAGTCTCCTTCGTTCACAGGTTTCTTCCCGTTGCCGCACGCCCGGATGACGGGCGCGAACGGCAACCTCTTCGCTGCCATCAAGTATAGGTTGGGCGCGAAAAGCAAAATAATCCTTTGGGGATGATATCGGCGCGTTTCATCCATCCACCCCTTATGATTTGGGCTTTTGCTCCGTTCCTAGAATGGGGAAACCGGTTCCGGCGTATGGTCGCGCCGGGTTCCGGCAGAGACGAACGAAGCGAGAAAAGGAAGAGAGGAGGGGCACATGGCGAACCTATCACTGAGTCGTCG
>ERZ1673736.806-NODE-806-length-46508-cov-11.062795_pt1 | contig 46508 bp, 46 predicted proteins | sample MGYA00580212_ERZ1673736 | MGnify/ENA primary metagenome ERZ1673736 (study PRJEB41218, sample SAMN15661752) | gut metagenome | host: Homo sapiens | place: Canada: London | collected 2015-08-20/2019-03-30 | study: EMG produced TPA metagenomics assembly of...
AATTTGCAAAGGGAGTGACCCCACTCGTTTCTTAAAAAAGTAGCTTTTCGAGTGGACCTGCGCCCACTCGAAACCCAAAAAACGTGAAAACGAGTGGGCTCTCACCCACTCGAAAACCGAAAAAACTTGAAATCGAGTGGGCCTGCACTCACTCAAAAACCAAAAAACGTGAAAACGAGTGGGCCTGCACCCACTCGTTCGGATAAAACTTTTCCAATCGAGTGGGGAAGAAAATAGGTCAAGAATCAAAAAAGTGTATTTTCACGGTCAAAACTTACAATATATGCAAAATTTGCAAAGGGAGTGACCCCACTCGTTTCTTAAAAAAGTAGCTTTTCGAGTGGGGCCACACCCACTCGAAACCAGAAAAAACTTGAAAACGAGTGGGCCCACACCCACTCACTCCGGCAAAACTTCCTCAAACGAGTGGGTCTACACACCTATACACCCACACGCCCCACACACACCCATACGCCCACATACGCCCCACATACCCACACACCCACACGCCCCCGACACCGCCCTCCTCGCTCCCTCGCTCCATCTATCCCCCCCAAAAAAAATTAGTAAAGCTATATACATAGCTCCGCCCGCTTTTCAAAAAAACAAAAGCTCCCTGCTGCCGCAAAAAAAGAAACGGCGGGCCTCTGCTTGCAAGAAAACAAGACGCCCGCCGTTCCCGTAATGGTACTTATTTGGTTTATTCTTTTTTCAATCTGCTGTCCAAAGCGGCTTTGTTAGCCATGATCATCCTATCCCACTCCATGAGAGAGACAGAACGCTCGATCAACATGCCTTTTGCGAAAGACGAGAGATTCTTGTAATTGGAGATAAGGCCCATGAGTTCCTCGTCAAATATCTCACAGCTCTCCAGGTACCCGAGAAATTTGTAGTGATCACATTCAAAGAATATATTCATATTCAAACCGAATTTTTTAGCGATAAGAAATAGGGTTTCAGCGTCGGGAACACGGTTCCCGAGTTCGTAACTTGCATAAGTAGATCTGCTTACGCCTACCATTTTGGCAAAGTCGGTCTGACTGATACATTTACTGGTTCTGAGTGTTCGAATGTTCTTTGCAATCAACATTTTTGTTTCTAACTTCATTATATTACCTCGTGCTTTAAATTTTCCCCTATAGTTACTGCGAATAAAACCAAAATAATTAACCCTACATATAATAAGTGCAAAAAAGAGAGGAAAAAGTTGCAATATTTTCAAAAAAATATAAAAATTTGTCTTTTAGCTTAGAAAGATCATCTGTAGGTTGCTTCAACTATTAGTTTATTCACGATAACTTTAGGAGTAAAGAACGAAAAAATGTTCAAACTATAATAAAGGAGAAAAGAAATGTCAAAAGAGAACAAAGAGACAAATCTTAGAACTCTGGACCAGAAGGAAATGGGTAGACGAGTAAGAAACAGAAGGGAAGCTAAGAATTTAAGCAGAGAGGAGCTGGCAGAATCGCTTGGTGTTTCGCCGCAGTTCGTAGCAGATATCGAATACGGCAACAAAGGCGTATCAATAAAGAGATTATATCTGATGTGTCAGGTTTTAGATGTGACGGCCGATTATCTTCTGGCCGGAAATATTTATTCGAGGGATGAAGATGAAGAAGCTATAAAGGTTTGCGAGGAGATCATGGGGCTTTTGCAAAAATGTGATGCAAAACAACTTCAGGGAATTCGCGAAATCGCAGAAATTTATGCTGACGGCGTTAGAACCAAATAGACAAAAAATCAAAAATAAGGCATAATTATTGATATGCGAGCGGTTTTTCGGCATTTCTGATGGAAGGACTTTCATTAAGAGTGCCGATTTTTTTTCGTGCTCGCTTGTCAATATTTGCATAAAAAGGGATAATTTGGGAGAAATAAAAAAGAAAGGAATGGTGAAATTATGAAAACAAAACCGAGAGAACTATTAGAAAAGGAGGCGAAGTTGCTTGAGTATTACAACGATGTCGTTCATTATCTCAGGGCGTTCAACATTGACGAGAATCTGATAGACGACGCAATTCAGGACACCTTTGTCGAAGCATTATCATCCCTCGATACTTTGAGGGACGAGACCAAGATGAAGTATTGGTTGATAAAGATCGCAAAGAGAGTCGGAAGCAAATATGTGACAAAATGCAAAAATGTTGCAATAAGGGAATGCTCTTTTGATGAATATGTGTTACAATCAAGGTGCGATATTGAAACATTTTGTGACAAAGATTTCGACACATTCATCAGCGGCCTCGAAAGAGAAGATCTATACAAGTACATAAGCAGGCTTAGGCCAAATGAGCAGAAAGCGCTGCTGCTGTATTATGTTTACGGTCACAAGTTAAATGAGATTGCGGAAGTTTTAGGGGAAACTCCGTCCAATGTCAGGAGCTTGTCAAGAAGAGCAAAGCTGAAACTTAGGAAGATGTTTGAAGAAGGAGGCGATCTGTAATGAAAGAAAAGGATCTAAAAGAAACCATTGGTAAAAAACTGGAAGAGGCTTATCTGGCAAAGCCGATGGGACAAGCGCCTTCTGAAGAGACAGTGGCTAAGTGGATAGCTATAGCCGATCAGAGACGAGCCGAAAGGCGCCGCCGCAAGAAAAAGATCATATCATGCGCCGCCGCCTGCGCTCTGTGTGTCTGCATAGGAGTGACCTGTGTAGTGAAACCGCCTAATGCAGTTGCAGGAGGAAGCGGTGGAACAAAGGTTGATTCAGGGATGAGTTCGGTTAAGCATTACCTAACAACTGACAGTATTCCAAATAATGTGAAGGATAATTTTATGTTGTTTTCTTCAATGGTACAAGGTTTCAACTTCTCAGAAGCTATATTTGAGACTAATGATAGCTTTGAGAAACTTTCAATACTATATGAAGACGTAGACGGAAAGGAAATTTTTATTGAAGAAATCAAAGGTACTGATGGGACAGTTTTGACACATGAAATTGATAGTGGTGCTATAGTGGAAAACTGGGGTAGTATTGAGGTATATATAAATTTATATAACAGAGGAGATCAAGAAACAGTATATAATTTTATGTATAATGATATTTTAATTACCATTAATGTGCCAAGAGAGATTGAAACCAAAGAGATCAAAAAAATAGTAGAAAGGGACGCTCAGCTATAAGCTGAGTGTTCCCTTCCTACTAAAGTTACTTTATTAAAATGATCTAGAGTAGGTTACGGAAGTTGTAGGTGCGCCATCTATATAGTCTTTACTTACGCATTGTATTCTATATGTAGCCCCACGCTCTAAATCATCGTAAGTTCTGCTAAATAAAAATGACCGTGCATCCCAACCATTATTGTAATATACATAATCATCATTGTTTGTATCGTTTACCCAGGAGCCGTTGGATAATTTCTGTAGATATATTACAACACTATATTGGTCAACCTTTTGGCTAAAGTGAACGTTTATATTTATAGATGCAGTAGTAGAACTAGTTCTATTTATTCCATAAGTGACACCGCTAGTATCATACGGCTGTATTTCGCTGTCCTCTGGGACTGCGAAAGCCACTGAAAGACAAGAAGTGACTAAGACCAATGCTGTTAAAACTGAGAGTAATTTTTTCTTCATAATTATGTCCTCCTTAAATGTGAAATGCGATTATTGTCTCATGGAGAAAAACCAAAAAAGGAAATAAAAGTAAATTACTCACTGAGCCCGGATAGAAGTGTTCATAATAAAGAACAAAATAAATTTTTGAAAGGGGTTCCATTTTATTTTATTTGTGGTATAATATTCATGTAATAGAGTTAATTTTTTAACAAGAATGTTAAAACCATTTTCTACTTTCATATGAGGAGGCAAAGTTTAAATGAAAAAAATTGGTGTATTAGGTACCGGTACTATGGGAGCAGGAATCATACAGGTTCTTGCGCAGAATGGTTACGAAGTTGTAATGAGAGCCAGAAGAGAATCTTCTGTGGAGAAGGGTCTTGCTACCGTTAAGAAGAACCTCGACAAGATGGTTGCCAAAGAGAGAATGACTGCTGAGGTGGCGGCAGAAGTCTTCGACAGAATCACAGGCTCAACTGACATAAACATCATCGCTGACGCTGACTTGGTTATAGAAGCAGCTACAGAAGATATGGAAGCTAAGAAGGCTCTGTTCGCAGAATTAGACAAGCTCTGCAAACCTGAGACCATCATCGCTACAAATACTTCATCCCTTTCCATCACTGAGATCGCAGCCGCTACAGGCAGACCTGACAAGGTTATAGGAATGCATTTCTTTAACCCTGTTCCTGCAATGAAGCTTGTTGAGATCATCAAGGGATTGACTACATCAGAAGAAACTAAAGCCACTATCCTTGCTCTTACAGAAGCATTAGGAAAGACTCCTGTAGAAGTTGCAGAAGCTCCTGGCTTTGTTGTAAACAGAATCCTTATTCCGATGATTAACGAAGGTATCGGTATCTTGGCTGACGGCGTTGCTGATGCTAAGGGTATCGACACGGCTATGAAACTGGGCGCCAACCACCCTATGGGACCTCTCGAACTGGGAGATCTTATCGGACTCGACGTTTGTCTGGCTATAATGGAAACCCTCTACACAGAATACGGCGATCCTAAGTACAGACCTCACGTATTGCTGAGAAAGATGGTAAGAGCCGGCAAGCTCGGAAGAAAGACCGGAATAGGATTCTATGACTATGCGAGATAGATCGATCTTAAAGATTGATTTATCTTAATAGATTAAACTCATGCTGGCGGCCCTCGGATATTTAATATCCGGGGGTCGTTAGTTTTTTGCGGAAGTTGTAGAATTTTTAATTGTGAGAAAAAAATACAGCATTTTTGAAAAAACGGAGGCAATATTGCTGCCCTAAAACCCGACATGCTGTATTTTTTTAAATTTCTGTAAAAATCTACAACAGGTTTGTCGAAAGAGGTTGTAGATTTTCTATTTATAAGAAAAAAATACAGCCTCGGCTATAAAAGCGATCCAAAAGATAAGACATAAGAGGCATGATGTTGTAGAAATTCACTCTATCTTAAAAAAACTACAACATCATGCAAATAAGAAGAAGCGAATTATGCCTTCCGGCTTCCCGCCCCGACTCCCCTAAGTGAATATTATGCACGCACCTCCTCATAAAACAGCCAAACACTGCATAAAAATTAAAAAATATTCAAAAAAATCTATTTTTATGCTTGACAAGACCAAAATTTAGCAGTAATATAAGCATATCGCAAGACGGGCAAGCCGCCAAAAGCGATAGATAAATAGATAAGAGGATGACAGGAGAGTTTTAGAGTAATGAGTATGAAGAATTATCCCTTCACCATTGAAAAAGAATCTATGAGAAATCCTTTCGTCGGTATTCCTTCTTTTATAATGGCTCCCATGTGCTTCGATCTTGAAGAACTGGACGCGGATATAGCAGTCATAGGGATGCCCTACGATATGGGTACGTCGGTCAAGACCGGCGCCAGATTCGGCCCAAGAGGAGTCAGAGAAGCTTCGTCGCTCAACTGCTACGCCCATGAAGGCTGGTATGATCCCGTAAGAGACGAAACGTTTCTGGGCCGGCCGTGGAAGATCGTAGACTGCGGAGATATAGATGTTCTGCACACCGTATACGAGAGGAGCTTTAAAAACTGCGAGGCGGCCATAAGAAAGATATTGCAAAAGGGAGCGATACCTTTCACTATCGGAGGAGATCACGCCATAACCACTCCGATACTCAGAGGATTCGACTGCTTTGAAGACCTGTGCGTGATTCAGTTTGACGCCCATCTGGACTTCACATATAAGCCCTTTGGCATAGAAGAAGGCCCGGGGAGCCCGATGCGAAGAGCCAGTGAGATGGCTCACATAGGAAAGATGATGCAGATAGGCATAAGAGGTATCGGAAGTTCCCAGTATTCGGATTTTCAGGACGCTAAGGCCAACGGCAATACCATAGTCACTTCGAGAGAAGTCAGACAAAAGGGCATAGCCCACGTGATTTCAAAGATACCCCAGGCAAAAAACTATTATATAACTTTCGATATAGACGGTCTGGACCCATCCATCGCCATCGGCACAGGATCGCCGGCCCCTATGGGGCTGCTCTACGAAGAGGCCAGCCAGATAATAGAGGCCGTTACGAAAAAAGGCGATGTGGTAGGCATGGATATGGTAGAAGTATCGCCGCCTAACGATAATAACGGAATAACTTGTATGTATGCGGCGCAGCTGATGCTGGATGCCATGTCATTTATAACTAAAGCAAAAGAGAACAAAATAAAAAAGATATAAATTCAGGAGGACATAAAAATGAAAAAGTCAGTTAAAGTTTTAGTAGTATCTATGATAGCCGTACTGGCGATGGGAGCTTTGGCAGGATGCGGAAGCAAAGACGAAGGAGCAGGCTCCGATGTTACAACTTACATCGCAGCCACAGAGCCTACTTACGCTCCGTTTGACACCACAGACGAAGACGGAAACATCGTCGGATTCGATATGGATCTTTTAAATGCGATAGCAGAAGACCAGGGCTTCAAAGTCGAATACAAGGCATTTGAATTCGACGCTATCGTTCCGGCTGTCAACGCAGGCAATGCCGACATCGTAGCGGCGGCCATGAACGTCACCGAAAAGAGAGCGGAACAGGTAGACTTCTCTGATAAGTACTTTGACAGCGGAAAAGTCATCCTCGTCAAAAAAGATAACGATACCATCAAAGACGTAGAAGACCTCACTTCCGAAATGAAAGTCGCCGCTCAGATAGGAACTACAGAAGGCGATTACGTACAGGAACTTGCCGACGCCGGAACTATCGGTCAGGCCGTAGTGCTCAACAAGACTACAGACTGCATACTTCAGCTTCAGAACGGAGACGTTGACGCTGTCATCATGGACGCACCTGTAGCCAAGTACTACAACAACAAGTACGGCGACGAGATCAAACAGCTGGACGCTACTATAGACCCTGCTCCTATGGCATTTGCAGTACAGAAGGGCAACAGCGAACTTCTCGATAAGATCAACGCAGGTCTCAAGAACGTAAAAGAAAACGGAACTTACGACGATCTGGTTAAAAAATGGTTCGAATCAGACGAGTCTGTAGCAGAGTAACAGATTCAAAGATCAGAAAACAATTAAGCTCATTCAGAAGCCTTGGGCTCTGACGATTGAACTCGTCAATGCCCAAGGCTCTGTTGTTTTTGAGCGTTCTGAAAGAGCAGGGCGCCGGCGTCGCAGTCCTGCCTCTGGATCCGCCTCAGCTGGTGGATATAGGGATAGCCCTTCCACGGATAGATAATTCCTCTCCCGCTCTCAAAAAATTCGTGGAATTTATAGAGCAGAGACTGACCGAATATCCATTGACAACAAGATGACAATCCGATAGAATTAAAGCATAATTTAATACTAAGTAGTGACATCTCGGAAGCCGGTTAAAATCCGGCGCTGTGTCTCAGCAACCGTGTTATCAGACGAAAGGACATACTAAAGGCCACTGAAGCTTGCATCTTCGGGAAGGCGTCCAAGTAGGTACTAAAGATTAAGTCGGTAGACCTGTCACGAAAAGAAATTATGTTTGCCTTCTGAGATAGGGGAAAGATTTTTTTAGTCATGTTGTTTGTAAGAAATATGATAGTTAAATAAAGAAAATCCTGCACTCTCAGATGAGGGTGCTTTTTTTGTATCAAAATCTGCACCCTGTAGGTTATAGGAGAAAGGAGAAATCAGTACTATGGGTAACAAACACGCGGCGGGCAAGAGAATACTGTGTATTCTTCTGTCACTGGCCATGCTGCTGTCCATGATGCCGACGGCAGTTTTTGCGGCAGGGTCAGCAGATGAAAATTCAGGGGAGGACTTCAATCCTCTCCAATACATCACTGCGGAGGTTCTCTTCGAGAAGATCAAGGGCAGCAATGCCTCCATGAACGATATTACTGCCGATCTGACAGAGGTCAAAGAAGAGCAGGAGTATTTTTATGTTACAGTAGATCCCGAGACTAAAGAGGTCACGTGGAACACCAGTCCTTATTACGGCGCTCCGAGAGCGAATGTAAAGCTGGAGTGGATATCCAGCAGCGCGCCTGAGTATATCGCCGTAAACGAAGATGAAAACAGGGCCTCCAAGGTGCTCAAGCTCTTAAAACGTCCGGTTCTCTCGGAGGGAGAAGAGGCTAAAGAAGTCACTCTCACCTTAAAGATGACCGGGGTAAAAGAAGCAGAGGGAAAGACGGGAGAGCTTAATCTTAACCTAAAGATTACACCGGGAGAAAAGATAAAGAGTCCTTTTGATTATGTAAAAGAAGGCCTCTTCGACTCTATAAAAGGGGAAAACGAAAGCGACGCCAAAGTCACCTCAGATCTGATATTTCCGGTGCAAAAGCCTGCTGCGTATATACAGGTAGATGAAGACGGACAGCTGAGCTGGAAGAGCAGCGCATATTCGCCTCACGATGTTCAGGTGACTTTTAACGAGAGCTCAAGGCCCGACATATTAGCCGTTCCTGCGGAAGGTGATACCTCCCCCAAAGGAATCACTCTCGTAAATAGACCTGCAGAGGATACGCAGGTAATAATCAAGACCACCCTTACTGACAAATACATTCCTTCGATAAAAGAAGATTTCGACCTGCATCTGACAGTCCTTTCAGAACAGGAAGAAGAACCTGATATTCTGGATATATTTACTCCGGAACTGCTCTTTGACAGTATCAGGGGAGAAAATACGGCGGCAGATTCCGTGACAGAAGCTCTCCAGTTACCTGCCAACGGATACAATCCATATTATGCTAAACTCAAAGAAGACGGCTCTTTTGACAGGTGGTGGAGCAGCAAGTACGGCGCCAAGGCGAAGATAGAGATCGTCAAGAGCGATCGTCAGGATCTGATACGAGTCGGCGAAGACGACCTGACAATAGTCAAATATCCCCAGAAGGATACTACCGTTAATCTCACGTTTGAGATAACGGAGGTGGCTGATGAGACTAATAAGAGAGAAATAACGGTGCCGGTAGTTCTCAAGGCCAAGAAATCCGACGTATTGGAAGTCATCACTGAACAGCTGCTCTTTGACGCAGTCAGGGGAGAAAACAAAGACGCGGGACAGATCGGCAAGCCCCTGACTCTGCCGGCCGGCTCAAACGACTCAAATCCGTTTTATGCAAAGCTCAACAACGACGGTACTTTTAAACAATGGTGGGGAGGATTTTCTGGCGCTCAGATAAAGGTAGAACTTAAGAGCAGCGATCATCCGGAGCTGATAGAAGTAGGCGAAGACAAGCTGAATATCCTCAAGTTCCCCGAAAGCAGAACCGACGTGGAGCTGACTTTTGAAGCCACAGAACTATCCAATCAGGACAATAAAAAAGAAGTGAAAGTTTCTCTGACTTTAAAGAGTCAGGCAGAGATAGATCAGGAAAAAGAGACCCAGCAGCAGCTCAGCGGTTATCTGGATAAGTATTTGAGACCGGAATACATAACTTATAATCAGATCAGAAAGCCGGGAGTGTCTTTTGCGGACGATTACGAAAATAATAACGTAAGATATATATTCAACGTGCCGAATATCACGTCCCTGGAGAACTTGCCGTATGGCGAAGTACAGAGCGAGATCACTGTAGATACTCCAAGTTCCATGAATCTGAAATATAAGTACACCTGCGAGCCTGTCCGCGACGACGTGGGAGGTCAGGACAGGACAGTTACGATCACATATACTCTCAAAAAAGGCGAATATACTGCCAGCAAGGATTTCTCTGTGGTGGTTCCTGCTCTGACAGAAGAGGAGATAGATGAGGAACTGACTCTGCTGAAAGACATAAAGCAGAACATCTTTGAGGGCATAAAAGGCAAAAACTACGACAGGGAGAATGTGACTGACAGCCTTAAGGATACGCTGTATGAGGCTCGCTATGATGAGAACGGAAATCTCACATGGTCTGACAGCTCAAAAGAAAACCTCTACTACGGATTCCGATTTCCTTCAAATGAATCGTGGGATGTGGAATACATAAGCGGCGATACGGGGCTGTTCAATGCGGTGAATATGGTGCTGGAGAAGAGGCCTTCTCAGGACACACAAGTGACGGCCACCCATACTATTGAAAGCGTACAGCTGCAGAGATATGCGGAGCTTTATCCTCAGAATGAGAAATTGCAGCAGTTGAAAAAGCAGCCTGTTTCGGTAGATTTTACCGTCAGAAAGATAAACGCTTCTCTTGAGAGCCTCAGCGTAGCCGGAGAAGATATAGATCTCAATGACGATCAGAAGATATATTCTGTTCTGACCGAAGAGACTCTCACAGAGGTGCAGGTAAAGGCGACGCCTGAGAACAAGGGAGTCGCTCTGATAATAGCAGGTTCAGACTGCACCCACTTGTTCAGCAGAGACGTGGCTCTTCAAGACGGCTTTGCCAGATTTGTAGTCTCAGTCAGCGACGAGGACAACAAACAGGCCGGCAGCAGACAGACTGAAGATGTACAGCTCACCGTGGCAAGCAGGCCGTATATGGAAGCACAGATAGCTGCTCTGCCTGCTTCCGTAGACCAGGCAAACGCCGGTCAGCTTCAGATCGCCGGACAACTCTGGAACCAGTATTGGGGTCTTGAAGAGTCAGACAGAGAGACTATAGCAGGACATGAAAAACTTGAGGCCTATGGAGAGATCTCCAAAGATCCCCTCGAAGAAAGCAGAGATCAGGTGAGCGATGTATGTCTGAATCTGTTTGAGGGTATCAGAGGAGAAAATCCTTCTGCCAGCCTGGTCTATACAGATCTTCAGGAGATTTCTTATGCCAGGATAGACGGGGAAGATATAGAATGGAGCAAAGATCCTGCGGATAGCGATATAAGAATAGAATGGGTTTCCAGCGATAAGACCCAATACGTCGACGTACATGACGGAAATGATTTTGAGTCGGGATATGTACAGGCTTTCTGCCTGAAAAAGAGACCAAGCGATAAACCTGTAACCATAAAATTCAAGGCGAAAGTGACTCATCTGGCTGACCCTTCGGTGAACACAGACACCGAGGTTCAGTTCACCCTGAGAGAATACAACGCAGAACTGGAGTCTCTGACTGTCGAAGAGTTCACCGATTTTATATTTGAACCTCAAAAGACCGAATACACCGTGTTCAACACAAATGGCGCCGAGAAAATTTCCCTTGCGCCAAAGGCTGTGATTCCGGGAGCGAAGATAACTGTAGACGGAGAAGCTCTTGAGACAGCAGGAGCCGAAATCCCCCTTCGGGACGGCGAGGCCGTGGTTAAGATCAGAGTAAACGACGGCATAAAGAATACTCTCAACGACAAGTGGGCTGAAAAGGAATATACGATATCCGTATTGACTTCTCTGGACAGCCTGAAAGAGGCCATAGACGATCTGCCAGGAGCAGACTCGATAGACAAAGACAATTATCAGCAGTATAAGAATACTGTCAGCTCACTGGCGGCTGCCTGCGACGCTTTGAGCGACCAGCAGAGAGAGCAGATAGGACAGACGTCTATACAAAAGCTGGCCCTCGTCAGTGAAAAGATAAGCTTCCTGTCCCTTGAAGCGGCAAAAGAAAAGGCCGCAAAAGAACTCGAAGCATATCAGGACGAAGAGGGGGACTATACTGCTGAAAACTGGGAAAAGGTGCTTTCAGCCAAGAAGACCGGAAGAGAGAATATTTTAAGCGCGGTGACAGAGTCCGAAGTTTTAAGGGCTCTCACAGAAGCAAAGGCTGCAGTATACGCCGTTCCTAAAAAGGACATGGGACAATCGGCAAAAGATGTTTCTCTCAAAAGCATAATGCTTCTGCCCGGAGAACATATAGCCTCTGAGACTTCCGAGGGCAGCTATTCGGTAACTATACCGGGAGAGGTCGACAAAGTCATGATCAGAGCCGCCGCCGGCAATCCGAAGGCAAAAGTGCAGATAAACGGCAGCGATCTCAACGCCTCAAATGACTGGACGTCGCCTGAATCTTTCGATATTCCGAGAGGAGGGCAAAGAGATGTATCTGTCAAGGTAGTCTCCTCCGACGGAACTCAGTCGAAGACATATACTCTGACTATAAAGCGCGCTTCCTGGGACGAAAAGGAGAATATATCGGTAAACTTCCGCCTGATGGGAGACAGCCTCCACGGAGAGGGAAATCATCAGGACACAGAAGTCTGGATAGCCGATACAAGGGTCAGCGTCCCTAAAGGATCGACGGTCAAATATCTCACAGATAAAATGCTCATAGACAACGGTATTTCCTTTGTGACAAAGAGCAACGGAACATACATTTCGCAGATAAACGGACTCGCCGAGCTTGATAACGGCAAAAACAGCGGCTGGATGTACACCGTCAACGGAAAGTCCGTAAGTCAGATCTACTCAGAGAGAACGCTTTCTGAAGGGGACGTGATAGAGTGGTTCTATACAGATGATTACACGAAGGAAGACTTAAAGCCGGCTTATGACGCCAGGGAAGTCATGGCCATGATTCAGGCGCTGCCTGAAACCGATAGTCTGACCTTGTCCGACGCAGCCGATGTACAGCGGGCGAAGAGCGCTTATGACGCCCTCTCCGCCGAAGAAAAGGCCAAGGTGACAGATGAGGCCAGAGAAAAGCTTGAGGCGGCAGTTCTTAAGATCGCAGAACTCAAGAGTCAGGCGGCGGCCGGCATACAGGATATCTTCAAGTCTACCGGGGATTATATCGCCGGCATGTTAAAAGATAACTGCGTATACGGCGCGGAGTGGAATATATTAGGGCTTGCAAGAGCAGGAAGGACAGATGAGATAGACTCTGCCGCTTATTACAAGAGCATAGCGCAGATCGTCAAGGCTAAAGGTTCTCCTCAGCTGAGCAAGAGCAAGTCCAGCGAGAATTCCAGAGTCATCATTGCCCTTACTGCTCTGGGAATAGATCCTTCGGATGTAGAAGGATTTAACCTGCTGGCGCCGCTGGCTAATATGGATTATGTCAACCGTCAGGGTATCAACGGAGCAATCTACGCTCTCATAGCCTTCGACACTCATGATTATCAGATCCCTGCCGCAGCAGAGGGAACTCAGACCACAAGAGAGGGTTTGATAGATCTGATACTGAAAGAACAGTTGTCAGGCGGCGGCTGGTCTCTTGGAAGCAATGAGGCCGATCCTGACATGACAGCCATGGCCGTACAGTCTCTGGCCAGGTACTGCCAGAGCGACGCAAGAGTAAAAGTTGCCGTAGACAAGGCGATAAATTGTCTATCCGATCTTCAGAATCTTGACGGAAGCTATACCAGCAGAGGAGAGGCCAATTCTGAGTCCTGTGCTCAGGTTATCACCGCTCTGACGACCATGGGCATAGACCCGGAAAATGATGAAAGATTCGTCAAAAACGGATATTCTGTGACTGACGCTCTGAGAACTTTCTACGTGGCAGGCGGCGGATTTAAACATGTTGAATCCGCAGGTATAGACGCCATGGCCACAGAGCAGGGATATTACGCTCTTGCGGCATATGACAGAATGATCAATGGCAAGACGGCGCTATACGATATGAGCGATGTCGCTTTGCAGAAAGGAACCGCAGGCGCTGAAGGAGAAGGCCCTGCAGATCAGAATACGGACAGCAAAGCAGATATGAGCCAAGCTGCATCTCCTTCGAAGACAGGAGATGAAGCCCTGCTTCTTCTGTGGTCTCTCATGGCCGCAGCAGGGGCAATAGGAATACTCTCTCTGAGAAGAAAAGAAAACCGATAAAGCAAGTAGGAAAGCCCGCCACTCGGCGGGCTTTCGCTTTAGGGCTTATAGACATAGTCCGACATACCCGCCGCTGTGCGGGCGGCACCGATTTGTCTCTTAAGAGTTTGTTCCGAGGATAAAGCCGGCTATGCCGGTGGTCGTGATTGTAGGGTATGGCCCTGCCAATCACGCTTTGCGTGAGCGGCAAATGCACCGTCCGCACAGCGGGTGTACTGATTATACGATGAGGCAGGGTGTGAACGCTGGCGTCAGAGCGCAGGTTTGCAGTCCTCAGGCAAGACAGCGGATAAGATTTTGCCCCACTCGTTTTCGGAAAAGTACTGTTTCGGGTGGGATGGCGCGTCTCCTTGAAATTAGGAAGTGTTTAAATGAGCGGGGTCTGTTCCACTCGAAATTATAAAAAAATGTTCAACCGAGTGGAGTTATGTCCCACTCGAAAGCCGGAAAAGCTTAAAAACGAGTGGGCTTGTACCCACTCAAAAGCCGGAAAACTTGAAAACGAGTGGGCTTGCACCCACTCGTTTAGATAAAAATTTCCCAAACGAGTGGGGAAGAAAATAGGGTAAAAACAAAAAAGTGTATTTTCACAGTCAAAACTTATAATATATGCAAAATTTGCAAAGGGAGTGTAACCACTCATTTTTTAAAAAAGCAGCTTTTCGAGTGGATCTGCACCCACTCAAAAACCAAAAAGCTTGAAAACGAGTGGATCTGTACCCACTCAAAAACCTAAAAAACTTAAAAACGAGTGGGCTTGTACCCACCCGAAACAACAAAAAAAGCTTAATCGAGTGGGGCCACACCCCGACATCCATGCCCACCGCTGGAAATCCCCCCTCTCGCTCCGCCGTCGTCTACCTGTCCAATATCTCGGCGGAGCTCCTCCGTCTGTCTTTAAGCGGGGGGGGCCGACCGCCCCCTTTCATTCCACTACCCCCTGCACCTGCCTCTAATCGGAGGCGGCTTGCCGCCGTCGGCTCCGGCCCGCTACCCCCCCCGCCTCTAACCGGCTCCGGCCCGGAGCCAACGCCGTGCCCCGCCCCGGCGGGCGGCAATTATTGTGCGGGGACGCCCGAATATCCTTGATTTTTTTCGCATAGGAGTATATCATAGATACATGATACGACATAGGACGGAGCGCCCCCTGCGGTCAGGACTCCGACCGGAGACGATCTCCGCTTTGATACTCTTAACACAGCAATTCTGAAAATTCTGAGAAAGGTAGAGGACCGGCCTTTCGGTTCTCAAAAGGTAAAAAAATGACATCTGACGAAAAACTTCTGATTTCGCAGCCCACCGCGGAAGAAAAGGAAACTAAAGAAGCTAAAGAAACCAAGGAAACCAAAGAAGAACGCCCCGAAGTAGAGGGTATCTTAGAGATACAAGAAGAGAACAACTTCGGGTTTTTAAGATTTTCTAATTTCCTTACCAGCGATAAGGACATATATGTATCTCCTGCGCAGATACGCAGATTCAACTTGAAGACGGGGGATAAGATAAGAGGCATAACAAGACTTCCTAAAGAAGGCGAGCGGTTCGGAGCGCTTTTATATGTGCTGACTGTCAACGGTGACGAACCGGGGACGGCCATAAGAAGGCCTGACTTTGACGATCTCACGCCGGTATTTCCGTATGAGAGACTCAGACTGGAAAGCGGCAGCAGAGAGCTTTCCATGAGGCTCATAGATCTTGTGGCTCCCATAGGAAAAGGACAGAGAGGCCTCATAGTGGCGCCTCCTAAGGCGGGTAAGACCGTGCTCCTCAAGAGCATAGCCGGAGCCATAGAACGGAGCTATCCTGAGATAGAACTAATAGTTCTTCTGGTAGATGAACGGCCGGAAGAAGTCACAGATATGAAGCGTTCCCTGAAGACCGGGGATGTGATCTACTCCACCTTTGACGAACTTCCTCAGCATCACGTAAAAGTAGCCGAAATGGTGCTGGCCAGAGCGCAGAGACTGGTAGAACACGGCAGGGACGTTGTGATCCTGCTGGACAGCATAACAAGACTCGCGAGAGCCTATAACATGGTAGTTCCGGCCTCGGGCAGAACTCTTTCGGGAGGACTGGACCCGGGAGCGCTCCACAAGCCTAAAAAATTCTTCGGAGCCGCCCGCAAGATGGAAGAAGGCGGTTCCATAACCATTCTGGCTACTGCGCTGGTGGAAACGGGAAGCCGCATGGACGACGTGATATTCGAAGAATTCAAGGGAACCGGCAATATGGAACTTCACCTGGACCGCAAACTTTCGGAAAAGAGGATATTCCCAGCCATAAGTTTGAACAAGTCGGGCACCCGCCGAGAAGATCTTCTGATGGATCAGGAAGAACTTGAGGCCATATGGGCCATGAGAAGAGCTCTCTCCAACAGCAACCCACAGGAAGTCACAGAGACTATCATAGAGAACTTGGCTCATACCAGAAATAACAAAGATTTTATACAAGTCATCAAAAAAGTCATATTAGATTGACGATATAGGAGAAAAATGGACCTGAAGAAGATATTTTTAAAAGAAGCCTGCCCCACTTCTATAGGAGGACAGGCCATAATGGAAGGGATAATGATGAGAGGCCCTAAAAAGACCGCCATCGCCGTCAGACTGCCTGACGGAAACATCCACATGAAGACCCAGCCTTCGCCTTCCCAGAGCAGATGGGCGAAAGTCCCCCTCGTAAGAGGCGTGGTGAGTTTTATCTCTTCCCTAGTGCAGGGGACAAAAATACTGATGTATTCGGCCGACGTCCTTGAAGCTAACCACCCCGAAGAATACGAAAAGGACAAATTCGACGTCTGGATAGAAAATAAATTCGGCAAAGAAAAGGCGTGGAAGCTTTTGATGATACTGTCGGTAGCCATAGCGCTGATATTGTCCGTAGCTATATTCATGCTGTTTCCCACTGTGATCACGGGACTGCTCTCAAAAGTGACGGACAGCGTCATACTGCTGAACCTGACCGAGGGAATCGTGCGTCTTGCCATATTTGTCATTTATATAGCGCTGATCGCAAAGATGGGAGACATAAAGACCGTATTTCAGTATCATGGCGCTGAACACAAGACCATACACTGCTTTGAGAACGGCCTTGAGCTCACTCCAAAAAACGCTCAGCAGTTCTATACCCTTCACCCGCGCTGCGGCACCAGCTTTCTGATGTTCGTGATGGTAATAGCAGTTCTTGCCCACGCCCTCATGGGCTGGCCCAACGTGTGGATCAGAATAATTTCCAGGATACTGGTGCTGCCGCTGATAGCCGGCTTGTCTTATGAGCTGCTCAAGTGGGCGGGAAGAAGCGATAACTGGCTGGTAAAGATCTTGAGCTTGCCGGGACTTTATCTGCAAAAACTCACCACCAACGAACCCGACGAAAAACAGCTGGAAGTCGCAATAGCCGCCATGAAGGCCGTACTTCCGGAAAACGACACCCCGTATTTTGAGGGGCTCTGCGATCTAAACGGAGAGCCGCTGAGGGAGGAAGAAAAACACCAGGACAAGCAACAGGCAGAAGAGGAAGAAAAAGATGAGTCTACCACTTAAAGAACTGATAAAGATAGGACAAATACAGCTTAAAGAGGCCGGCGTCGGCGACGCCGACAGAGACGCCAGAGACCTTTACTGTTTCCTTGACAAGATAGATGCAGTCGGGCTAATGATGCACTGGCAGGATACCCTTCAGGACAACGCCTGCGAAGCATACTTCGATCTCATCCAAAGGCGAGCGGCAGGCGAGCCTATGCAGTATATAACCGGCGTTCAGGAGTTCATGGGAATACCTTTTAAAGTGACTCCGCAAGTTCTCATACCGAGACAGGATACAGAGACTATGGTAGAAGACGCCATAGAAGCGATAGAGAAGGGAACACTGAGAGGCCGTTCGTTTATCAAAGCCGCAGCCATAAAAGAAGTGCTGGATCTGTGTACAGGGAGCGGAGCCGTAGGAGTTTCAATAGCAAAGATGTGCCCAAAGATCAAGGTGGTCTGTTCGGATATAAGCTCTGAAGCTCTCAAGATAGCAGAAGAGAATGCGCAGACCAGCGGATGCAAGTCTGTAAAATTTCAGGAGGGAGATCTGTTTTCCCCTTTCTGCGGAAAGCTGAGAAAGAAGAAATTTGATCTCATAATAACTAACCCTCCTTACATACAGACCGACGTCATACCTACGCTTCAGAGGGAAGTAAAAGACCACGAGCCCATGTCCGCCCTGGACGGAGGCAAAGACGGACTGGACTTTTACCGGCGTATCGCTGTAGAAGCCCCTTCTCACCTTAACAAAAACGGCGTTCTCATGATGGAGATAGGATACGATCAGAGAATTTCGGTGACTGAACTTTTGCAGGAGACTGTAAAGTTCTCAGATATCATCTGCCTTCAGGATCTTACCGGCAAGGACAGGATCATAGCGGCAAAACTCATAGAAAAGTAAGCAAAGGCGTGAAGCAGGTGGATCGCTGCCGCAGTAAACCGGCGCTATTGTGAGAAAATAAGATATTGACACAGCCATATCAAAAGTGGTATCTTTTCAACTGTAGATGATAAGTTAGAGCCGCCCGGAAGGCAAGACCTTGGGCGGCTTAAATAAGGCTATTTGGTTAGTTTAAACTAACCGAGGCAAAAAACTAACCAAGGCGAAAAACTGACTAAGCTGAAAAAGTGGCCGAGACGAAAAAAGGAGCCGATATGAAGGAAAACTCTGATATTTTAAGACTTCGCGTACTTCTTGCGTTTTTAAATGACGACGAGCCCTGTACGGTGATGAGCATAGCCCGGACTCTCAAGGAGGAACATTATACCATCAGCCGGGTCATATCATCTCTTGAGAAAGAGGGACTGATAAACAGAAAAGCTCCCCGGCGTCCTGAATTGACCGAAGCCGGCAAAAGAGCGGCTCTTTTCTATCAGGAGAGGATATATACCACTATGAATCACCTTCTTTACGAAGGAGTCAATATGGAAAGTGCGAAGAACGAGTCTTATTTTTGGGCGCTGTATAATGCTGAAGATACTATGAATGTCATCAGGAGCGCAGACGAAAAATGCCGTATCAAATACGAACTCAGAGATAAAAGACAGTTTAGCGGTTCTCTGTTATGCAGAAATATGAAAGACGGAGAATATAAATTTCCGTTCATAATTTACAGAGAATATGCTAAAAACGGAGACAGCAGATCCATGGCCAACGATGGATTTGAGCATCCGTGCACGCTCAGCGTGGTAAGAGGAAACGGCACGATACTTCTGAAGGCTGTCGATATGAACGCGCGGTCCGGATATGACGGCAAGCTGATGAAAGGCAGAATAAAAGGTATATATTTAATTATAGTGTTGATAATAATAAAATTATATGTTAATTTTTTATTAAAAGAATTATGCAACATACGGAGATTTAATATTGGCAGTACTTGGATTTATTCCAGGGACAGCAATAATTGTAACGGTTGGTATACTGAGTATTGTATTTAATTCTTCAGTAAAGAACGATCTAAAAGCTGCGGATTATTATATGAAAATAATGACTATAAGTTGGGGAAGTGGAGCAGAGTACGGAGAATACGTCTATGGCTGGGATGATCATCCTTGGTGTACTATTAATGGCGCCACATCTACGCCGTATGTAAAATGGGGCGTTTAAGTGTAGGTATGAGTTATGCAGAAAAAGAAGATGCATACGCATAAAATAAATTTAAAAAAAGTTAAACTATTATTAAAGTCTACTAATAAATCCACAGGAGCGTATATAACACAGGCCATAGTGCTTTATCTCTTATTTATATTCTATGTTGCCGACGGAATTATTACTTTTAAATTTTTAATGTATTCAGATTTGTCCTTTGGACAGATAGCTATGAAATGTGCTACGTGCTTACTATTCTTTCTGGGTGCAGTGGTTTATACAATTAAAGGAATAATTTCGCACAAGAAAAACAATGGTTCAAAAAACTAAGAAAGTTGAGAGAAAATACAAATTAGACCTTCTATTAGGATGCACACAACTAATGAAAAATGCTTAAGGGCTGAATGGCAAATTATGCTGTTCAGCCTTTTTATTTTTAGCATGAATCTATTGGCATGTCGAGAGCCGCCGTCTGATATCGGTAGATGAAGGAGATTTTCTGATCATGAGTATTAAAAAGTTATTTTTCTTAATTTTAGGATGCGTATGTCTGATTTTGGGCGGCAGTATGGGTCTGTCATATGATTTATTTCATTTTTGGCGTAAAGACTTTAAAAATACAGCAAAAATCACTTGATTTCAACGAAAAGCCGTGATATAGTATAGAGGCTGCATCTGATGAGCAGTAAATTTATGTCCACATCGGCCGGTCTTCGGCTGACGACAAGAGAAGGACAGGAAAGAGGTAAGAAGCATGAAGGAAGGAATCCATCCTGATTATAAGGAATGTAAAGTAACTTGCGCATGTGGTAACACTTTCGTTACAAGATCAACTAAAGAGGAACTCAGACTGGACGTTTGCTCCGCATGTCATCCGTTCTTCACAGGTCAGCAGAAGTTCGTCAACAGAGGCGGCCGTGTTGAAAAGTTCAAAACCAAGTACAACATTGACTAATAATCAAAGAAACAAACCGGAATATTATTTCCGGTTTTTTTATGACTTGTATGAGATAAATGACGACCTCGCACTTTTCAAAAGGTCTAAGGCGTGATATAATATCAGTTTAGATATAGACAGATCAAAATTAAGTTTAAGGAGACTAAGATGTTTGATAAATTAGATTTCATATTGGAGAAATACGAGGAACTTTCCATGAAAGTTTCCGACCCCGATATGATAAACAATCAGCCTCTTTGGCAGAAATATATCAAAGAAATAGGCGAAATGGAGCCTATAGTAAATAAATACAAAGAGTATAAAGCTGCTAAGACAAATCTGAACGAGGCTAAAGAGATGCTCGAATCCGGCGACGAGGAACTCAGGGAACTGGCTAAGATGGAGCTTTCGGATCTGGAAGACAAGATTCCCGAGATGGAGAGCCAGCTGAAGATACTTCTCCTGCCTAAAGATCCCAACGACGATAAAAACGTCATATTAGAAGTCAGAGCCGGCACAGGAGGCGAAGAGGCAGCCCTGTTTGCGCAGGATCTTCTGCGCATGTATCTCAGATATGCTGAGAGGCGCGGCTGGAAAGCCGAAATCATGGACGCCAACGACACCGGCATCGGAGGTATCAAAGAGGCCAGCGTACTCATAAAGGGAAAAGGCGCTTATTCAAGACTCAAGTATGAGAGCGGAACTCACAGAGTACAGAGAGTTCCTGAGACGGAGAGCTCCGGCAGAATTCATACTTCGGCGGCGACCGTGGCGGTGCTTCCGGAAGTGGATGACGTGGAGGTGGAGATAAACCCAAATGATGTGCGCGTAGACGTTTACCGTTCTTCCGGCAACGGAGGACAATGCGTAAACACTACCGATTCCGCCGTCAGACTCACCCATATCCCATCGGGGCTGGTAGTGACATGCCAGGATGAAAAGTCACAGATCAAGAATAAAGAGAAAGCGTTTAAAGTTCTCAGATCCAGATTGTACGACCTCAAGCTTCAGGAACAGAACGATGAAATCTCCGCTGAGAGAAGGAGTCAGGTAGGTTCCGGTGACAGAAGCGAGAGGATAAGGACGTACAACTTTCCTCAGGGCAGAGTCACAGACCACAGGATAGGTATGACGATATATAAGCTGGACGGGTTTCTGGACGGAGAGATAGACGAGATAGTAGACGGACTGATAACCAGCGATCAGGCCGAGAAGATTAAAAACTTCTGATAATCGTGATAATGCCGTCATGACAATTTATGTATACGGAAAGGCTCAAGAGCAATATGGACACGAGAATTTTAGGTACGACGCAAGAGGATATAAGAGAAGCCGCCAGAATCCTGATGAACAAAGGATTGGTGGCGTTTCCCACAGAGACCGTATATGGTCTTGGAGCCAATGCTCTCTGTGAAGAAGCGGTCGCCAAGGTCTACCAGGCCAAAGGCAGACCCAGCGATAATCCTATGATAGTTCACATCGCCTGTATGGAACAGTTCTGCAAACTGACATATGATATAACAGAAGACATGAAAAAGCTGGCAGATACTTTCTGGCCCGGCCCTCTGACCATGGTAGTGCCGGCCAGAGACGAAGTCCCGAGAATCACTACGGGAGGACTCGATACGGTGGCAGTAAGGATGCCTGACAACGAGACTACTCTAACGCTGATAGCGGAGACGGGGGAGCCTCTGGCAGGGCCAAGCGCCAACCTTTCGGGACACCCAAGCCCTACGACTGCCGCTCACGTAGACGATGATCTTCATGATAAGATAGACGCCATAATACAAGGCGAAGACTGCAGAGTGGGCATAGAGTCCACCGTCGTGGATATGACAGAAAAAACGCCTGTGATACTAAGGCCCGGCGTCATAACGGGAGATCAGATTTCAAAAGCCCTGGGCAGAGAAGTTAAGATAGACCCTGCGGTCTTCGAAAGACCTGATTCTAACGGAAAGAAGATTCAAAAGCGAGGAGCCGGAAGCCTTCTGGTGGCGGATGAGGATTTTAAACCCAGGTCTCCGGGAATGAAATACAAGCATTATGCTCCAAAGGCGGAGATGATCATCTTCCGCGGGGAGCCGGAGAAAGTGAGACTTGCCATCGCAGAAGAGAAGATGTTCCGAATACAGTGCGGACAAAAGGTAGGCATAATCATGTATGATGACAACGATCCAAAAGAAGCGGCTCATGATTTTTTCGCCAAGCTCAGAGCCTTTGACAAGAGCGGCGTAGATGTGATAATAGCCGCCGCCCTCAAAGAGGACGGCGTGGGACTTGCCGTCATGAACAGGATGCTCAAATCAGCCGGATACAACATACGAGAAATATGAGGAGATAATTATGAAGATAGCCGTCGCCGCCGATCACGGTGGATATGAATTGAAAAGAGAAGTTACAGACCATCTGATAGCCAGAGGAGAAGATGTGATAGACTTGGGTACAGACTCTTTGGAATCTGTAGACTATCCCGTATACGGGGTAAGCTGCGCAGAGGCCGTGGTCTCAGGAGGAGCTGACCTGGGTATCGTAATATGCGGCAGCGGCATAGGAATCTCTATAGCCGCCAACAAAGTCCGCGGAATACGGTGCGCTCTATGCACTTCCGTAGAGATGGCCCACCTGGCCAGACAGCACAATAACGCTAACATACTGGCTCTGGGAGGCAGGACTACAGACAAGGATCTGGCCTTAGCCATGGTGGACGAATGGCTGGACACCCAGTTTGAAGGCGGCCGCCATCAGAGAAGAGTAGATATGCTCGACAAACTTTAGACCGGGCCGGTCAGTTAAAATAAACAGATAACAAGGAGAAGAGAAATGGGTAAAGTACACGTATTTGATCATCCGTTGATCCAGCATAAGACTGCTCTTATGAGAAAGACCAGCACCAACGTAAAGGAGTTCAGAGAACTCGCTAAAGAAGTAGCTATGCTCATGGGATTTGAAGCTACCAGAGATCTGCCCTTAGAAGAGGTGGAGATCGAGACTCCTATGTGCAAGACCAGGATGAACATGCTCAAAGGAGAGGACATCGCCATCGTGCCTATCCTCAGAGCAGGACTGGGATTTGTAGACGGTATGCTGGCTTTGGTACCTAACGCCAAGGTAGGGCATATAGGACTCTACAGAGACCCTAATACTCACGAACCTGTTGAATATTACTGCAAACTTCCTGTAGATATAGACAAGAGAAAGATCTTCGTGGTCGATCCTATGCTGGCTACGGGAGGCAGCGCCGCCGCCGCCATAGATTTTATAAAGCAAAGAGGAGGCAAAGATATAGTATTCATGTGCCTCATCGCCTCGCCCGAGGGCATAGAGGCCCTGCAGAAGGCTCATCCTGACGTAGACATATATATCGCGGCCAAAGACGAAAAGCTCAACGAAAACGCATACATAGTTCCGGGACTGGGCGACGCTGGAGACAGGCTTTACGGGACAAAATAGTAAGGGCCGGCTGCCTGCGAAAGCGATGCGGCAAAAGGCAAAAGGAGAATTATACAGATGAAATTTGATTTTATACCGGATAACGTCAGCAAATTTGACAACGTATACGACGTCCTCAAAGAGAGGGGCTTTATCGAACAGTGTACCGATGAGGAAAAAGTCAGAAAGCTCCTTCAGGATGAAAAGGTCAAATTCTATATTGGTTTCGACCCTACGGCAGACTGCCTTCATGTAGGTCATTTTATGCAGGTCATAATAATGATGTATATGCAGAAATTCGGACACACCCCTGTGGTCGTCCTGGGCGGAGGCACGGGAATGGTCGGAGACCCTTCCGGAAGAACCGATATGCGCCAGATAATGACGGTGGAGACTATAGAGCATAATTGTAGCCAATTTAAGAAACTTTTCGACAGATTCCTTGAGTTCGACGAAGAATGGGAATACGTAGGAAACGAAGGAGTGTTCGTGCACGGACATGAGAACAAGAAGCCGGAGCCGGGAAAAGCCATCGCCGTAAATAACGCCAGGTGGCTCAGACCTCTTAACTATATAGATTTTCTCAGAGAAGTGGGGTCTCTTTTCAACGTGAACACCATGCTCAGAGCCGAATGTTTTAAGCAGAGGATGGAAAGAGAAGGCGGACTCACCATGTTTGAGCTCAATTATATGCTGATGCAGAGCTATGACTTCATGGTGATGGCCAGAGACTTCGATGTAAAGATTCAGTTCGGGGGCAACGATCAGTGGTCCAATATAATCGGAGGTGTCGATCTGACCAGAAAGAAGGTAGGCAAAGAAGTATTCGGAATGACTTTTTCTCTGCTGACTAATTCTGAAGGCAACAAGATGGGCAAGACCGCCAAAGGAGCCCTGTGGCTCAACCCGGAAAAGACCAGCCCTTACGAATTCTTTCAGTACTGGAGGAATGTAGCTGATGCAGATGTGAACAAGTGTCTGAGGATGTTGACCTTCCTTCCTATGGAAGAGGTGGACAGACTTTCGGCCCTCGAGGGCGCCCAGATAAACAAGGCCAAGGAGATCCTGGCCTACGAAGTCACCAAACTGGTACACGGAGAGGAAGAGGCGTCGAAGGCTCTTGACGGAGCCAAGGCAGCGTTTTCGGGCGGCGGCAGCATGGACAACATACCTACCGCTAAGATGGACAAGTCTCGCTTTGAGGGAGAAGGCGTAGGAGTCGTCACTCTCATCAAAGAACTGGGACTGGTACAGAGTAACAGCGAGGGATTCAGGACCATAGAGCAGGGCGGACTTGCTGTAGGCGGCAGCAAAGTCACCGATAAGAAGATGAACGTGACCTGCGATATGTTCTGCGACGGTAAGCTGCTGATTCAAAAAGGAAAAAAGAAGTTCCAGATGATAGAAATACAATAATTGTCAGCCCCGCCTCTTTTAGGCGGGGCTTTCGTTTCAGGGTTTGAAGATAAAGAAGTGGCCGCCTTTGGGGCGGCGGGAGGATTTTATGCGGTATTCCATCATAGAAGGACATGATACGCCTTATGCAGAGGTTATGACGGAGAAAGAGTTTCTCGCTGATTACGGGGAGTTCAGCCTCAGCCTTTCTCTTCTCAGATTTGAAGAAAAGGTGAGACACTGCAAAGCCGATATATTCGAAAGATCCGTCCACGGAAGCCTGTCCGTTCCATCTGAAGAAAGAGGGGAACTGTCTGGACGGTTTTATATGGATGATCAGCGGCTTTTATTTATAACCGAAAATGACAGTATAAAAGATATCTTAAATACGGTCTTTTCGCACAGAGCCGTAGAGATGACCACCACCGGCCAAGCGCTCTTTGCTTTTTTAGATGCGCTGGTCAGGGACGAGGGCGATTATATAGACGACTTTGAAGAGGCCCTCAACGATAAAGAGAGCCAGATGCTGGAAGATGTCAACGCCATACCGGAGGGGTTTGAGCATTATATGCAGAAGACCCGCAAGAGTCTGCTGAGGGTCAACCGCTATTATGAACAGATGGCAGATATGGCGGAGCTGTTGGCCGAATCTCCCGAAGGCGTCATAGACCAGAAAGCCAGACGACTGTACAGATTTCTGTCAGGGAGGATGGACAGGCTTTCAAAGGACGCGCTGAATCTGAGGGCATATTCCTCTCAGATCTACGATATGTATCAGTCCCGCATAAACATCAGGCAGAACAAAGTCATGCAGTTTCTCACTGTCATAACTACTATATTTATGCCGCTGACTTTGATAACCGGTTGGTACGGCATGAATTTCAAAAATATGCCGGAGATAGACTGGCAATATGGATATATAAGCGTCATAGGATTTTCGCTGTTGCTGATAGTCGTAGAATATATAATCTTCAAGAAAAAGAAATGGATGTAGGCGCGGGCGAAAGGTAGATAATAAATTTTCAGAAAATTCTGAAAAAAGGTGTTGACAGGAGAACTCGCCCATTGTATCATGGAGATACGAAATTTACTAAGAGGAGAAAAAAGATGTCCTTTAGAGCGACCGACGCAGCAAAAGTGTATTTTGGCTATTTCAGAAGCATCGCATATTATTGCCCTGCTTACTTTGAAATGTCAGGACATGAGGCTGCATAGGCGCAGAGATAAGGGAATCTTTAGACTACCGGAGAGACTTACAAAACCCATTCTGCACTCTATGCGGAGCGGGTTCTTTTTTTCGGGAGAGAAAGACAGATCAGAGGAGAGAAAAGATGAAAAAGATTATCGCATTGTTGATGGTTCTCGTCATGACACTGGGTCTTGCCGCCTGCGGCAAAGATGAGGGCGCTGCCGACGGAAAGGTACTTAAGATCGGCGTAATACAGCTTGTAAAGCACGATGCTTTGGACAGAGCGTACCAGGGCTTTGTCGATGAGCTGGAAAAGCAGGGATATGTAGACGGTGAGAATATAGAAATAGATTATCAGGTGGCCTCTAACGAACAGGCTAACTGTCTGACTATCGCCGAGTCCATGGTAAACGATAATAAGGATCTGATCTTCGCTATAGCTACGCCTGCCGCTCAGGCCGTGGCAAGCAAGACGGAAGACATACCTATCCTGGTATCTGCCGTAACGGATCCTGCGGATTCGGGACTGATAGAGTCCAACGAGAATCCGGGAAGAAACCTTTCGGGGACTTCGGACCTGACGCCTGTAGCCAAGCAGATAGAGCTGCTCAAGCAGATAGTTCCTGACGCTAAAAAGATAGCAGTCCTCTATTGTTCTACGGAGTCAAACTCCGAGATTCAGCTGAGACTGGCCAAAGAAGCCGCAGCAGAAAATGACCTCGAGGTAGTAGAAGCGTCTGTTTCTTCGTCCAATGAGATTCAGCAGATGGTATCTTCTCTGGACGGCAAGGTCGACGCTATATATGTGCCTACCGACAATACTATAGCGGCAGGTATCGAGACTGTGTCTATGGTGGCCACTCAGGCGGGACTTCCTGTGATATGCGGAGAATCGGGACCTGTAGAAAACGGCGGACTTGCGACAATTTCTCTGGATTATTACGACCTTGGCGTAAAGACTGCCCAGCAGGCCGTAAAGATTCTCAAGGACGGGGAGGACATCTCCAAGATGCCTATAGAATATATAGGGGACGATGAACTCAAATATTACGTCAATGAAGCTATAGCAGAGGCTATCGGAATAACTATTCCGCAGGAGATCTTGGATAACGCTACTATATATGAATAGAACCTTAAGGCGGGGTCCCGGCGGCTCCGCCTTATATACTGAATGAGGAGAAACGATGGACTTTTTTTTGAGCATATTGAAGAATCTGCCTGATGGAGCGGCGCTGGGGCTGGTCTGGGGCATAATGGCGATAGGAGTATATATAACTTTTAAAATACTGGATATTCCGGATATGACCGTTGACGGAACATTCGCTCTGGGCGGATGTATGATAGCCGCTACCGTTTCATCCGGATGGAATCCCTTCGTATCCACTGCGCTTGCGGTAGTCTGCGGCATGGTGGCGGGGCTGGTGACAGGAGTGCTGCATACTAAGCTCAAGATACCTGCTATCCTGGCCGGAATACTGACTATGCTGGCTCTGTATTCTATAAATCTCATGATAATGGGAGGCAAATCCAACATAGGTATGTCTCAGTTCGGCGGTCAGAAAGTGGATACGGTGCTGGACCATGTTTCGGCATTGTTTGGAATGGACGCGAAAACTACCAACATCGTGCTGGGGCTTATACTGGCTGTAGCCATCATAGCTCTGCTTTACTGGTTCTTCGGAACAGAGATGGGAAGCCTCATAAGAGCCACGGGCATAAACGAGGATATGGTAAGGGCCCAGGGAGGCAATACTGAGAGAATGAAGATCATAGGGCTGGTCATTGCCAACGGATTTGTAGCTCTTTCCGGAGCCCTCGTAGCGCAGATACAGAGATACGGAGATGTGGGCATGGGAACCGGAACCATAGTCATCGGTCTGGCATCCATAATAATAGGCGAAGTACTGCTGGGCAGAAAAGGTTCATTTAAGGTACGCCTCGTATCGGTTTTTTTAGGAAGTATCTTATACAGGGTCATAATTGCCGTAGTGCTGCTTTTGGGCTTCAACCCTAATAACTTAAAGCTTCTGACAGCTCTTCTCGTGATAATTGCTCTTTCTATACCGGTGGCAAGAGATTATGCCGGAGAGAAGAAGCGCATGAGAGCCAATATTAAGAAGTATGAGGAGGATGAGGCAAATGCTGGTGCTTAAAGACGTACATAAGACTTTCAACCGAGGTTCGGCAAATGAGAAGATAGCTTTAAAAGGCATAACTCTGAGCGTCAACGAAGGCGACTTTATAACCGTGATCGGAGGAAACGGCGCAGGAAAATCCACCATGCTGAACATGATCTCGGGAGCTTTTCCGGTGGACAGCGGAATGATAAAAATAGGCGGAGAAAATGTGACTAATCAGCCTGAACATATAAGGGCCAAGAGGATAGGCAGAGTTTTTCAAGATCCTATGAGAGGCACGGCCGGCGACATGTGGATAGAAGAGAATCTGGCCATAGCCGTGCGCAGAGGCAAGAGAAGAGGCCTGAGATGGGGAGTGACGAAAGAAGAGAGAGAACTCTTTAAAGAACTGCTTTCTCCTTTTGACCTGGGGCTTGAAGACAGATTACAGACGAAGGTATCGCTGCTTTCGGGAGGCCAGAGACAGGCGCTGACGCTTTTGATGGCCACCATACAAAAGCCTGACGTGTTGCTTTTGGATGAGCATACGGCCGCCCTCGACCCAAGGACTGCCTCAAAAGTCCTCTCTATGACAGATGAACTCATAGCGGAACACAACCTCACGGCTATCATGGTGACTCATAATATGAAGGACGCCATAAAATACGGAAACCGTCTCATCATGATGATGAACGGAAAGATAATATACGATGTATGCGGCCAGGAGAAAAAAGATCTGCAAGTATCGGACCTTCTCAAAAAGTTTGAAGTCTCTTCGGGAGAAGAGTTCGCCAGCGACAGGATGCTGCTGGTTTAGAATATATGCTCAACTGACTAAGCTTCTATCTGCTCATGCAGATAGAAGCAGTTTTGTTTTTTGAGATGACGCCATGAGATGATCTTGACGACTTGCCTTGTAAAAAGTTAATGGATTATGTGAAAATTCAAAATATTATTTTTATTAACCTATTGTTGATATATATAGAATTCTGTGATAATATCTTACAAAAGAAAGGGGAGGATTCCAATGTGGAATGTAATGTCGAGAAATTGATATATTAAATTAAGGCGTTTTGCTACAAACAGATTATTGCTACGGAGGGTATATGGAAAGAGCAGAAAAGATAAAAAGGTACATAGGGGTAATCGTCAAGAGGCTTCTGATGGTGGCGGGGATTCTGATTGTAGTACTTTTTGTTTTAGAGAATGTTTTTAAAATTGACATTGCCGAAAGCTCTTTTTACTTAGTGATATTCAATATTGTCGCTGCAGGAATTCTATTATTTATATATATGGTTCTTGTATTTCTTTGTAAACGATAAAAACTCGATTGAAAATTCGGCCTTCTCAGGGTAAACTAAGACTGCGGAGGTGAGAACATGAGGGGACTGACGAGACAGACAGACGAGGTTTTGGATATGCTCCACGAAGCAGGGTATAAAGCATATATAGTGGGCGGATGCGTCCGCGATATGCTGATGGGCAAAGAACCTGAGGATTATGATATAACTACCTCTGCCAGACCTGAAGAGATAAAGAAGGTATTCAGCGGCAAGAAGACTATAGATACAGGTATAGCTCACGGAACGGTCACGGTTGTAATAGACGGACAGGCTTTTGAGATTACCTCTTTCAGAGTTGAGGCCGGCTACAGCGACGGCCGGCGTCCTGACAGCGTTAGTTTCACTGGCAATCTCAGAGAAGATGCGGCAAGGCGAGATTTTACCATGAATTCTATCGCCTTTAACAGAGAGGAAGGTATAATAGATTATTTTGGAGGCGCGGCGGACATAAAAGCCGGCGTAATAAGATGCGTCGGAGACCCGAAAGCAAGATTCAGAGAAGACGGACTGAGAATAATCAGAGCAGTCAGGTTTTCATCCGTCACAGGTTTTGATATAGAAGAGGAGACTCGCAAGGCGGCCCTCGAGTGCAGAGCGAGTCTTAAAAATATCAGCGAAGAGAGAATCAGGGAGGAACTGATAAAATTTCTCTGCGGCAAAGATGTGAGGAGACAGCTGACAGCAAATATAGATATTTTAGGAGAAGTGATACCGGAGCTGCTTCCCATGAGAGGATTTGATCAGAAGAACGACCATCACATATATGATGTGCTGGAACATACTGCGGCGGTGGTGGAAGCTGTAGAAGCTCAGCCCCGTCTCAGGCTGGCGGCGCTTTTTCACGACATAGGAAAGCCCCGGCGCTTTTCTGAGGATGAAGAAGGCACGGGACACTTCTTCGGACATGCCCGGACAGGAGCAGAAATAGCGGAAGAAATAATGAGCCGCCTGAAGTTTGACAGCAGGAGTAAATCCGACGTAGTAACTCTGGTCCGCAGCCACAGCCGCAAGATAGAGGCCTCGCCCGGGGCTGTTAAGAGAGCCATGAACAGGCTGACTCCGGAGATCTTCTTCGACCTATTAAAGCTTCAAAGAGCCGATAATGCGGCTTTAAATCCGCATCTGTCGCAGAGGGCGAAGCATTATGATAAGCTAAAGGCCATGGCAGATGATATTATCAGAGACGATCAGTGCTTCTCTTTAAAGAATCTGAAAGTAAACGGCAGAGACCTGCTCCGGTTGGGCGTGCCCCGGGGGCCTGCAATAGGCCGTATCCTTGAAATCTTGCTGGAGCAAGTAATAGACGGCGATATTCCCAATGAGAAAAGGGCGCTTCTTGAGAGAAGCCGCCTGATATGTGAAGCAAACGCCGATTTTATCTGAAAGACGATAAGAAGCCGTTTATACATGGAGTTTTAGTTAAAACCGGCAGACAGGCTACAGTGGGCGCCATGTATATACGGCTTTGCTCATTAAAAACGAAAAGAAAGCGTACAAATGCAAAAAACTATTGATTTTTCAAGGATTTAACTATATAATATAAAAGCATGTTTATACGTGAAGGGAGCAGGATGGGAATCCGTCCGTAAGCCCCGAAACTAAATAAGTTTTAGTATATCGAAAAAGATTCTTCTTTGGCGGTCCGCAAGACGCAAAAAAGACGAATCCAAGTAGACAAAGCCGAAAAAATTTGATTCTCACGATGGACTCAAATTCAGTAGGTGGAAAGGAAAAGAAATGAAATCATTCATCGCTAAACCTGCGGAAGTTGAACGTAAATGGTACGTTGTAGACGCAGAAGGCAAGACCCTCGGAAGAATGGCTTCCGAAGTTGCTTCTATCTTAAGAGGCAAGAAGAAACCTATTTACACTCCACACGTTGACTGCGGAGACTATGTCATCGTTATCAACGCCGAGAAGGTGGAAGTGACAGGTAAAAAGAGAAAAGAAAAGATCTATAAGAGACATACCGGTTATCCGGGCGGCCTGAGAGAGACTACTTTCGAAAAGCTGCAGGCTACTAAACCGGAAGAAATCATCAAACATGCCGTAAAAGGTATGCTTCCTGATGGAAAGCTCGGAAGACAGATGCTCAAGAAGTTAAAGGTTTATGCAGGCCCTGAACATGCTCATGCTGCGCAGAAACCGGAAACTTGGAACTTTTAGGAAGGGGGATTAGACAATGGCAAAGATTCAATATCAAGGAACAGGCAGAAGAAAAAGTTCGGTTGCTAGAGTCAGACTGATTCCCGGAACCGGAAAGATTACCGTCAACAAGAGAGATCTGGAGAATTACTTCGGAACAGAGATCGTTAAGAGAGAGGTAAAGAGACCTTTTGAGATCGCCGGATGCGAAGGCAAGTACGATGTAATTGCCACCGTATACGGAGGCGGATTCACAGGTCAGGCAGGCGCCCTCAGACATGGTATTGCAAGAGCGCTGTGCGTTGCCGACAAAGAGAGCTACAGAGCTCCTCTGAAGGCAGCAGGCTTCCTGACAAGAGACCCGAGAATGAAAGAAAGAAAGAAATACGGCTTAAAGAAAGCAAGAAGAGCCAGCCAGTTCTCCAAGAGATAATATTAAAGACTATGGAAAACCCTTATTTTATAAGGGTTTTTTCATATTCATGAGAAAAATGCAAAAATAAGAAATGCTATAGAAAGTGGTAAAAATCGAAGGATTGGCGGAAAATATGCAGCAACCTGACATAGCTCTTGACGTAATTTTTGGCGTAACTTTGACGTAAAAATATTGGTTGTTTATATTTAAAAGATTTGATGTTGTGCAACTAATAAATAAGTGGGATAATATATTCGATAAATTGGAATTTGGACGTTGATTTCGGGGAATTTCCCCATATTTTTTTCAAGAAAATGCAAAATGCGCCCATCTGCAAAATGCAGACAGGCGCAAAAGAAATATTAAAAGTATGATAGTGACTTAATAGTTCATCTGTATAGCCGTAATATCCCGTTATAGGGTGTGGGCTTTTTTTGATAAGTAGAAACTGTTAAACAAAGAATTACAAAGAAAAAAGGACACGACAATACCTCCTTGATACCGCCGTATCCTTAAAAAAGGGCGACCTTAATACACCCTCCGTATTCTTATTTTTGAAAAAGAAAACGGCGGCTTTGATTATTATTCCAAAACCGCCGTTAGGTCGTTTATATTCTGTTAGGCGCGTGAAAACTTTGCCGCCAAACAACGTTTTTTTTTATTTCCCGTTGGACGGTTCAGTTGTTGTCTGAAAGTTAATCAAACAAATTTAATTGGATAGGGCTGTCTTTTTCCTCAAAGCTGCATAGATACTTAAATATTTTTGCGTTATCATGTATGATACCATTATCCTCACATATTCGATGAAATAATTTCATTAGTTCATGGTTTTTTAGGCTATTGATTTGATATTGTGTACCATAAGTACGTATGTACTTTTCTTTCATGTGAGGGAACAGCTTGTCTAACTGGCTGTAAAAATATTCTCGGTTTCCCTCGCGTAATGTCAGACCCATTCCAAAGCAAATAATGCCATATACTTTTGCTTCTATGCAATGCTCTAAAATTCCTCTGATGTTTTCTTCTGTATCGTTGATAAAAGGAAGAATAGGACAAAGCCAAACAACTGTTGGAATACCTGCTTCATTCAGTTTTTTCAAAGCTGCCACTCGTTCTCTTGTTGTACATACATTCGGCTCAATTCTTCTACATAAATCTTCATCATAGGTTGTCAGCGTCATTTGCACAACACATTTTGTTTTATCGTTGATAGCTTTTAGCAAGTCTAAATCCCGTAATACTCGGTCGGATTTAGTTATCAAAGTAAAGCCAAAACCATATTTATTTGCTAAAGCCAATGCTTTACGAACATTCCCAATTTTACTTTCAAGTGGGATATACGGGTCTGTCATAGAGCCTGTACCCAACATACATTTTTTACGCTTTCGCTTGAGGGCATTTTCTAATAATTCGATAGCATTTCCTTTAATTTCAATGTCCTCAAAATCGTGTTCTATGTGATAACACTTACTTCGTGAGTCGCAGTATATACAACCATGAGAACAACCGCGATATAAATTCATTCCGTTTGAAGCAGATAAAATTCCTTTTACCTTTACAAAGTGCATAGTCTTTTCCCTTATAACTGAAATTTCTTTTTCAAAATGGTTTCATTGAGAAGATGGTTTGTTTCATATTCTCTATGGTAAAAAACAGCCCAGTTATTAAAAATACAAGGAAGATTTTTAGCTTTCTCTAAAGTGTCTACGGCAATCAAATTTAATGGTATGCTGTTTTTAGTGCAGTATTCTTGCACTTGTTCAATGCAGTTTGGAATGTATGGACATTGTAAGCCATAATATATTGTCAGTTCTTGTCCACTAATTCTCATTTCTTTTACGCTTTCAGAAAAATACGGTTTTTCCCCATTGAAAGATAATGCCAATAATTCATATTCATTTTTTACGGTATCAACAACTTCAAAACCATATTTGAGTAAAAATTTTTTGTCTGCCAAAAATGGTTTTTTCTTTTTGGAACTAAGAATACAGACACCTGATTTCCCTTTTTCTTTTGCGTCATTGATACAATACTCAATCAAAGATTTTGCATACCCTTTCCCTTTGAAAGAACCTGCCACCCAAAGACAATAGATATACAAATAATTATCTCCATGAACAGGCACCCACGCAGTTTCCAATGGAGCATATTCAATAAAAACCTTTCCCTTTTCATCAAGTTTTCGGAAAACGTGTCCCTCAGCAATCCGTTCTTTCAACCAATTCTTTTTTACTGCTACTCCCGCTTGATGTTTTTTATCGGCAATCGCGCAACATAAATGTTCCTTGTCTATATTTTCAATCGTCAAATTTATAAATTGTTCGCTCATATTTTTTCCTCCATAAATGCGTTACACCCATATTGTAACAGTTAAACCTTGACATCTAATGTCATGCTTTATTTTTTTCATATATTTTTTTTGCTTCATCAGATAAAATTTTTTTCAAATAGGCAGGCTCAATTACTGTAACCTGTGTACCAAAAGAAAGTAGATAGCCTATCAGCCAGTTATCCTCTGGCATTTCAGTAGTAACAATGAGGTCGCCATTTTCCATTTCTTTTATATCGCTCGCTTCAAATTCATCATATACACGATATGCCATTTCTTTTGGAAAACAAAGAGATATTGTATTGTATTTTTGCTTCGGTTCATCTGCTGATTTAGGATATTCCATTGGTGTAAATTCTTCTGATAGTATTTGCATTTCAATAATACGATTAAATTTGAAAATACGAAAATCAGCTCTATCAATACAGTAAGCCTTAATATACCATTCCTTTGCTCGATACATCATCTTTATCGGATAGATTTTTCTTTTGCTCTTGTTTCCCCAAGAGTTTACATACATAATACAGACTGCCTTATGAGAGATAACAGCATTTTTCAACAGTTCAAAGGTGGTGTTATCTTGTTCTTTACTTCCCCAACGTGAAAAGTCCACTTCAAACCAGTTGTCAGAATTGACATTAAAAAGAGCTGATAATTTTGTCAGCATATCTTTTTCATAAGTATTACTTACAACCGATACACTTTGCAAAGCAGCTAATATGTCTTGCTTCTCTTTTTCAGAAAAAAAGGCTTTATCCAAAACATAGTTTTCAAGTATTTGTACGCCGCCATTTCTTCCTGTTGTAACATAAATGGGAATACCTGCACTACTTATCACATCTATATCACGATAAATCGTTCGTACTGATACTTCAAATTTTTTCGCCAATTCCGGGGCGGTTATACGTCCATTTTCCAAGATATAATATACAATTTTGAATAATCTGCTTTCTTTCAAATGCGTCCCTCCTTTATAGTCCTAATTATAGTATATAAACCTTGACATCTTCCGTCAAGGTTTATATATGCTTTATTTCTATCCATACTATGATGTGTGTAATCATATCCCGAAAGGAAGATGAAATATACAATGTAGATGGGTGAAATAACTATGAAGCAGAGTAAAGAAAAGTTTGATTTTAAGGCTTTCGGACAAGCTATCAAAGCGGCAAGAAAAGCAAAAGGAATTTCCCGCAATCAGTTAGCGGATAAGCTGAACATTGCGCCGCGCTACATCGCGTCCATTGAAAACAGCGGGCAACACCCAAGTTTGCAGATTTTGTATGAGCTTGTAACCTTGCTTGACGTATCGGTAGACCAGTTCTTTTTCCCGGAACGGGAACAGGAGAAGTCCACCCGCCGCCGTCAGCTCGACACTATGCTTGACAGCATGAGTGAAAAGGACTTGAAAATCCTATCCGCTACCGCAAAGGGAATTGAGGAAGCCAACAACGAAACAACGGGGGAATGAAAATTCCCTCGTTTCTTCATAAAGATTATTTGAAGCGTCGCAGATTGCGGCGTTTTTCTTTTGCAAAAGTCCGTCATTTTTGCCTTTCCAAGTGTTGTAGGTAGTGTAGGAATAAGTTTCTTAGCAAGCATAGGAAAGGGGTACCCTTTCCGTATTTTCGCCCTCCTGCGCCTGCGGCTCGTCGGTTGAAAATTGCTTGTTGGGAAGTGTCCCAAACCCTCTAAAAACGGAAAGGAGCGTCAGAGCATGGACGGACGGAAACGGACAATACAAATCAAATTCAGAGTGACAGCGGAAGAACGGGCGTTGATTGAGCAGAAAATGAAGCTCGTCCCTACCCGGAACATGGAAGCCTATCTTCGGAAAATAGCAATCGACGGGTATATCATTCAGATAGACCACGCCGACATAAAAGCCATGACAGCGGAGATACAGAAAATAGGTGTGAACGTCAACCAGATAGCGCGGCGGGTCAATGCGACGGGCAGCGTCTACCAAGAGGACATAGAGGAAATAAAGGGGGTGCTTGCGGAAATATGGCGGTTACAAAGATTAAACCTATTAAAAGCACGTTGAAGAGAGCCCTCGATTATATCCAGAACCCGGACAAGACGGACGGGAAAATGCTCATATCCTCTTTCGGCTGTTCGCCGGAAACGGCAGACATTGAGTTTGGATTTACCCTTTCGCAAGCCCTTGACCGGGGCGATAACTTAGCCCACCACCTTATACAGTCCTTTGAGCCGGGGGAAGTCGATTATCAGAAAGCCCATGAAATCGGAAAGCAGCTTGCCGACGCAGTAACAAAGGGACAGTATGAATACGTCCTCACTACCCACATAGACAAAGGGCATATCCATAACCACATCATTTTTTGTGCGGCTAACTTTGTAGACTACCGCAAGTACAATTCCAACAAGCGCAGCTATTACGGCATACGCAACCTAAGCGACAGGCTGTGCCGGGAAAACGGCTTATCCGTCCTTGTGCCGGAGAAAGGAAGCCGGGGAAAAAATTATGCTGTCTACAAGAAAGAGAAAACCGCAAAGGGCAGGCTAAAGACAGCCGTTGACGCCCTCATTCCGCAGGTTTCCAGTTTTGAAGAATTGCTGTCCCGTCTGGAAGCGGCAGGCTATGAGATTAAACGGGGAAAGTATGTGTCCTGTCTGGTGCCGGGGCAGGAACGATATACAAGGCTTAAAACCCTCGGCGCAGATTATACAGAGGAAGCCATAAGGGAACGGATAGAGGGCAGACGCGCCCGAAGCGTCAAAGCTCCAAAGACAGAGCGCGGCGTTTCCTTACTGATTGACATTGAGAACAGCATTAAAGCAGCCCAGAGCCGGGGCTATGAACAGTGGGCGAAAATCCACAATCTGAAGCAGGCGGCAAAGACGCTCAACTTCCTTACGGAACATCAGATAAGCCAGTACGGGGAATTGACCGCCAGAATCGCAGAAATCCAGATAGAGAGCGAACAGGCAGCAGAGAGCCTAAAGAGCGCAGAAAAGCGGCTTGCGGATATGGCGGTCTTGATTAAGAATGTTTCCACGTTCCAAAAGACAAAGCCCGTCTATGACGCATACCGGAAAGCAAGGAATAAGGAGAGCTACCGGGCAGCCCATGAGCGCGGTATTATTCTCCATGAAGCGGCGGCAAAGGCACTAAAGGCGGCGGGCGTTGCCAAGCTCCCGGACATTACGGCACTCCAAGCAGAGTATGAAAAGCTGCAAGAGCAGAAAGAAGCCCTCCGCGCCGACTATGGAAAGCGAAAAAAACAGGTCAAGGAATACGACGTTATCAAGCAGAACATAGACAGCATTTTGCGGCAGCCCAGAGAGCCAGAACGGGAAAAGGAAGCTGAAAGAGGATAGACTTATTCATATAAGAGTGATATACTTGTTCATACCAAAGGAGTTTAAGAGTACGACAAATTAGAAGTTGTGAGGGAATAGATATGGAAATGATTAAAAATTATTACGGTAGTTTATGTACAGAAATGTATGAGATTTTACACAAAGAAGCACCTCAAGACGAATTAGCATTCTATCTTTCTTATGCAGAAAAAGGAATGAAAATTTTAGAACCTTTATGTGGCAGTGGCAGGTTTTTAGCTCCTTTTATAGAAAGAGGATACGATATTAAGGGGATAGATTTGTCAGCAGAAATGCTTGCGAAATTAAAAGAAAAGGTACCCAATGCAAAAGTATTTCAAAAAGATATACTGAAATATGATTCAACAGAAAAATACGATTATATTTTTATATCCTCTGGTTCAGTATCGTTATTTACAGATATGGATTTATGTAAAAGAATTTTACATAAAATGAAAGATTTATTGAAAAAGAACGGTAAATTTGTTTTTGCAGTTGATACAATAGCGGATAAATGTTCTGACCATACGGATTACCAAAAGTCAATATCTGTCAAGACAGAAGAAGGATATGAACTAATTCTTAAAGGGAAAAGTTATTATGATGAAAAAACACATACACAGTATTCTCCAAGCATTTATGAATTATATGACGGGACAAAATTGTTACAACAAGAAAGAATGGATTTTCAAACACACCTTTATGAACTAGGGGAAATAGAACCCTATTTAAAAGAAATAGGATTTACTAAAGTGAATGTATATTCATCTTATGATAAAAAGATAGCAGAAAATAATCAGACAGAAATGTTTTTGTATGAATGTTCTTTTTGATAAATCCCAGTTTGTTGAAATAAGATAAAGAGTAAAATTAGAAGTTGCCGTAACTAAGTAAAACAGAGTTTGTCTTAGTTTATAGTAGAAAAATGGTAGGTAAACTAACAGTTAAGCCAACTAAACTGATAGTCGGTTGAGTAAATTTGAAGGGATGTGATACGATGCAATCATCAAAAACAAGGAGGAACGAGCAGATGAAAAAACAGACGCTTGGCATGATGATTTCATCATTAAGAAAAGAAAAAGGAATGACGCAGTTAGAACTTGCAGAAAAAATGGGTGTAACAGATAAAGCAGTTTCTAAATGGGAAAGAGATTTATCTTTCCCAGATATAAATTCCATTCCTAAATTGGCAGAGATTTTTGATGTTTCTGTTGATGATTTAATGCAAGTAAAGACAGAAACCAAAGAAAATATGAGTAAAAACAAAGTAGACGAGATTGTTGATACAGCACTTAAAGGTATTGGAATTGCGATGGGAATAGCTGTAACAGTATTATCTGTTTTAGGTGAATTAGAAACTAATACAGCGTTCATTATGTTGGGGATTGGTCTATCAAGTATTTCAATTTCCTTATTAAAAGATAAAAAGGAAGAAAAGTAAAATCCCAGTTTGATGAGATAAAGATACAGAAATGTCCTGAGAACGTGTGAGTGCATATAAAAAGCGCTGGGTTGGTGGAATAAAAGATAAAACCCCTTATTTTATAAGGGTTTTTTCATATTCATGAGAAAAATGCAAAGCTTAACTTTCCGGTTATTATTGCTAAATCGGTTATGAGATGAGATAATATATTCGACGAATTAAATTTTAGCAATTTATAATTACAGCGAGGATTAAATGGAAAGACTTCTGATCTTAATTTTAATGGTTGTTTTATTGGCAGGCTGCAGCCAGAGTGAGTTTATGGACTATAAGGCTCAATATATTGAGGAACAAGGCATTTCGGATATTGAAGAAATCGAGGCTTTTGAAGCAGAGCCATATATTGAAGGATCAATATTTAAAGGAATAACAGATGGCCAAGAATATTTATATTATTATGAGGGTCTGCCGGGAAGCCAAAAGGAAGGTACATATGCAAATGGGGCATATACCGGAACTGTTTTAGACGTTGAAGAAGGCATTACATATGATATTCATAAAGGCGAAGATTATGGGTATGATAAAAGTTTTTTTATAGGTATAGCATATATGGAAATGAAAGATGTATTTTATAAAGGAGAGAGTATTAGTTTTAAAACAGCGGATGTTCGTTTAAATCAAAAGGACGTAACATTGACGATTTGGCTCATGCCATTTGAAAACGGAAAGGACATAAGCATATCAGACTTTGAATACAGATAGGAATCCGTATGAGATTTATTTAGGGTTATTAAAGCGATTACTTTTATGAATGGGAGAAAATTATGAAACTGGGATTTTTTGTTTCAAAGAAAATAGATCAGTTAGCTAAAAGATCTGATGATTTAATGAAAAACGGGAAATATGCTGACGCCGTTGAATGTTATCAGAAAATTATTGATCTGTTGCCCGCACCGAAAGAACAATGGGAAGCATACGAGTGGAGTATAGTATCCATAGCTGATACTTATTATTTTACTGAGGATTATGATAAGGCGGAGTTTTATTTCAATAATATTATACATACAGCAGAAAATCCTTTTATTTTCTTAAGATACGGTCAAATACAATATTATTTAAACGAAGTTGAATCGTCTAAAGAATACTTAAAAAGAGCATATAGCTTAGAAGGCGCAGAAATATTTGATCAGGAAGATCCGTGCTTTCTGAAACTTGCTGTAGAATCTGATGATATAACAAATAAAAAGAAAAATGAAGATAATGAGTTTTTGAATTTATTTAGGCTGCCATTAGAATATCAATATCTTGAAAAAGAGTATATGAGTCTACAGTATCTGTGGAAGCCTATCAGCTGGGATGGGATATATAAACAATACGTTGTATTTTTTGAGAAAATTCCGGAAGAATTGTATTCTAATTCTATGTCATTTCTCTGCGCTTCTGCAATTTTAGAGGCCATAATAAATCTTGGCAAAATAGAATTATCCGAAAAATGGCTATGTTTGATTGAAAGGATGTCTCGAAGCAGAATGGATGATGGAGTATTGGAAACCTGGAAAGGGATTTGCGAGCTATATAAAGAAAATAGATCAGAAGCTGTGTACTTTTTCAGACAAGCAGAAGAGAAGGGAACAGACAGAGTGTTAAAGAATTTTGGGCACTTTGGCAATGAAATTTATAATTTTTATTTAGAAAATAAAAATGTATTGTAACTGAATATAGTTTAAATGATAAAAAGCTCTCATCCTTTGTGAGCTTTTTTATTACTGCAAGAATAAGAAAGAGCGTGAGACCTGAAAAGGTTATTGTATAATTATTGAATAGATGAGATAATACATATAACTTGGAAGCTGCGGAGGTACATAACCATGAAAAAAATGATCGCATATTGTGGCTTGAATTGCGAAAAATGCGATGCATATCTTGCAACGATCAACGATGACCAGAAGCTGAGAGAAAAAACTGCGAAACTATGGGCCCAATTAAACGACGTGCCTATTCTGCCTGAACATATTAACTGTCAAGGCTGTCGTGCAGATGGGATTAAAACTGTATTTTGTGATAATATATGCGATATTCGTCAGTGCGCGTTGAAAAAGGGCGTTGTTACTTGCGGAGACTGTTCAGATTTGGAAAGGTGCTCCACGGCCGGGAAAATCTTAGAGAACGATCCGTCTGCTTTAGAGAATTTAAAAGGTCAGGGTAAGATCTGCAAAGGAGAATGAAAAGATATGGGAATATTAGATAAATTAAAGAAATCCAACAGAGTAGATAGTAAAATAGAAGATATGGCAAGAAAGAATAGCGATACTGCGATAAACTATGCGAAAAGTTTTCAAAAAAAATTTGATTATTCCTCTAATAGCATAGAGGCTTTAGAGGAAATATTGGACTACTATTCCAAAGATCTTTCTAAAAGCAGCCCGACAGAAAATCAAATATGGAGTATGGCTCTTATATTTGGCTCGTATTTAGGAGAAGTAATGTTAAAGAATGGCCTTCTGAAAAATAGATTCTTCTGGAAAACGGATAATACTTCAAATATACCTGTATTATCTGATGATTGCGGAAATCATATTGCGCCGGTTGATAAAGTTTATAAACGATTAGTTAACGGTATGGAAGATAATATAACTTCATTTTATAAGTTTATTATGGATGCTCATTATAAGTAAATACTATTTTGAAAGAGAAACCCTTAAATTTGTAGCAGTATGGTGGGATCTCCTGCTTTTACAGGAGATCCAAAATTAAAATACTGGATGCACCGGAAGCTTACGGTAAGACGTGGAAAAAAGGCTCCACTCGAAATGCCGGTTATGATTAAAACGAGTGGGACGTGTCCCACTCGAAACAACTATTTTACCGAAAATGAGTGGGTCAAACCCCACTCGAATAAAGTATTTTCCCCTAAACGAGTGGACATACTCCCTTCGCAAAATTACATATAATGGGAGAAAATTGTCCTAAAGTCTCAATTTTTGAAGTTCTATGTGAATTTCCGTCCACTCGATTTATAGTTTTTATTAAAAACGAGTGGGTATTACCCCACTCGAAATGGATATTCTGGTGAAAACGAGTGGGATAAGCCTTGCATCTTTACGTAAAAGCAGGATAAGCCTTACTCAACTCACCCCTTTTACATAAAATCTTTAAAAATAAATTCATTGATTATGAATCATGTAGCTGCTACAGGGAAGGAACCATTGAAACGAGAGGAAGATGAATTCTGCAACGAAACAGTAGGCCTGACCGATGAGATGATCGCTGCTTAAGAAAACCGGCGGAAGAGGCGATAATAAAGATATCGGATCGCTTGTAATTGCTGCTGCGAGGGGCATTGATAATGCCGAAAACTATAAGGGCGCTGCGATAAAGGGAGGATGGTGTGCTTATGCGAAACAATGATACAAAAAAACAGAGGGCCGGCAGCCCGGCCGGCGGCTATTGCTTGCAGCGTACCAGGCGGCGGCTGGCCCGCCTGTTGTGGGCGCTGTTTTATCTGGCCATCGGCCTGGGCGCCGGCGCACTGTTTATCAGGGAGCTGCTGGCGGATAAATCCGGATGGGATTATATGGATTATATCGTTCTGGCGGTCAGCGGAGGCCTCTGTCTGGGCGGGCTGGCTGCCGCAGTCTATGAAGGCTATACTAACTTGCGGGACTTCCTGTTTCCGGCTAAAAGCCGCCTGGCCCGGTCTATCCGTTCCCAGCTTCCTTACCCAGAGGAGGCTTTGGACGTCAGGGAATTGTTTGCCATGGTGGATGATGACATTCGGGAACACGGCCGGTGGTTTGACCGGGTGGCCGTGGGAAAGCGATGGATTTTCGGCGACGACGTGTCAGCCATCGAGCGGGTGAGGATAGTCTTTGGCCGGGATGAGATGATCCGCCGCCATGTCAATGGCCGTACACAGATCGCACGCATAGTGGAGCTGTGTATCATGGACGACCGCCATCAGGTGCAGCGTACAGGTCTTAGGGACGCCAGAAAGCTAAAGCCGCTGCTGGAGTGTATCCAACTGCGATGCCCCGACGTTCCGGTTCTGAACTATGAGGATTCCTTCACCGACTATAACACTATGAATGAGGAGGAATGGCAGCAGGTACTTAGAGACTTCCGCTTACAGAGGTCGCAGAGAGAGCGCAGCAGGCAGACGGATCTTTAAAAAAACACCGGCTATATTGATAGGTCTAAAACATTTATTTGCAATTTTAAATCCGTCCGAATCTTAAGAAGTGAACTTCACATAGGCGATGCGGCGGGGTGACCGTTGAAAGATTCGGATCTGTATGTTTGAAAGGAAGCAGCTTAAATATGTCTGTAACTACGATAAATGGAGATTATATGTCGCTGGGATTGGTTCGGTATTTCCGATCTGACAGGTGCGTCAATGATATAAATTTGCAGAAGTTCAATCAGGGAAAGATCAAAGCAAACGAATTAGTTACATTTGATTGCGGCCTTATGGAATTAAAAGAAATAAACAAATCAGAAATAGATTTGCCGCAAGAATGTAGTCAGGTTCTTGCAGTCATTGTGCGCCCCGAAATTGAACCCAATTATATATTGGAACAGGAAAAACAGTTTGAATTCTGCGGTTATGATTTAGTAGATATTTCTTGCTGTATCAGTGTCATAACCAATTGTGGCGCTGAATTTGACTCTATTGATTATACGGCCCTTAATCGATATGGCTTAATTTCATCTTATAGAGAAGCCGTAAATACCCAATTGGATTTAAATGAGAGATATCCCGAAGATTCTCATTCGTATTGCGAGATTGTAGAAATTTGGCGCCGGCTATTAAAATGACGATTTTCATTTTATGATCTGTTCAATAGGTAGACATGCAATGAAAGACGTATCAGGAATTGCCAGATGATAAAATAGTTCAATTTATCATTTAAAAGGAATGATTATATTATGATTGAAAATGAAATAAGGCGATATTTATTAAATATCTTAGAAAAATTATATAATAACGAAATATCAAAAAACCAGGCCATTGATATATTGACTCAAAATGAAAAATTGGTAGAACAAGTTATACAAAATGAAGTGAGTTTTGATATAAGCGATTGCTATTTCATGATAAAGCATCTGTTAGAAGAAAATATAAGCGAGAACGAAATAAAATATTTCATCGAATGTTTTAGAGATGAGAGAAAATACAACTTACATGAAAAGAATATCAGATTAAACATCATAAAGGAGGAGAAACTGAAATGAAACTTGGCTTTATCACTATTTATGTCCGGGATTTGGATGCAACTGTAAGATTTTATACTGAAATAGCAGCCCTCTCCGTGCTGAATCGCTTCAACCCAGGCTTCGGGGAAATCGCTTTCCTCGGAAATGCAGAGGGCGAAACAATGTTGGAATTTATAGAGATGACCGCGGATAACTGTGTTTCTGCCAAAGGCATGACGTTATGCTTCGAAAGTATGGGACAGCTAAGTGCCATCAGAGAAAAAGCGAAGGAACTTGGTTACTCTCCATCAGAGATTATCAATCAGCCGCCCCGCCCTAAATGTTTCACTGTTTTGGACCCAAACGGTATGGAGATTGAATTTACAGAATGATAGGGCTACCGGCCGCGCATGGCAAAGGGAAATATTGTAATTATTAAAACTTCATGATAGATAATTGATTGATATTTACTTTTGTAACAATTAGTTATTGCAAATTTCAGATCGAATCGTTAATATATAGATAAAGGAATTTTAATAAATTATATATGCCTTTTTCCTTATCTTTTCAAATCTTCTCAAATGTCCGAATAGCCCCATTTTATCAGCTATTCGGGCATTTTGTATTAGTGGTAAACCTTGCATATCAAGGTTTAAATTCTTATATTTTTCCTTTCAATCGTGGTTAAAATCGTGGTCAATACTTCTATGCAATCAGACGCTGAACCTCTGATTTTGCGGTATCTATGGAAGCATGAGCGTACCAGTTCATCGTGATACTGATGTTTGAATGTCCCATGATATACTGTAAATCCTTTGGGTTCATATTCTTACTTGCCAGCCTTGTGCAGAACGTATGGCGTAGCGTATGCGGTGTGATATGGGGCAGGGGCTTGTCCTCATGGGGCTTGTTATATTTCTTTACCATGCGTGTAAACATGGCGTTGTAATCAACCGCTACCTTTGGATTGCCATTCCCATTGATAAAGAGGAAGTTGCTGTACCCGTCTATCACAAAGGGTTCTGCCTTTGGGCGGTTCTTCATCACTCTATGAAATGCCTGAATGGTTTCCTTGCTCAATGGCACGTTCCTTACTCCGCTTTTGGTCTTAGGCGTTTCAATGTAATAGCCTTGTTCCTTGCTTTTCAGTAGCTGGTGGCTGACTGCTACAACCTCATTCGTGAAATCAATGTCTGCTGTTGTCAGACCGCATAATTCAGAAATACGAAGCCCCGTTTTCAACAGTATCAGCACTTCATCATAATACTTATGATACACATTGTCTGTCTTGATGAATGACAGTAAGGCTTGTTCTTCTTCCTCTGTCAATGCGACTTTCTCTTTGGTATCATTTTCTATGACTTCACTCAGTTTGAAATCAAAGGGGTTCTTCCTCACATAATCATCTTGTATGGCGATGTAGAATGACGCTTTTAACGAGCGTTTATGGTTGTTAATGGTATTGTAGGAAAACCCTTTCTCTTTCATGCGTAACGCCCATTCCTTAGCGTCAGAGGGCTTAATGGTGTCAATACTTCTTGCACCTAATTTATCCTCTTTTAATAACCGCATAAGCTGTTCCCTCTGTTTCTGTGTGCTTTTCTTTACGTTTGCCCTCTGTGCGTTCTGTTTGGCGTACAGTTGGCACAGGGTGATTTTCTTTCCCTTGCTGTCGATACCGTCTTCCATATCACGTCGTATCTGCTGTTCCATTTCACGAAGTGAGGGCTTTTCCCGTTTTCCCTTTGGGGTTACGTCTGTAGGTGTCAATCTCCAAGCATACACATACTGTGTATTTCCAAATGCGTCTACATATTTGTATAAGTATTTTCCGTCTTTTCTCTGGCTCTCTCCTGTGTGCAGGACACGACCTTTGTTATCCCGTCTTTTCTCTTTCAAGGTGTCTGCTCCTTTCCTTGTTGGAAAGAGCCTTGATATGACTTGTGTTCATCA
>ERZ1673736.814-NODE-814-length-46184-cov-4.714345_pt1 | contig 46184 bp, 36 predicted proteins | sample MGYA00580212_ERZ1673736 | MGnify/ENA primary metagenome ERZ1673736 (study PRJEB41218, sample SAMN15661752) | gut metagenome | host: Homo sapiens | place: Canada: London | collected 2015-08-20/2019-03-30 | study: EMG produced TPA metagenomics assembly of...
AACCAAAGATTGTACTGCATACGGGCGGATAAATGATTCCTCAACAACCGCTTGAAAGTAATAATGATGCCGATAAATAAGCATATCAGTACATTGCATATAAGGAAATGAATCCCAAAGTGATACAAGCAGACCGCCTCCTTTATTACTTATGCTCAGATAGAAGATGACGCAGTGAAGTAATTTCCTCTTTGGACAAATCATCATTTTCAAGATAAGAAGACAACATGGCAGAGATGTTGCCGTTATAGTACCGTTTCAGAAAAGAATTGCTTTCCTGACGGATATATTCGCCTTCATCTACTAAAGGTGTGTAAACAAATACACGACTTTGTTTTTCGTAGGTAAGAGCTTTCTTAGCAACCAGTCTTTTTAACATGGTCTGTATGGTTTTCGGACTCCAGTTGGTAGTTTTTGTTAGCTTATCAGTCACTTCATTTGTGCTGATAGGGGCATATTTCCATACAACTTTCATGACTTCAAACTCTGCCTCTGAAATTTGTGGTAATTTACTCATAGAATTCCCTCCAAATCTTACATATGTAATAAAGATATTATATAAAGATTTGTTGGAAAAGTCAAAGGGATGCTATAAAAGTATTAGATGGATCCTTAACAGATGAAATGAAATTACTATTAGAATGTGTTAATATGGATTGACACAAACAAAAACATAGAGTAATATTATATAGAACACTTGTTCTTGGAACTCGTTTTTAAAATTTTGTAGAACCTTTGAAAATGATATAATTTGGATGTGATAATTTCGGTTGGGTATCGTGTGAAATCTCATCGTGGAACACAATTTCGTATTTGCCCCATATTTTGTGGACTATACGGATTGAATGGACAGGATAAAACTATTTGGACTGAATGGGTTTAGTGACCTCCATTCGTAAAGGGAATAAAAGAAATCATTGTATTTGACAAGAAGTAATAGAAAAATCATATTGAATGTTCTAAGAAGGGAAGCGAATTATGAAAAAGAAAAACGAAGTATCAATCATACGTTCTTCAGCAGCGGAATACTTGACTTTTATTACGGCTACTGGTGAAAGCGATGTAAATGCGATATATTTTGAAGAGAATGTCTGGCTTACACAGAAAATGATGGGTCTGCTTTATAATGTGGAAACACATACAATTAATTATCACCTGAAAAAAATATTTGCAGATGGTGAGTTGGATGAAAATTCAGTTATTCGAAAATTTCGAATAACTGCCGATGATGGGAAAAACTATAATACGAACCATTATAATTTAAAAGCGATTATAGCTGTAGGAAATAAAGTGGATTCCCCGAGAGCAGTTCAGTTTCGAAAGTGGGCTATGATAATTTAAAGTTAATGAGAAGATTTTATCTTAGTTGGTCGCACTATATTATTTTGATGAGAATTTCTAATATAGATGAGAGACATTTTTATGAGATAGAAGCGTATAGAAATGGCTGGAGCAAAGATGAATTGGCACGACAATATGGAAGCTCTTTATATGAACGATTGGCGTTAAGCAGAAATAAAGAGGAAGTAATGCGCCTTGCAATGGAAGGTCAATCTAAAATCATAGATAATTTACAAAAATTTTTGTTGGAACTAGGAAGAGGGTTTACTTTTGTTGGAAGGCAAGTAAGGTTTACGTTTGAAGAGGAGCACTTTAGAGTAGATTTAGTATTTTATAATCGTTTACTTCGTTGTTTTGTATTGTTTGATTTGAAAATTGGACAATTGAAGCATCAAGATATAGGACAAATGCAGATGTATGTTAATTATTATGATCGGAAAGTAAAACTGGAAGATGAAAATCCAACTGTTGGTATTATTATTTGTAAAGATAAGAAAGATGCAATTGTAGAAATGACACTGCCTAAGGACAATAATCAAATCTTTGCAAGCAAATATCAAACTGTTTTGCCGAGTAAAGAAAAATTGAGGATGTTGTTAAATGAAAAGGATACAGAATAAATTGTGTTGTATGAGATAAAGTGACTATCGAGTTTTTCTCGAGGATTCAAACATAGAGGAGTATTATATGGATCATTTTGAATTAGTATCAGAATACGCCCCCACCGGCGATCAGCCGCAGGCGATCGAACAATTAGTAAAAGGCTTTAAAGAAGGCAACCAGTGCCAGACCCTCTTAGGTGTCACAGGCTCAGGCAAGACCTTTACGATGGCCAACGTCATTCAACAATTAAATAAACCAACCCTTATCATCGCCCATAATAAGACGCTTGCGGCGCAGTTATACGGTGAATTTAAGGAGTTTTTTCCCAACAATGCGGTGGAGTATTTTGTCTCCTATTATGATTACTACCAGCCGGAGGCTTATGTACCCTCATCAGATACCTACATTGCTAAGGATTCTTCTATTAATGATGAGATTGACAAGCTGCGTCATTCTGCTACGGCAGCGCTCTCTGAGCGTAGAGATGTTATCATTGTTGCCAGCGTATCCTGTATTTACGGTTTGGGTTCACCCATTGATTATCAGGAGATGGTGATTTCCTTGCGGCCCGGTATGGAAAAAGACAGGGACGACGTAATCCGCAAGCTGATCGAAATTCAATACGACAGGAACGAGATGGACTTTCACAGAGGGACGTTCCGTGTACGGGGTGATGTGTTGGAGATTATTCCGGCGTACACGGAAAATGTGGCGTACCGGATAGAATTTTTCGGAGATGAAGTGGACAGAATTACAGAGATAGACGTTTTGACGGGAGAGATTAAGAGCTCGTTGAACCATGTGGCAATCTTTCCTGCTTCCCACTATGTGGTATCTAAGGAAAGTATGGATCGTGCGATTGCTGATATTGAGGTGGAACTGGAAGAGCAGATCCGGTACTTCAAAGGGGAAGGGAAACTACTGGAAGCGCAGAGAATTTCTGAACGGACGAATTTCGATATTGAGATGATGCGGGAGACGGGATTCTGTTCCGGTATTGAGAATTACTCCAGACATCTGACAGGGCTTGCGCCGGGACAGCCACCTCATACACTGATTGATTATTTCCCGGATGATTTCATTATGATGATTGACGAGTCGCATATGACGGTGCCGCAGGTGGGCGGGATGTATCACGGGGATCAGTCCAGGAAACGGACGCTGGTAGAGTATGGATTTCGTCTGCCGTCGGCATTGGACAACAGACCCTTGAGTTTTGATGAGTTTGAGAGTAAGATTAATCAGGTTCTGTTCGTATCAGCGACGCCGGGATCTTATGAGGAGCGCAATGAACTGCTCCGTGCGGAACAGGTAATCCGCCCGACAGGGCTTTTGGATCCGGAGATAGAAGTGCGTCCCGTAGAAGGGCAGATTGATGACCTTGTGGGAGAAGTGAATCGGGAGATTGCAAAGAAGCATAAAATCCTGGTGACAACGCTTACCAAAAGGATGGCTGAGGATCTGACGGATTATATGAAGGAGCTTGGTATCCGGGTGAAATATCTTCATTCTGATATTGATACGCTGGAACGGGCAGAGATTGTAAGGGATATGCGTCTGGATGTGTTTGATGTATTGGTAGGAATTAATTTGCTGCGGGAAGGGCTTGATATTCCGGAAATTGCCCTGGTGGTAATCCTGGATGCGGATAAAGAAGGCTTCCTGCGTTCTACGACTTCGCTGATACAGACGGTAGGGCGTGCGGCGCGTAATTCAGAAGGCCATGTCATTATGTATGCGGATAATATGACAGATTCTATGAAGGTGGCGATTGAAGAAACGAAGAGAAGACGCCGGATTCAGATGCAGTATAACGAAGAGCATGGGATTACTCCGCAGTCTATCCATAAGTCGGTCAGGGATTTGATTAGCATTTCCAAGAAGGTTGCGGCAGAAGAGCTCCGCATGGAGAAGGATCCGGAATCTATGAATAAAGAAGAACTGGAGAAGCTGATTAAAGATATTACGAAACAGATGAAAAAGGCAGCCGCAGAACTGAATTTTGAGGCGGCGGCAGAGCTGCGGGATAAAATGACGGAATTAAAAATACAGCTGAATGATATAAAAGATTAAGAAGGGCAAAAAAAGATGACATTAGATAATAATAAGCAGTATATAAAAATCAGAGGAGCGAACGAACACAACCTGAAGAATATTGATTTGGATATTCCGAGAAATGAGCTGGTAGTGCTGACCGGGCTTTCCGGGTCGGGAAAATCTTCGCTTGCCTTTGACACGATTTATGCAGAAGGACAAAGAAGATATATGGAGTCGCTGTCTTCTTATGCGAGACAGTTTCTGGGACAGATGGAGAAGCCGAATGTGGAAAGCATTGAGGGACTGTCGCCTGCTATTTCCATCGACCAGAAGTCAACGAATCGGAATCCCAGATCAACAGTGGGAACCGTGACAGAGATTTACGATTATTTCCGGCTGCTTTATGCCAGGATAGGAATTCCACATTGCCCGAAATGTGGCAGGGAAATTAAGAAGCAGACGGTAGACCAGATGGTAGATCAGATTATGGAGCTTCCCCAGGGGACGAAGATCCAACTTTTGGCACCGGTAGTCAGAGGAAGAAAGGGATACCACGCAAAGTTATTTGAACAGGCAAGGAAAAGCGGATATGTCCGTGTGCGTGTGGATGGGAATTTATATGAATTGTCAGAAGAGATCGCACTTGACAAGAATATTAAGCATAATATTGAGATTATCGTGGACCGTCTTGTAGTGAAGCCGGGGATTGAAAAGAGGCTTACAGATTCTGTAGAGAGCGTGCTGCACCTGGCAGAAGGTTTGCTGATCGTAGACGTTATCGGGGGAGAACCGATTAATTTCAGCCAGAGTTTCTCCTGCCCTGACTGTGGAATCAGCATTGATGAGATTGAGCCGAGAAGTTTTTCCTTTAACAATCCTTTTGGAGCATGTCCGGTGTGTTTCGGTCTGGGGTATAAAATGGAATTTGATGAAGACCTAATGATACCGGATAAGTCGTTGAGCATTAACCAGGGGGCGATTGCTGCCATGGGATGGCAGTCCTGTACATCGAAAGGAAGTTTTACACGTGCAATCCTGGATGCGCTTACGGAGGAGTACCACTTCTCATTGGATACGCCTTTTGAGGAGTACCCTCAGGAAATTCATGATATCCTGATTCATGGTACGAATGGAAGGGAAGTGAAAGTACACTATAAAGGGCAGCGTGGGGAAGGTGTTTATGATGTTGCGTTTGAAGGGTTGATCCGCAATATGGAGCGTAAGTACAGAGAGACGGGCTCCGAGATAATGAAAGCGGAATATGAAGAGTTTATGCGGATTACACCGTGCCATGAGTGCGGCGGCCAGAGGCTGAAAAAAAGTGCGCTGGCGGTTACTGTGGGAGAGAAGAATATTGCGGAGATTACAGCTCTGTCGGTTGATAAACTGCAGAAATTTCTTGATACACTGGAACTTACCAGGCAGCAGCACTTGATCGGGGATCAGATATTAAAGGAAATCAAGGCAAGACTGCAGTTTCTGTTGGACGTAGGGCTGGATTATCTGACGTTGGCGAGGGCAACAGGCTCTTTGTCAGGAGGAGAAGCGCAGAGGATCCGGTTAGCAACACAAATAGGTTCTGGTTTGGTGGGTGTGGCATATATTTTAGATGAGCCGAGTATTGGGCTTCATCAGCGGGATAATGATAAGCTTCTGGCAACCTTGAATCATTTGCGGGATTTAGGAAATTCTGTCATTGTGGTAGAACATGACGAGGATACGATGCTGGCAGCAGATTGCGTGGTGGATATTGGACCGGGAGCCGGAGAGCATGGTGGGGAAGTGATTGCCCAGGGTACGGCGCAGGATATTATGAAAAATGAGAAATCAATTACGGGAGCTTATCTAAGCGGAAGGATTCGGATTCCGGTGCCGGAAGAGCGGAAAACGCCGACGGGCTGGCTGAAGGTTGTAGGAGCACAGGAAAATAACCTGAAAAATATTGATGTGAAATTCCCACTTGGCGTGATGACCTGTGTGACAGGAGTATCCGGTTCAGGAAAGAGTTCATTGGTGAATGAGATCCTGTATAAGACCCTTGCTAAGGAATTGAACCGCGCGAGGACGATTCCCGGGAAGCATAAGAAGATTGAAGGAATACGGCAGCTTGACAAGGTAATCAATATTGATCAGTCTCCCATTGGCCGGACGCCGCGTTCCAATCCTGCAACGTATACCGGGGTGTTTGATTTGATTCGGGATCTTTTTGCTGCGACACCAGATGCAAAAGCCCGGGGATATAAAAAAGGACGTTTTAGTTTTAATGTAAAAGGCGGGCGCTGCGAGGCATGTGCCGGTGATGGAATTCTGAAGATAGAGATGCATTTTCTGCCGGATGTCTATGTCCCATGTGAAGTGTGTGGGGGAAAAAGGTATAATCGGGAGACCTTGGAGGTACACTACAAGGGGAAGAATATTTATGATGTACTGGATATGACTGTGGAAGAGGCCATGCATTTCTTTGAACATGTACCAAGTATCCGAAGGAAGATGGAAACTCTTTATGATGTGGGATTGTCTTATATTCGGCTGGGACAGCCTTCTACTACGTTGTCCGGAGGAGAGGCTCAGAGGATAAAACTTGCGACGGAACTAAGCAAAAGAAGCACAGGGAAGACGATTTATATTTTGGATGAGCCAACGACGGGACTTCATTTTGCAGATGTGCATAAGCTGACGGAGATTCTGAGAAGACTTGCGTCAGATGGAAATACTGTAATTGTTATTGAACACAATCTGGATGTGATTAAGACGGCAGATTATATTATTGATATCGGGCCGGAGGGCGGCGATAAGGGTGGAACCGTGATTGCAGAAGGCACACCGGAAGAAGTGGCGGATAACCCTGCTTCCTATACCGGAAAGTATATCAGAGGAATGCTTGACAGATACTATGCTGATGAAAATAAGAAATAATGGCTTTTTATTTTAGAAAAACATGGTAAGATATAAGAAGTGCTTAGCACTTGGTAACAGATAGAGCAGAACGAAAGGGGAACGGGGATGTCAGTGGATATTGGAATTGATCTTGGAACAGCCAGTGTTCTTGTATATGTGAAAGGTAAGGGTGTTATATTAAAGGAACCGTCTGTCGTGGCATTTGACAGAGATACAAATTCTATCAAAGCGATTGGTGAGGAAGCGCGCCTGATGCTGGGGAGAACGCCGGGCAATATTGTAGCGGTCAGACCACTTAGACAAGGCGTGATCTCAGATTATACCGTAACGGAAAAAATGATAAAATATTTTGTGCAGAAGGCAATGGGAAGGCGGACATTCAAAAAGCCGCGTATCAGTATCTGTGTGCCAAGCGGTGTGACAGAAGTAGAGAGAAAGGCGGTAGAAGAAGCGACCTATGCGGCAGGAGCAAGGGAAGTCCTTTTGATTGAAGAACCGGTTGCGGCTGCAATCGGCGCCGGAATTGATATTTCCAAGCCTTGCGGCAATATGATTGTAGATATTGGAGGCGGTACTGCAGATATAGCTGTTATTTCTCTTGGGGGTACAGTTGTCAACACTTCGATTAAGATAGCCGGTGACGATTTTGATGAGGCAATTGTCAGATATATCCGTAAGAAGCATAATCTTTTAATCGGGGACCAGACGGCGGAAGATATTAAGATTAAGATTGGTACGACCTATCCTCTTGTGGAAGAAGAAACCATGGAGGTAAGAGGAAGAAATCTGGTAACGGGACTGCCTAAGACAATTACCGTAACGTCCTCTGAGACAGAGGAAGCTTTTCGGGATGCTACGGGGCAGATTGTAAATGCTGTGATTGGAGTTCTGGAGAAAACGCCGCCGGAGTTGTCGGCTGATATCCTTGACCGGGGAATTATGCTTACGGGCGGAGGGGCGATGCTCCGTGGCCTGGAAGAATTGATTGGTGAAAAGACAGGAATCAATACGATGACGGCTGAAGAACCCATGAAGGTAGTGGCAATAGGGACAGGTCAGTATGTGGAATTTATGGCAGGACGCAGGGATTTTTAGGAACTATGGAAGAAATAAAAGGATATGTAGAGCATATTGTATTTAGAAATGAGGATAATGGATATACGGTATTTCATTTGAATAATGATGATGGCGAGCTGACCTGTGTAGGGACATTTCACTATATTGCTGAGGGAGAGCTTTTAAAGCTTCGCGGCGATTATGTGAATCACAGTCTCTATGGCGTGCAGCTTCAGGTGAAGGAATCGGAAGTGTGCGAGCCGGAAGATTTGATTTCTATTGAGCGTTATCTTGGTTCAGGAGCTGTAAAAGGTTTAGGAGCAGCGCTTGCAGGGAGGATTGTGCGAAAATTTAAAGAAGATACTTTTCGGATTATTGAAGAAGAGCCGGAGCGGCTGGCAGAGATTAAAGGAATCAGCGAGCGCAAGGCAAGGGAAATTGCCGTGCAGGTAGAAGAAAAGAAGGATATGCGTAAAGCAATGATATTTCTTCAGAAATATGGCATTTCTACTTCCCTTGCAGCAAAAATCTATCAACGGTATGGAAATGGAATTTATCGCGTGATTGAAGAAAATCCCTATCAAATGGCAGATGACATTGCCGGAATTGGATTTAAGACGGCAGATGAGATAGCCGGGAAAGTGGGGATACATACGGATTCCGATTATCGCATCCGAAGCGGGCTTCTCTATACACTCCTGCAAAGTGTCGGCGAAGGCCATGTTTATTTGAGCCAGGAGGTTTTGCTTGCCAGAACAGGAGATCTTCTTGGGGTAGAGATAGAGCATATTGAAAAATATCTGATGGATTTGTCCATGGAACGGAAGATTATCCTGAAAGAGAAAAAAGAAGAGCGCCGCGTATATGCCGCCAATTATTATTATATGGAACTGAATACTGCAAAAATGCTTCATGATCTGAATGTCAGATTTGAAGAATCAGACGCTGCTGTCAGCCGGCGCCTTGCGCAGATTGAGAAAAATATGGATATTCCGTTGGATTCTATGCAGCGTACGGCGGTCATTGAGGCGGCGAAGAATGGGCTTCTGATTCTAACCGGAGGTCCGGGAACAGGTAAAACGACAACAATTAATGCTGTTATCCGATATTTTGAAAGCGAAGGAATGGATATTTATCTGGCAGCGCCAACAGGAAGGGCGGCAAAGAGAATGACGGAAGCCACCGGGTGTGAGGCACAGACGATTCACCGACTGCTGGAGGTAAGCGGGAATCCTGAAGAAGAGCAGAAGAATGGGTTTCAGCGCAACAGGGAGAATCCCTTGGAAGCGGATGTCGTGATTATCGACGAGATGTCAATGGTGGATCTGCCGCTGATGCATGCTCTGCTGAGCGCGATATGTGTAGGAACGCGGCTGATCCTGGTGGGCGACGGCAATCAGCTTCCTTCTGTGGGGCCGGGAAGCGTTTTGAAAGACATGATTGATTCTCATTGCTTTTCGGTGGTGATGCTGACAAAAATATTTCGTCAGGCAGGCGAAAGCGATATTGTTGTAAATGCGCATAAAATTAACAGAGGAGAGCCGGTTGTACTGGATAATAAGAGCAGAGATTTCTTTTTCCTGAAGCGGCAGGATGCCAATGTAATTATCAGTGTATTGCTTACTTTGATTCAAAAGAAGCTGCCGGGATATGTTCATGCCGATACCTATGATATCCAGGTATTGACGCCGATGCGGAAAGGATTGCTGGGAGTAGAACGCTTAAACGGCATTTTACAGGAATACCTGAATCCTCCTGCACAGAATAAAGAAGAGAAGGAATTTGGTGAAAAAAAATTCCGTGTCGGCGATAAAGTAATGCAGATCAAGAATAATTATCAGCTGGAATGGGAAGTATCTACGAAATATGGAATGACGATTGATAAAGGAATGGGGGTTTTCAATGGAGACATGGGAATCATCAGGGCTATCAATTCATTTGACGAAACCTTGCAGGTGGAGTATGATGAACATAGAGTAGTTACGTATCCTTTTGAACTGTTGGACGAGTTGGAACTTGCCTATGCGATTACCATACATAAAGCACAGGGGAGCGAATATCCGGCAGTAGTGATTCCGCTTCTCCAGGGCCCAAGGCAGCTTTATCACCGTAATCTTTTGTATACTGCAGTGACGAGGGCAAAAAAATGTGTGACGTTGGTTGGCAGTGAGCAGGTATTTCAGGAAATGATAAGAAATACAAATGAGCAGAACAGAAATACCAGTCTTGCCGAGAGGATCAGAGAATTTTGCTTATGAAAAGAAGAATTATGAAGTGTATCGCAGAGGGAGGAAGGAAAATCCTGGGGCTTCTTTATCCCCATACCTGTCCCCTCTGTGGGAAAACGACAGCAGAAGAAATCTGCGGAGCGTGTGCAGATAAGCTTCTGTTTATTGCAGAGCCAAGGTGCATGAAATGCGGAAAACCAATCCGCAGCGATGAAGAAGAGTATTGTTATGACTGTGCACACAGGCAGCATGAATATGAAAGAGGATACGGAATGTGGGTGCATCAGGGTGATGTGCAGGCTTCTGTTTATCGTTTCAAATATCAGAATCGAAGAATCTATAGTGAATTCTATGCGAAAATGCTGGCAGAGCAATATGGATCGGCAGTTCGCCGTTGGAAAATCTGTCTGATTATTCCAATACCCCTTTATCGAAAAAGAAGAAGACAGAGAGGATATAACCAGTCTGAATTGGTAGCAAAAAAGCTTGGAAAAATACTGGACATTCCGGTGGACTCCAAAAATCTCCGGCGGGTACGCAATACCAATCCACAAAAGAAAATGAACGCAAGAGGGAGAAGAACCAATCTTAGGAATGCCTTTAGGGTGCGGGACGGGTTCGCCCCGGTGCAATCAGTGTTATTAATTGATGACATTTATACTACAGGGAATACCATCGATTGTGCTGCACGGGAATTGAAAAAAGCAGGCGTTCAAAAAGTGTATTTTTTAACCATAAGTATTGGACAAGGATACTGATATTTGTTATACTTAAAATGATGTTTAAATGGAGAAAGTATAGTTTAGAGGTGTACTATGTTAGATGAACGGAAAGTGAAGCTGATGACGAAGATGGCCCTTTATGAGCAGAAGGAGGGCAAGGAGGATTTTAAGGTCAGTGCATATTATAGAAAAGATTACGCAAGTGTGCATACAATATATTCCATTCTCTGGATGACGGTTGGGTACATTTTACTGATTGTTTTGATTGGTTTTGCTGCCATGGATTCGCTGACAGCAAATATGACATTGTCAGTTATTGTCCTTTTGACTGGCAGTATTATAATAGGATATTTTCTGGTTGTATTTATTGGCGGGGTGGCTTCACATCAGTTTTATAATAACAAACATCAGGAAGCCAGATCGAGAGTTAAAAAATACAATCATCATTTGATAAGATTATTAAAGATGTACGAAAAGGAGAAGCGGTAAGATGGAGAGTTTATTTGTGTTGAAGGGACAGCTGCAGAGGTTCTATGCGAAATATTCAAAGATTGTTGATAAAACAGTCCAGTTTGTGCTGGCGCTGGTCACATTCTATATGATTAACCGTGATATAGGATTTATGAAGGAACTGACGAATCCGGTTATCACGCTGGGGCTTGCGGTTGTGTGTACATTTTTGCCTTCTGCCGTTACGGTGCTGGCTGCAGCGGTAATGATTCTGCTTCATATGTTTTCGGTATCTATGGGAATGGCTGTGGTTACGGCAGTAGTTTTTTTGATTATGTTTATTTTTTACATCAGGTTTACTCCTAAAAAAGCAATTATCATTCTGTTGGTGCCGGTTGCGTTTATGCTGAAGATTCCTTATACAGTTCCGATGGCGTTTGGGCTGCTTGGGACTCCTGCGTATGTGATTCCGATTACCTGCGGTACTTTTGTGTATTATATGATTGATTATGTGAAGACTGCGGCGCCTACTCTGGCGACTGCGGAGGATGCATCTGCGGTTTCTCAGGTTACCGCGCAGGTTACTACTTATGCAAAACAGGTGTTTCGAAGTAAGGAAATGTGGGTTGTTATAGCGGCATTTGCTATTTGTCTGCTTGTTACTTATACGGTGAGAAGGATGTCTATAGACCATTCATGGAAGATCGCACTGCTGGTTGGCGCACTGTTGAATATTCTGATTATAGGCGGGGGCGACATGATTCTGGATGTGGGAGCTTCTTATCTGGAGCTGATAGGCGGTAATGTGGCGGCGATTGTGATTGGACTGGTATTGGAATTTCTATTCTTTTCTGTGGATTATTCCAGAAGTGAAAGTATGCAGTTTGAAGACGATGAATATTACTATTATGTAAAAGCAGTGCCGAAGATTGTTGTCGCTGCTCCGGAGAAAACGGTAAAGAGAATTAACAAAAGAGAAAATGTGTCTGAGACGGAGATTATTGATACAGATGAAATTCGCAGAAAGGCTTCCGTCCAGTCTGCGAAAAAGCATCAGAGTAAAAAGCGGCAGGAAACGAAAAATGGCGGCAAGACCGGAAATATGGATCACCTGCTCTTGACGCAGAGCCTGAGAAAAGAATTTGATTTAGATAAATAAACGGGGTGTGAATGGATGGAACAGAGGATTACGCAATTCCTGACGAAATATGTAAAGGGATGGTATTTCCCGGAGATGCGTATAACTGATGTGGTAGAAATTATCATTATTACTTTTCTTGTATATCAGATTGTGGTTTGGATAAAGAATACGAAAGCATGGATGTTGTTAAAGGGAATTACGGTTTTGAGTATTTTTATTCTTTTGGCATTCATTTTCCAGATGCATACGATTTTGTGGCTGGCAGAGAATGCTGTGACTGTAATGGCTACGGCTGCGGTTGTCGTGTTTCAGCCGGAACTCAGAAGAGCGCTGGAGAAGCTGGGAGAAAAGAAATTTCTTACATCGGTTGTGCCGTTTGATATGAACCGGGAAAGCGTGCGGTTTGGTGATGAGACGATAGAGGGAATTGTGAGTGCGTCTTTTAGCATGGGCAAAGTAAAAACAGGCGCTTTAATCGTGGTGGAACAGGCGATTAAATTGACAGAATATGAAAGTACGGGTATCAAATTGGACTGCATTGTGTCAAAGCAGGTTCTTATCAATATTTTTGAACATAATACGCCACTGCACGATGGCGCGATTATTGTGCGGGGAGACAGAATCGTGTCGGCAACTTGTTATCTGCCGTTGTCTGATAATATGGGACTCAGTAAAGACCTGGGTACGAGACATAGGGCGGCTGTTGGAATGAGTGAGGTTAGTGATGCGTTGATCGTGGTGGTGTCAGAAGAGACGGGTCAGGTATCTGTGGCTCAGGGAGGACAACTGACCCGGGGAGTGGACAAAGAAGAACTTTGGAAGAGACTGGAACATATTCAGAATAAGAAAGCTGATTCTGCCGGGATTTTAACAAGATGGAAAGGAAGACTGATGAATGAAAAAAAGTCTGACAAATAATATAGGATTGAAATTGTTAGCTTTTGTCATTGCTTTCCTACTGTGGCTGTTTGTTGTAAATACGGATGATCCGATTATTGATCAGGTGTATAAAAATATAACGGTGACGGTGGAACATGAAGAAGTCATTACGCAGGCAGAGACAAAGAAAACATATCAGATTGTTGATAATACGCAGGCGGTAGACGTTACAGTAACGGCGAAGCGTTCTGTGCTGAACAAAATAAAAGCGGAAGATATTGTGGCAATAGCAGATATGAAGGAACTGCATTTGGATTCGATGGTGCCGATCGAAGTGCAGATTCCGGGCTATGAAGATTCTTATGAAGAGGTGGTGACTAATCCGCGCAACTTGCAGGTGAAGATTGAGGAAAATGTAAGTAAGACGCTACCGATTACGCCGACGACGACAGGAACGGTCCGAGACGGATATTTTTTGGGTGAAGTGAAGGCAGATCCGGAAAAAGTTACGCTGAATGGGCCGGAATCCATTATTAATACGATTACGAAAGTGGTTGCGGAGGTGAGCGTGTCCGGCCTCTCACAGGATGCAAACCTGGAATCATCTATTATTTTATACAATTCCGATAATGAAGTGATTGATCAGTCGCGGCTTGGCAATAATCTTGGAAATATCGGAGTCAGTGTGCATGTTAGCCTTCTGAAGGTTAAATCGGTGCCTGTTTCCGTGGATACTTCCGGCATCGTCGCAGAAGATGGATTTTCTATTGCGGATATTGTTTATGAACCGCAGGAAATTCAGATTGCAGGAGAGGAGGAAGTGCTGGAATCGCTTTCTGCTATTGAAATTCCCGCGGAAGCATTTGATACGGAACCTGTATCTAAGAAGACGGAGATGACAATAGATATTAAGCCATATCTGCCGGATGATGTGAAGCTTGTAGATGAGAATGGCAATAATATTCTGGTAACAGTCTCTGTTGAAAAGGATGGGACAAAGAGCTTCAATCTCCCGATAGGCTCGATTTCCGTAAAGAATTTGAGCGATAGCCTTAAAATGAGTTTTGCCACTCAGGACGATCTGGAAGTGCATGTGCGGGGGAAAAAAGAGGTTTTAGAAAACTTTTCCATTGAACAGGCGGCAAGCATAGATTTGAAGGATTTGGACGAAGCCGGGGAATATACTGTACCGGTGAAAATAAATCTTCCAAGCGGGTGTACATTAGAGGGTGACGTGGAAATTGCAGTGAAGCTGGAAGAAAAGCAATAAGTAAATGGAGGGAAATTATGGTTAGCAAAAAGGTTAAAATTATCAACCCTACAGGCCTTCATTTAAGACCTGCCGGCATGTTTTGCAACACAGCGGTAAAATTTAAAAGCAAGGTTCTTTTTCAGCATGGTACGACACAGGCGAATGCTAAGAGTGTGCTGAGTGTGCTTGGCGCATGCGTGAAACAGGGAGATGAGATTGAGCTGATCTGTGAAGGAGAGGATGAAGGAGAGGCTCTTGCAGCGATGGTAAGTGCGGTTGAGGATGGGCTTGGTGAGTAAAAATGATTCATTAGCAGAGCAGGCATTTTGCGGCAATATCACAGAATGCCTGTTTCTGTGTTGATTATAGCGTTTGAAGTGCATATAGAAGAAATTGGAGAGTACATGAAATGAATAAATTGAAAAAAGCTTTTGTTCTGGTCGGTATGGTGACTGCTGTTCCGATCACGGTAATAGCGTTGCTTGTGGTTTTTAGCATCCAGTGGATGTTTCATACATGGAGCAATTTGACAATGGAAGAATTGATGTTTCATTTACAGGCTCCGCTGGAAGGTACAAATGAAGGGATGATTGTGGATTACTTGAATACTTGTGCTGTTCCGGCAATCCTGATACTGCTTACGATGATTCTGATATTACTTAGCTGCCGGAAGCAGAAGAAATGTTTTTGGATTACACTTATATCAGTAGTGGTTTCTGTTTCGGCTATGGCGACATCGGTGAGAGCTGCGTGGAACAAACTGGATGTTGGAGGATATACAGAATCTCAAAGCACATACTCGACTTTTGTTGACGATTATTATGTGGATCCGGCTGGGGTTGAAATTACTTTTCCGGAACAAAAGAGGAACCTTATTTACATATTTCTTGAATCCATGGAAACTACTTATACGGATATAGAGAATGGAGGAGGGTTTGAAGAAAATTTCATACCGGAGCTGACAAAACTGGCACAGGAAAATGAAGATTTTTCGGGAAATGATAATCAGTTAAACGGCGGCTATCCAATGCCGGGAGCAACTTGGACAATGGGAGCAATGTTTGCACAGACGTCGGGGCTTCCGCTGAATATTCCGATTGACGATAATGCTATGAATACGCAGGATTCTTTTTTTGAAGGAGCTGTTACGCTGGGAGATATTCTGGAAGATGCCGGGTATTCGCAGACTTTAATGATTGGTTCAGAAGCTGATTTTGGGGGAAGGAAGCTTTATTTTACAGAGCATGGCAACTATGATATACTAGATTTTAATTATGCACATGACAATAATCTGATTCCTCAGGATTACCGGGTGTGGTGGGGCTATGAAGACGAAAAACTTTTTGGATTTGCAAAAGAAAAATTGCTCGAGCTGGCAGATGGAGAAAGCCCGTTCAACTTTACGATGCTGACAGTTGATACTCATTTTGAAGATGGATATGTCTGCCAGAGTTGTCCGGATACGTTTGGCGACAATCAATATGCAAATGTCATGGCATGTTCAAGCAGACAGGTTGCCGAATTTATTGAATGGATACAGGAACAGCCGTTTTATGAAAATACGACGATAGTTCTGGCGGGGGATCATTTAACTATGGACAGCGATTTCTGTGAGGATGTTGATGAAGATTATGTAAGAAAAACTTATGTTTCCTACATAAATTCTGCAGTTGAAACAGAGAATAACACAGAGAGACGGGAATACACAATATTTGATATGTTCCCGACAGTACTTGGAAGTATAGGAGTACAAATAGAGGGAGAAAGGCTGGGATTGGGAACGAATCTGTTCTCAAATACACAGACTTTATCTGAACGATTTGGAAATGAAAAAATTTCCGAAGAGGTTACTAAAAAGTCTAAATTGATAGAAGAGTTATCAGACATAAAAGAAGAAACAAGTGAGACGGTAACCGAAGAAATAGAGCCGACTGCAGTAGTTACTGCGGGCACTTATGATTTTACTACGGGAAATCTGCCGGTAATAATAAGTCAGATTCAGGATGCGCCGGACACGATCCAGTCAGTGAAGATTGCAGTGTGGACACAGGAGGATCAGAGTGATCTTCAATGGATTCAGACAGGCATGGATGAGAATGGAAATTTTGCCGTAGATGTTAATATAGCCGGTTTTAATTATAGAGAAGGAATGTATTATATTGTTGCATTTTTGGAAGATGATGCGGGAAATTTGTATACAATTGGCGGAACTATAGGTTTCGTCGATTGATTATAAATTATAATGAAAGAACACATTTAAAGAAAGGGAATACGTATGAAAAAAATAACATTGGTTATCATGGCAGCTGGAATTGGCAGCCGTTTTGGAGGCGGAATTAAGCAGTTGGAACCTGTGGGACCTAATGGTGAAATTATCATGGATTATTCTATTTATGATGCTTTGGAAGCAGGGTTTAACAAAGTTGTTTTTGTGCTCAGAAAAGATTTGGAAAAAGATTTTAAAGAAATTATTGGAAAAAGGATTGAGGATAAAGTCGAAGTGGAGTATGCATTCCAGGAGTTGAACGATATTCCGGGTGAATATCTTTACAAGTTCAAAGGGCGAATGAAGCCATGGGGAACAGGACAGGCGATTTTGTGCTGTAAAGACGTAGTAAAGGAGCCGTTTCTTGTAATTAATGCGGATGATTATTATGGAAAGGAAGCCTACAAGGCAGCTTATGAATATCTTACAGGAACAGAGGGCGGCAAGCAGCTGGAAGCATGCATGGTTGGTTTTGTTTTAAAAAATACACTGAGTGATAATGGCGGTGTTACGAGAGGAGTCTGCAAGGTTGGTGACAGCAGGATGCTGACAGATATCGTAGAAGTCCACAATATTATCAAAACTCCCGATGGAGCCGGAGTAGAGACAGATGACGGAGTGAAGCCAATAGATATTAATTCGGAGGTGTCTATGAATATGTGGGGGCTCACGCCGGACTTTTTCCGGATACTGGAAAATGGATTCCGCCAATTCCTTGAAGAGACGCCGGCAGATGATCTGAAGGCAGAATATTTGCTGCCAACGATTATCGGAGATTTGTTAAAAGAAAATAAAATACAGGTAAAAGTATTACAGTCAAAAGATAAATGGTTTGGAGTAACCTATAAGGAGGATAAAAAAGAAGTTACCGAGGCGATTAAAGAATTGATTCGCTCCGGTTTGTATCAAAATTATTGATTTGCATTAGGGGCCAGGGTGATAACATATGACAAGAAAAAATAAAATCGGTTTCATGAGCATTTGTATTTGTCTAGGAATCCTGTTAGGGTTGGGAATGAATGCCAGAGCCGAAGAGTATCGTGAAAAAACCGTGACTGCCATGGATGAAAATGGAAACATTTATGAAGTGGGAGAAGAAAGTGACTTAGAAAAGGAAGATGCTGAGATATCTGTATTTAGCCTGGAAGAAAGTGGGAAAGTCGTTAATTTTAATACGAAGGGCAGTGTGCTTACAGAGTATTTAGAAGATTCGACCAGAATTGAAGGATATACCTGCGGAGCGTATGCGGCAGATGCCGCTTATCTGGGTGAATATGACGGAAAAGTGAAGTTTTTGCTGGGCGGCGTCGTTGGCTGGGTGAGTGCATCAGAAGTGCAGGTGCTTGACAGGGCATCCGTCAGTTCGGTGAGTTATTATACGGTGAATAACGGAAGGTTAATACATAAAATTACTGCGAATGTTCAGAATGATTCCTATGTATCAACACTTGATAACGGTCCTGCGCCTTCCTATCTGTCAGAGGGGAAGAAATACTATAGTTATGATGGACATTATTTCTATCCTGAAGGACAGTGGAATATTATGCAGGATGATTATTATTACGCTTCAAGAGAGAGGGCGTTAAACGCAGATTCTCCATTTTATAATTATTTTCAATTTCTTCCGATTAGAAGCCGCACGAATTATTCGGCGTCTGAACTGGGAAAGATGATTAATGACAGAGTTTCCTCAACTTCCAAAATGAAAAATATTGGAAGTGCTATGGTGGAAAAGCAGAATACATATGGCGTAAATGCACTGATTATGACAGGAATTGCTGCAAATGAGAGCGCGTGGGGGGCAAGCAGCATTGCTCAAAATAAAAATAATCTGTTTGGATTGAATGCGGTAGATTCTTCCCCCGGACAGAGTGCAAACTATTTCGCCAGTGTGGAACAGTGTGTAAAGGAGTTTGCAGATACCTGGATGTCCAGGGGATATCTGTATCCGGATGATTGGAGATATTTTGGCGGATTTCTGGGGAACAAAGCAAGCGGGCTCAACGTAAAATATGCTTCTGACCCATACTGGGGTGAAAAAGCAGCCGCTGTAGCATGGACTCTGGATAAAGCCGGTAATAATATTGATCAGTATCAATATACGATTGGAATTAAGGGAACGGAAAGACGGACAAATTCGCATGAAAATGTAAATGTCCGTGCACAGAGCAATACGGAATGTACAGTGTTGTATAAAACAGGAGAGCAGAAGGAATCTGCAGTTCTTATTCTGGACAGTACTCCGGAAAATGGATTTTATAAGATTCAGAGCGATGGTGTGCTAACCAGCAGCAGAAACGGTATAACGAAAGAAACCGGTCAGTATTCTTTTAGCAGTATGTATGCTTATATATCAGCAGAATATGTTGATATTGTCAGCAGTGGCACAGAAGGATTTCGGGATGTAAAGACCGGAGACTGGTATTATGATGCTGTTATGTATGTGTATGAAAAAGGAATTATGACGGGGCTTAATGCCCAGTTGTTCGGAGCATCCCAGAATTTGGCGAGAGCACAGTTTGCTGTTGTTCTGCATCGTATAGAGGGAGAACCCCAGAGTTCATGGTCAGATGTGTTCCCGGACGTGCCGCAGGGAATCTGGTATACGGATGCCGTTTCCTGGGCAGCTGAAAAGGGAATTGTACGGGGATATGAAGCGACAGGATTATTTGGCCCTGCTGACTTCATTAACCGGGAACAATTTGTAACAATGATGTATCGATATGCTTTGATGAAAGGCTATGATACCGGTGCGCGGGCAGATATCAGCGGATATCCTGATGCGTCAGATGTGAATGAGTTTGCGCAGGATGCAGTAAAGTGGGCGGTTGCCTGTGGAATGATACAGGGAGACAATGGATATCTGAATCCGCAGGGTTATGCGAATAGAGCGGAATGTGCAACGATTATTCAGCGTTTTATTGAAGCATTTGAAAATTAGTTTAGGGCGGATGGATATGGTACGTAAGAAGAAAAAGGTAAGATGCATAGCGGCTGTTTTGGTTATCGGGGCGCTGCTTTGTGAGAGATATATGCCTGTTCAGGCAAAAACAGTGCCTGAAAATTATGAACAGGGCGAGATTCTGGTATTATATGAAGAAGGAGTACAGATATCTGAAATAATAGAAGATGTGCCTGACGAGGTGGAGAGAACGGAGGTTCTGGCAGAATCCGGGGATGAAGCAATTGCGTTGGTTCAGTTTCAGGAAGATGTGGCGGTAGATGAGGCCGTAAAGGAATATGAAAAAAAGGACGGCGTGCTGGCTGTAACGCCGAATTATATTTTGGAACTGAATGAGACAGAAGTGCCGGATGATCCGGGAATAACCGATCAGCAGTATTTGTCAAAGGTTTGTGCAGAAGAAGCATGGGAGTATTACGGGCAGATGATACATGAAAAAGTCCGCGTTGCTGTTCTGGATACGGGGGCTGATATCCATCATCCGGATCTGCAGAATATCATTAATCTTGAGGTGAGTGGGGAAGTGCTGGATAAGAACGGCACCATGGGCCCTCTTCAGGGAGATGATTATATCAATGGTACGTATTCATCATCAGGAACGGGGCATGGAACCCATGTTTGTGGAATTTTAGCTGCCGAGGCCAATAATCAGCAGGGAATTGCGGGAGTTGGAAGCTGTCTTGATAATTCGGCGATTGAACTGATGGTAATTGATATTTTCTCAAATGTTAAGACAACAAACATGGCGTATCTCATCTATGGTATGGAGTATGCTGCCGAACAAGGGGCAAAAGTTATTAATTTAAGTCTGGGTGTGGATAAAAACCGAATAGATGATACAGTTTTGAAAGCTGAATGCGACAGGCTGAAGGAAAACAATATTACGCTGGTGTGCGCGGCCGGAAATGATGGAACCAGTGATAAAGGACAAGTGCAGGAAGTTCCCTGTGATTATGATTCAACAGTTGGTGTTGCTGCGGTAGATGCAGAAAATCAGCGAGCTTCTTTTTCGAATTATGGAACGAAAAAAGATATTGCGGCACCGGGAGTGAATATATACAGTACATTAAAAACCTCTTCTTATGGAAAAAAGAGCGGAACATCTATGGCTGCACCTATTGTTTCAGCGGCAGCCGGCATGATATATGCACTTAGGCCTGATATTACAACGGCAGAGGTCAAGGAGATTTTGAAGAAGACCGCCGATCGGATTCCTGATGAAGATATGCAGGAAATCGGTGTTTTAAATTGTGAGAGCGCATTGAAAGCCACAGGGGGAAAGGTATGGCTGCCTTTTAAGGATGTTGCCGTAAACAGTTGGTATTATGATCATGTTGCTTATATATATAAGCAGGAAATAATGACAGGACTGACGGATACTATTTTTGGACCGGAAGATGGTCTTGTAAGAGCACAGTTTGCTATGATTCTTTATCGTCTGGTTGGAGAACCCGAGGCACTTTATATGTGGACATTTCCGGATGTAGGAGAAAATGAATGGTATACGGATGCGGTAGCCTGGGCCGGAGAGTGTGGAGTAATAACCGGTTATACGAACAATGGCTGTTTTGGACCGAATGATCTGATTAACCGTGAACAGCTTGCCGTTATGTTATACCGTTATACAAAGATTCAGGAAAGCGATATGGGACCTGTTGATTATAGTGAGATGGAACGGTTTGAAGATTCGGCTTCTGTTAGTGATTTCGCCAAAGACGCGGTAGCCTGGGCAGTAAATGCAGGAATTATACAGGGAGATAATGGGAGAATAAATCCACAGGGAAATGCAAGCCGTGCAGAATGCGCAACAATGACAGAGCGGTTTTTGAAGGTGATTGGAAGATGAAAAAGGTATTGATATATGCATATATGGCGGGAAATCTGGGGGATGATCTGATGGTTCTGGTATTATGTCAAAGATATCCTAATGTGAACTTCAGACTTTGGGCAGACAAATCTTATAAAAAAAGGTTTCAGCATATCCGTAATTTGAAAGTTTACTCACCGGATGATAAAAAAGTTCTTTTTTGGAATCGTTTCTGGAATAAAATGAAAAGAAACGATAAAGATATTTTTGGAATGCTGGTAAGAAATTCAGACGCTACTGTGCATGTAGGAGGATCCGTTTATATACAGCATGAGAATTATGAAGCAACTTATAATCTCGACAATATGCTGCGAAGTGCAAGTAAAAGAATGTATGTGTGCGGTGCAAATTTTGGACCGTATGAAGATGAAGAGTATTATAGAAGATATTATGACCTTTTGAAACGGTATGACGGGGTATGCTTTAGAGACCAATATTCTTACCAGTTATTTAAAGAACTGCCGAATGTGCGGTATGCACCGGATATTGTCTTTAATTATAAGACGCCTGAGAGTAATAAGTGCAGCGAAAAAAGACAGGTACTTTTTTCCGTGATCAGGCTGGATGACCGAAAGGGGAAATTTGCAATCAGCCAGTATGCGGAAAATTACAGGCGCTTTATGGTAAAATTAGCGGAGACATATATTCAGAAGGGATATAAAGTAAAATTTGTTTCTTTCTGTAAAATGCAGGGAGATGAACAGGCAATTTTGCAGATAACAGAAGCTATTTCCCCGGATAAAAAGGAAGAAGTTGATGTTTATTTCTACAGAGATAATCTAGCAGAGTGCCTGGAACTTTTTGATGAGTCGGAAGTTGTTGTGGGGACAAGGTTCCATAGTATTATTTTAGGATGGCTGAAAGGGAAAAAAGTACTTCCAATCGTATATGATAAGAAGACACTTCATGTGTTGGAGGATAATAAATGCCGAAATTATGTGGAACTGGGACAATTGGACCATATAGACACGGATAGTTTGCCGGACAAGGCTGAAAGACTTCCGGAAGAGCAGAGAGAATATCTGATCAGAGCGGCAGAGGGGCAGTTTGAAAAATTAAATGAATTGCTGGAAGACAGATAACTTTATTTTAATTATGTGAGAGGAAGAGTAGAGATGGAAAAGATAGAACAGCCTTTGGTAAGTATTGTAATGGTAAATTATAATCATGAAGAATATATTGGCAAATCTATTGAAAGTGTGTTGGCACAGACTTATGAGAAGTGGGAACTTATTATTATAGACGATGGTTCAACAGATGAATCGGTGAATATCATTTCTTCCTATGCCGCAAAAGATGACAGGATTAAGTTCTATCCACAGAAAGAAAACAGCCAGATTTGTATTGTAACGAATATAGGTTTTTCTTATGTAAAGGGAGAACTGGTGGCAAGACTTGATAGTGACGATATCTGGAAACCGGAGAAGCTGGAAAAACAGCTGCAGTATATGGCAGAAAATCCGGAAGGGGCACTGTGCTTCACAAAGTTAGATATCATCAATGAGAATGGCGTCATTATTAATGATGAGATGCCGGAGCTGTACCGGGCATATAACAGCAGAAGAGAAAACCGGCAGGGGTGGCTCAGGCAGTTCTTCTTTCAGGGCAATACGTTGATTCAATCCACGCTTCTTATGAAGAAAGAAGTGATTGATGAAATAGGAATTTTTAATCTTGCATATATGCAGGGACATGATTTTGACTTCTTTGTGAGGTCGGCTTTAAAATATGATTTTATTTTTTTAGAAGAACCACTGACAGAGTATCGAAGAACTGCCAGACAAAACAGCGCACTGAACCCGGATAATAACAGACGCTTTTTCAATGAATTTATGAATGTAAGATTTCATTATTTCGATAATATGCCGGACGAATTATTTAAGGAAGTGTTTCAGGAGTATTTTTTGAATAAAGAATCCTCCAGTCACGAAGAATTATTGTGTGAACAGGCGTTTTTGCTGTGCAGGTGTACGGATGAAGATGATCCGAATCCGGTACTGGGGTTGGCTAAACTGGAAGAATTGATGGAAAATCCCCGGATAGTTGAATTATTAAAGGAGAAATTTCATTATACTCCAAAAGATTATTACGAACAGTCCCGAAAGCATTTATTCTATTCTCAGGAGATTGCTGCAGAGAAAGGTGAATTGATGTGGAAAAATAACCAGTTGGAGATAGAGATAGACAGTTTAAAGAAATGGCAGAAGCAGGCTCATGAAAAAGAACAGCAGAAAGAAGAGCAGCTGCGGCAGATGAATCAGGAAATGCAGTTAAAAGAACAACAGATTCAGATTTTGCGGGAAAAGGTTAATCAAATGGAAAATTCGACAAGCTGGAAGATTACAAAGCCGCTTAGAGAAGTGGGAAAACGAATGAAATAGTGATACATTTGGATAGAGTGGAACCGGCTCATATGAGCCGGTTCCACTCTGTTTGTTTTCTACTTGTAAGATTCTGCCGTGTTGCTTTCTTTAATAATGTAGATCGGACGGTGCTTAACTTCCAGATATGTTTTGGACAGATATTGTCCAAGAATACCGATTGAGAATAGCTGAAGACCACCCAGCAGGCAGATCACGCACATCATGGATGGATAACCCGCTACCGGGTCTCCCCAAATGAGAGTTTTTACAATAATTACAATGATAAATATACGAGCGATAAACAAAAAAAGGATTCCCAGTATAGAAGCTATGGACAGTGGAATCGTGGAGAATGCGACGATGCCGTCCAGTGAATATAAAAACAGGCTCCAAAAAGACCATTTCGTGCTTCCTGCCACGCGCTCAACATTCGTGTATTCCAGCCATTTCGTTTTAAATCCGACCCAGCCGAATATACCTTTGGAAAAGCGGTTATATTCCGGCATGTTTAAAATAGCATCTGTCATTTGACGTGTCATAAGCCGGAAATCTCTGGCTCCGTCAACGATGCTGGTTTTTGAAATCTTGTTAATTAATTTGTAGAAACAGCGGGCAAAAAAGGAGCGGATGGGAGGTTCGCCTTTCCGGTCAACTCTTTTCGTGCCTATACAGTCATAAGTCCCTTCTTTTATAGTCTCATACATCTGAGTAAGTAATGAGGGCGGATCCTGCAAATCTGCATCCATCAATGCGACATAATCGCCGGTCGCGTGTTCCAGACCGGCTAAAATAGCGCTTTCTTTTCCAAAATTGCGGGAAAAAGAAAGATATTTAATTTTCGGGTCTTTAGAAGCAAAGGATTTGATGATGGACAGGGTATCATCCCGGGAGCCGTCATCTACAAATAGTAATTCGAATTCAACCGGATACCTTTCCTGCATATGGGAAATCACTTTCTGGATTTCTTTATAAAAAAAAGGAAGAGATACTTCTTCGTTATAGCAAGGTACAATAACAGATATCAAATCTGACATAATTATCATTCGTCCTTTCTTGGCTTTATCCATTTATTATAGCGAATGAAAAGAGAAAAATCAACGTCCATTTCAGGATACCCCGGGGCGTTGGTTGACAAACGGCAGGGAAGCATTTAAAATAGCAGAAGAAATGAAAAGATTGGAGAATTTGCCGGTATGAAAGAAGAAAAAAAAGATTTTTGGAAATTGCCGTCTGTAATAGAATTTACTAAAAAAAGTAAAACCAGTCTTTGGGTGACCGGTATATTTTTACTGGCAGTATATGGGATTAAAGTGTTTAACGTATCTATTTCGCATGATACGGAAGCCATTATGGCGGTGGCAGATAATCTGTATAACAGTTGGTACATGATGGGACGTTTTGGACTGATTTTTCTGAAGAAGCTGCTTGGAACGTATTTGTTTAATCCCTTTATTGCATCTTTTTTTATGTTTGTAACAATGATTGCCAATAGTTTTCTGTGGTCTTACTTGTTTTACTGGCTTGGTGCGAAGCAGGAGAAAGGAATCCGGAACAATTGGATTTTTCCGGTCGTTTTTTTTACTTCCATGATTATGGCGGAGCAGTCGGGATTTCTTCTGCAGGCTTACGAGGTGAACATAGCCTTATTGCTGGTTGCTTTGGCGCTTATTGTCATATACGAGGTGATTCTGGAAAAAAGACGTTGGTATATGTACTTTCCTGCAGTTATTTGCTGTGTGCTGGCTTTTTCAACCTATCAATCTTTGGTTCCGCTTTTTATGACGGGGGCTGCAGTCTGCTTTCTGCTGGTGTATGACAAATGTGTAGAGCAGGATGAAGCGGGGGCCGGTATGAAATTTTACTGGGGGATTATAGGAAAGCTGATTGCTGTTTTCGTGTTTTCTTTTGGTGTGTACCAGGTGGTGAACAAGATTGTCCTCTCTGTGCTGGGAATAGAGACGACTCCGTATATTACGGAACAGGTTATGTGGGGCAATGCATCTGTCGCAGAATGTGTGTCCGATATTATAGAGCATATAAAAGAAGTGCTTCTCGGCGATGGACTGTTTTTTACAGAAGCGATGGGAATAATCTATGTAATAGTATTGATCTACAGTATTGCAAGGATCCGGGAGAAGAAGAAGTGTTATTTTATGTACCTTTTGGCATTGGCGTTTTGTATGATAAGTCCGTTTCTTATGACATTGCTTCTCGGCACGGCACCGATGATCCGGGTAGAGATTATGATTCCTTTTGTTACAGGTTTTTTTATACAGTATATGGTCAATACTTTAAGTCCCGATTCCGGAAAGATAATGAAGGGTGCATATGTTGCTGCTGTAACGGTGGTTTTCTTCTTTTCCATGTATCAAAGCCTGCTTTCGGCAAGACTGTATTATACGCAATATGTCCAGTACGAGGAGGATGTGCGCCTGGCGGTGAAAATTACAGATAGGATAGACCAGCTTGATTGTGGGGAGGAACCGGAAGAACCGGTTGTGTTTGTGGGAAGCAGAATGCCGCAGCGCAATGAAGTATGTATAGCAGATGAGGAACTTGAGCTGATTGGCAAATCTTTTTTTGAAATGTCCTTTAGTACGAATCATGGAACCTGGGTTATGAATCATTTTCTGGATACGCTGGGATATTCTTATGAGATGCCTGAAGCGGAAGATATTGCCGTAGCGGAAGAAGCGGCGCAGAACATGCCGTCGTGGCCGGACAGCGGCAGCGTTGCAATGAAAAATGGTGTTATTATAGTAAAATTGGGATAATATTAGGATAAAGGAAAAATGAAGGATTTACTGTTAAAATATAAAGAAGTAATTTTGTATCTGTTTTTTGGTGTTTGTACGACGCTGGTAAATATCGTGTCTTATGCGGTGCTTACCAGGAGTTTTGGAGTTGGCGTGATGGCATCTACTGCATGTGCGTGGGCTTTGTCAGTGGCATTTGCTTATGTTACGAACCGGATCTGGGTGTTTGAAAGCAAGGTGCGTTCTTTTACCGGGGTATGCAGAGAGATTGCAAGCTTTGTGGGATGCCGCGTGGCCTCCGGTGCGATGGATATATTTTTGATGTGGCTTTTGGTAGAGATGATGGGGTTTTCCGATATGATTATTAAGATCCTGTCAAATATATTGGTAATTGTTTTTAACTATGTGGCAAGTAAGTTTTGGATATTTAAGAAGAAAGGTCAATAACGGATATGAAAAAAGAACGGTTGTTTTATCTTGATTTTGTCCGCGCGGTTGCGGCGGTTTCTATAGTGATTACACATTTTAATGCGCGGTATCTGTATCTGAACCCTCCGATGCCGGAGAAAGCCGTGCTTACTACAACGGTAAGTAATATTTATATCGGAGACTGGGGAGTTTCCCTTTTCTTTATTATATCCGGCGCGGCGCTGATGTACGTATATGAAAAGAAATGTGAATTAAAGACTTTTTATAAAAAAAGGTTCTTTTCCATTTACCCGATGTTCTGGATGGCATACATTGCGGCATTTATTTATTCTTTTTATGCAGACAAGATGATGCCGGGGACAGGAGTGCCGAAGTGGCGGTTTATTTTTACAGTGACAGGTTTTGACGGCCTTTTGATGACGAATGGCTATGGTACTTTTTATATTTTAGGAGAATGGTTTCTGGGAGTGATTATTCTGATGTACCTGGTTTTCCCGCTCCTTCGGAAAGCCATGAATGCAAAGCCGCTCCTTTTGCTTGCAGCAGTTGTAGTTATGTATGTGGCGGGACTCTGGCTGTGTTACCGTGGTCCTTACCCGGTGGTGGCGGCAACCATGCTTTTTATCCGTTTCCCGGAGATTGTCTTCGGTATGTTTTTTGTAAAATGTAGTTGGAAGGTGGATTGGAAGGCGGCGCTGGCAGCGTTTGTTGTGCTGGTGTTAAATGGAGTGCTTAAGCCGGGCTTTTTGTCGAACATTCAAACTACTTATGTAGGGATTGCATCCTTTGTCGTGCTGGTGTATCTTTCTTATTTTGTAAAGTTTGCGCCGGTAGAGAAAGTGTGCGGTGTCCTGAGTAAATATTCTTATGCGATATTCCTTGTTCACCATGTCATTATCGACAGGGTGATGGCTTCGGTGGATCCGGTGAATATTTCTGTGAAACGCAGTTATCTTCTGTTTGTAGTTATCTGCTGCATGATAGCGGTTTTTGCGTGGCTTTTATTCTTCCTGCACAAGAAGCTTATGGGATGTATCCTAAAACCGCGGGCAGGCAAGTGAGGGATTGCAAGACAGGACGAACTGTTGTAAAATAAAAGTATTAAGGAAAGAAATGGAGACTGGTTTTGAAAAAGATATTGATAACAGGCTCTCAGGGCCAATTGGGGAAAGCATTGAATGAATTTTACAAAAATGATTCGGATGTGCAGATTGTGAATACGGATATCTCTGAGATGAACATTACGGACGCAGAAGACGTGATGCAGACAGTACGGCAGATAAAGCCTGATATTATCATCAACTGTGCTGCGCATACGCAGGTGGATGCCTGCGAGACGGATCAGGAACGGGCATATCAGATTAATGCAGCAGGACCGAAGAATCTGAGTGAGGCGGCAAACGAAGTGGATGCTGTGTTAGTCCATCTTTCTTCAGATTATGTGTTTGACGGTGAGAAAAGGCAGCCTTATGTTGAGGGAGACTCGTACAACCCGCAGTCTGTCTATGGAGAGACGAAGCTTGCCGGAGAAGAATTTGTCCGCCGGATTGCCGGAAAGTATTTTGTGGTTCGTACTGCATGGCTGTATGGAGAGGGCAAGAATTTTGTTAATACGATGTTAAGGCAGGCTGAGACGAAGGATACAGTCAGGGTTGTAGGAGACCAGTTTGGTACACCTACGAGTGCGAAAGAGGTAGCGAAGGTCATTGATCTTCTGTGCCGTTCTGATAAGTACGGAACTTATCATGCAACCTGCGAGGGAAGCTGCTCCTGGGCGGAATTTACCAGGGCGATTTATAAAATGTGTGGGAAGGATGTATCGGTCATTCCGGTTACGACAGAAGAGTACGGGGCGCCCGCAAAAAGACCTGCATATTCCATATTGGAGAATAAGAAGCTGAAAGAAGAATTTGGGTATACGATGGCAGAATGGCAGGAGGCATTAAGAGAATATCTGGCAGAAAGAAATTTGATAAAAAAGGAGAATGGTCATTTCATGAAGAAAAAGGTATTGGTAACAGGAGCGAATGGTTATATAGGACGTCATGTGGTATCAGCACTTTTGGATATGGGACATGAAGTTATTGCATCAGATTTTTCGTTTGACGGCGTGGATGAGAGGGCAGTAAGGTCGGAGGTGCAGTTGTTTAGCGGAGATGAGAATATTTATGAACAGTTTGGCAGACCGGATTCCTGTATCCATATGGCTTGGAGAAATGGCTTTGTCCATAATGCGGATTCTCACATTCAGGATTTGCCCAACCATTATACCTTTATTAAGAATATGATTGAAGGCGGGCTTCCGCAGCTTGCCGTAATGGGTACGATGCATGAAATAGGCTACTGGGAAGGTGCAATTACAGAGGACACGCCGGCGAATCCGGTGTCCCTTTATGGAATTGCCAAGAACGCTTTGCGTCAGATGACATTTCTCCTGGCAAGCGGCAAGGATGTGAAGATTGACTGGCTGAGAGCTTATTATATTCTTGGCGATGACAAGAAGAGTAAATCTGTCTTTGCCAAAATTGTTGGCTGGGAGGAAGAAGGGAAAGAAACCTTCCCGTTTAATTCCGGAAAGAATAAATACGATTTTATTACGGTAGATGAGCTGTCGGCACAGATTGCGGCTGCAGCAACGCAGGATGAGATCCATGGAATCATTAATTGCTGTACCGGAGAGCCGCTTTCTCTGGGCGAGAAGGTAGATGAGTTCATTAAGGAACATGGATTTAAGATCCGGCCGGAATATGGCGCGTTTCCGGATCGTCCTTATGACTCGCCGGGAGTCTGGGGCGATGCAGAAAAGATAAATAAAATCATGAAGAATAGATAAGGAGAAGAAAAAATGAGGACATATTTAGTGACTGGCGGAGCAGGCTTTATTGGTTCAAATTATATCCATTATATGTTTAAGAAATACGGAGATGAGATTCGGATTATTAATGTGGATAAACTGACTTATGCGGGGAATCTGGAGAATTTAAAGGATATAGAAGACAGAGAGAATTACACTTTTGTAAAGGCAGATATCTGTGATGCGGATGCGATCAATCAGATTTTTGAGGAAAATGATATTGACAGGGTCGTACATTTTGCGGCGGAAAGCCATGTGGACAGAAGTATCAAGAATCCGGATGTATTTGTGAAGACGAATGTACTTGGAACATTGGTTATGCTGAATGCTGCGAAGGCGGCCTGGGAGCTTCCTGACGGGACGTTTAAGGAGGGAAAGAAGTTTCTTCATGTTTCAACGGACGAAGTATATGGCTCATTGGAGAAGGAAGGTGAATACTTCTATGAGACAACACCTTATGATCCACACAGCCCATACTCTGCAAGTAAGGCATCCTCAGATATGTTGGTGAAATCTTATATGGACACTTATAGATTCCCGGCGAATATTACCAACTGCAGCAATAATTACGGACCGTATCAGTTTCCGGAGAAATTGATTCCTTTGATTATTAACAATGCCCTGCAGGGCAAGAACCTTCCGGTATATGGCGATGGAAAGAATGTAAGAGACTGGCTCTATGTGGAGGATCATGCAAAGGGAATCGACATGGTACAGGAAAAAGGCAGGTTGTTTGAGACTTATAATATCGGCGGCCATAATGAGAAGCAGAATATTGAGATTATCCATATCATTCTGGATACTTTGCAGGAGATGCTTCCGGAAGGCGACCCGCGCAAAGATCTGGTAAGCGAGAAGCTTATCACTTATGTACAGGATCGAAAGGGACATGACAGGAGATATGCCATCGCACCGGATAAAATCAAAGCAGAGGTAGGCTGGGTTCCGGATACGATGTTTGAGGAAGGAATCCGTCTGACGATTAAGTGGTTCTTTGAGAATGAGGAATGGATGAAGAATGTGACAAGCGGAGAGTATCAGAAATATTATCAGGAAATGTATAAGTAAAAAATGGTTTTTTCAAATAGTTTTTTTATTTTTGCTTTTTTACCCGTGACAATGGCGGGATATTATCTCCTTCTTCCGTGGCGAAAGATGCAGAATATATGGTTGGTTCTGGTGAGTCTGTTTTTTTATGCATGGGGAGAACCGCGGCTGGTGCTGCTAATGCTTTTGTCAATTGTGATGAATTATATATTCGGACTCTGGATTGACAGAAGACGGGGTGATACGGTAAAAGAAAAAGGAATCATTGTATTGATGCTGTTCTATAATTTGTCGCTCTTGTTTGTCTTCAAATATATGAATTTCGTGTGCGGTATTTTGGGATTGGAACTTTCGGGGTGGAATATTACGTTGCCGATTGGCATCTCCTTTTACACCTTTCAGGCGATTTCTTACGTGATAGATGTGTACAGGGGACAGGGAGAGGTTCAGAAGAATCCACTGAATGTAGCGCTTTACATAGCGTTTTTTCCACAGTTGATTGCCGGTCCTATTGTTCGTTACCAGACGATTGCGGATCAGATCGAACATAGGAAGGAAAGCTGGAGTGATTTTTCTAACGGAGTAGAACGATTTATCATCGGACTCTCTAAAAAGCTGATACTTGCGAATTCTTTTGCTCCTATAGCAGATTATGCCTTCGGTCATATTTCTGAATTGTCGGGAGTATCAGCCTGGATAGGCGCACTTTGTTATACCTTTCAGATATACTTCGATTTTTCCGGATACTCTGATATGGCGATCGGTCTTGGAAAAATGTTCGGGTTTCAGTTTTTGGAGAATTTCCGTTATCCTTATCTGTCGGTTAGCGTGTCAGAATTCTGGAGACGATGGCATATATCCCTTGGAAGCTGGTTTCGGGATTATGTGTATATCCCGCTGGGCGGTTCAAGGGTGAAGACGAAGGTAAGGCTCATAGGGAATCTTTTTGTAGTGTGGACGCTGACGGGAATCTGGCATGGGGCGAATTGGACATTTCTGCTGTGGGGACTGTGGTACTTCCTGCTTCTGACATTTGAAAAGAAGACAGGAATTCCTCAAAATCTTCAGAAAAAATCAGGAAAGATTTTATATTATATATTTACGATACTGTGTGTAATTTTGGGATGGGTTCTGTTCAGGGCGGATTCGGTTCAAGAAGCATTTGCATACATCAGAATTATGCTGGTACCCGGAAAAGAGATATGGGATTCTCTGGCTGCTTTCTGGCTGAAAGATTTAAAAGTTCTTCTTCTTTTGGGAGTTGCCGCCTGTACTCCGCTTGTGAAGAACTGTTACCATATCGTTAGAGAAAGCAAATACTATGTGATTGGCGATGTTCTGAAAACGGCGGCATATATTGGATTGTTCCTGGTTTGTATTTCCTACTGCGTAAATAGTTCTTATAATCCGTTTATTTATTTTAATTTCTAGAAGAAAGGGAGCCAGGGTATGGGCAAGAAAAGTAGAATTGCATATTTGATTCCAGTCTGCTTCCTTTTTATTCTTGTAGGAATCGGCGGACTCAATGCAAAAGCAGTGCTTCCTCTTGTGGAAGAAAAACTTGCGCTCGATGAAGGTTATTTGAAAGAGGGCGGAAGTCAGTTGGAAGAGGATTACCGAACTTCCTTTTGGAAGCAGAGGGAATGGGTGAACCTGTATGGTATGATTCAGAATGCTATGGGAAAAAGGCTATCCGGCAATATGCGGTTTATACGTACAGACAGTGGGCTAATGGACTATGTAACCAAGGAATCGGATGTATATCCTTTTGCTGAAGAGATGTTGGAACTTAAGCAGGTTCTTGACGAGAAAGGGGTTCCACTTTTGTATGTGCAGATGCCGGTTAGAGAGCCGGAAGAGTCTTCGGAACCGGATATACTGATACGGACGAGAACATATTACAGCCAGATTAGAGAGATTACGGACGCTGCAGGTATTCTCTGTATGGACGAGGAAGAGATCCTGGAAGGAGAGGAAGCGCCGTCGCGGGATGAATTCTATTTTAAGACGGATGTTCACACAACGACTCAGGGCGAAATATGGATGGCTAATAAAATTGCCGAAAAGCTTGAGTCAGAATACCGGGTGGCTATACTGGATGTCATTCAGGAAGAGGATGAGAGATTTGAAATACATTCTCATCCATTTGCGGGAAATCTTGTACAGTCTTTGGGAGTTTATTATGTGGGAATTGATGAATTTGAAGAATATATTCCAAAGGAGCAGCCCACTTATCATTTGGAAGACGTGTTTGGCGGATGGTATGCAGATGGGAAATATGAGGAAGTCATTATGAATGGCTATGACCAGAGCAGCGAAGATGAAACTTACACTTATTGGATCACTAATTATCTGCGGTATGGAGTAGGCGGCTATCATGTGGAGAATCTGGACTCAGATGGTCCAAGCTTGCTGGTTATTTGTGATTCTTTGTGTTATAGGACGCTTTCCTATTTGTCGTTGGAATGTAAGAATATTACGGTGATTGATCCAAGGTTCATACCGGCGGACGGTACAGATTATGTGAAGAAGGCGTTAGAGGATAAAATGTATGATGCGGCTATTTATCTGCATGGTACGTTTTACACCACCGATCACTCGATGTTTGGACAATGGTCTTTGCAAGAAGATAATTAATGCCAGATATTATGAAGTCATTTTTGTGGGGATTATTGAAATAGAGTTTTATTTTCGTTATAATAGAGTGCGAAACAGCAGGAGAGGCAGGTGAAAAGATGAGAAAATTTATAAAAAGAAATTTCGTTGCATTGGTACTTGCGTGCACACTGGTATTTGAACCTTATTGTGTTTTGGCTTCGGAGACCGGAATGCAGACCGGGGAAATGACTGAGAGCGAAACGGTGAATGAACCTGAGGCGGCAGAAGAAGAGCTTTCTGATGCAAAACCGGAAATGACGGAAGAAACAGATGTGCCGGAAGTGACAGAAGAGGCGGGAGGAATAGAAGAATCGGAAGTGGAAGAAGACGGGGAAGAAGCTGTAAATTCCTGTAAAGAATCTGTGGAAGAAAAGATACAACAGGTTACTGAGGTGTGGAACGAGCCTCATATCAGAGTGGCAGATATCCGCCTGACTGATCTGGGAACGAGGATTGAAGCAGAAGCAGTATATGAATCGAATGATCAGAATGTACAGTTCCGGTGGGTTCAATATAATCTTCAGACACAGAAATGGACGGTGCTTAAGGAATGGCAGGAAAGCAGCCAGATCACATGGTATCCGCCGGAAAAAGGAGATTATTGGATCTGTGTTGCGGTGAAACTTTCAGATGGAAGGACGACTTCCAAGACAGTGGCTTATCGCTATAAAGGGGTATATGCAAATTTAACCGACATGTGCGTGGTAGATAAAGGAAACCATTTTGAACTGGGAGTATCTTATGAGACCAATGATCCCGATATTGTGTTCCGCTGGCGGTATTACGATGTGGCGGAAGATGAATGGCGGCTGATCAGAGACTGGGATGCCGGTAACTGGGCATCATGGAAGGCGGTTCATCCGGGGGATTTCCTTATGTATGCGGAGGCGAAGCTTAGCGATGGCACTGTGGTTGCCAAGTCCTGCGGACACCGGGTGAAGAAGACGGGTATTGCATCGTTTTATACAAATATCCAGTCGCCTGGATGGCTTGAAAGTGAAATAAAATTACAGGGGAAATATAATGATTCGTTTGATGTGGTTGGTTCTGAAAGATATCTGGTATACGATGGCAACACATGGCGAACCATTCCCCATACTTCTGACGGGGCGGTGTGGTCTCCGCAGTCGCTGGGGAAATATCTGTTTTGTTATGAGATATATAATAAGAACGGAGGCTTGATTGAACAGTCGTTTATAGAGTTTTCTGTTGAGGCCCCATACGTAAATTTCGGCAATATCAAAATCAACAATGCGGCGGACCTGGAGTATATATTATCCGTAGATGTTGATACGAATGATTCCGCAGCCGAGTACAGATGGATGTATTATAATGTTTCGGAAGGACAGTGGCATACGATCAGCGATTGGAGTAAGACAAGTGATTCCTACTGGTATGCCCCAGATACGGGGAATTACTGGCTTCATGTGGAAGCGCGGCTCCATGACGGCACAGTCCAATCCAATACGGTTAGCTATACGGCCCAGCAATATCCACCGGATCTGGCTGCGATGATGCTGTATGCAAATATGTATTCCAGTTCTACCCCATATATTATTATGGTGAACAGAGATGCTTGTAAAGTCGGTATATTCCAGGGCTGGCAGGGCGGCTGGTCTCCGGTCATGTATATGGACTGTACGGTAGGTAAGCCGAGTACTCCGACTGTATCCGGGGTGTTCAGAGTTGGAAGCAGAGGGTACTATTTTGATTCCTATGGATCCAGATGTTTTTGGTGGACACAGTTTTACGGTAACTATCTGTTCCATTCCGTACTGTACTATCCGAATGGCTCGCTTATGGACGGAAGGGTGGGAATGGCGTTATCCCATGGTTGTGTGAGACTTCAAATCGACAACGCAAAATGGATATATGACAATATTCCTTCCGGAACGACGGTAGTTGTATATTAATGGGAAAAATAAAATTCCCGGCAAAATATAGGCGTTTGCTGTAGTTTGTCGGGAATTTTTGTGATAGCGGTACGAACTGTCTGCCTGGGAAGTGCAGAGATGGAAAATGAAGGAGAATAGAAAAGAATTATGATGATTAACAGTGCAAATGCCAAAAGACTGGCAATTTATTTCTTTTATGATAAAATGGGAGTTGTCGACCGTTTTGTGCCATATTTTTTGGAAGACCTGAAAAGAAATGTGTCAGAAATATTTGTGATATGTAATGGGGAACTGCAAGAAGAAGGCAGAAAAACCCTGGAACAGTATGGACAGGTAATGGTGCGTGAAAATAAAGGATTTGACGTCTGGGCATATAAGACTGCTTTAGAGACCTACGGATGGGATAAGCTTCAGGAATATGATGAAGTAATTATGATGAACAGTACGATTATGGGTCCGGTATTTCCGTTAAAAGAAACTTTCGATAAAATGGATGCCAGAGATGTGGATTTCTGGGGGATTACCGAGTATGCAAAACAAATGTGCGATCCTTCGGGCTGCTGTAAGTATGGTTACATTCCTACGCATATTCAGTCGCATTTTATTGTGTGCAGAAGATCCCTTATAAGCAGCCGGGAATTCCAGGAATACTGGGATGAGATGCCGATGATCCATTCATACTGGGAAGCGGTTGGAAAGCATGAGATGATTTTTACAAAGCATTTTGAAGATTTAGGCTTTGTGAGCGCCACATCTGTGAAGACAGATCAGATGAGGGAGTACAGCGGTTATCCGCTGATGATGTGCCCGGTAAAACTGTTAAAAGAGCAGAGATGTCCCATTTTCAAACGCCGGATGTTTTTCCATGATCCGAAGGATTTCCTGAGCCAGACAGCCGGGGAACAGGTAGAAGAATTGTTCCACTATCTGGAAAACGAAACGGATTATGATGTAGATTTTATCTTGGAGACGATCTTAAGGAATTATAATCAGGCGGATATTGTTAAGAATCTGAATTTGAATTCTATTCTTTCAGAGAAATATGCCGATGAAAGAAAATATGAAGAGGCGGCCGGACGGAATCGGGTGGCGCTGATTATGCATCTGTATTTTGAGGATTTGCTGGAAGAATCTTTGGAATATGCCATGTCGATGCCGGAGAATGCAGATGTCTATATTACAACGGATTCAGAAGAAAAAAAGAAAAAAATTGAAGAAGTATTTGCAGGACTTCGCTGTAAGCATCTCGAAGTCCGGGTGATTGAAAACAGAGGAAGGGATGTAAGCAGTCTGCTCATAGGCGTCAGGGATGTGATTGACGATTATGATATAGCATGTTTTGTGCATGATAAGAAAACGGCGCAGGTAGTACCGGGAACGGCAGGGGCAGGGTTCGCTTACAAATGTCTGAAAAATACGCTGGCAAGCAGAGAATTTGTAAAGAATATTATTATTGAATTTGATGAAAAGCCCAGACTGGGATTGCTTTCACCGCCGGAACCTAACCATGGTCCATTCTTTACCACATTGGGAAGAGAATGGAGAGGAAGTTATAAATTGGTGAAAGAACTGGCGGAGGAATTGGGAATTACGGTGCCGATTTCTGAGTCGAAGCCGCCGGTCGCTCCCTTTGGGACAATGTTCTGGTTCAGACCCGCGGCTATGAAGCCGTTATACAGCAAGAAATGGGAATATACGGATTTCCCGCCGGAACCCAATGGGATAGATGATACAATCTTACATGCAATTGAACGTATTTATCCATTTGTAGTGCAGCAGTCAGGATATTATCCGGGGATTGTGATGTCTGATTATTTTGCGCAGATTGAATATGGAAATCTAAAGTATTATGTGAGAGAATATAATAAAATTATGATGCAGTATGGCATTGAGGATTTTCATCAATACATGTGTTTTGCATTAGAAAACAGGCTGGAATTATCTGTGGATCCGGATTCTCTAAAAGGAGTGTTAAAGCGCAGAGCCAAAAACCGCCTGAGACGAATCCTTCCGGAGTCTGCGTATAATAAATTGGAAAGTGTTTGGAAGAGCAGAAAGAAAGAATAGAACGAAAGGTGGGAAAAACAAAAGTGAAGACGTATATTCATAATTTTATTGCTTATAAAGAGTTGTTAAAAGAACTGGTTCAGCGGGATATTAGAATAAAGTACCGCCGGTCTTTTTTGGGAATGTTGTGGTCTGTTCTGAATCCTCTTGGAATGATGATTATTATGACGCTTGTTTTTTCACATGTGTTCAGAGCGGGGATAGATAATTTCCCCGTATATCTGATGTGCGGACAAGTCATATTTAACTTTTTTAATGAAGCGACTACAATGGCGATGCAGTCTATTTTGGGAAATGCGCCTTTGATCAGAAAAGTATACCTGCCTAAATATTTGTTCCCGATGTCAAAAGTATGTTCTTGTTTTGTGAATCTTCTGACATCCTGTATCGCGCTGGCGCTGGTAGTGGTCGTGACAAGAACTCCGCTGACGTGGAAATTGGTTTTGTTTGTGTTCCCGATTTTATATGTATTTTTGTTTTCGCTTGGCATAGGAATTTTATTATCTGCTGTTGTGGTGACGTTCCGCGACCTGCAGCATCTCTATGGGGTAATTATTACAGGGCTTACTTATCTGACACCTATTTTTTATCCGATTGAGATTCTGCCGGGCTGGGTGAAAACTCTCGTTGAGATGAATCCGCTTACCAGTTTTGTCGAGATGTTCCGTGATGCAGTTCTATATGGCGTTGTCCCGGGGATGGAACTGCATATAAGATGCATCGCAGCATGCGTGGTTGCACTAGTGTTAGGAATATGGAGCTTTATTAAACAGCAGGATACATTTATTCTGAAAGTATAGGGGGGAAGAGAAGTGGAGAATCCGATTGTAGAAGTCAACAATGTGTCGATGATGTTTCGCCTCTACAGAGAGAATGTTGACAGTTTAAAAGAATTTTTAATAAAGAAAGTAAAGCGTCAGATTACTTATGAAGAATTCTGGGCGCTTAGTGATATTAGTTTCCAGGTGAATAAGGGAGAATCTGTGGCTCTGATTGGGCGGAATGGATGTGGGAAAAGTACGCTCCTGAAAACGATTGCCGGCGTTTTAAAACCTACGAAGGGGAGTGTGCATATTAATGGCACGGTTGCGCCGATGATTGAATTGGGCGCAGGATTTGATATGGATCTTACTGCGCGGGAAAATGTATTTTTGAATGGCGCCATTCTGGGGTATCCTAAAGAAATGCTGGAGGAAAATATGCCCGCGATTGAAGAATTCTCAGAATTGCATCAGTTTATGGATGTCCCCATTAAGAATTTTTCTTCCGGTATGCTTGCCAGACTGGGATTTGCCGTGGCTACGATCTACACTCCTGACATTCTGATTGTCGATGAGATCTTGTCGGTAGGAGATTACCGTTTTCAGGAGAAATGCCATGCAAGAATCCATGAGATGCTGGAGCAGGGAACAACACTTTTGTTTGTGTCGCACAGCATCGATCAGGTGAAAAAGGTCTGCAATCGCGCTATTTTACTGAACCAGGGTCATATGCTGTTTGACGGCGGGGTAAAAGAGGCATGGAATCGGTATGATTCGTTATAGAATACGTCTATACTATCTATAAAAAGAAGCGATTGGACTAGCCCGGGGAAGAAGACTTATAATATATAGATAATAGTAAACGGCCTTTTTGGTAGGTCAGTAGGAGGAAAGAGTATGAAAATGAAAACAACATTAGCGCTGTTTGCGGCAATGGCAGCAGTAATGGCGGTACCACTTTCAGCAGATGCTAAGGAATTTACGGATGTTGCTTCCGATCATTGGTATTATGATTATGTATCTGAGATCAGTGATAAGGGAATCATGACCGGTAAGGATGCGGCAGGTACAGTTTTCGCACCGGCGGAGAATATTCCGCGTGCGCAGTTTGCGACGGTTCTGTACCGTATGGCGGGGAGTCCGGAGGTGAAGTACAGCTCAGTATTTAAAGATGTGCCGGACGGACAGTGGTATACGAAACCGATTATGTGGGTATATCAGGCGAAAGTTGCCAATGGATATACGGATGGCAGTGGTAATTTTGGTACCAATGATCAGATTACGAGAGAACAGATTGCCAAGATGATGTACAGCTATCAGAAATATATGGGATATGATGTGTCAGGGACGACAGAACTTGACACGTTTCCGGATGGCGGTAGTGTCAGCTCTTTTGCGACAGAATATGTGAAATGGGCAGTGGCAGAGGGAGTTATCAGTGGAAAAGAAAATGCGGCTACAGGACAGAAGTATCTTGATCCGCAGGCAAGTGCAAACCGTGCGGAAATTGCAACGATTATTTCCAGAACACTGGTTCCGTTCGAGGGTGATTATGTGATTGATGCCGCTGAGGCGAAAAGTAAGATCGGCGAAGAAGACGTAATCTTTGTAGATGGCCGTGGTGTTGAGAAGAGTGCGGAGACTATAAAGGGAGCAGTTATTTCCGATTGGAAAGACTGGTCCGTGAATTTAAACCCGGATAACAGCAGCACAGGTGTGCCGGGATGGTGGCAGATGCAGAGTGTGGAAAAGATGAATGAGACTTTCAGTAATCTGGGACTGTCTAAGGACAAAGAGATTATCCTTCTTGGCGAGACGGTTAATGGCTGGGGCGATGATGCAAGACTGATGTGGCAGCTTCGCGTGGCCGGATATGAGAATGTAAAGATTGTTGACGGTGGTTACAGCGCATTGATCGCGGCCGGAGCGCCGACACAGAAGGGAACATCTACACTTGCGAAGGTGGATGCAGAGGTTACTTCTAAGAATCTGAAGCATGTAGTGACGACAGACATACTGAAGGCAAATTATGATTCTTATAAAATTGTTGATGTCCGCGCGGATGAAGAATATAACGGCGAATGTCTGTATAATGAGAAGGCAGGTGGACATCTTCCGGGCGCTGTTCATCTGAGATATACAGATTTGTTCTATGCGGATGGAACCCTTCGTCCGGTAAATGAGCTGACAAAATGGTTTGAAAGTGCCGGCCTGGATAAGGAAGACGAAATTGTATCTTATTGCACGGCGGGGATCCGTTCTTCTTATATGCAGGTGGTTATGGAAATGTGCGGATTTGAGAATTCCATTAATTATGACGAATCATTCTGGGGATGGACAGAAAACGAAGGTTTGCTGGAGAAGTAATAAACTGGAAATTATTTCAAAATGTTGACAAAATATTACAAATATGTCACAATGTTAATCGACGTATAACATTGTGACATTTTTTTGAAAGGCAAGGTAGGATATGAAGAAAAAGATTGGTGTGTTTATACTGACACTGACTTTGATGTTTGGATTATGTTCAAATACAGTTTTTGCAGCATACTCAGATGTATATCAGAACGGATGGTATTATGGAGCAGTTCAGTACGTATCTCAGAATGGAATTATGACCGGATTAAACGATACATATTTTGGCGTAGGAGAATCCTTAAAGAGAGGGCAGTTCGCACTGATATTATATCGCCTGGCAGGTACTCCGGATGTGGAATTTGAGAATAAGTTTCCCGATATCGGAGCAAATGATTGGTATGCAAATGCGGTGATTTGGGCGAGCGACAACGGAATTGTGACCGGATATACGGATACGGGTCTTTTTGGACCTTCTGATGAGATTACAAGAGAACAGATGGTAACAATGCTGCACCGCTTTGAAGGAAGTCCTCAGGTAAGCGCTGATCTTAGCGGATATCCGGATTCCGGTTTGGTAGGAGCCTGGTCTTTGGCAGGAATGCAGTGGGCAGTTGCGAATGGAATTATCAGTGGAGATAACAATATGCTTAATCCGCAGGGCATAACTACCCGAGAAGTATGTGCGACCATCATTATGCGCTTCCAGGGGGGAGAGTATATTGAGACGGAAGCGGGCCCCGGAGGGTTCGTGAATCCATGTCCGGGAGCGAACTATGTATCCTCTGAATTTGGTTACAGGGTTTCACCTACAGAGGGCGCAAGCAGCAATCATCAGGGAAGAGATTATGCTGCGTCAGAAGGAACCGCGATTTTAGCGGCGGCATCAGGAAAGGTTGTGCTTGTTGGCTATACCAGCGCCAGAGGAAACTATATAGTAATTGACCATGGAAATGGAGTGGAGTGTTACTATCAGCATTGCTCAAAGATTATTGCTTCTGCGGGCGATATCGTGGAGGCCGGTGAAAAAATTGCAGAAGTTGGTTCTACAGGAATTGTATCAGGACCACATCTTCATTTTGAAGTACATGAAAATGGAGTGCCGGTCGATCCGAGAAAATACGTACCGGAGTAAAGCGTTTTATAAAAGGGAAGACAGATGTTTTGTTCTGTCTTCTCTTTTTACAGTTGAGAAAATGTTAAGAATATGTTACAATAAATCGATATAATAAGTTATGATATGATTTTTAATACGATATTAGGAGGAAGTTATGAAAGGAATTATATTAGCAGGTGGTTCAGGAACACGATTATATCCCCTGACAAAGGCAGTATCCAAACAGATTATGCCGGTGTATGATAAGCCGATGATTTACTATCCTTTGTCAATATTGATGCTTGCGGGAATCCGGGATATTCTGATTATTTCTACGCCAAGAGATCTGCCTACGTTCCAGGAATTGTTCGGAACCGGCGAAGAACTGGGACTTCGTATGTCCTATGCAGTTCAGGAGACTCCGAGAGGTCTGGCGGATGCATTTATCATTGGAGAAGAATTTATCGGCAGTGATAATGTTGCACTGATTTTGGGAGACAATATTTTCTATGGACAGAGCTTCTCGAAACTGTTGAAAGAAGTTAGCTCCAGAGAAAAGGGAGCTACTATTTTCGGATATTATGTCCGTGATCCGAGAGAATATGGAGTTGTTGAATTTGATGAGAATGGAAAAGCACTCTCCATAGAAGAAAAACCGGAACATCCGAAATCAAACTATGCGGTTCCCGGTTTGTATTTCTATGATAATGATGTAGTAGAGATTGCTAAGAATGTAAAGCCTTCCGCAAGAGGCGAAATTGAGATTACGAGTGTAAATAATGCATACCTTGAAAGAGGAGATCTGCATGTGGAGACGATGGGACGTGGTTTTGCCTGGCTTGATACCGGTAATCATGACGCGCTTCTTGACGCAGCGGATTTTGTGGCTGCATTTCAGAAGAGACAGGGGCTTTATGTTTCCTGTATAGAAGAGATTGCCTATAAACGCGGCTTTATTACCAGAGAACAGCTTATTAAACTGGCAGAGCCGTTGCTGAAGACAAATTATGGAAAATATTTAATGGAAATTGCAGATGGTCTGTAAAATATTTGATATTTAGAAAGAGGATGATGGGAATGGGTAAGATTCAGGTTGAAACATGTAATATTGAAGGTCTTAAAGTGATTACTCCAACGGTGTTTGGCGATGAACGCGGATATTTTATGGAGACATACAATTACAATGATTATAAAGCGGCGGGAATTGATATGGAATTTGTGCAGGACAACCAGTCCAGCTCCAAAAAAGGAGTTCTGCGCGGACTTCATTTTCAGATTAACTATCCGCAGGATAAGTTGGTGCGTGTTGTAAGCGGCGAAGTATTTGACGTGGCGGTTGACCTGCGGGAAGGCTCGGCAACTTACGGACAATGGTATGGGGTGATCTTGTCTGCTGAAAATAAAAAACAGTTTTTCATCCCGAAGAATTTTGCACATGGTTTTCTGGTGCTTTCTGAGTCGGCGGAATTTGCGTACAAATGTACAGATTTCTACCATCCAAATGATGAGGGCGGTCTGGCGTGGAATGATCCGGATATAGGAATAGACTGGCCGATTCCGGAGGGAATGGAACTTACGATTTCAGAAAAAGATCAGAAATGGAAAGGAATCAAGGCGGGGAGATAACGTATGCGGATAGAAAGCTCGGATGCAAAAAGGCTGGCGATATACTTCTTTTATGATAAGAATGGAGTTGTGGATAAATATGTTCCTTATTTTTTGGATGATTTAAAAAAGAATGTATCGGATATATATATTGTATGTAATGGAAAGCTGAATGATAAGGGAAGGGAAATCCTGAAAACCTATGGAGAATGCCATGTCCGGGAAAATAAAGGCTTCGATGTATGGGCTTATAAATCTGCATTAGAACATTATGGCCGTCAGCAGCTTGTGCAATATGACGAAATTATTCTTTTGAATAATACGATTATGGGACCCGTTTATCCGTTTTCGGAAACTTTTGCAAAGATGGATGGGCAGGATCTTGATTTCTGGGGATTAACAGAGTATTTTAAGATTCCGTATGATCCATTCGGATATTCGCCATATGGATATCTGCCTGACCATATTCAGTCACATTGGATTGCGTGCAGGAGAACGCTTGTAGAGAGCAAGGATTTCTGGGAATACTGGGAGAATATGCCGGAAATTGAAAACTATGAGCAGGCTGTTGGTAAGCATGAATCCATATTTACAAAAACATTTGCGGATAAAGGCTTCAAATGGGGAGTCTCTGTGGATATGGAGGATTTGAGGAAATACAGCGGCTATCCTTTGATGATGTGTCCGCAAAGGCTGATAAGCGAGCGCAGATGTCCTATTTTTAAGAAAAGAAGCTTTTTTCATCTCCATGCGGATTATCTGAATAATACAACCGGAGAAGCGGCAAGTATGTTGTTTGAGTATCTGCGTGATGAAACGGACTACGATGTGGATTTTATATGGGAGACGCTGCTGCGGAATTACCATCTGTATGACATTGTAAAGAATTTAAATCTTACCTATGTCCTGCCGACGAATCAGTGCGATAAGGAAAAACTGGCTGTGCAGACCGGCCGGATGAAAATTGCGCTGGTTATGCATATCTATTTTGAAGATTTGCTGGAATCATCTTACCGCTATGTTTCCTCCATGCCGGAAGAGACGGACGTATATATTACGACGGATACGGAAACAAAAAAGAAAGCTATAGAAAAGGTGTTTTCCCCGCTGCCGTGCCGTAAGTTGGAAATACGTGTTATAGAGAACAGAGGCAGAGATGTGAGCAGTCTGCTGGTCGGTGTAAAAGACGTGATTATGCAGTATGATTTAGTGTGTTTTGTTCATGATAAGAAGAGCGCTCAGATTTCGCCGGAAACGGTTGGGGCATCTTTTGCATACAAGTGTTTTGAGAATACTCTGTCAAACCGCACTTATGTTACAAATGTAATCAATACTTTTGCAGAAAATCCGCGGCTGGGGCTTTTAGCGCCGCCGGTGCCGAATCACAGTACATTTTTTACAACGGTAGGATTTGAGTGGGGACCGAACTTTAAGGTGACGAAGCAACTGGCCGAAAAAATCGGGCTTACTGTACCTATGAGCAAAAAAGTACCGCCGATTGCGCCGCTTGGGACAATGTTCTGGTTCCGGCCATGTGCAATGGAACGGTTATATGCGCAGGATTGGAATTACCAGGATTTTCCGAAAGAGCCAAATAAGATTGATGGTACGCTGCTTCATGCCATTGAAAGGATTTATCCTTTTGTTGTACAGGAGGCTGGTTATTATGCGGCATACGGAATGACAGATAAATTCGCGGCGATAGAGTATAACAATCTTTATTATTATGTACGCGGATATAATCAGGTAAGTGTGAAGTTCGGTATCGGTCCTTTCTATAATCAGATGTTAGAAAGAATAGATGATATTTTGGGGCATCAGGGTTCGTTTAAGAGAGTAATAAAATACAGGCTGAAACAGGATCTCAAAAGAATAATTCCCGAAAAAATTTATTTGAGATGCAAGAAAATATGGAAAAAGATGAGAAAAAGCCAGAATTACAACAGTGTGCGGGTTAAAGGCGAGGAGTAAGCAATGGGCAGTAAGATAGACTATAAAAACATAGTAAAGAAGTTATCCCCTTATAATATAAAAAAGGGGATACTTTATTTCAAACACTATGGTGCAAGGGAATTCTGGATTAAGCTGACAGAACGCTTTCAGAAGGATGATATTGACTATAACCGATGGTTTGCCAATCACCGCCCAACGGACGAAGAGCTGGACAGGCAGAGGAGAAAAGTTTTTGGCTGTGCGCCTGTGATTAGTATTCTTGTTCCTGTATACAATACACCGGAGCTTTTCCTGAAACAGATGATTCAGTCGGTGAGAGAACAGACCTACTCAAATTGGGAACTTTGTATTGCTAATGCTAACCCGGCGAATCGGGAAGTGGCGGAGATTCTAAGAATTGCCGCTAAGAAGGATGCAAGGATCCGGATAGCAGAAGTTCCTGAAAATGAAGGGATTGCCCAGAACACAAACCGTGCTCTGCAAATAGCGACAGGAGAATTTATTGCACTTTTGGATCACGATGATCTGCTGGCTCCCAATGCCTTATACGAAATTGTGAAGGCCGTTAATGAAAGTAAAGGAGCCGAAGTAATTTATACGGATGAAGATAAGGTTACTAAAGATTTGGAAGAACATTTCAAAC
>ERZ1673736.816-NODE-816-length-46154-cov-10.205948_pt1 | contig 46154 bp, 44 predicted proteins | sample MGYA00580212_ERZ1673736 | MGnify/ENA primary metagenome ERZ1673736 (study PRJEB41218, sample SAMN15661752) | gut metagenome | host: Homo sapiens | place: Canada: London | collected 2015-08-20/2019-03-30 | study: EMG produced TPA metagenomics assembly of...
CCATACATTATCCTCAAAATATATAGTAGAAATTTAATTTATTCTATACTAGCATATTGCCAGAATTAAAAGAGCAACTCGATAAACCGGAAAAATGGTATTATTACACCTATACTAATACAACAACTGAAAATGGAATTATTTCATCATACGCACAATATGAGCACGATCTAAAAGGCAGAATTAGCAAACAGGGATAAAATCCCCCCCTCTCGGCCATCATGGTCGAGAGGGTTTCGTGCGTCTAGGGGATTATCCTTCAATATCAATTTTCAGTCCGGATTTTAGCTCCACGGTGAAGTGGTCCTCCCAGACGGTGATTCGCTCGAGCCAGCGCTTTACCAGGGCCTCGTCGAAGGCTTCCAAGTGTGCGGGCTGCTGCTTGATGAAATCCTGCAGCTCGTTGATGCGGGCAATCTGTGCGTCTCTGGCGGCAGTGTCAACCGTGCATTTTTCTCGCTGTTCCCGGAGCTTGAAGATTTCATCGGCAATCTCGTCGTAGGCTTCTTTGTTATTGGCCTTTTTAAGAAGCTCTTTTTGGAGTCCCTGCAGTTTTTCGTCAGTGCCATCAGAGGTATTTTGCTGAGCGTTTCGGATCACCTTTGCGATGTTCTGCTGGAGCTGTGCCTGGTAGGTGGACTTATCGCTAAGGAGCGTGTTGATGGCCTGAACAACCACATTCTCTAATACCGTCTCATTGACGGTTCTTGCGTGGCATTCCTGTCCGGTTGGCTCCAGTCTACTGATGCAACGCCAGACGATGGATTTGCAGCCGCGATTGTTCCAGTGGATTCTGCGGAACATTTCACCGCATTCGCCGCAAATGACAATATGCGCAAAGCAGTGGTTGCAGCTGTAGGAGCGCTTTTTGCCATTGGCGCTTGTCTTGACCACTCGCCTGCGTACCAGATCTTCCTGCACCCGTAAGAAAATATCCTTCGGAATAATTGCTTCGTGGTTGCCTTCCACATAGTATTGCGGAACGATGCCGTTGTTCTTGACTCTAGTCTTATTCAGAAAGTCTGTAGTATAAGTTTTCTGAAGCAGGGCATCACCGATGTATTTCTCGTTTCGAAGGATCTTGTTGATGGTGCTGGTCCACCATTTTGTTTTGCCAGCGCCGGTGAGAATGCCGTCTGATTCCCTGTTCCCTGCAAAACGGTATTATCCTGCTGGTGATGGCATTCCTTATTAGTCCCTATGGTCTGCCAATGGCTGCCATCTGGCTGCTGGGCAAGGTGCAGGACTTGAAGTTTGCCATTCAGGATTTGGTTTATGGATAAAATGCGCGGTCACAAAAATGTCAGACAGTGTCTGTTAAATTGCTATATTTACTTCTGTGCTACATCCGTGTATAATAGTAGCACGAAAGGAAGTGATGGATGTGACCAAATCAGAACGGTTTGAGCAATTAGACAGACTTCTGACCGAGCATGATGGGATGCTGCAAACCGCACAGGTAATCGCCAGCGGAATTGTAAAACCCATTTTTTATGAATATGTCAAAGAGAAAAATCTTCAGCAGGTTGCTCACGGAATTTATGTCTCCGAGGACACCTGGATTGATGCGATGTTTCTGTTACATCTGCGATGTGGTCAGGCAGTATTTTCCCATGAATCAGCGCTATTTTTCCATGACTTGACAGACCGGGAACCATCTCCATACGATATCACGGTGCGCAGAGGGTACAGCACCACTCGCTTAAAGGCAGAGGGCCTTTCTGTTTACACCATCAAACCAGAACTATATGAGGTAGGGCTGACAACTGGCCAAACACCTTTTGGGCATACGGTTCCTGTCTATGATATGGAGCGCACCATCTGCGATCTGCTCCGCAGCCGAAGCAGCATGGAAATACAGACTTTTCAAGGTGCGCTGAAGATGTATGCCAGAAGAAAGGACAAGGATCTGCGGACTTTGATGCGGTATGCCGGTATGTTCCGGGTTGAAAAAATTTTACGGCAGTATTTGGAGGTGCTTTTATGATAAAGACAGCAAGGCAGCTAAAAGATTTGATTCGCAATCTTTCCAGAGAAAAATCTGCGGATGCACAGCTTTTAATGCGAAACTGTATGATGGAGCGTTTTCTGGAGCGTATTTCCCTTTCTGAATATCGTGATAAATTTATTCTGAAAGCAGTCCTGTGATGCAGAAACTTTGGGAATCTTACCGCAGGAAGTTTTCCTATGCGGCAGATCTGGAGTGGAGCATCATCATGGGGGCGGTTCGCAGTTTATACGCTCTATGTGAAAAGGGATCGAGCCTATGAAAAAACACGGTCATTATTGCAAAGTCTGCGGAGAATACAAAGCCAACGAAAAATTTTCCGGCAAAGGCCATGCGGTGCACATCTGTAAATCCTGTGCTTCTTTATCGCCAGAGAAACAAGCGGAGCAAATGACAATAAATCGCTTGCTAAATCTCCCCTGGCGATTATCAAAGGAACAAATTTCCTGGCTGAAAAACCGAATGGAAGATAAGCGCCCGGAAGTCCGTGCGCTGGCGAAAGAACAATACGAGATGAGGTTTCCTCCGAAGCGGTTAGAGGACATCGAGGACGATTTTATAGAATAGCAAAAGCGGTCTGCATCATGCAGGCCGTTTCTTTTTTAGAAAGGAGGCCCTTCTATGGCAACCACACGCATCATGCCCCTGCATATCGGAAAGGGGCGCACTGAAAGTCAGGCAATCAGCGACATCATTGATTATGTGGCAAATCCGCAAAAGACTGACAACAGAAGACTAATTACCGGCTATGGCTGTGACAGCCGGACCGCCGATGCAGAGTTCCTTCTGGCGAAGCGGCAGTATATCTCCGCCACCGGACGAGTGCGCGGCGCGGATGATGTGATCGCTTACCATGTGCGCCAGTCCTTCTGCCCTGGTGAGATTACCCCGGAAGAAGCAAACCGGCTGGGTGTAGAATTTGCAAAGCGTTTTACTAAAGGCAATCATGCCTTTGTAGTCTGCACTCACATAGACAAGTCGCACATTCATAATCGCATTATCTGGTCGGCGGTCAATGCAGATTGTGACCGAAAATTCCGGGAGGAACATGAGCAGGAAATCCTGCTCCATCAGGCAGCCAAAAATGCCTTTGACGAGATGGGCGTGAAGAAGCTGCCCAAGGTCAAAGACCTGCAAGCCGAGTATGCAAAGCTGCTGGAGGAAAAGAAAAAGACTTATGCCGAGTACCGGCACTCCCGTGAGGAAATGCGGGAGCTTTTAACGGCAAAGGCCAATGTGGATCGGGTACTGAAAATGGAGGTAGAACAGGATGTTGAAAAAGAAAAAGACCATGGCCAGCGGTAAGCCGGTCCTGGTCAAAAGCGTTCGCAGGCACTGGACATCCGGGGGATGTCCGCTTAGTGCCGACCGGAGTGGAACGGAGATCGCGCAGCCACAGAATGAAATTCTGTGTTCAAAGGGGCTTGGGGGTGCTGCCCCGGGCAAGCAAGCGGAGAGGAAAATCACAAAGGGATTTTCTTCTCTGCGGGCCTGTGTGTATTAACACAGGCATTGCTTGCCTCTTTTGCATCTTTGCATGGATGTATGCGTTGCTGCCCGCTTTCCGTCCGCTATTTTTTCTCGATCAGCTCCTGTAAATCCCGCTTGACCTGGGTATAAGTCAAAGCGGGAATGGGAATGGAGATGCCCGAAATCAGCTCCGCTTCAAACCGCCGCAGGGCGACGATATAAAGCGTGTTCACAAGATAGCCCCGCCGCAGTGGGTAAAACACTTCCGGCAATTTCTCTTTCAGCTCCCGGTAGATATAATTGCAGCTCACGACCCGGTCAACGCAAACTAATTCCGTCCGCTTATCCCGGCTTTTGGCGTACAGAATGGTATAGGGATCGATGTACACCGTTTGATTGCCGCTGGGAAACGCTATGCGCCGGCCGGCGGGCTGTTCCATCAGCAGATTGCGGACAAACCGCGTCGTGTTCATATCCATCTTCAAAATGCTGCGCTCGCCCTCAGTGTCCGGCTGGGTGTACTCATAGGAATTGTGCTGATGTACCATTTTCAGCTCGCCGCCGATCAGCCGCCAGCCGATGGTAAAACAGTTGACGGCCCCAAGCTGGTTTTGCCTGCTTCTCACCGCAATCTGGCCGCAGACCTGCGCCGCCGTTTCGCCCAGCGGGACGGGGTAATATTCTTCCGACACCACATCCACCGCCCTGCCCTCAAAGCCCTTGAAATGTTCCCGTATCGCGCTGCCGCCAAAGAGCATTGGCTCGCCGGTGCCGAGGTAGATGCTGTCCGGGCAGAGATAGTCAAACCACCGTTCCAAATCCCCCGCGTAATGGGCGTGGAACAGCTCTTTTGTGAGCGCGGTAATTTCCTCTAAATTGATTTGCTTCTGCTTTTTTTCCTTTGCCATAATCTGTTCCCCCTTGTCTGCTTCCATTGTACCAAAATACGACGGGCAGCGCAAGAGAAAACACATCATTCACGCCGTATCACACTTCATTCGTTCCAAACCTATTGACATCCAAAACGCCGCATTGTAAAATACAGGGAAAGGGAAAATTATGCACTTTTTTGCGGGAAAAGGGGTTGACAAACTATGCCGTTGAACAATATACTTACGACAGACAGACAGACAGACAGACAGACAGAGGTAAATCTGCCTGTTTTTGTGCTGTCCGCATATCGCTATAGCAGAGGAAGCAGTTGTCCATTCCAGCCGGATGGATGACCGCTTCCTTTTTGCGTTTTTTGATAGACCAGCACAGGAACAGGAGGATGACTATGAAATTAAAGAAACGGATCGCTGCTCTGCTGATGGCGGGCGCGATGGTATGCTCCACTCTGCCGGCAAATGTACTGGCGGTGGAAAGTTCAGTTCAAAATGTAGGCGGCTTATGCCAACACCACACAGAACACAACGCCGACTGCGGCTATACCGAGGGCATCGAGGGGACACCCTGCAATCACGAACACACCGAGGACTGCTATACCCTTGTGACAAGCTGCGTCCACAAGCATACGGCGGACTGCTACCCGGCAGAAAGCGTGTCGGATAACACAGCCAGCCCGTCCGATGCGGAAAATCAGGAGCCGGTAAACTGCACCCACGAGTGCAGAGAGGACACCGGCTGTATCAAAAAAGAATTAGACTGCAAACACGAACATGACGAGGCTTGCGGCTATTCCCCTGCTACCGAGGGAACGCCCTGCACCTATGAATGTGAGGCCTGCTCGGGACAGGAGCAAATCAATGCACTGCCGAACGTAGAGGACAGCCCGACAGAGGGAGACGGCACAGAACAATCCCCCTACCAGATTACCAACGCAGAGGAGTTGAAATGGTTTCGGGATACGGTGAATAGCGGAACAACCGATATTCACGCCAGACTGCTGCATGACATTGACCTGAAGAACGTCAGTTGGGAGCCCATTGGAACCCAGGAACATCCCTACACCGGCACCTTTGACGGAAACGCCTATACCATAAAGAATTTTCGGCTGGGGGACCACACTAAGCCAGACCCAATTTCTGAAAAGGGCCTTTTCGGCTGGATTGGATCAGGCGGTACAATACAGGATGTGGTTGTGAAGGTTGAAAGCATCGGTTCTGCGACGAACCCCAACAATTTCAATATTACCAAATGTGGACTGATTGCGGCGTATAACGCAGGCACTATCCGGCGCTGCAGTGTTATGGTCAATTATACGCTCTATGTTGCGGGGGAGATCGGCGTCATCGCCTACCAAAATAGTGGCATAATCGAAAACTGCCTGAGTGCGGTGGGGACGGGAACGGGATCTCCAAAATTTCCGGGTCGTATTCCGGATGAAGCCTCTGCTGCGGGCATTGCCTATGAGAATTCAGGCGCAATCAAAAACTGCCTGTTTGATGGTAAACTCCGAACAGATGGGGTCACAGGCAATTCCTATACAGCGAAAGACTATGCCATTGCAAAAGGCGGTAAAATCACAAACTGCTACTATTACCACTCCAAACCAAGAGTCGGCGATGCAACATACGAGGGTGAACTATACAAGGACGGAGACAAATCCACAGTAATATCCAAGACGCAGCAGGAGATGGGCACCGGCGAAGTGACCTGGCGGTTAAATGAGGAGGGGAAGTATGACATCTGGCGGCAAAGAAAAATCGGCTTTGCGGACATTTCTCTGGATAAAAGCTACGGGAGGGTCAAGCAAAATAATGATGGGACGTATTCCATTGTAACTCCTCATATACACCGACTGGATAACGGCACGCAGACAGAATTCAAGGAGGTTCGCTCTTTGGATGAAATCACAGAAGACACTCCAGACACAAAATACTACTGTCTGAGTGGAAATGTCGTACTGAGCACAGTATGGGCAGCTCCAAATCGGGACATTTCGCTTTGTCTGAACGGAAAGAACATCACAGCCCCTGCCGGTGCTTCTGCAATTACCGTAGGCACCGGCAGCACCTTCACTCTGATGGACTGTGGGAAAGGCAAAATCAGCGGTGGTTCCTCCGGCATTGCGGTAACAGACGGCACGTTCAACCTGCACAGCGGCGTAATCAGCGACAATACCACCGGCGTACTGCTCAATAGCGGGACATGTACGCTGAACGGCGGCTCCATTACCAAAAACACCACCACAGGTGTGGACTATCGGGATGGCACGCTTACCCTCAGCGGCGGAGCAAAGGTAATTGAGAACAAGACGAAAAATATTCTGCTTCACACAGGGAAAACGCTCTCCTTCGGGAAGCTGAATGCCGATGCGCGCTTTGGCATTTCTGTAGAGAATTCGGGTTCCTCTGAGGCACCCATCCCCGTTACTGACACAAACGGCGGGAATTATTTCAACAACCTCTTCCCGGATGATGTGCTCACAAACGAGCTGTATCGGGAGAACGGTGTGGTGTGGCTTCGCACACAGGGGCATACGGCGCACTGTGTCTGTGGTGGTACACACACCGACATTGGCAATCATGCGCAAGAAAAGAAGTTAAATTTTCAGCCGTGGAATCCCTATAAGGAAAATCCCGCAAAGCCTCAGATGCCGACCTCTATGCCTGCAGGTGTGGACGGCTACTACCTGACACAGGATGTCACGCTGAATAGCACTTGGAGCCCGTCGAATGTGGTGCTTTGTTTGAATGGACATAAGATGACCTTCTCCGGCAAGGGTTTCGTGGAGATTCCTGGAAACGGAAAGTTGACGCTGACCGACTGCGGGACAACCGGCAAGCTTTGCAGGGAAGGCAGTGAAGTATACAAGAAAGGTGGCATTTCCCTCTCAACAGGAAGCACCTTTGACATGTACGGCGGCACGATTACCGGCTTTCAGCACGGTGTATCCACCGACCAAGTGGGTGGAACAATCCATCTGTACGGAGGGACGATTACCGGAAATGAGACTGTCTACGGTGCCGGCGTGTTTTGCTGGGGCAGTAGTAGCAATCCCTCAACATTCATCATGTACGGCGGAAAATCACAAATAACCATGCAACCTATTCAGGTTCAGATATCAACGTAAAACCGTCAGGCGGAGGCGTATTTCTGAGAGAGTACAGTAAATTTGAAATGTACGGCGGCGAGATTACCGGCAACACCGCTACTTATGGCGGCGGTGTGTACTGCGGTGCAATCATAAGCTCCAACACCGCAGAGATGATTCTGCACGGCGGCAAAATTACCGGCAACACCGCTACTTATGGCGGCGGCGTGTACTTCAAGGACAAAGCCTTTCAGGTCACCGGCAAAGGCAAGGTAACAATTACCGACAACACAGGAAATGGCGGAAAAAATGTGGTTTTGTTTGATGGGAAAACCATTCAGGTGACCGGTAAACTGCATGAAGAAACCCGCATCGGTGTGAGATCCTTTCATAATCCTACAGATGGAAACCCGATCACCATCGCCAAGGCAACTGATGGAGGCTGGATCAAGAAAGGAAACTTCACCTCTGACATTCCCGACTATGGTATCGCCCTATCGGAGGACGGCAAAATCGTGCAGCTTCAGACACACCAGCATAGCTGGGAGTACATCGTCAGTCTGGACGGTGCAACTATTACGGAACATTGTACGGCAGAAAACTGCGGACTGCCCGAAGGCAACGGTGGCAGTGTGATTATCAAGGCTCCTGCGGATAATTTGATCTATGACGGACAAGGAAAGGCCGCAGTTCTGGAAAACACCCTTATCTCCAAGGTGACTGTATCGGAAATTACCTATACCATGGATGACATCGATTATGCCGGAACGCCCACCGATGCGGGCACCTATACCGCCGCCGTTACCGTGGAGGGAAAGAAGGCAACAGTGCAGTACATCATTTTGCAGTCCGGGACTGAGTTTAGCGGCGGAGTGACAGTGTCTCGTCCGAACAAAGTCTATAACTACGGCGATCCTATCTACGTCACTGTGACGCCTAAGGCAACCGGAAATGCTCCTGTTAAAAAGGTGCGAGCACTTAGCACACCTCAGGCGGGTCAGATGGCAATTTACGAAGGAGACAGACAGCTTACTGAGGCACAAACGGTTACCTCCGGCAAAGAGCTGGAATTTACCATCGACACCGCAAAAGCGAATCTCGGAAAGGGATCGCACACGCTTACCGCAAAATTTGTAGGATCGCAAAATATGGCAGCGCAGGCAGGAACGGTGGATGTAACAATTACTTGGGCCTGGATTACAAATGCGGATGTTGCGGTAGAGGGCGAATCGTTTACCTATACAGGCTCTCCGATTACCCCTGCTGTAAGCGTAACATTAAAAGGAACACAGCTCATGAAGGACCGCGATTATACGATTGCCTATACGAATCACACCAATGTGGGGACAGCAACCGTGACCGTTACCGGCATAGGCAACTATACCGGTACATCAACAAGAACCTTTGTCATCAGCAAGGCAGCGGCCCCTGAAATCAGTTGGCCAACGGCAAGCGCAATTACCTACGGGGAAAAGGTGTCTGACAGCCGCTTGAGTGGAGGCAGTACCCAATACGGTACATTCGCTTGGTCGGATACTGTAAAGGATACGACTCCCACAGTGGGAACTTCCCCGTACAAAGTGGTGTTTACTCCCAGTGAAGCTACAAAAAACAACTATGAAACGATTACCACAACGGAGAAGAATGTTTCCCTGACCGTCAATGCAAAAAGCTTGAACGGTGCCAGTGTGACGGTATCCGGCAGCTATACATATACCGGTCAGGCTCAAATTCCGGCTGCTGATGCGGTAACGGTTCAGTTAAACGGTAAAACAATTCCTAAGGACCAGTACACAATTTCTGCCAGAAATAATACGAACGCCGGACAGGCAATCGTGACCGTTACCGGCAAAGGCGACTATACCGGCACAGCAAGCGGAACCTTTATTATCGGCAAGGCAACGCCTAACCCGATCACACCGACCGAATTGAACGCCTTCTATGGCAGCACACTGAAGGATGTACCTCTGACAGACGGCTGGGCTTGGAATGATCTAAATACTTCGGTTGGCAATGTAGGAGAGAACACCTTCCCTGCTACTTACAACAAAGATAGTAGCGGCAACTATAACCCGGTACAGCAAAACCTTACAGTGAAGGTAAGCCCTGCTTCTTATAAGATCACGCTGACCGGGCAAGCGGACAGCCCCGCGCAGATTACTCTGAATGAGGCTGTGGTAGAACCCGGCAACACCGGCGCGGCAGTCAGCTACGGCATGAATACCACCAACACAGCCCCCAGTAAGTGGCAGGCAGAGAAAGTATTCTCCGGCTTGACCGCAGATACCACATACTACTTCTTCGCAAAGGTGGGGGCCACCACCAACTATGCGGAAACCATCAGCACAGGCGTGGCAATTACCACCCCCGAAAAAGAGGTCAGCAGCATTTCCATCCAAACCCAGCCCGCCAAGCTGGCCTACACCAACGGCGAAACGCTGGATCTGAGCGGCCTGTCGGTGCAGGTAAGCTATAGCGACAACACCAGCAAAACCATTGGCTGGGACGCCAACAAGCTGACCGCCGATCCCGCCCAGGGCACGGTGCTGACCGTTACCGGGCATAGCGGAAAAACTGTCACCATCAGCTATGGCGGAAAAACGGCCAAAACCGATGCACTTACCGTGGGTAAGGCAGAGCAGGCGGCTCTTTCCATCACCGGCAAGCCCACTACCGTCTACAACGGGGACACCTTTACCTTGATGACCACCGGCGGTTCCGGTACAGGGACGGTCACATGGGAGATCATTAGCGGCCCCGCAACAGTGGATGCCAACGGCAAGGTTACGGTAACTGGCACCGGCGAAATTCAAATCAAAGCGGTCAAGGCCGCCGATGCGGACTACAACGAGGCCACAGCTACCCTCTCTCTGACCGCCACAACCAAGCCCAGCGGGGGCAACACTGGCGGTAATACCGGAGGCGGCAATGGCGGCGGGAATACCAGTAGCGGCGGGGGTAGTTCCTCCAGCGGCGGTTCCTCTGGCGGTGGCTCGTCCTCCGGCAGTGGTTCTTCTTCCGATAACGGCGATTCCAGCGGCTCCACGGTTGTAGAGCGTCCGGATCAGACCAAACCGGAAATTCCTACCACCAGCCAGACCAAGCCGATAACACCGGATAAAAACGGAAATACCAGCATTGACGGCAACGCCGTACAGGACGCAATCAACAAGGCCACCGCTGACGCGAAGAAAAATGGAACCACCGCCAACGGCATTGCCGTAACGGTTCCCATCCAGAACGCGGCGGATGCAAAGAATCTTTCCATCACCATCAAGGCACAGACGCTGGACAAGCTGGTGACGGCGAAGGCACGCCGGTTTGAGATTGCTACAAACGGCCTGCCCTCTTTTGGATTTACATTGGATACCTTGAAGATGCTGAATGCCCAGTCCAAGGGCGGGGATCTGATTCTGCGGGTTTCCAAAGCAGCGGTCACTTCCGCTGAGGCAAAAGCGGCGATTGGAACAAGACCGGTTTATGAGTTCTCTCTGGTTTATGTCACAGGCGGCAAGGAAGCGCCCCTCACCGATTGGCAGGGCAAGACGGTTTCCGTCAAACTGCCCTATACCCCGGCGGCAAACGAACAGGCCGGAAACCTGTATGCAGCTTATGTGGACGGAAATGGCAAGGTACAATGGCTCACCAAGTCCAGCTATGACGCAGACCAGAAAGCCGTAATCTTTGAAGCGGCACATTTCAGTATCTATGGTGTGGGCTACAAGAACCCGGTTCCGAACTTCACCGACATCAATGGTCATTGGGCAAAGGAACACATCCTGTTTACGGTCAGCCGCGGGCTGTTCTCCGGCACCAGTGAAACCACCTTCAGCCCGAACACCACCCTGACACGGGGAATGTTTGTTACTGCTCTGGGACGGCTGGCAGGAATCAATCCGGCGGATTACCAGACCAGAAAGTTTACCGATGTAAAGGCCGATGCCTACTATGCCCCCTATGTCAACTGGGCAGTGAGTAAGGGAATTGTCAGCGGTACGACTTCCACCACCTTTGCCCCGGACAGCAATATCACCCGTGAGCAGATGGCAGTAATTATGAAGAACTACGCTGACAAGATGGGTTACTCCATCCCGAAAACGCTGGAGGCTGTGACCTTTGCCGATAACGCACAGATTTCTTCCTGGGCAAAGGATGCGGTCAAGGCGATGCAGCAGGCGGGCGTTCTCTCCGGCAAGGAAAACAACCGGTTTGACCCGCAGGGCAGCGCCACCCGCGCCGAGGCGGCTACTGTCCTGCACCGGTTTGTGGAGATTGTCATTGACCCGCAGTCCGCAAACGGCTGGCAGCAAAATGACAGCGGCGAATGGAGTTACTACAAGGACGGAAAGCCGGTCAAAGGCTGGCTCTCCGACGACCAGAAATGGTACTGGCTGGACAAGGCCACCGGTAAGATGTTCTCCGGCGGCTGGAAGCAGATTGATGGCAAGTGGTACTACTTCTACGCAGACGGCTCTATGGCGGTCAGCACCAAAGTGGACGGCTACGAAGTTGGCGCAGATGGCGCGAGAAGATAACTGACCACAAATAACTTCTACTGCTTTGTTCCATTCCCATAGCGGTGCAAGGGAGGCTGCTTATGGGTAGATACCCCTTTTGACCTTTCTCCACCGCTAACAGGTGGAGACTTCCAAAATAAAATATCCAGTCCGATCAGGGCGCAAGTGAACTTACCATCACTTGCGCCCTATTTTTGTACGCACTGTTTCCACATAAAACCTAAAAAAGCCGGAAAGGAACACAAAAAACGGAATATCTGAAAGATGTGAAACCTGTGATCGAAGAAAACCACATGTATATCCGCATCGCGTCAAATAGGTTCAGATTTCAGAGGAAAACGTATACTGCTTAAGGAAATATGGCACACCGCGTTCTCGTTACTTTGATGAGTCAGGTGTGCCAAAATTTTTATCAAGATACAGAACTAGTGTTTGCTGTATATTGGGAGATATGGTAGAATGTAAACAGGGAAAAGATATATTTGCATCGTAGAAGAAATCAGCTATAATAGAAATACTGGACAATCAAAAAATATATGAGGAATTTGGGGTATGGAAGGAAATTTAACAAAGGGACCTATTATGAAGACCTTGGTGAAGCTCGCTGTCCCGATCATGGCATCGGCATTTCTGGGGACGCTTTACAACATTACGGACATGGCGTGGATCGGCCTTCTGGGATCAAAGGCAGTAGCGGGAGTCGGCGTCGGGGGAATGTTTACCTGGCTTTCGCAGGGGCTGGCGTCCATGGCGAGAATGGGCGGACAGGTTCAGGTGGCACAATGTATTGGGCGCGGGGACCGGGAAAAAGCCCACGGATTTGCCCAGGCTGCAGTGCAGCTTTCAGCGGCAATGGGAATCGCGTATGCGGTCCTCTGTCTCATATTTGTCAACCAGATGGTGGGATTTTTTAAACTTGAGGATGCGGAAGCCCAGGCGTCAGCGCTGGCCTACACAAAGATCGCCTGCGGACTGATCGTATTTTCATTTTTGACGTTGACGCTGACGGGACTCTATACGGCTCAGGGAGATTCAAAAACGCCGTTTATGGCAAATCTGATTGGACTCATGACAAACATGATCTTGGATCCGGTCCTGATCCTCGGACCGGGGCCATTTCCGAGACTTGGTGTAACCGGGGCGGCGATCGCTACGGTGACGGCCCAGGCGATCGTGATGAGTATCATGATCCTTGGGATCATTGCGCGGAAGAAGGAGAATGTGTTAAAAGGAACCCGGCTCTTTGCGAAGATCCCTGCTGAATTTTTAAGGGGGATCTGCAGGATCGGAATTCCAACCGCGATTCAGGGCATGGCGTACTGCGGAATTTCCATGATCCTGACGCGAATGGTGTCCGGATACGGTGCGGAGGCAGTGGCAACGCAGAGGGTCGGCGGTCAGATCGAATCGATCTCCTGGAATACGGCTGATGGCTTCGCGGCGGCGTTAAACGCGTTTGTGGCCCAGAACTATGGAGCAGGGGAGAGAGAACGCGTCCGGAAAGGATATCAGGTATCCCTGTGGACGGTCGGAATCTGGGGAGTGCTGGTCTCCGCCGTATTTATCTGTTTCCCAAATGCGATCGCGGATATCTTCTTTCATGAGCCGAAGGCGGTTGCGACAGCTGTGGGCTATCTCGTGATCATTGGATTCAGCGAGGCATTTATGTGCGTGGAGCTGACGACGATCGGAGCACTGTCGGGACTCGGAAAAACGAGACTCTGCAGCGTGATCAGTATTGTGCTTACGAGTGCCAGAATACCGCTTGCCATCGTTCTTAGCGGTATCATGGGGCTTGACGGAATCTGGTGGGCGCTTACGTCCACGTCGATCGTAAAGGGAATTATATTTACATGCACGTTTTTCTGGATCATGAGAGAAAAAAACGCGTGAGCAGGCAGTGCGGCAGGATGAGCTGAGGCATGATTATAGAAAGGTTTCCTTTGCAGTGCCTGACTGAATGAGGAGACGGAAGTCTCAGAAAGTTCTGGTATGAGGAAAACAGTATGGAACGGTTGATATTTCATGTGGATGTGAACAGCGCCTTCCTCTCCTGGGAGGCGGCGAAGCGTGTAAAGGAGGGGCTGCCGGATCTTCGGGAGATCCCGTCCTGTATCGGCGGGGACCCAAAGCTAAGGCGCAGCATCGTTGTGGCGAAATCGATTCCGGCGAAAAAGTACGGGGTGACAACAGGGGAACCTGTGGCTCTGGCACTGCGGAAATGTCCGGATCTCGTGTGCGTGCCGGGGGATTTTGCGCTGTACCAGAGATGTTCCCGGGCGTTTAAGGAGATCTGCGCGTCCTATGCGCCTGCGATGGAGTCCTTTTCAATCGATGAAGTGTTCCTCGACATGACCGGTACCCATCTGATCTATCCGGATCCGGTGGCGGTGGCTCACGAGATCAAGGATAAGATCCGGGATGAGCTGGGCTTTACGGTGAATGTCGGGATCGGAACGAATAAGCTGTTAGCGAAGATGGCATCGGATTTTGAAAAGCCGGATAAGGTTCATACGCTTTTTCCGCCTGAGATCCCGAAAAAAATGTGGCCGCTTCCGGTGCGGGATCTTCTGTTCCTTGGAAAGGCATCGGAGCAGAGACTTTTACAGGAAGGAATTAAGACCATTGGAGATATGGCGCGGAGCGGGGAAGCTGAGCTTAAGCGGATCCTGGGAGAAAAGGCCGGGCATCAGCTTTACCGGTATGCCAATGGCATCGACGATTCCCCGGTGCGTGCGGAGCGGGAGGAAGCGAAGGGCTACAGCGCGGAGACGACCGTGGAAGAGGATCTTGTGACGTATGAGCAGGCACTGGCGCTTCTGCTTGCCCAGTGTGATGTGGTGGCTGCAAGGATGCGCAGAGACGGGAAAAAGTGCAGCTGTGTGGCGGTGACCTATCGGACACTGGATTTTAAGACGAGGTCACATCAGAGAGCTTTTGAGGATCCCACGGATGTGACGGATGAGATCTTTGCGCAGGTGAAAAAACTGTTATATGAATGTTGGAAGTGTGAGCCTCTGCGACTGATCGGAATGGCGCTGACAGATCTTACAACGGATGATTTCAGACAGATCTCCCTGTTTGAGAATCCTGATGAACGGGAAAAACAGAAGAAAGCAGATGAGGCGTTCGACGATATCCGCAGGCGTTTTGGAAATGGAATGATCGTCCGGGGCAGTACGATGAGTACGGCCGGGAAGGTTGCGAGAAAGGCGAAAGCTCAGATGGATCAGGACGTGCGGATAAAGAAGGAAAAAGAAAAATAGGAAATTCTTTACTTGCAAATTTTCGAAGATGCGCTATAATAAGTCTTACAAAAAACAGGGGAGCTCGTTGGCGGGCTGAGAGGAAGTGATCGAACTTCGACCCTTTAACCTGATGCGGATAATGCCGCCGTAGGAAGTCATGATGTGAATTTTTACAGGGGACATGCCGCGATGGGTGTCTCCTGTTTTTATGTCATCTGACTTAAAAAGTTCGGGATCATTGTGTTTCCGAAACAGGTGGCAGAAAAAAAGTAACAAAAACCATACTTTGGGAAAGGAGAAAACGGGATCCGCCAGCAGGCGGCGGGCCGAGGGGGAGCGCCCTGGGCCATGTATGAGATCAGCGATGGGAAGCCGTGTTCCGGCGTGAGAGGATGCCAGTAAGCATCGACCGCCTTCCATACAGTGATCCGGAGAGGGGAACTGTACATTTTTATGTGGAGTACATGGTACTTCGCCTGTGGAAGCGCTGTTGTCGTACAGACGTTTCCTAAAAATGCAGCTGCGCAGGGAAGTTTTGCGGCTGCGGAAAATTTTCAAAGGAGGAATGTGTGACGGTCCGAAGGAAGGACCGGTCACGCGGAATAAAACATGAAACAGACAAATACGAAAAAATTAGCGGTGGCAGCCGTTTTCTGTGCTGTCGCAGTGGCAGGAAGCTTATTTTCATTCCCGGTATTCGGGAGCAAGTGTTCCCCGGTACAGCATATGGTGAATATTCTCTGTGCGGTCCTCTTAGGACCGGGATACGGACTGGGTGCGGCATTCGCGGCGGCGCTGATCCGGAATCTTCTGGGACTTGGAAGTCTGATGGCATTCCCGGGCAGTATGTTCGGCGCGCTGATCTGCGGGCTTGTGTATCAGAAGACACAGAATATTCCGGCGACACTGATCGGTGAGGTATTTGGAACCTCTGTTCTTGGCGGACTCACGGCCTATCCGGTAGCGGTCTTTCTTATGGGAAAGAGCGCGGCAGGTCTGGCATTTTACGCATATGTGATCCCGTTCCTTGTTTCAACTGCGGGAGGTGCAGTGATCAGCGGTGTGCTGATCTACAGCTTAAAGAAAGCCAATATCCTTGCAGGGATGCAGGAAGCAATGGGACAGTAGAGGAGAGAGAAGCATGTTAAAACAGATGTTTGATCAGGTGCGGGAGAAGAACCCGCTGATCCATAATATTACGAACTATGTGACGGTCAATGACTGCGCAAATATGGTTCTGGCCTGCGGGGCTTCCCCGATCATGGCGGACGACAAGGAGGAGGTCGCGGAGATCCAGACGATCTGCGCAGGCCTCAATATCAATATCGGTACGCTGAACAGCCGTACCATCGAGTCCATGAAGATCGCGGGAATGCGGGCCAATGAGCTGGGACACCCGGCAGTGCTGGATCCGGTGGGCGTCGGGGCATCGACACTCCGGACATCGACGGCAAACGAACTCTTAAAAGCGGTAAAATTCACCGTGATCCGCGGAAATATCTCTGAGATCAAGACGCTTGCGGTGGGAACAGGGACCACAAAGGGCGTGGATGCGGATATCGCAGACCGTGTAACCGAAGAGAACCTTGATGAGGTGGTGGCATTCGTGAAGAAATTTGCGGGGAGGACAGGGGCTGTGATCGCGGTCACAGGCGCTATTGATCTCGTGGCGGACGCAAAAAAAGCGTACTGCATCTACAATGGCCATCCGATGATGTCCTCCATCACGGGAACCGGCTGCCAGCTTTCTGCTCTTACAGCAGCATTTGTGACTGCAAATCAGGAGCACCCGCTTGAGGCGACAGCAGCGGCAGTCTGCGCCATGGGACTCGCGGGGGAGATCGCCCATAAACGGCTGACACCGCAGGACGGGAACGCAACATACCGGAATTATATTATCGACGCGATCTATCATATGGACGGGGATGAGCTGGAGCACGGGGCGAAGTTTGAAGTAAAATAGGACTTGAAATTATGCCGATGCCCACATATACTGTGTATAGTATTTCAGACAGAAGGAAATGAACAGCATGGTCATTGATGAAGAACTTTACAGGCAGTATCTGCGCGGCGATGAAGCAGGACTTGAGGCTTTAATGAGAAAATATGGTAACCCGCTGACCCTATACATCAATGGCTATCTGCATGATGTCCACGAAGCGGAGGACCTGATGATCGAAGTCTTTTCCTATCTGTTCACAAAAAAGCCACGCATCCGGGACGGCGGTCTTAAGGCTTACCTGTATAAAGCAGCGCGGCACATGGCTCTGCGCCATAAAAGCAGACATCGGCTTTTCTTCAGCCTCGATGACCTGACGGAAGAGCCGGATGGAAAGACGTTGGTGGAAGAGGTCATTCGGACAAAGGAACGGGATCAGATCCTGCATATCTGTATGGATGAGCTGAAGGCGGATTACCGGGAAGCTCTTTATCTGACCTATTTTGAGGGGATGAGCTACCTGCAGGCCGCTGAGGTCATGGGAAAAAGTGAGAAGCAGATCACAAATATGGTATACCGGGGAAAAGCGCGTCTGCGTGGATTGCTGGAGCGGGAGGGAATTACCAATGCGAAGTAATGAGGAACGGATCGCGGAAGTAAAACGTCGTATTGCGGAAAAAGAATACAAAAAAAGACTGCGGAGAGAATGGGCTGCAGCAGTTTGCTGCGTGGCCGCATGTCTTGCGGTGATCGTAGGTGTTTCCCTTTCCATGCCTGATACTGTCAGCCGGATCGAGATGGGAACTTCCTCTGGCTTTGAAACAGCGGCGACGATGTTAGGCGGCAGCACCACACTTGGATATATCGTGGTCGGACTGCTCGCTTTTGTTCTCGGCGTGTGCGTGACGGTTTTATGTTTCCGCATCCGCAGACTGAACGAAGAAGAACAGACAGGGGAGCAAAAGGGGGAAAACACAGATGGAAGTCATCAGTAACCTCTTGCAAGCCGCGGTTACCCTGTTAGGCTTTTTTCTGAGCGGTATCCGGTATCTGAAAAGCCGGAAACAGGAGTATTTCCTGCTGACCTGCTTTTATGGCTGTTTCTTCCTTGGGTCTCTCTACTGGACGATGTATCTGCTCTTATTTTCCAAAACGCCGCAGGTCTTTTATGTGTCAGAGTTCGGCTGGGTAGCAAGTGTCATTTTCCTTTCCATGCTGCAATACACGCTTTCTTCGGAAGAAGAACGGAGATTTCCGTGCAGGAAGGCCTTAAGTGCTGTCCTGATCGGTGTTCCGCTGTGTATATTTTACTGCACATTTGGAGATATCCTCTCCAATCTGCTCTGGTGCGGTATGATGATCGTTGTTTCCTGTTTTTCTATCCGGGGGCTTGCCTATGCCAGAAGGCAGAGGGGAGCTGTACATAATATGAAATATTTTCATGCCTGGGTACTGTGCTATGCAACATTAGAATATGCTCTCTGGACTTCCGGCTGCTTCTGGCCGGGAGATTCCATTTTCAGCCCATACTGCTGGTTTGATCTTCTGCTGGCTGGCTGCCTGCTTGCTTTGCTGCCGGCAATGGGAAAGGCGGTGCAGGAATGACGTGTATTGAAAATGTTTTTATCTGTATGGCATCGCCGTTACTGATCGCCGCCCTGTGCATGGGAAAACGGCAGACAAAATTTTTTCTGTTCTGCCTTGCGGGAATGGGGGCATGTCTGCTTTCCGCTTATATCAATACCTTTTTTGCCGCGCTTTATGGTGCGGATAACCTTGTCGCCACTGCGGAGATTGCCCCGGTGGTGGAGGAAGTCATGAAGCTTCTGCCTCTGCTTTTTTATCTTCTGATATTTGAGCCAAAGACGGAACAGATTAAAATCTCCGCTGTGATCACAGCTCTTTCCTTTGCTACTTTTGAAAATATCTGCTATCTGATCCAAAATGGAGCCGGACATTTTTCCTTTATTTTTTTCCGGGGGATTGGAACAGGAGCGATGCACGTGATCTGCGGAGCTATTGTAGGCGGAGGCCTCGCGTATGTGTGGCAGCGGACCTGGCTGAAGATTGCCGGAACCTGCGGTCTGTTGGGAGCAGCCATCACGTTTCACGCGCTCTATAATCTGCTGATCGCTTACGGCGGCGCAGTGCAGTATGCTGCCTATGTTCTGCCTGTAATGATCTTGGCAGCGGGAAAGCTGATTGCCCGCCGTCTGACATCGTAATATAACTTTATTTTGTGATTTTTGGGAGCTGTTTTTAAGCAGCTCTCATTTTTTTTTGAAAAATCTGCTTCCCGGGTGAGAGTTTTTCCGGATTTTTGTACCTATATAAGTGAAAGGCCTTTAAGCTGAGTTTTCAGAAAGGAGGTTTTGCGTGCATGTACGATACACAAAAGCGTGTTGCACTGGCAAAGGAGCGGATAGCGAAATCTCGCCGCCGACAGGCGCGGCGAAGCATTCGCAGTCTGTCGGCACTGTGCGCTCTGCTGTGTTTGTCTCTTTTGGGAACGGTAGGGACGGTGCAGAGCCAGCCGATGGATGCCGTGGGAATGTACGGGGCGATCCTGCTGCATGAGGGTGTGGGCGGATATGTGCTGGAAGCGGTCATTTCCTTTACCGCGGCAGTTGTGCTCACTGCTTTATATATCAAGTTCAGAAAAAGGAAACAGATACCATAGAAATGGGGGAAAATCAATGAGAAAGCCAGAAAAACAAAAGAAACAAAGAGAACGGATCTATGCGGCACTGCTCTGCATCTGTACGATGCTTTCTTTAGTTTCTGTGCCTGTATTGGCGGCAGAAATGAGAAAAGGAGCGGGCAGCCATAAACATACCCCGGAGTGTTATACGTGGATGGAAAAATGTGTCCATGAACATACGCCGGAATGTTATCCGCAGAAGGAGATAACGGAATCTGCAGCCACCTCATCTGATGCGGTGGAGGCCACCGAGTGCCGCCATGTATGCAGTGAGGAAAGCGGCTGCATCACAAAAGAATTAAATTGTCATTATGACAGCGAAAGCACTCCAAAAACAGCAAAAGCGCTTATGAAAAATAAAGCGATCGCCACCCGGTCTAATGCGCGGAAAGTCTCTTCTATCGATCGCGCACAGGAAATGATCGAAGCTTTGCCGGACGTAACGGATATCAATAACGATAACCTCGAGGAGGTAAGGCTTCAGTTTAAGGCTGTTGAGGACGCAATGATACAGCTTTCCGTTGAGGACTCGGTCGTACTTGATATCGCTCGCTATCTGAAGGTTGCCGCGGTGCTGTATGGACCGTTTCCTGACATCCAGAATCCTATCCTCGGCACAGATATTAAATGGACGATCAGCAGAGACAATAAGACCATTACGATATCCGGTAAAGGGGAAATGCCTGATTTTGATAATAGTAGTTCCGGTAAAAGGTGTCCCTGGGAGGACAAAAAGTCTAAGATTGACAAGGCGATCATAGAGGAAGGAGTGACAACGATTGGAAAAAATGCATTTAGTGGATGCATAAGACTCAGTGAGGTGCAAATTCCAAAAACAGTCAAAACAATAGGGACTGCCGCTTTTATGGACTGTAACACCCTCAGGCAGATTGATATTCCAAATAGTGTTAAAAATGTGATGCCCTTCGCGTTTCATAAATGCCCGCAACTTGGGAAAGTTCACACCCATTGGAAAGATCCGGATGAAGCAGAATTGTCATTGGCATTTTATCTGCCAGGTGAATCATGGCCGGAGAATCTGAAGATATACGTTCCTGACGCGTATAAAGAAATATTTGCAGCTGCATGGACGAACTGGAAGGTAATGGGCGAAACTTACACGGTCTCTTTTGATGGAGACGGAGCACCCGGGGATATGCAGTCAGTGGAAGGCATATCCGGGAATTATGTTCTTCCGGAGTCTGGTTTTACATATCAATCAGCGATCCTTGATTACTGGGCGCTGGATAATCCTGATGGAGAGAAGGCGGGCTGCCCGGGAGATATTTTTCCTGTTACGGAGAATGTGGTGTTTTATGCCAGCTGGAGACTTGTGATCGTGATACCGGAGCCAGAAAATCCGGTTGTGTGTATTCACGCATGGGGCGAATGGCAGAGCGATGCCGATAAACATTGGAGGAAATGCTCTAAATGTGATGCAAGTGATATCAGGGAAGATCACTCCGGCGGAATGGCCACCTGCAAAGATCAGGCGGTGTGTTCTGTCTGCGGCGCAGCTTATGGGGAACTGAATCCAGATCATCACACGGGCGGCACCGAGGTGCGCGGCAGAGTTGAGGCCACCGCCAGTGCAGATGGCTATACGGGGGACACCTATTGTAAGGGCTGTGGTATCAGAATTGCGGCAGGACAGGCTGTCCCGAAGGATCCGGCGATTCCGACGACACCTACGACCCCGACGACACCTACGACCCCGACGACACCTACGATTCCGACGACACCTACGGTTCCGACGACACCTACGATTCCAACGACACCCACGGTTCCAACGGCCCCGACGACCCCGAAAAAGGACAGCAGCAGTTCCGGAAGCAGCGATGATACCACCAGCTATATGCTGAACTTCCATGCGAACGGTGGCGGCGGCATAAGTGCAATTTGGGGAACCCACGGTAAGACGGTCAGTCTTTCCGATCATATTCCGACCCGCGAGGGCTATGATTTTACCGGCTGGTATTCCGATCAGGCATTGACACAGAAGATCACGGAACTCAGGATGATCGGAAACAGGACGGTTTACGCCGGGTGGATAAAGAGCGATCCACACGCAGGGGCGAATCCATTTACGGATGTGTATGGAAATGATCGGTTTTATAAGGATGTGATGTTTGTCCATGAGAAGGGATTGATGTCCGGCGCCAGTGCGGTGACATTTGCGCCGAACACTAATATCACCCGTGCCCAGATCGCGGTGATCTTCTACCGTATGGCGGGCAGCCCTGCCGTTGAGGGAAAGAACCACTTTACGGATGTTGAGTACGGTCCCGGTACCGTAGGGCTTTACGATGCGGTAACCTGGGCGCAGCAAAACGGTATTATGGGAGACTCTGACGGCAAAAAATTTGGGCCGGATGATCCTGTTACGCGTGAACAGCTTGCATCGATCTTTTATCGCTACGCACAGGTCAGGGGCCATGATACCACACAGGGTGGCATGGCAGCCGGCAGCGATCTTCTTGATCTGAAGGGCACGGTTACCCGCGCTGAGACTGCGGAGATGCTCCGTCAATTTGTAGAAAAACAGGGACTGAAACCTGTTGCTGCATCGACAGGTGCGACAGAATGGGTGAAACCGACGAGCTGAGGCGATACATCGGGCTGACTATCCGGCAAAAGGTGGAACCTGAGCACAGGCGGCTGATGACCTGTGTGTCCGGGTCAAAAAATGAATAAAAGACCTTTTGACATCGTTTGTTATTTTGTGTCAAAAGGTCTTTTTACTATTTATAAAATCTATGTAGTTCATGCTGGACGTCAGTTGTAGAAAGCATATTTCTGGGCAGGATGGAATTTCTGCAAACAGTCCTAAAAAGAGATGAAAGAGCAGGGATTTATTTTATCTGCGTGAAGACAGAATATCCACACCCCACACAAGCAGAATCAGTCCCAAAAGGATCGCTCCAGCCTTATTCCAGTCGTACTGGTTCATCGCGAAGATAAGCGGTGCGCCGATCCCGCCTGCGCCCACGAGTCCGAGAACGGACGCCTCACGGATATTGACGTCAAAGCGGTAGAGGACGGCGGAGCAGAATGCTGGGGCGAGCTGCGGGAGAACGCTGTGGCAGACGGCTGGAACCGGGTGGACACCCATGGCGAGGAGCGCCCGGTACGGGCCGGGATCGATGGCCTCCAGACATTCGGTGAAGCGCTTTGTGAGAAGTCCGATGCTGCAGACGGCTAACGTCAGGACACCTGTGAAGGCGCCGGGACCGGAGACCCGGATAAAGATCAGACCATAGATCAGAAACGGGATCGACCGGATCGCCATGATGATCAGGTTAAAGAAAAAAGCGGTCGGAGCAGGGACAAAGCGTTTTGTGTTGAGAAAGGCAAGGGGTGCGGCAAGGAAAGCACCGATGGATGTTCCGACGATAGCGATGCAGATGGTCTCAAGGAGAAGGTAGCCGAGCCCGTCTTTCTCTGTGGAGAAAAAGAAGCTCCAGTCCGGATGCGTGAGTCCGGCTGCCATACTTTTTAAGGCAGCGGCACTTGTCCTTGAAAAATCCGGCGGAGTCTGTGTCGCGAGGCAGAAGAGGAAGAGGGCAGTGAAACCGAAAAGGATCATCCGTCCAGAGACACAGGCTTTTTTAGACAAGGCTTTGCTGCTTGAAAAAAGTTCTGCGATCTGTCCGCTGTGGATCACAGCTGTAAAATACCGGTTCGCGGATTCGATGACACAGACGGTGAGAAAGAGCAGCAGCAGGATCGTTCCGACCTTGTGGAACTCCCGCCAGGAGGTCTTTTCATTTAAAATCAGACCGATTCCGCCTGCCCCAACGTATCCGAGGATAGAGCTGTGCCGCACATTCGTCTCAAAGAGGTACAGGGCGTTTGTCAGAAACGCGGGCAAAATCTCCGGCAGGACGGCATGGATAAATGCCGGGAAACGGGAGCAGCCCATAGAGATAAGGGCCTGATAGGGGGCTGTGTCCGTATGTTCCGCATCCTCGTAGGTGAGCTTTGTCATGATCGCAAAGGTGTAGAGCGTGATGGCGAAGGTTCCCGCAAAGGTTCCGAGTCCGAAGAGAAAGGTCGCGGCGAGCGCCAGGATCAGCGCCGGAAAAGACCGGAGTATCTGGATCAGGAGACGCAGCAAACGCCTTGCCCAGGACGGAAAATGCAGGGACACAGCGCCGAAAGGGGAAACGATCAGTGCCAGAGCGGATCCTGTCACGGTGCCTGTCACAGACATCTGGACTGTGTAAAAGAGAGGCAGCAGGATCTTCGGAAAATAGGAGAAATCCGGCCGCATCATGTCGGCCGCCAGATCTGAAAGATGGGAGCTCCTTGAAATAAAAAGAGCCGGATCACATCCGGTGAAGGACGCGGCGGCGTAAAAGCAGAGAAGGAAGAGGATCCAGCCGGCAGGTTTTATATATTTTTTTCGATTTCTGTACATGGATTGCTTCCTCCTCTGAAATGCTTCTCTGCAAGGATCCGTTGGGGTGGATAAATGCATAAATAGCAGAGTTCTTTTATTTGGGTTCATATTCATCACCTAAGATAGGTGGGAGTCTTCGAGACTGAGATAAATGTTTCTCAAGATTTCCTCATTCATTTCCGATGGCGTTCCATCAAAAACCACATTTCCATCCTTCAGTCCGATGATCCGGTCGGAAAACTCCTGAGAAAATTCAAGGTTATGGCTGTTCATAAGAATCGTGACGCCATCCTTTTCCTGAATCTCCTTTAAAAGTGTCAGGATCTGTCGCCCGGTGACCGGATCCAAGGAGGCGGCGGGCTCATCAGCCAGCAGGATTTTTGGATGACGCATGAGGGCTCTCGCGATGGCGGCGCGCTGTTTCTGACCACCGGAGAGATTTTTTACCGGTTCTTCTGCTTTTTCCAAGAGTCCCACGCGGTCAAGAAATTTCAGTGCTTCCGCCCGGCGCTTTTTTCCGTAGATTCCGAACACAGCGGGGAAAAATCCCATATCCGGCAGACAGGCAGTGAGCACATTTGCAAGGCAGGTGGAATTTTCCACGAGACAGAAATCCTGATAGATGGTGCCGATGGATCTCTTTACATTCTTCCTGGCGGTTCCGGACATGGACGATATGTCGCTGCCATCAAAAAGGACAGCCCCGTCCCCCGGCGTCTCCATGCCGTTTAAGATCCGGAACAGGGTGGTTTTTCCAGCTCCGGACGGACCGATCACGGAGACGAACTCGCCCTGAGGGATGGTAAAGGTTACATGGTCCAGGGCGCGTGTCCCGTTTTTAAATTGTTTTCCAATGTTCTGAAGAACGATTTCCATGAAGATACCTGCCTTACAAATAATGAATCAGTAAAAAATTGGGATCTGTTTAGTTCATAGACTTTAACATTTGCTGTGCGGCGCGTTCCCCGTCATAGTTCGCGTCATCGCCCCACTCGTAGCCGACCTGACTGAAGACTTTGATGATGTCTTTGCCTTCATCAGTTCCTGCGATCTCGATGAAGGAATCACCGAGAGCCTGACGGAAGTCAGCGTCCTGCATAAGGTCGGAAGTTTTGCTGTATGCGATCATATCGTTGTAGATTCCCTCTGTGACGCCGATGATGCCTGTCTGCTTTACCATATCATCAGTGCCGCCGAATTTCTCTTTCCAGTCCGTCGCATATTTTGTGCGGATATGGCCGTAGGAGACTATGAGATCTGCCTGTCCGGAGGCGAGGCGGGCGAGGGATGTGGTGTAGGAATCGGACTGGACCGCATTTGCGAGGTCAGCGATGGTCTTTCCGTAGCGCTCGTTTAACCATAAGGACGGATAAATGTAGCCGGACGCGGAGGTTGGTCCCATGACTGCCCAGGTGGCGCTGTTTAAGTCATCCCAGGTAAGTTCCTCGCCGTTGTTGACCTTTGCTAAGAGCTCCTGACCTTTTTCACTCGGTCCCGCGAGAATGATGGAGCGGTAATATGTGCTCATTTTGTCTGTGTTTTCCTCGATGGTGCCGTCGTTCCAGTCCTTCGGATCTTCGGAGTCCTTGTTGATGGCGTAGCGGAGAGCCGTGAGGAGAACGTCGCAGTCATCGGAGAACAGGACATAGTTTCCTCCGGAGATAAATCCGATATCAGCGCTTCCTGCGCTCAGTGCCTCACCGACAGCGGTGTAACTTGTTCCGACGGTCATGTCGATGTCTTTGACATCGTAGCCTTTTTCAAGCAGTGTCTCTTTTAAAAGGTTCTCTAACGGCTCTGTTGCTGTCGTGATCGTATCTGCGTCCGCGTACGGGGAGAAAGCGATCTTTAAGGAATCGATGGATTTTGTCTCTGCGGAAGCGGCTGCTTCAGAAGTGCTTTCCGCAGAAGCGGCAGCTGTGGTCTCCCCTGTGGAAGCAGCCGGTGCGTCCGTTTTGGAAGAACATCCTGCAGTGAGTCCGAGGCAGAGTGCCAAGGAGAGAGCCGGTACAACAAATTTTCTCATAATATAATACCTCCATAGCCCGTCAGGGCAGAATATATTTTCTGCTGAAAGAATGGGACACCGGGAAATACGGTGAAATAGTTTCAATATCCGCTAATGGTCAGGATCCTGTGAGAGCGTGATCGTTCCGAATAAGAAATAGAACGCATTCAGCTGCCATGAATCCGGAAGAGACAGGCGGATAAAGAAAAGGCATGCCTTCTGCAGCATGCCGTAAAAATGACTTTCAGGCAGAATGCTGACAAGCCGCGGACATGGATCCGCGGCATGGGACGGTCGATCCTTTCTGGGATCCTCTCAGCCCGGAACACGGACTCCCTCGCAATCTGGTCTTCGTCATCAAGTAATTGAATTGACCGCAGCACCAGGGCGCTCCCCCTCATGCTGCATTCCGTTAACCGATTTGGATTGTAGCACAGGAGATGGAAAAAGGCAAGAGAGGAAATTTCTGAAAGGCCGCCGGGAAAAAGCGATGGGCGGGGAACACAAGGCTGTAAGCAGGCTGCATGGAATACATGAAAAATATCGATGGATCCATGCAAAGTCCGCAGTCTTGAAATCATGTACGAAAGCTGACTTGAAAAAGTAAATTCCAGTGCAAAAGTAAATTCCACCGCTCTTTTAAAAGTTGCTTATAATCTAGTGATTTTTAAGAAGAAAAGCGGAATCTATGCTATAATACAAGTAATCTATGGCGAAATTTTCTGTTTTTCTGTATGGCAAACAAGCTGCTGGAGGTCGGTGTGCACGACTAAATTCCACCAGCCACATTTGAAAAATGTGAAAAGTTTACTTCCAGTCTGACAGCAGATTTCTTCATGGGTTAGTGGTTATAGCGGATCAGCTTAGGTGTTAAGATGACTTTGTCAGGGTCAATACGCCTAAGCTGAAACGCTTTTAAGACGTCTTCCCCAAAAGCCTCCAGGGCGACATCATACGGTGTACGCCCATTCAAACTCTCCCGCGGTGTTGAGTTGATGTGGCTGGTGATTAGATTCACATCCCATTGAGTCAGGAATTCAAAGGTAGTTCGTTTCGGCAGTATCATGCGGAGCATGGTGTGTGCCTGTTCAATGCCGCCTTTCTGTCCACTTCTCATGGGATCACAGTAATAAATGTTGGTTCTCTGGATACCGGTAACACCGGTTTCGAGAGAATCAGGATCACCGAATTCAGCGCCTCTGTCGGTGAGGATATATTCAAACAGAGTCAGGAAATCGAAGGTACCAAAACGCTTTTCTAAACGGTCCAAAACGAGTCGTACAGATCCTTCCGTATTCCGGTTCATGAGGAACGCAAGAAACAGCTTTTCCCTTGTAAAAAAGAAGGTAAGCAGTGTTTTAGAGGAACCAACAGCGGAATGGACGGTGTCCATCTCCACAAAAGATTCCAGGTGCAACTGTTGAAAATCAGCGTAAGTTCTGCCATTAAAGACACGGCGGTCAGATATCTGTGATTTATGGACTTTTCTGGGTTTAAACTTCACTTTACGTTTCAGATCAACGTTTCTGGCAGTCAGAAGTCCCATATCAAGGTAGTTGTAAACGCTGCGGACGGAAAGATTCAATTCCGGATGGTTTGCAACGATCTGGTAAGGAGACTGACCCTGATCGATCAGAGGAGTGATGATCTTATCCTTTTTGTGGAGTTCCTGTCTGGTCATAGCGATTCCGGACCTGGAATCCTTGAGACACTCCCGGTATTTCCGATCAGCGAACCTGGCATTGTAGGTATATTTGTGGGCAATCGTACAATGATTGATCTTTTTACTGCATCCATTGCAGACGTAGGGAGCCCGATCAAGTTTGCTGCAGCGTTCTTTTTGAAAATCCGGACAGGTCTGGTTACAGGTGGGACAGGAAGCACATTTAACGCCGCAAAGAAGGATCTTATTGCAGGCATTCGTTTTCTTACAACGGAAACGCTTGGTACAGAAGTTCTTCGCATTAAGAAAAGTCCCTTTGTGAAACCAATCGGAGGCTCTTCTGGCCTTCACTTCTTTTGAAATCGTAGTAGGGTCCTTACAGAGAAAGCGGGCAATATCTTTAAAGGATGTACCCTTATCCAGTTCATTCTGGATATAGATACGATCCTCTATGGTGAGATGCTTCTGGTTGCCTGGGATATATTTACTCATAGTCAAACTCCTTCTACTGCTGTCAGAAGGACGATTAAAGTATCATATCAGTATGCATGAGTAAATATCAACTGTGCAAGAGTAAGCTCCACCGCCCTTTGGAGAAGTGGAATTTAAATTTTCATTTTAGGATCATGTACGAAACCGGGTGCAAACTTGACTTTTCCGCTCGGAAAGTATATAGTAAATCTTGTCAGAAAAAAGAAAATAAACAGACCGGGGAGCCTGACGGATCAGGCTGAGAGTTGGTTGCATCGCCAAGACCCGTATACCTGATTTGGATCATGCCAACGTAGGAAGCTGCTGAAGAGAAAGAGTAGAAGTGGAGATACCTGCGGGTGTCTCCTTTTTTTACGCGAACAACGAGCCAAAGTCCGCGCTTGCGCGAGACCTTGGCGACTGTCGCGATAACAAGGGGAAACTCGCGAAGCGTGTTTTCACTTGTTATTACAGGAAATTCCGGGGAATTCCCTGTTACACAAAAGGTACTGACGTGCCAATGCTGTGCACTCGCGCGAAGATGTAGATCGTCGCAAGCGGCCGCGCGAGGAGCGGGAATGTGCGAGGCGCGTTTCATGTATTGTAGGAGGTAGAAGATATGAACTGCAGACCGGAAGATATGCTGCTCTACGCGGTGACAGACCGCGCGTGGTTAAATGGCGAGACTCTGGAGAGCCAGGTGGAAAAGGCTTTAAAGGGAGGAGCAACATTCGTTCAGCTGAGGGAAAAAGAGCTGGATGAGGAGATGTTTTTAGAAGAGGCGAAGAAGATCAAAAAGCTCTGTGCCGAATATCATGTTCCCTTTGTGATCAACGACAACGTGGATATCGCTCTTAAGATAGACGCGGACGGCGTTCATGTGGGACAGAGCGATATGGAAGCGGGGAAAGTGAGGGAAAAGCTGGGACCGGATAAGATCATCGGCGTTTCCTGTAAGAATGTGGAGCAGGCGCTTCTTGCGAAAAAGCACGGGGCAGATTACCTCGGTGTCGGAGCAATGTATCCGACAGGAACAAAAAAGGACGCCACAGCGGTGACACCGGAGGCGCTTTCGGCGGTCTGTCAGGCGGTGGATATCCCGGTAGTCGCCATCGGCGGGATCAATAAGGATCGTCTGGAGCCCCTTAAGGGAACCGGCGTGGATGGCGTTGCGGTCGTCAGCGCGATCTTTGCGGCGGAGAATATTGAGAAGGCGACACGAGAACTGAAAGAGGCGGTAAGAGAAATCTTATAAGATTTTAAAGAGTTTTCAGTGATATGCCTTCTATCCTATGTTTTCTTACGGTCAGCGCAGCAAGTGCCAAGGCCTACTAAACAGTTACAATAATTTAAAAAAACATAATTTTTCAAACACTATATTCAAACACGCCAATAAGCCAGAAGAAAAATACTACTTGCCTGAAAACATGAATTCTAAATTCACAGAGCAGCAATTTTCCCTCTGGGTTTTGGAATAGATCAAGCGGAAATATTCTTCCGCGGCGGCACATTGGGGGCACCACCTTGCGTCGCCTAATAAAAAGTTATTGATGCCTGAAAGGAGTTTTTATGATGAAGACAGCATTAACGATCGCTGGAAGCGATTCCAGCGGAGGCGCCGGCATCCAGGCCGATTTAAAGACGATGATCGCAAACGGAGTATACGGAATGAGCGCGATCACAGCACTGACGGCCCAGAACACGACCGGCGTCCAGGGGATTTTCGAGGTAACACCGGAATTCCTGGAACAGGAGATCGACAGCGTATTTACGGACATCCGTCCGGACGCGGTAAAGATCGGAATGGTTTCTTCTGCGGGACTGATCAAGTCTATCGCAAAGAAGCTTCATGAACACAAAGCAGAAAATATCGTTGTGGACCCGGTCATGGTGGCGACAAGCGGATCAAAGCTGATCAGCGACGATGCCATCGGCACATTAAAAGAATACCTGTTTCCGATGGCGGCGGTCCTGACCCCGAATATCCCGGAGACAGAGGTTTTATCAGGGATGGAAGTAAAGTCCGCCGAGGACATGATCGCAGCGGCAAAACAGATCAGTGAGACCTATCACTGCGCGGTCCTCTGTAAGGGCGGTCATCAGTTGAATGATGCCAACGACCTGTTATACCGCGACGGCAGCTACCGCTGGTTCAACGGTAAGCGGATCGACAACCCGAACACCCACGGAACTGGCTGCACCTTATCGAGCGCCATCGCCTCCAATCTGGCGAAGGGTTATGACCTCGATACAGCGGTGGAACGTGCGAAAGCTTACATCTCCGGAGCGCTGGCAGCCATGCTGGACCTCGGACATGGATCCGGACCGATGGATCACGGATTTGATTTTCGCGGAAAAGGATTTGCGGAGGAACAGGCATGACGATGACAGAACGCCTTTTAGAGGCAACAAAGGAGATCTGGGACGGCTATAACGAAATGCCTTTTGTAAAGGGAATCGCGGACGGCAGTCTGGATCATGAAAAATTCAAATATTATATGATACAGGATTATCTGTATCTTCTTGACTATACAAAGGTATTTTCCATCGGCACGGCGAAGGCGAAAAACCTCGACGCAATGCGCCTGTTCGCGGGTTATATCCATTCGATCCTGGACGGTGAGATGGATATCCACCGCGCGTACATGACGAGACTCGGGATCGCGAAGGAGGAGGCAGAGCAGACACCGGTCGCTCTTGATAATCTGTCCTATACCTCCTATATGCTTCGTGTCGCTTACGAGGAAGGAGAGGCGGAGGTCATGGCGGCGATCCTTTCCTGCGCATTGAGCTATGAGTTTATCGCGAAGAAGATCCTTGCGGAGTATCCGGCTGCAGATAAGCATGAGTTCTATGGGGAATGGGTCAGCGGATATGCGTCCGATTCCTACCACGAGGACAATGAGGTGCTGGCTGATCTGATGAACCGCCTGGCGGAGGACTATTCCGAGAAGCGGAAACAGCATCTTGTAGAGATCTTTACAGCATGCTCCCGCTATGAGGCGGCATTCTGGGATATGGCATGGGAAATGAGGCAGTAGGATGCTGAAATTTGACAATGTAAGCTTTCAATATGAAGCGGAAGATTTCTCCATCATTGACCACCTTTCCTTCGATGTACAGGACGGGGAATTCGTGTCCGTCATCGGCGCTTCCGGCTGTGGTAAGAGTACGATCTTCCGGCTTATGAACAAGCTCCTTCTGCCGGCTTCCGGCGAGATCCTGGTGGACGGCGAGTCCATTGAGAAGAAGAGAAACTACTGTGGATACATGCCGCAGCAGGATCTTTTATTTCCATGGCGGACCGTGAGGGAGAATCTCCTGCTGCCGATGGAGATCCGGGGCGGATATTCGAAAATGGAGATGAGAGAGAAGGCGGACGCGGCGCTCGAATCTGTTGGTCTTAAGGACTGGGGTGACAAAATGCCGAAGGAGCTTTCCGGCGGCATGCGCCAGAGAGCGGCGTTTGCGAGAACGGTGCTCACGGGTTCCGACCTTCTGCTTCTCGATGAGCCATTTTCAGCCCTCGATTACCTGACGAGGATCTCCATGCGGGAATGGCTTTTAGAGCAGTGGGAGAGGGAGAAAAAGACAGTCCTTTTTATCACGCACGATGTGGAGGAAGCGGTCTTTTTGTCCAGCCGGATCCTGGTTGTAGAGGAATCACCGATCACCCATCTGCGGTCCATTGATGTTCCGGCAGAATATCCGAGATCCAGGGACGAGCTTCGGAAACCGGAGATACTGTCCCTGAAGGAGGAGCTGATCGGTATGCTGAGGAAGGAGACGTCATGAGTAAGAAGATGAAGAAGGATCATGCGCGGGTTCCTTCCGGGGCTTCGCACGGACAGACCCATAATGTTCTGAGTACGAATCTTCCGGCGGCGATTCTGGTGGCAGCTCTGCTGATCTTCTGGCAGGCGGCGGCTATGGGAATCGACGCGGCGTATATCCTGCCGTCACCGACCCAGGTGGTGGTACGGCTCTGGGAGCTTAGAGGTCCGTTATTTAAGGCACATCTTCCGGCAACGATGTCGGTGGTGGGGATCGGACTTCTGATCTCCATTATTCTTGGCCTTGGTCTGGCCGTCCTGATGGATGCCAGCGAGACAGCGGAAAAGGCACTTTATCCGCTTATCATCGCGTCCCAGACGATCCCGACGACAGCTCTGGCACCGCTTTTTGTACTCTGGTTCGGATATACGATCTGGAGCAAGGTGCTTGTGACGGTGCTGATCACATTTTTCCCGATCACGATCACGGTATTCGACGGATTTAAGTCGGTGAAGACGGAGATGGAAGAGCTTTTGTTTACCTTTGGCGCGGATAAACGCCAGATTTTTATGAAGTTAAAGGTTCCGGCTGTCCTGCCCTGCTTTTTCTCAGCGATCAAGATGGCAGTCCCGTTATCGATCATCGGAGCGGCCATCGGTGAATGGTTGGGAGCTCAAAGCGGACTTGGATATTTCAGCAGGAGGATGATGACACAGCTTGATGGAGCCGGAGTGTTCGCACCGATCTTATTGTTATCGGTGGCAGCGATGGCGGCTGTCTGGGTGGTCACACTGCTTGAAAAACGGATCATTCACTGGAGAAATGAGTAGAAAATACAACATGAAATTCTGGCTGACCAGTGAAAGAGCAGGACAAATTATTTTGATAACGAAAGGAAATGACATGAAAAAAGGAATGAGAATCGCTGCAGCGGTGATGGCTGCAGCTTTCAGTATGACAGTACTTGCAGGCTGCGGTAAGAGTGAGACAAAGACAGCGGAAACGACGGCAGCGGCAGCCGCTTCAGCGGAAAACAGCAGCGTGGCAGAGACAGCGGCTGCTTCTGATGAGAAAAAGGATCTCCGTGAGGTCAATGTGGTATTGGACTGGTATCCGAACGCGATCCACACCTTTATCTACACTGCCATCGAGCGCGGATATTATGCGGAAGAGGGGCTTGATGTGAAGGTCCGCTTCCCGGCGAATGCGAATGATGCTCTGGCACTTGTCGCTGCCGGCAAGGCGGAGATCGGAATGTATTATCAGCAGGATGTGATCCAGGCGGTTGCAAATCAGGGAACGAAGATCAAGTCCATCGGTGCGATCGTGCAGTCTCCGTTGAGCATTGTACTTTCTTTAAAGGATAAGAATATTACAAGCCCGTCCGATCTTGTCGGAAAGACAGTTGGATACGGCGGAACAGCTCTCAGTGAGTCTATTGTGAAGACCATGATGGAGTATGTGGGCGCGGACGCGTCAGATGTAAATCTGATCGACGTTGGATTTGACCTGATGAGCTCTATGACTACCGGCAACGTGGATGCCACCATCGGCTGTCTTGTGAACCATGAGGTTCCGCAGCTGGAGGAAGAGGGCTTTGACGTCAATTATTTCATGGCAAACGGATATGGCATTCCGAATTATTATGAGGAAGTGTTCCTCGCAAATAATGAGATGATCGAGAGTGAGCCGGAGGTCTTAAAGGGCTTTTTACGTGCATCTGCAAAGGGCTTTGAGGACTTTAAGAAGGATCCGGACGGCTGCCTCGCGATCCTCATGAACAACCAGAATGAGGAGAATTTCCCGCTGACACAGAGCGTTGAGGAGAAATCCTGTGAGACTCTGCTGCCGCTTATGGAGACGGAGGATGTTCCGTTCCTGACACAGACGGAGGAGTGCTGGCAGGAGAACATCGACTGGATGCTTGAGAGTGGACTGATCGATCAGAAGGTTGAGGTTTCTGATGTGATGGTGGACCTCGGGGAGTAGGTTCCTGGGGGAATTTTATAGGAATTGAGAAATACCGGGATGGCGGGGAGACTGCTGTTCCGGTATTTTTGTTGGTTTGAGTTGGGAAAAGGGAGGTTGGGTCAACTTGGCGGAAGTACGCGCAGGTCAGCTTCCGGCTCCTGGTGCTGTCGATTTCCAGGCGGTTCCTCTATGCTTGCAGAAAAATGCTAAGGGCGGAGAAAATGGGACGCAACTCGCTTCGCTCAGACAAGCGCCCCATTTCCTCCAACGCATTTTCCTGCGAGCCAAGAGGAAGCCAGGCCTGTAAATCAGGCACCCGGTTCCGGAGGCTGACCTGCGCTGGGGATTGAAGATTTAAGTATAGATCTGGATGATGTATATCGTTGTTACTGTGGGAAAGAACGCTTGTTCATATGAGAGATATGTATTATAATTGGGATTAGATAATGTTTTTACGAGAAAGAAAGAGATATCTGGATGGAGGAAATGAACATGGCGGAACAGATGAAGAAGGAGAGGGCAAGGCGGCTGTTTTTGATCGCTTTTGTTTTGTTTACGTTTGCGAACGGATTTGGCGGCAGCATTATCTCGAACTATTTTAAGGGCGTGTATCAGGTGGACTCGGTGCAGAGGGGGCTTTTGGAGATCCCGAGGGAGCTGCCGGGAGTTGTGGGAGTGTTTGTGATCACGGCGCTGTCGGGATGTGGAAATCTGACGTTGGCGATGATCAGCTTCTGCCTGTACGCGGTGGGAATGTTTGTCCTTGGACTCTTATCTCCGGGATATCTCTTAATGCAGCTGTTTGTATTTACCTATTCTCTCGGGGATCATATTGTCATGCCGGTCCGGGACGCGATCGCGATGGATCTCGCGGATGAGGGAAAGACAGGGACCTTTCTCGGAAAATACCGGGGATATGCGACGATGGGGTCCATGGCGGCATCGCTGCTTGTATTTATCGGATTCCGGTACGGGGCGTTCTGGTTCCGGGCGGACAGATCAGTCGTTCCGTCGTTCTGTGTGTCTCTTGTGGTCGTTGCGGCGGCGTTATTCTTCCTGTGGAGACTGAGAAGAGAGGTTCCGGCTCTTGATGTGCGGAAGCATGATGAGAAGAAAAAAGGACTGCCGCTTAAGAAGAAATACATTCCTTATTATATCGTTACGGGAGTTTATGGTTTCCAGAAACGGATGCGTCTGGTGTTTGCACCGTGGATCATTATCGAGCTCCTTGCGATGGGAGCAGATACGGTGGCGCTTCTTGGAATCGCGGCGCATTTTGGCAGCAGTATGATTGCTCCGCAGATCGGAAAATTTCTTGACCGGTATGGTGTGAAAAAGGGACTTGTTCTGGAGAGTGTGACGATCGGGGCGATCTTTCTGTATGCGGCCTGGGCAGTCCATGGGATCACGTCCGGTGTGTTTACGGGGAAAGTGGAGCAGATCTTTGCGTTCACGGCATATATTTTTATTATGATCGCAGATCATTTTAACGCGGTTCATGTGATGTTAATGAAAAAACTCAGTGACTCTCCGGCGGACGTGATGGAGAACCTGTCGTTTGGACTCAGTGTGGATCATGTGCTGGCAGTGACGGTCTCCGGGCTTTTAGGCGCTGTCTGGAAGTTTGTCGGTCCGGAGTGGGTGTTTGTATTGGGAGCAGCGGTCTGCCTGGTGCATTTTGGAGTGGCTGTTTGGCTTGGAAATCATGTGACAGGTAAAGAAACTGCGGAATGACTGCTGCAGAGGATATATTTGGGAGGAACGAGGATATGATCTTTGTATCGCACTATGATTCACCGCTTGGAATCCTTTATCTGGCGGCGGATAAAGATGGGTTAAAGGGAGTCTGGTTTGAGGGGCAGAAGTATTTTGCTTCCGGGTTAAAGGAGAACGAGACAGAGGAGAAGGAAACTCCTGTCTTGAAGCGGACGAGAGAATGGTTGGATCTTTATTTTGCAGGAAAAGATCCGAAGTTTCTTCCGCCGCTGGCGCCGGACGGATCAGAATTCCGGAAAGAGGTCTGGAAGATCCTGCTTACGATCCCATACGGAAAGACCATGACATACGGGGAGATCGGCAGGAAAGTCGCTGAGATGTCCGGGAAAAAGACCATGTCTGCCCAGGCTGTTGGGGGCGCGGTCGGTCATAATCCAATCTCGATCCTGATTCCATGCCATCGGGTGGTCGGAACGAACGGCAGCCTCACTGGGTATGCGGGCGGAATCGAGAAGAAGATCGGGCTGCTGAAACTGGAACGGACGGATATGTCCGGGATGTTTGTGCCGAAGAAAGGGACGGCGCTGTAGTGGGAAAATATGAATAAACAGCAGGGCTGTCGTTGCGGCAATTTTTTGCGGAACGACAGCTTTATCTATTGTAAAGATGGATAGCGATTGCTTTCATAATAAATTTCTGATAAAGTGTAATTAGCTATAAAGCAACGGAAGGAGCTGATATCATGGATGAATTTTTAAAACTGCCGATTGGCATCGATAATTTTGAAAAGATCCGTCGAAATGGATTCTACTATGTCGATAAGACGAGCCTGATCGAGCAGCTCTTTTCGAATTGGGGGGAAGTCAATTTATTCACCCGTCCTCGGCGTTTTGGAAAAACACTTAATATGAGTATGCTAAAGTACTTTTTTGAAATCGGGACGGACCGGTCGCTTTTTGATGGACTCCATATTTCATCAAATGAAAAGATATGTTCTGAACATATGGGAAAGTACCCGGTGATCTTTCTTTCATTAAAAAATGCAGAAGGATTGAATTTTGATACAGCGAAATATCAGATGGTCGAACTCATTGCGAGAGAGGCAGAGCGGTTTTCTTTTTTGGCAGAGGATGCAAATTTGTCGGACCGTGACAGGGATAAGTATAACGCACTGACTGCATTTGCGGATGGACGTTATCAGATGAGCGATGATGTGCTGTATGGCTCTCTGCAGACGCTTTCAGAGCTTCTGTATAAGCATTTTAACCAGAAGACGGTTATTCTGATCGATGAATATGATGTACCGCTTGATAAGGCCTTTCAGCATGGTTATTATCGGGAGATGGTCGCTCTGATCCGGGCAATGTTTGGAAGGGCGTTAAAAACAAATGAGGCTTTAGCTTTTGCAGTTTTGACCGGATGTCTCAGGGTTTCTAAGGAAAGTATTTTTACAGGATTAAATAATTTCAAGATCTTGTCGATTACCGATTCGCGGTTTGATGAACAGTTTGGCTTTACTGACGAGGAAGTACAGAGACTTCTTGCGGATTATCACCTGGAAGCGAGATTTTCGGAAACGAAGGAATGGTACGACGGGTATCGTTTTGGCAATGTTGACGTGTACTGTCCGTGGGATGTCATTAATCATATCGATCGAATCAAGGACGATCCGAATGCAAGACCGGAAGCATACTGGATCAATACCAGCGGAAATGACCTTGTAAAGCGTTTTGTGGATAAGGCAAACAGAACGACCCGGAATGAGATCGAACAGTTGATTGCCGGGAATGCAATTGAAAAGATGCTCCGTCTTGATCTCACATATGATGAGATCGATAACAGCATCGAAAATCTCTGGAGTGTTCTATTTACTACTGGATATCTCACGCAGGCGGGAATGACAGAGGATGGCGCGTACAGGCTCGTGATACCAAACCGGGAGATTTGTGAAGTGTTTAAATTGCAGATCCAGGAGTGGTTTAAAAAGTCGATCTTCAGCAATACGGAGCAGTTAACTGCTTTCTGGAAAGCTTTTGAAGAGGGAAATACGGACGGAGTTGAGATGTACCTCAATCGGATCATGAGCAATTCCATCAGTGTTTTTGATATAAAAACGGGAGAAGGGAAAAAAGAAATCTCGTATCATAACCTTCTTGTTGGTATTTTGACGGGAAATGCAGACTGGCTTGTAAAATCTAATGTCGAAGCAGGAGAGGGATTTGCGGATATTATCGTAGAAACGGAAGATCCGAATGCAGGCATTGTTGTGGAACTGAAATACACGAAGGATTACGATGAGATGGAGCAGGCCTGCAGGGCGGCGCTGGATCAGATCAATGACCGGCGTTATCAGGAATATCTTTTAAATGATGGGCGAAAGGATATCACTCTTTACGGAATTGCCTTCTGTAAGAAACGTTGTAAAGCGATGACTTCCGGAAACTTATAATTGATTGGTGTTAATGATGGATGGGTGTAGTGCAGAAAAACGAATTTTTTACATTACACCTGTTTTTGGCGGGTCCCAAGGTCAAGAATTTAGATTTCGTTGAGGTGCGGCATGAAGATACAGAAAAAATGGCTCTATATACTGCTGGCTGCAGCAGGTGTGTTCGGTGTGGTCACAATTCTCTTTTTTTCAGGTGAAAAATGGCTGCGTGATGGCTGGTATTATATCCCTGACAGGGCGATCGCCATTGCACTTGGGCTCTGCGTGTTCTGGCAGATCGTGCTGACAGTGGGGACATTTTTTTTGCTGGCGTGGAACAGAAAGAAATTCGACGGCTGGATGAGAAGGATTATCAGGATACCGGTGATCGTGGCGGCGGTTTTTTTGTTCCTGTTTTTTGCATGGAACTGGTTTCTTTACAGTCTTGGATTTGAGCAGAAAGTGGAACAGTATGATGAACACATTGCCCTGTATGTAACGAATACATTTGTGAGAACGAGATTTCGGTATCCGCATTATATGTATGAGGAAAACTGGCTGTTTATGAGGAGTCTGAGTGATGAAGAACAGCAGGAAGCTGTTTTAAAATACGGAGATCCGGATGATTATTACAGGGAATATCATTAACGGCAGACGCAGATATGCGACGGAAGAAAAGCTGCAGTTGGAGAGTTATGTGATTCAGAAAGGAAAATAAACGATGCGATATTTAAAACCACATTTTTACGATAAATTTGTCTGTACAGCCGGAGATTGCCCGGATACCTGCTGCGCGGGATGGCAGATCATGATCGATGAGGATTCTCTTGAGAAGTATAAAAGCGTGCAGGGGGAGTTTAGAAAACGTCTGCATAATTCGATCAACTGGGAAGAGGAGTGCTTCTGTCAGAATGACAGGCGGTGCGCGTTTTTGAATGATGAGAATCTGTGTGATCTCTATAAGGCACTGGGACCGGACGCGCTCTGCGATACCTGCCGCCTTTATCCGAGACACACGGAGGAATTTGAGGGACTCAGGGAATTATCCCTGTCCCTTTCCTGCCCGGAGGCGGCGAAGATCATTCTTTCCTGCAAGGAGCCGGTGCGGTTCATAGAGGAGGAGACGGACGAGGAAGATGATTTTGACGAGTTTGATTTTATGATGTTTTCGAGACTGGAAGACACCAGAGATGTTCTTTTCTCTGTTTTACAGGATCGAAATTTGCCGCTGACACTGCGTATGGCAGCGTGCGAGCAGCTGGCGGAGAGATACCAGATCTGTATGGAGAAAGGAAGAGAGTTTGAGATCGATGATCTGCTTCAGGAATGCGAACGCCATCACAGGGATGGAACCTTGCGGGAGTTTATATCGGAAAGTCTCTCAGAAAAGGGCGTGGATGCGGCATCTTTTCATCAGTGGGAGTGGCAGAAGGAAGAACTTCAGGTGCTTTACGGTCTGGAACGTCTGCGCCCGGAGTGGGATCAAGTGCTTGACGGAGCGGAAAAGTGGCTGTATCAGGGAAGCAAAGAGGAATATTTTAAGATCTGTGAGGAATTTCACCGGATGTATGGGGCGCTGAGCAGCCATAAAGAAGAGTGGGAAAATCTGGGCGAACAGCTTTTAATGTTCTTTGTCTATACATATTTCTGCGGAGCCGTCTATGACGATATGGTCTGTTCCAAACTGGAGCTGGCGCTGTTCTCTGTCCGGTGGATTCAGGAATTTTTGATCGTCCGTTGGATGGAAAATGGAAAAAAACTGTCCATGCAGGATGTGGAGGAACTCTCCTGGCGGTACGCGAGGGAGATCGAGCACTCCGATGATAACCTGAATGCGCTGGAGGACTGGCTGTTTGGGATGTATGCGCCGGAAGGATGCATGTTGGAGGATGAATAGAGATGATTTCATCCGGTCTTTTCGTGTGATCGGAGCCGGACATATCGCTGCATTTTGATCTGGTTCTGAATGATTTTGTTTTTGGGGGATTTCAATATTAAGGAAACGAGTTTGCTTTCTTTATACATTTTTTGCAAGAGGTACGCGCCAATGAGTCTCCGGGCGCAGACGCTTAGTGGGATTCCGGAAGGGTTCCTCTAAGCTTGCAGAAAAATGCTAAGGACGGAGAACAGGGAACACAACTCGCTGACGCTCAGACAAGTGTTCCCTGTCTTCCAACGCATTTTCCTGCGAGCTTAGAGGAAGCCTTCCGGGATCCAGGCGCGCCTGTGCCCGGAGACTCATCGGCGCTGGGAATTGACTGAGCTGAAAGCGAGGGGTTATTCTCTTAATTCAGGCAGTAAATTACTATAATACATCATTTCCCCAGACAAGACTTTATCATAGAAGCTCTGCTTCCAGTCAATAAATGCGACAGCCTGCTGCAATTTTTCGATAGACTGAAGCAGAGCTTCTCTTTTATTTTGCAGAATAATTTTTCGCGTTGGAATAGATTTTTCTCCTTCAAGGCAAAGTGCGAGATACTCTTTCATTTCAGCAATGCTCATACCGCAATTTTTCAGGCAGTTTAAACTCTGGATCCATTTAATATCGTGATCATCAAACACCCGATAATTTCTTTTATCCCTTTTTACATTGGAAACAAGTCCTTCGTTGCAATAAAATTTCAAATTTTCGTAGGTCATATCGGTTAATTTGCAGGCCTCTTTCATGGAATACATAACATTCTCCTAAAAACATAAAATTAAATTCAAAATGCTGAATTTAACAGCTTGGATCTCAAAAAGTCCTTGACCGGTAGCAGCTACCGGCTGGTAGGATTATAGCATGATGAAAAAAAATGAATCAACAGGCAGGGGGAGAACAAATGGAATATATCAGGTTACGAAAGATGAGTGTGAACGATGCGTGCGGGATGCATTGGAAGTGGGATATCGCAGCATTGATACTGCCCAGAGTTATTTTAATGAAGAGGAGGTTGGAAAGGCTATTGAAAAGTCAGGAATTGACAGAAAAGAAATATTTTTAACCTCCAAGGTATGGATCGAACATTTCGGATATGAAGAGTGTAAAAAATCTGTGCTGGAATCTGTGGAAAAACTGCGTACAGATTATCTGGATCTGATGCTGCTGCATCAGCCGTTTGGTGATACTTACGGCGCATGGCGTGCTTTGGAAGAACTGTACAAAGAAGGAAAACTCCATGCAATCGGTATCTCCAATCATTATACAGACCGCATGGTAGAATTTGCAAACTTCACAAATATTAAGCCAATGGTAAATCAGATGGAAACGCATCCCCTTAACCAGCAGAAAACATTAAAAGAATGGGCAGACAAATATGATATCCGGCTGGAAGCGTGGGCACCATTTGGCGAAGGAAGAAACGGTCTTTTTGAGAATGAAGTCCTGAAAACGATTGGACAGAAATATGGAAAAACAACAGCCCAGGTAATGCTCCGCTGGCATATCCAAAGAGGTGTGATCGTAATTCCGAAGTCTGTACATAAAGAACGTATGATTGAAAACTTTAATGTATTTGACTTTGCGCTTGATGAGAATGATATGAACCAGATTTCACAGATGGATACTGCCACAAGTGCTTTTTTCTCACATCAGGATCCAGCAATGGTGGAGTGGTTTGTAAAAATGGTTGAGGAGCGCAAATCGCAGCATGACAGCAGCAAAGAAAAAAAGAACTGGTAAAGCTGCTTATGAGGTGAGTACGCACTTTTTTACTGCTATTGTCACCGGAAGCTGCCGGTGGCAAACTCAGTTGGAAGAAAAAGAAATTAGGTGGGGACAAAGAATGAAAGGCCGTGTTGCAAAATATTATCTGACAGACGGAAGAAGACATACAGATTCAGAAGGTTATAAGACAAGCGTGGCATTTGAAAAATACCTTGCAGACTGCGGTCTTCAGGTGGCGACTGACAGAGACTTTGGAATTACAGCTCTGCGGTTGGCAGGAATGAAGGCGGGAATTGGAATCATACGAAAAAACAATTTCTTTTATACCGAGAAAGGGTCTTATCAGTATCTGGAGGCTTTTTTAATTGATGAGCCGCTTCAGTACATTGTGGAGAATCAGATCAGACCATGCGCTGAGAAATGTAACCTGTGCATGCGATCCTGTCCGACAGAATCATTGGAAGCGCCGTACATGATGTGCAGAAACACCTGCGTTTCCTGCCTGACAACATGGGATGGCTGGGATCTAAGGACGGAACCGCTGCAGAACAAATTCGAAAAATGGATCTACGGCTGCGATGCCTGCCAGGATGCATGGCCCCATAATAGAAAAGCATGGAAAGATACAGAAGAATTCCCAGAACTCGAAGCGTGGAGCAGCCATTTTACGGATACAGAGATCGTTCTGGCGGAATACAGCTGGCTGCGATCCGTCGTGCAGCCCAAACTCTGGTATATTCCGCAGGGGAAAGAGTGGCGGTATAAAACGAATGCGCTGAACGCGATGTTAAATAACTATGATCCGAAATACCTTCCGGTTATTAAAAAAGTATGTCAGGATGAATATTGTGAGGTTCGTGATATGGCGGAGTGGGTGCTTGAAGAGATTGAAAGGAAAGGTATCGGTGAATCGGAAAATGGGCAGTGATGTTGCATATAGAACATAAAATTACAGATAATTAACTAAAATATAAATAATATATTACAAATTATGAAGATATACGGAAGTATATTGAAAAAAACAGCAATTGAAATATAATTTAAATAAGAGAAAAGCGCAAAGTGGACTGCCCCCCGGAGAGGAGGCAGTATGAGCAAGAAGAAAATTAAAATAAGATATATCATTTTTGTTCTGATCATCATAGGCATAGTAGTTTTTGTTGGAAAAATAACTAAGCTTGATGATTTAAACGCAGAAAAAGTCACCGAGATCATACTCGTATCCCCACCTTATAAAAAGAGAATAACAGACCGGCAGGAGATCGAAGAATTTACGAGTCTGTTTAATGAAAGAAAAAAGAAACCTGTATTTTCAATCATCAACTCATCTGGCTGGAGCAAAAGAGCCATTATAACAACGGAAACATATCAATAGGATATTATTTTTTGCGGGGAAAACATCACAGTGAACAGGCAGAAATATGTCATGGATGAATCGATTGATTCTGAACTGGAACAGTTTTATCAGTCCCTGAATGAGACAGAGGAAAAATATAATTAACAAAGCCCCGTTAAGATGAATGCCCCCGGATAAGGAGGTCACTATTATGGATAAATCAATAAAAACATGGAGAGTTTTTCTTTTTGGGATGTGCTGTATCTTGGTGAGCCTGTATATAAAAAAAATTTTACTCTCATTAGAAATAATAAAAGGTGATTTTTTATCCAATAGTATTGTTGGGGTTGCGGTGATCTGGTTCATAGCCGGTATTTTTCGCCTATACCATTTAAAGCGAACATATCCTGAACTTAAAACAGTCTTATCGAAAGATAAATGGTGCATAGCAGAATCTATTCTTATTTTCATTCTAGCAGTGGGATTAACATTAACTGGTGTAGGAGCGCACAATACCCAGATGTTATCTGAAATATTTCAAAGAGATGAAGATGAGAATATCACAGAATCTATAGTAAACACAGAGTATGGTTCTATAGAGGATTTTTCAGCAAACAACAGCATGGATATTTTTGTGCTTAATTTTAACAAGGAAAGCAATTTAGATAATGGATCGTTCAGCGCAGTAGATAAAACTGTTTCTGTGGCAAAGAGCTATACGGCAGTAACATATGAATGTGAGATAGATAGCGATAGATTTCAGGTAAAGTTGGCAACATATGATTCGGACAATGGCGAAGAACAACTGAACGCTGTAATAAAAAGCAATCCGGACATATTCACGAAAAAAGATATTGGAGGAAATTCCACATATTATTGCCCGGGATCAAAATATGACTGGTCGGACTGTTATGCAATGGTAGTAGATCATAAATTACTCGTGGTTAATATAGAAAAAGAATATGATCAATACATTGAATGGGTGTTAGGGCATATCACATTACAGTAATAAAGAAAGTAATTACTTTTTGTAATATTACAAGGAGCTAGTTTATGCAGATTATATTTCTGCCTGGTGATGAACCATTTTCGCAGTATCCTAATCATTATGTCGTTACTTCTAGTCTTGAAAACGTGATACTCACCATTTAAAGAATGGAGATGATCCTGATTAAAAAGATACGCATAATTGCATTAATATCTATTCTGTGCCTACTGATAGTTTATTTGCTTTGGAATAACATGAGTTTAAAAGGAAATTGGCCGGATGATTCTGATACCGTTTCCATTGAATGGTATGATTATAAAGGAATCTATCACAACCAGACTTTGACAGAAGAAGAAAGAAGCGGACTTACTCAATTAATAAAGGATATAACCCCAAAGAAAATATACATAACTCCGCAATCACGTTCAGGAGAACAAAGTTATAATATTGACTATTCTGGCAAGCGAAGTGTTCGTTATACTGTAAAAAGTTCAGGTTTAATTATTATTTTGAATAATGAATTTCCATTTCAACATTCGGTCTGAAATAGGAGATGACGCGGTAATTATTCAATACATAAATAGTATGGTTGATAGATGAGCAAAGAAGAAAAAACGCATCACCATAAAAGCTGTTTGATCGTGATATGAATGGAGAACTTGTACACTGGTTCACAAAATCAAAGGGAAATGGAGGGGACAAAATGAAAAAACATTGTATACTATGGACTGTAGTAATAACTCTTATTGTTTCCTGGTTTTTATTTTTCCCGTGGAGCAAACAAGTATTAGAGGATGGCGGGACTATTGTCTATTCCAGTTTCACATATAAAATTTATATATGGAACTCAATAGGAGGAAAAAATACGACTGAGATATATTATTTCCCATCTAATTTTAAGTATAGGAGTGGAACATTAAATTAATAATCAAAAGTCAATGATAAACCCTTGAACATTGTTTGTGTGTCTGTCATCGAATATTTTCAACTGGTGAAAGTCTGGAAACTGCTTGGTAATGGGAAGGGGGAGGAGAAAAATGTTGTCCTCTCAAAAGAAATATTTTATTACGATTATTATATATGTTGCGCTTTACCTTTTGTCCCAAACTGTTCTTTCCAAATTATATTTGTTTCAATGGACAGCAACACACCATTATTTATATGTTTGGATTTTCTCCACTGTACTGCTTTATTGTAAGAAATATATAGTTTCATTTTCAATAACATTTGGAAATTTGTTTGGAATATTAATTGGTCAATTTTTTGGAGATTGCATTAAGTATAAGAACATATTAAAAATAACAGCAGAAATGTCCTTGGAACAAAAATATTCACTTTACCATCATCCATGCGTAGAGTATTGGATTGTAACTATTATTATTTTTACAGTAGTTGGCATATTAGTGAACAAGCGCAGATATGTCAGGGATGAATCTTGAACTGGATCAGTTTTAGCTATTGTTGAATGAAACATTGGAAAAGAGTGAATGCATCGGCGAAATTCATGGAGGTGACGGCTATGAGGAAAATAAAGGAGCTTATATTTTCTGAGAATGGTATGAAAGCAGTTAACACCTTGTTCTTTTCGGCGATGCTTTTTTATAGGAGCGTCCTGCTGTTTGTCGCTTATATTGTCTGGATCTGTTATCTTGTGTTTTGCATTAGAAATACGGAATCCAGGGGGAGCAAGGTGGTTTATTCGGTGTTTGTTGGAATTGCAGTTGTTATGATCGGAGTGAATCTGTATGGTTTGATACGAGGATGATAGATCATCCGGATTTCCTTTTGAGAGACTATGAGAAAATCTCTGTAAATTAGATTCTTCTATGATAATGAAGGGTGAGAAGCTTACAAATCAGGCTTTTCACCCTTGTTTTATATATAAC
>ERZ1673736.864-NODE-864-length-44589-cov-16.027125_pt1 | contig 44589 bp, 75 predicted proteins | sample MGYA00580212_ERZ1673736 | MGnify/ENA primary metagenome ERZ1673736 (study PRJEB41218, sample SAMN15661752) | gut metagenome | host: Homo sapiens | place: Canada: London | collected 2015-08-20/2019-03-30 | study: EMG produced TPA metagenomics assembly of...
GAAGAGGATAACGACGGGCATGAGGATGGAGACGAAGATGATGACGATGATGATGATGAGCTTTCTTTCTTCTTAACTTTAATTTTAACTTTAGTTGTTTTACCATTTCTCACTTCTTTGAGTATCTTGTTTTTATCTTTGTATAACCCAAGTAGTGCTTTTTCAACCCTGTCAAGAACCTTAGAATTAGGCTTACCGTCGATTAGAGGGTCAAAGTTACCATGTTCCATAACGGTACGCCATAAGTCGTCAGTAACCTTCACTGACGATTGTTTAATTGGAATTTTATACCTTTGTAGTTGCCCAACGCCAAATATGATTGCATGTAGTTCGTTAAGTAAGAAATCTGTTTTGGTATCGCTGTAATCTCCACACACTTCAATCACAATATGGTCAGGTTCACTAGGCACTTTGATATCTGTATATCGTGGTTGCCAGATGTGATGACGGTCAATGTAGAAGTGTGGATATTCATCGTTAGAAATGTATTTGTTTCTGTCATAATACATCTGTTGTACAGAACACATTGTTCCGGCATTCTTGACTGATATACCTTTAGGCTTACGAGTTCTTAATTCTCCATGAGCAATTCTGTGGGGGATGAATGTAGGAAAATCAACATTCTCATCATCTTCTGCGGTTACTGTAATAATCTTTCGTTTTTTAAGTGGTTCTTTTTTAGTTTTCGGTTTCGGTCTGTCTGAAGAATCGCCTTTGTCATTAGATGGTGTTGAAGTTTTTGGTTCTTCTTTATAAGGTGGTCGAACGAAGTAGAGACTACCACCCATACCGTTATAATTATGATTAACATACGCAGCTTTGCTACCGTAATAACTGTTGGCATTGTACCAATTTTGGTCAATACATTTAAAGTTACTTTTATCGCTAGGACCAATAACTATTGCAGTATGACCTGCCGAACCATAAGTCCAAACTGCTATATCACCCGGCTTAGGAACGAAATTAGAAGCATTTGCATATATCTTCCAATCACGGCTGGGGTACTGACTACGACGTGCCATCGCATTCGCATTACCCCACGTTCTAAATCCCCAATATCTATTGAAAATATAGTTAGGTAAATCCCACAATTTTGTTGCGATAACAGGCGCTACTTGTTACCTTCTTCATATTTCTATGAACGTTCAGACTATATCATCAACCTATTAGGTTGCTCCCCGTTTCCACTCGCTTGAGTGTACGTCTTTCGACTAGTCGTTGCACGTTCCTATTTCTAGGCTTCGCTCATGATTGCCCTCGTCTTATGCGTTAGGGTTTCCCATGAATTAGAGGAGTTTGCTATAACGATTACTCGTTAAAGGTGCTAGATTTAACACTGATACCCATACATACCATCTATATTGACACCTAATTTGTTATCAGCTAACCATTTAGCCCATGCTACTACTTGTTTGGCTGTTGGTTTGCCTGATGAAGGTAAAATCGCCATTTATCCACCTTCCTTTTTTTGAATAATAAAAAGTCGATACACGAATGTATCGACTTATTTGAAAATCAACGGTGCAAGTTGCATGGCTGTTCCGAGTAAAGCAAATATTCCACTAATAATTGCTGTTGCTATCCCAACATTCCATTTTTGTTTATCACTTACCGTTGCATTAATCTTGTCTAATTCATCTGAATGTTTATCTACTTGATTTTTAACTTCGTTGAAACCGTCTTTAAAACTAGTTATTTCTCCACTTATTTTTTCTAAGTGTTTTTCAGAACGTTCCTGTGATTGATAGTTTTTTTCTTGTATTGCGTTTTGAGTATCAATCTTACCGTTTAAAGCGATAATTTGCTTGTCAGTCTGATTGATCCGTTCATAAATTTTACCGTTACTTCTTTCGAATTCGTGACGTTTAACGTAATCATTTTCTTCTGACAATCTCAGCACCTCCGAAGAATGCAAGTCCCACGTTTATCATGGTTATCGTGGCGAACTGCAAAGGTGATAACCAATTAATTGCATTGTAGACACTTGCTGATGTCATAAAAAAATAGAAGATTGCATTTCCGCAACCTCCTATTAATATGAGATAGTCAAAAATATGATTTAATTTTTGTTTTGGTAAGAAAAATGGTGCGATAATGATAAAAATACTACAAATCATTCCTAAAACACCCCATAACCAAATTGGCATGATATGATGAAGCGCTAAGTAAAAATCACTATCATCAAGAATATCGTTTTGTTCTTTCGTCCAAAAGAAACCACGTTCGAATTCAAGTAAACCTATTCCACTCAGCAAAACAACAACTAGTGAATAAAGTATCGTGTTCTTTTTCAAAGTATCCCACCTTCTTTCTATTGAGTTTCGTCTGCGGTAAGTTCTTCAGTATCCACGTCGTCTGCAATCATTCCATCTTCTTCGTTAATTCCAAGGTCTATTTCTCCTATTCTTACACCTTGAGTTGCATCGTACCAACTTCCCCAACCCGTTGTACTTCCCATCATATTACGTGAGTAAATTCTGTGTCTGTTGAACGGTAAGAACAATACTTTCTTATAGCTAGAACTTCTTGACATAACGAATAAGTAACCACTTTGATTATCAGGGTCGGGTGAGTTAACTGGATTATACGCATAATAGAATCCTGAAGACTCGATGCCGCTCATAGTGTGTAAGTCAGGACTATCGATTCTTGGAATATAACCGTCATTGTCAGTGAATGTGAAACGTTGTAATGAAGCGTTAGCTACTGCTTCGTCGACTTTTTCTTTAATGATTGCATCTAAACCTGGTATTTCAGTAGGTTCGGACGGAGTAACGTCTCCGACATTAGCTTTACCGTCTAATTGTGCAGTTAGTTCTTCGTTAGTTGGATAATTTGTAAGTAGTGTATTTAATTCATCGTCAGTAACGAAGTTTTCTGTGCCGCTTTCCAATTTCGCAAGAGTTTGTGTTACCTTTTCATCAAGTGCGTTCGATCTGTCTGTAAGCTCTTGTTGTGTTTTATCGGCGAATGAATTCATCTCACTCTTCATATCATTAATTTGAGTAATGAGAGTGCTTTTTTGTGCATTTACAAACGCAGTGAATTCAACTTGAGCTTCTTCTATATCTTTAAAGTTTTCCGAAACAGCGTCTATTTTTTCTTTAAAGTTATCGATTAAATCATCAATCTCACGGATGTAACCGATTTTGATATCTGCATCAATCTGATTAATCAACGCATCTTTTACATAAAATCTAAACTCGTTTAATACAACTGTATCTTTACGACCAACCGCTTTGATGTAAATTTGACCTGTTACGTAAGTGTCTGTTGCAGATTTTAAGAATTCGTTATCTAAAGTGAGTTGAATGATACCTTGCATTGGATTAACGTAATCAACTTGAACACGTCCAGTTGATGATCCATTATCAGATACAAAGTAAGCATAAATATCAGTATTTACTTTACTGATTTCTAATGGATAATCTTGTTTTCTTACTTGAAACGTTAAAACTGCTGTATTGATATCCATGTTATAAAAACCGATATTCTCATCAGTAATAGGTTTCAAGCGTGGCTCATCAACAACTGTGATTTTCGCTTCTTTTTTCAAACCGTCCATTTAAAAACCTCCTTATTTTTTAGTGATAATCTTGTTACGAACATCAAACGGTGCTGGTTTATTTGGATAGATTTGTTTGAATGTTTGCTCTTTTTGGTTGCCATATCCTGTTGAAGTAAACATTTGAACAGCATTATGAGAATGACTAGGTGTGAATTTAACATTAAGTACCATATTCAATACTTTTGCATATCCTTCTTTTTTCATTACGTCTACCACTGCCATAACTTCGTTTGTACGTTTAACGTTGTCTGGTGATGTTGTGGAGAATTGAACGGGTGCTACCGCATGTAATGGAATGGTATGAGTGCCAGCTTTTAATTTATGTTCAATTTTGAACAATTGACGTCTTCTTGTTTTGCCATTACCACTAAATGGATTGTAGTTTTGTGCAATTCCCGGATTAACCCCAAATACTGTATCTTTAGATAACTGAACTGTAATTGATCCATTTAATTCAACGAAACCATTTGCAGTGACTTTAAAACGTTGTTGTGTCATTAACATACGTTGATATCCATCTTTGGCGATAAGTGAGAATGGTTTAACGCCAGAATTATTATAACGACTGCTGTATACAAATGATTTAACGATAGGTTCGTTTGATGTTCTTCCGTTTTGTCCATTGTATAAGCTAGCTAATCTTAAGAGGATATTCCCTAAGAAATACACACTACGCCACATTTCTTCTGCGCCTCTAGGTTTACCAGCACGACCTTCATATACTTCTGGTAAGAATGATGTAATGCCTTTCGTAATACCAACCCAGTTTGAGAATGACGCTAATGTACTTGAACCCCAAGTGACGTAATCACCATAATTTGATAATTCCATTAAAAGTTGTGTCATTTCGTTATTAGGTTGATTAGCAAATCTAGGGTAGAATAAGCAATAATCACTAACTTGAGATACAATGTTGTGGCAGTCCATATGTGCTGTGATTTCGTCTAAACTTTCAACGAGTGTTTTCATATTTCTGCTTTCACGTTCACTAAATACTTTAGAGCCTTTATAGTTCTTACCACTCGGACTTTTACCTCTACCATTTTCCCAGTAGTAATCAAAGTTACGATTAAGGTCTACATTATTCACATTTTCACGTTCTTGATTAGCAAAGCCCCATGGATTTACGATAGGAACCATGACAATACGCACGTTTTTACGTAAATAAGCGAGTTGTGGGTACTTTTCCCATTCATTTACAACTAGGTTCATGAAGCGACTCATAGCGTAGAACGCACTGTACTCGTTACCATGAATACAACAAGTGACTAATACAGTTTTGCTGTAATGTTCTGGCTCAAATGTATAACTATATACGTTGTATGTGTTTGATTGGTCTTTACCAATATACTTTTTGAAACAATATTTATTATCGACAAACACATCATAAAAAGCTTTTAAATTTTCAGTTGGATCGTTACTTAACGGCGTTTCGTTTACACCACGTTCAGCACTTTTCATATAGGGTGGATTAAATAAATATGCAGGGTCGTCAGTAACGTTCAACAACTTATCTGTTTCTTCTTCAATGCGTGAAAAATCGTGTTTTAGACGTTCAGACAATAATGGGTGACTTTGACCATCCATAGAAACACGACTGTCACGCACCTCTTGTTGTCCATTTCCTAAATTGCCTAATACTAAATTTCTAATACGTTCATTTTGATAATGAAGTTCTTTACCAACCGTAATACTAGGACCCGTAGGAAGTGTATGTTTAATTTGTTCAGATGTGTGTGCTTTCTTCTCTCTTCGACCATGTCTGTCTAATATCATTTCGATATTTGTTAACATATCTCTTGTGGCAATAAAATTTAACTCATTTTCTCTAACAAAACGAGCACCAAAGATTGTATCTAAATCGGTATATATCGTTTTTCTCATGTCAGACCTCCTACTTTAGTTTTAAATTACCATTGGAATCTACAACGAATTCAGCATTACTCAAATCAACAGCTGTACCGTCTTCTTTAGTAATCCTCATACCTCTACCTTCGCCTTCTTGTTGGCGTTGTGTAGTTCTAATAGCTGCGTTTGTCTTGGCAGTTGTTACTTTATATGTGTTGACGAAACTACTTCGTCCTCCTAATCCACCAACTGCCGCCGCTGCTTCACTTACACGCTTTTTATATCTATCCACACGTTTGAAATCTCCTAGAGTAACGTCTTGTTTGACAATAACATTGTCTTTATCCCTTACTGTTTTTACATCAACGATACGAACAAATTCATTAATACCTAATATGGAGTGGTTAATCTTAACGATATCAGCTACTTTAGGAACAGCGTTTGGATAGTGTCTATTCAGAGCAATGAAATCTAAACTAATTGATGTTTTAACTGAACTTTCGATTAATGATTGAAGTTTTTGGTGCATCACTTCTTCATCTTTGATACGACCATCCTTAATTGGTGGCGCATCATAACGACCATAGTCTTTCATATCAGGGTGCTCAAATTTCATAATGAGTCCAGCCCCTTTAATACCATCATCATCATCATAATCACCGTAACCAACAGCGTATGTGTATAACTCACTACTATCTTCTTCAACCTTCATATTATTAGCATTGATTTCGTCGTCTATGTGATAAGTAGCATCTTTACTCAAAAAAGGCGTGAATACGAATGTGTAAGTCTTTTTCTTGCTATCGAACTCAATGTCGAATTCTACATCGAAGTGACTACAAAATTTCTTAATCAAATCTTCTAAACTTTCACCTTCGCCAGCATCTTCAAATCGAGATGAACCAAGGGAACCATTTATTCTATACTTCAATTTAGTACCGCTGAAAATACGTCTAAGGAAGTTGTCAGCTGTAAAACTACCGTCTATCGTATCGTAAACACGAGTGTGTTTAATGATGTCTAATGGTTTATAACGACAAGAGACAGACACACGTTGTTTCTTACCATGTGTCTGTCTATCAATAATAAATACTACATATTCTCTTTTGTCTTTCGGACCTTGTACTCTTGATATAGTCCATCTTTTTTGTAAACCTCTGACAATTTGATAATTAAACTCATCTTCAACAATTTCGAATTGTAATATTATGTCAGAACCAAGTTTAGATGTTTCGGTAGTAGACACGTACAACGGAATACTACGCCCACGTATTGGAGTAACTAATATTGGCATGTCTACACCTCACAAGTAATAAAATTTCAAGTCAAATGTCACTGATTTAACTTGCTGATTAAATTCAAAGTTATTCCAACCGGGATAAAACTTTGGTTGTGCGTTTGACGCTAGATCATTAATAGGAATACCGTTTCTAAACGTCTGTACACCATCATAGACAATCTTGTCGCCTTTTTTTAAGTTAGCCCCTTCAATTGTCATAACATCACTGCTACCTAGCGTAAATTGGAATATCTCTGATGCTTTAACACTTTTTCCTAATACAATTGTTACTTTTTTGAATAAGTTGAATTGGTCATTAGGTACATTCCCGTGATAGTACACTGAACTGTTATATACATTAGTGAATGTATATTTACGACGCATATTTTCTTCGTCAAAAGGAATTAACATATCATTCGACCACAATTCTCTATCAGGTCGTTTCTCTAATGCCAATGACGTTCCAATACTTTCGGCAAATGGAAGTTCTACTGTTTCAAATTTAATTGAGAAGTTAATTTTACGCCCGTTCTCTTCGGGTACGATTACATCCGAACACATAACTTGATATTGTTTACCATTCACATAATGATTATTGTTAAATGGCTCATGATTAAACACTAAATTGTTGTATTCGTCTATCTCTTGATAGTCGCGTTCAGTAGGTTGTATGAAACGATAGTTAAGTGGAACTGTCCGTCTTAACTCTCTAATATAAATAGGTTCATTACTATTAGTTAGCGAGTAAAACTCATCTCGTAAACGTGAATTATCGTTTAGTTTAGTAGAAACTACATAACAATCAACTGTGATATTTCGTTTACGATACTGACTACTTAGAAGAATACGACCACTTGTATTTTCTTTTTTCTCATAATCTGTTTCTTTTTCAATACTTTCAACGGTAACATTCGTCACTTTGAAACCGAAGTCGCCCAAAGTATAACGTTGTCCGTTTCTTTTCTTAATTTCTATATCCATTGAACGACCTCCTTAGAATGAAAATACCGTATCATCATTTGCAGTTTGACCATTCACAATCGTTGCTAATGCTTCGTTGTTAACGTCCATTTCAATACGAACAACACGTTGTGAAGGGTTTGTTTGAATAGTATGTGTATGTTGGACTTGAGCGTTCATATTAGCGTTTACTTTCTTCATGTTGGCAGTTATGTCTGGAATGGCTAAATTACTATTAAACGCGTCTGTAATACTATTAGCCATGCTACCCATACCACCGATAACATTTTTACCTTCTTTATTAATTCCGATGCCTAAACCTTCCATAGTCCATACACCGTATTGTTTAAATAATTTAGAAGGTGAACCAATGTGTAAAGCGCTTTTAGCAGCATTCACTGCGCCCATTACTACATTTTTTGCAGCAGATGCAACTTGTCCTGCCATTGCTTTAATACCATTAATAAGTCCCATGATTAAATCACGACCAACAGAAACCATATGACCGATAAAACTACGCGCTGCGCTTACCGCTCTTGATACACCTGATGTTACTGAACTAACCACATTAGACATTCCTGAAATGACAGAATTTACAATTCCAGACATAGCAGAACCAACTGCGCTAAGCATGTTAGAAAAGCCACTCGATACAAAGCTTACTGCTCTTGATACCGCGTTAGTAATAAAACTAACGATTGATGACCAAATGCTTGAAATAAAGCTAGAAATGGCACTCATGATTGATGAAGTTATACTCATTAGCGTTGACCAACCACTTGATACAAACGAAATGATGCTTGATACAATCGAAGTGATAATACTAACAATGGCTGACCAAATAGCGCTTATGAATGCAGAAATCGCAGACATAATTGTACTTGTTACTGATAAAAGTAAGGCCCAACCGGCTTGAACGAAACTTATTATACTTTGAACTACTGTTGTAATTACAGTAATCAACGTAGTCCAAATCGTTTGTGCGACTGTAACAAGCAACGTCCAGAAAGTTTGAGCAACTGTAACAATGTTTTGCCATATGGTTGATAGGAACACACCTAGCGTTTGGATAACTGTAACGATTGTAGTAACGATCATTTGCCAAATTGTGGAAGCCACTGTGACTAAAGTCGTCCAAATCGTTTGAGCAGTAGTGACAATAGAAGTCCATAAATTCATTAGGAATACACCTAATTGAACGACCACTGTTAATACTGCGCTAACGATTGCTTGCCAAATTTGACTAGCCAAACTGATTAATGGTTCAAATATTTGAGAAAAGCCATTCACAATATTTTGCCATGTTTGTTGTAAATAATCTCCTAGGATTTGCCAAATATTTTTAGCCATATCTACAATGGCTTGCCAAATATCTGCGCCGACTTTTGATATAGTTTCCCATGCACCAGACCAATCACCAGATAAGATTTGAAGTAACGCAGTAATTGTGCCAAGAATAACTTCCATTGCTATTTTAACTACCGCTTTAATTATTTCCCATGCCACTTTAATGACGCTAACTATCGTATTAAACGCTTGAGATACGATAGGTGTTAGTAATTTAACTGCTGTTTCAACAACTTTTACTATAATATCCCATGTGTTTTTAAATAAAGGAACTAATGGCGCTAAGATTGATTGCGCTTCATTCCATAAGTCTTGTAAGAAACCGATAACCGCATGAATAGCATCTCCAACTGCACTAGAAATCGCATTCCATGCGTCTGTAACTGCATTTCGCAATACAGAAGAAGATTTCCACAATGCAACAAATACAGCGATTACTGCTACTACTGCTGCTATTACTATGCCTACCGGACCAGATAACGCTGCAAGTACGCCACCTAAAAATTCTATAGCGCCCATGACAACGCTAATTATTCCACTTAAACCACCGAATGTAGTAATAAGAGGGATAATTACTTGAGTTACAAAAATGAACGCTGGTGCTAATGCCATTAATATTCCAGCTAACGTTGCTACGATTCCTACAATCATACCAATAATCGGACTAGCTTCTGTTAGTTTCCCTATAAACTTGGTAATAGCTAACGCTACATCTAAAACTACTGATGCTAATGGAGCCATAGCTACACCGACATTAATAAGAATATTGATGATATTACCTAATAATTGGATAAGTTTAGGTCCGTTCTCTTGAACGTATTCAATGAACTTTTTAAATCCGTCACTCTCTGCAATCGTTGCACTCCATTGTTCAAATTGCTTAGCCATATCTGCTAAACCTTGTAATACTAAATGAGTGTTAGGAGCAAATGCTTTCATTAAGTTGAATATACCTCTAAATGTTGAACCGAATATCTGACCTATCAATGGCAAATTCTGTTTAGTATATTCAATGAATGACTTAATCGCATTTTGTCCTTCAACTGACTGCGCCCACTCATTAAATGCTTGTCCCATTTTCTTAAAGCCTTGCGATACCCATTCGGCTAATGGAGCAATTTGTGTAAGTACACTAACTAAACCACTACCAAATGAGCCGGCAGCATCTAACATATTGTTAAATATTCTTACGCCAGTTGTACCCATCATCTCGAAGAACTTCTGTGCTACTTGTGAGTTTTTAGCCCAATTAAGCATTTTAGCACTTGCTTGTTCCATTCCTTTAGATACACCGTTGATAAATGGTGTAAGTCCAGCTAACGCAACTTTAGCAGTATCAATCGCATTTGCTAATGTATTAAAGATTTGTGCTTGATTTTGTTTAATAAGGTCTGCCCATGCACCTTTTAAACTTTCTAATGAAGCCTCGTAACGTTCAGTTTCTCTAGTTGCTTCTAATGTACCGTCTGATAACATTTTTAAAGCACTGATGCCCATAACACCAAATGCTACTGCACCTGCGCCAGCTACACCAAATGCACCAGCTACACCTAGCGCACCACCGGCAACTACGCCTAATGCATTCAATACCGCCATTAGTGCCGGTACTACACTTGCGATTGCTGGAACGAGTAACGAAATGTTAGAAAGTAACGAACCTTTAATCATGTTCCCAAACACTGTTCCAAATGATCTAATATCATTTGCTAAGCTATCTAATGAATTACTGTAATCTTCTAAACCTTTGTGTAGTTGTTTAAAGAAAGCCATTGCTGAATTTCCATCTACATCAAGCCGAGTACGATGTCGGTTAGGGATAGAACGTAGCATAGCTTTAAACGCTTTTATGTGAGCAATAGCCCCTGCGCTGTCAACTTCAAGATTAGCTTTAGCTTTTTGATGAGCAAAGTCATTAAGCTGTTTCTTAGCCATTTTAATATGTTCTCTTGCTCTAGTTGCATCTGCATCTAAAACCGCTGAATACTTACTACCATCAATACCATCTAGATTATGTTGTAATTCAGATATATGTGTAATAGCTTTTCTAATATTCACATCTGCATCTGCTTCTGCATCAGAATTATCATACATATCTAAATATCTCTGCGTTTTCTTAATGTTTGCAATAGCTTTAGATACATCAGCGTCTAACTCTGCATCACCACGATAAGCATCGAACTTTTCAACTAAAGATTTTGCTTGTGCGACTTTATCTCTAACGTCAGAAATATCTGCGTCAAGTTCAGCATCTGCATGAGTATTATCAAAGCCTTTTACTGCATCTCTTGCAGCTTTAACTGCTTTCATTACACCTGATGAATCTCCATCTAATTTAGTATCTTTAATTGACTCTTGTGTTTTCTTGAAACTTTGAGCCACTTTCTTAGCTGATTGGATAGCGCTTTTAAATTTGCGGGTATTCGCTTCAATCTGCGCTTTAATACTATAATTTGCTTCTGCCACGTTATCACTCCTTTCTTAAAGAATTGTTGTGATTTGCAATCATTTTAAGCAAATCAGATGGTGCATTGACTTCTTGTTTGGAGTCTGAACCAAATTTGAGAGGTTCTCCTCTATTAAGACGTTTGACGTTTTCTTCGTAGTCCATAATGTCGTTAGCACTTTTAAAACGATACTCAGTTTCACCTTTTCTGCCACCACGTTTCTTTTGTTCAGCTTGAGCGTCACGTATAGCAAAAGCAAGTTTATACATATCCATGTCTTTATCAAGTTGTTCATACTCGAGCGCATACATACGATAGTTAAACTCTCTGAGCGTCATCATTTCTATTCGTTGCAAGTCGTATATCTTCAACTTACTCATGCAAACGACAACTACTCTATCAAATGTCAGTACATCATCATTTACTTCTTGCTTTTCTTGTCTTGTTTGTACTCGTCTGGCACTAGGTTTTGGGTTAAAGGTCTCTTTCCCAATTCTTCGATGATTTGTTCACTAAAGGTATCAATACCTTCGTTTTCTGCGATATCTTCTAAAACTGTTTCTAATTCTTCATCAGTTTGTGGTTTCTTTTTATGATGAGCAGTTGCTGATTTAATCACTTTAGATAATGCAACAATATTTCCGTTTTGTAGGTTAGGTACTAACATGTTTAAACCTTGACCGATTGTCATTTGTTCTACTTCTAATCCTAACTCTTTATCAATTTTGTTTAAGAAACCTAATCCGAATGATAATTCTAATTCTTTATCTTTAAATTTAATGTGCATAAATTAAATACCTCACTTATTTTTTTATTTGCGCAAATAAAAAAGAGGGGATATTCCCCTCATGTTTATACAGTTTCAGCTTCTGTTGGTTGTGGAATACTTTCAGCCAAACCGTCGTCTGCTGGATCAGCTGCAACAGTATCGTGGAAGCCATAAGCAGCTTTGTTTGCTTCGATTGCTTGCGGTAATGTAGCAAATCCACGTTGTTTTTTAAGATAAACGCCAAACTCTGTTTCAAATTCAGCAATACCATCTGCTTCATTAGTACGAGTGATACTATTCCAGTAGCCTTGTCTATATTCAGCTTTATATTTACCATCTTCATTTCTTACACGTTTATTGATAACCCATAACTCGTATGGCGTATCATCTTCTGTTGCGTCCTCGATTTCATCGCATAACGTGTCTTTTTGGTCCATATAGCAATTGATTGTTACAGTAGACTCTAATGTACCACCAGAGTTAACAGAGCCATCAAATGTAGCTTCTGTATCTCTGTCTTTTTCAGTTTCACGTTCTAATTCAGTAACTAACATTACTTTGTTAGCGTCTTTTTTGTCGCCGACTTTACGAATTAAAACTAATTCATCAGTACCTTGTTTTGTTGGCATAGGTTAAATACCTCCTAAATTTTTGTATTAAAAAAGCAAGCCTGTTTAGTGGCTTGCGTACTCTACACTTATGGTTGTATGTGACAACGTTTGATTAGTTTCTTGTTCTGTACTTTCATTCACACTGATTTGAGGGAGTGTCAATGTATATCCGTCAAGTTCTATCTCATCTAGTAGGATAGATTGAACTCGAATGTATAACTCATCATTCTTACCTTTATCATCTTCTGTACACCAAATATGGATAATTGCAGTAGGACTACCACTGTAACTGTCAAAAGTTAAACGGTGTATATCATCTCTAATAGATTGAATAGCGATGAAGGGATAAGGTAATGCTTGATTAAGTTCGCTTGTGCGAATGATAGGCACGCCAAGTTCTTCAAACTTTGTATAAAGATAATTGAACAATTGTAAATTCACTGATTGACGCATCGCATACCTCCTAACCGTTAATTAATCTTTCGAGGTCTGCTCTGACTTTTTTAGTGAACTTTTGGTAGACCGGGAACATGAACGTTTCTGGTTCCATGTATCTGGTCCCGAATTCTATAAAACCGCTATAACCAGCTTTAGAAGTGATACCATACTTAAGATGTCCTTCTTTAGCATCTTCAACCATTCTAGCTAAGTTACCAGTCCAATAACCTTTGTTCATTACTTCTTTAGCAGTTTTAACTGTGTCTGTACTAAATTTCACCGCATTCTCGTGCAAAACTTCATCTACATTGTCATCAATAGTATTGTTCATTCGGTCAAAATCTCTGATTAAGTCGTCTAAATCTCCACCACCGAAACGCATTACTTAACCTCCTCGATGTAGAACACTGTATCGTGTTCATAATCAATTCTTTTAGTTATCTGATACTTATTATCATTAATATAAGCATGCGTCACAGTAGGCTCAAAACGACCGTTTAAACGTATGATATTGATGTCTTTGTTGATGTCTCCGTATTGCACAACCGTCTTACTAGGACTTAGCGGACTGATATTACATGGTATTGCATCGTAGCGCTTTTCGTATGTTTCAGTTTTACTTTTCTTAGGGTTGTACTGTCCTTTCGTTTCTTTAGCAAACACGACTCTCTTGTTATATCTCAATAGAAAATACCTGCCCCACGTTTGTCTGATGTTCGTGGCGTATATTGATCTATTACATCCATATATTCGTCAAAGTCGTTTGCTTGAAACGTATTAGAACGCCCATCTACACTTTCCTGTGTCATACCTTCTGCGCCAACACGATTAAAGCGCTTGACCGCTACTTCTTCTACGATGTATTCCAATCTATCTGGAACTTCTTCGATACCGATAGGAAGTAAGCTAATCAAACGCTTTTCAGTGTTATCAATTATTCTTTTTAGTAGGTCATCTTGTACATTGTCATTTATCGAGAGTAACAATTTAACATTCTCTAATGTTGCCATGTTATCCCTCCAATGTGTTCAAGATTTCCGCTTTTGTATCTTTTTCAGATACTTCAATACCATGTTTATGTGCAATTTCAATTAATTCTGCTTTTGTATTTTTACTATCAACAACTAACTTAATATATTGTTGATTGTATTTGTTATCGGCATGTAGTAATTGAGTAATACGCTCATCTGTAATATCAGTAGGGTAAATATCGCCCATTTCATATGGCTTGTTATCTTCTGCATCTACAAATGGTCGTACTACTTCGTATGAATAAGCCATGTGTCAGACCTCCTTAGATTAATTAGACAGTTTCAGGTTCTGGAGTAACTGTTTCAGGTTTCGTAGAAACACCTTCAAATTTCGCAAATGCTTTATCATCTGCAATGTGAACAGCTACATGCATTGTTGCACGTAATGCTAACATATCACGTTCGAATAAGTTAATAGGCTCACCGTTACCGTCTTTAATAGTTGATAATTGAGAACTATCATCGATTTTGTATTCAATACGTTGTGGAATACCATAGAATAATTGATTAAAGTCACCTGTATAAATGACATTTTCTTTGTAATCTGGTGATTTTAAGTTCACAACAGGTAAACCATCTAAAGTATCAATAGCATTTCTACCTTTTCCTTTTTCGAACAATCTTTCATTAGAAACTGAGTCAACAATGCTAGATAACGCTCTTCTATTTGTTCGTTTAGAAATAAATGCGTTTGGATCGTAATCATTGTTTTCGATTAATGCCTCTAAATCTAATAAATTATCTTCATTGTATTCACCGTTAATCACATTACCAGCAGTTTGAACTGATTGTTCAATAGATTTGTTGAATGGATTATCTCCAACATTTAAAATTCCAGCTTCGTCAAACTTACGAGCAAATGCTTCTGCAATCATAGGTTTCATGGCTTCAAAGAAATCTGAGTAAGTGTAATTCAAGAATTCTTTTGTAACTGGTAAAATAACACCTAATTTATAAGCTCTCATTTTAGCTTCAAGCCAAGTAGCCTTAGATGTTTCAATTTTTTGACCTTCACCAACCCAGTAAGCGCCTGGTTTATCTGCCCAAAAAACGAAATCTTTTTCTGTTCCATCCATTTCTTGATATTTACCTAATTGCATGATTTTAGAAGTTTCCATAACTTCACGTAAAACTGGTTTAGTAAAGTTGTTTAATAATTCTCCTTCTTTGTGTTCATGCATCATAACGTTATCTGGATTAAAAGTCGCTGGTGTTACATCGTTGTTAGCAAAATGTTGTAAATTTAACTTTAACTTGTTAGTTTCATTCATTATTTAATTCCTCCATTTATTGAATAATTCTTACTTCATCGGCAATACTGCCTAAACCTTTTTCTTTTCTACTTTGATTTCGTGAAAAGCTACTACTTTGATTATTTGGTATAGATTGACGAGTAACTTCTTTAATTCCTTCTTTTACAGCTGCATCAAAATCTGATTTAATTTCATTGATAGTTGATTTAATCTCTTCATTATCTTCAATTTTGATAAGTGCTTTAGCAAAAGAAGTAGGTAACTCTTGTTCTTTTAAATCAGCAATAACGTCAGATTCCAATTCTCTAAGTGCTTGTGCTTTTTCACGTTCAGCAATCGCTTTTTCACGTTCTGATAACGCTTTTTCTTCTTTTTCTTTTTGAGTTAACTTGGCATAGCTTTCGCCTTCAGAACGTGCGTTTTCAACTGCTTCTTTTAACCTTTGTTCAAACTTCTTTTCTTGATTTGCTAATGCTTTGTTCACAGCTTTATGCTTTTGACTATCTAACTCATTTTGAGTAATCTCAAGAACTTCTTTATCTCCGCTTTTTTGTTTATCGTCTTTTTTGTCGTCAGGTTCTTGTTTTTTGTTATTATCACCTTCAGCGAAGTACTGTAAATTTAGCTTTAATCGTTTAATTTCATTCATTTATATCGTCCTTTCAAACAGTCTTAATACGAATGATTTTACGCATAAAAAAAGCACCCATTATAGTGCAATTAAGCCCAATAAAGTGTGCTGATGTTTATGTTTATTACATTGTATTAATCCAGTTGATTACGTTATTAGCAGTTTAATGACTTACTTAGGTCATAGTTTAAATAAAATTCTTTGGTTCAAATGATTTCTTTTTATCTTGCTTAGGTTTCGTTTGTGCTTGGTTACTAGGGTTTGTATCATTCAGACGCTTCAGTTCTACATGAATGTGTTCTAAAGCGTCGGCGATACGTTCGAGTGCTTTTGTCATTTAACCACACCTCCGAAATATTTACCTTTACGTTCTTCGAAGAATTTATCGCGCCAATCTTTATCGATGTGCGGAACGACGGTACTTCTGCAGAAAGGATGTAGAGGCGGAGCATTTACGCCTGGCACCATGTCTTTTACTTTAAACGTTTTATCATTCAAACTCCTACATGTTTTTGTTGTCTTGCTATCCATTTTTGCTACAAATTGATATTCAGATTCTGGTCCATGTTCTTCAAGCATATGACGTTTAGACGCTAACGTTTGAACTCTTGCAGTTTCAGTTAGTAATAATCGTTTCATATTGTAAGTTGTTGCTCCTGTGTCTTTACGCATGTCTTTGATGAACTCGTACGGGTGCCGTCCACGTAGTAATACATGACGTGTTGTCTTTTGTACGTGTCGTCTTACCACGTCCATATCCGACCAAAGTCTTGTACTCCACTTATGGCCTTCAAATGGTGTAAATATGATTGTTTTAACGTCGTTTATAGACACTTGAAGTGTTTCTCCTAAGATACCTGCTTGTTGCTCTAATGCACGATAATAAGCGCTCTCCATGTAGTTATACATAGATTGTTCTATCTGTGCATAAGCATAAGTAACAATTAGTCCTAGTTGTGCTTGAAGTAACTTCTCACGACTAACATACATCTTAGTATTGTAGGCTCTTAGTTCTGCATTAGCTTTATCACTAAAATCTTTATTCTCAACATACTGTTTTGCTTTCTGTTGGAACATTTGAACATCTACTGCATCAATCTTCTTCTTAGCCTCAATAAATGAAACGCCTTCTTTAATTGCATATCTTGCATAGAAACGATTGATCTCATCTTCAATATCTTTATTCATCTCATCGACAATACGTTGTATCTCTTGAGCAATCTCATAATCTGATTTGCTTTCTTCATCAATGATTTCCTTTGCTCTATCTTCCCAGTAGGTCATGGACTATCACTCCTTAATATTGGTTTGATTATCCATACCCTCTAAGTTGTACATTCGTTCATCTGATTTTTGTAATTGAGCATCTTCTTCATTCTCGATACGTTCCATTTCTTGTTGTGGGTTATCAATGAACGACACGAGCGACATCAATGATTGTTGACTGATTTGTCCACCTGCTTGTAAGTACATATCCATTTCATCTTTGACTGACTTAGGTATATTACGTGTGAATGTAAATGTTAAATCTTGAATAGCATCACTGTTTAGTTCACGATTGATATGCATAATCTGACCGATTAACTTGTAGCGTCTGCGTAAGCCTTTTCGGAATAAACCTTCTTTGATTGCAGTTCGTTGTTCTAGTCCAAACAACTTATATTTCATTGCTTCACCTGACTGATTGCCACCGAAGTTTTCATCAGTCATGTCTGGTGTATTTGTAAACATATGAATATTACGACTGATTCTGTCTTTATATGCTTCAACACCACTTACATCATATTCTTTGTAGATGTATCTAGCGTCAACATTACCCTCTGTCGTTCTCTCGTCCATTGTTGTATATTCTGGCGGGACTAGGTGGAATACATTAGCGTCTTTTTGTAATTGCGCAGTATTGCTATCAAGTTCCATGTTTCCAATCACAAGTAACATCGCATCGTTCAAATCACTCATATAGTTAGCTGTGTCTGATTGCGCGTTATCATATAAGTCAATGAGTGGAATGACTTTCTCAAAATCTCCACGACGCTTTTCATTATTGCTAAACTCTGTGATTGTTACCTTACCAAACGAATGTGGCTCTGATGGTCTGCGTTCTTGTAGTGATAAGTTAGTAGACTTATTCGCATAAAAGAAATTAGTCGCATTAGGTGTAATGATATCTACGTTGTAAATATCTGTGTCGTCATATTCTCTTGTTGACGTTTGCCAGTATCTCACCGCAACCAAACTATTTTGTTCAATTGTATTATCGTAAATCACAAATGTGTTGCGTGGATCAGATTTGTATAATCTAACCTCATCATCTTGGTTACGAATAACATACTCATAAGCACGACCAAAGATAGATAAGTCAAGTCCGATAGAACGGTTGTGTGTGTCGATGTCATTAAGGTTATGTAGCCCGTTAATCTTCTCTTGTGTATCTTCATCTTCTGTTTGTACTTGTATTGCATGACCAAAGCAATAACCATTAATAAAGTCTGCGATGTATGATGCAAAATCATGCGCTGCACGATTATCTGCTAAGTGTCTTTCTCTACGTCTGCGATTACGCATGATGTTGTAGTTAAGTCCTTGATAGTAATCGTCAAGCATTTGTAATCTAGGTACTTGCGCCTCTAAATGATGACTAATACATTCGCTAATAAAATCATAATCACCTAGTATATCGCTTAATGTACCGTCGTAACGATATGTTTCTACTGCATCACGTCTGTATATCTTATCTCGATGCTGTCGATACTCTGCATCTCTTTCAAATTCATTTACTTTTAACAAGCGTTATCCCTCCTTATAAACCCATTGATTTGATAGCGCTAATATTCTTCCTAACGTTTGCTTTTGTCTGTTTATGTGGCAAATGGAAACGTTCTAGGCTATATCTAAGTGCATCAAGTAAATGGTTATTAGCGTCAATTGGTTTATTGAGCCAATTCCCTTCTTTATCTTGTTCAAATGTGTAAGTATTCAATTCTTCGATTGTATTTACACAAGTAGGATGAACATATATCTTAAAACCTTGTATAAACTGAACGCCTTGCATAATTGAGCCTTGCCCTTTGATTGACGGTTTAATGTTAGGAATACCTTTACGCTTAATCTCTGCAATCAAACGTTTCTCAGCACTATCTGCAACAATAAGTGCATCTTTATATCCTTTATCTACATACATTTGATATATCTCATCAGTGAGCATCCCTTTTTCATAGTGTTCGTCATATATCCATAATTCTTTATTCTTCATGTCTACGACGGTACTAATCAATGTAGTTGGATCGTGAGTAAATCCAAAGTCACTACCATGTGCTTTTTCTTGTGTCCGTTTGAATACTTTTAACCAGTCAAACTCTTTCACTTCGAAATTATCAAACACAAGTCCTTCAGCTACTCCCCATTCTCCATCACATACAATTCTTGCACGTCTAGGGTTGGTACGATACAAGTCCTCATAACGTGCAATATCGACCTCATCAAGCCATTCATTTACTCGATAAGTCGTTGTGTATGAAAATGTATTGTTTAATCGTGTATCTTCATCAAAGAATGTAGGTTTAAGCCAATGACGTTCACTCCAAGGGTTGAATGTGACTGTAATTTGTTTAAAAAAGTTAGGACTGTCAACGCTACCACGAATAGACTCAACGACTGTACTAAATTTATCGAATGTTTCAATCTGATAGGCTTCTTCAAACCATGCAAAACATAATATCCCAGTATCAACCGTGATTGATGTAATCTTCAAAGGATCATCCAATCCTCTGAATAATATCTTCTGGCCAGTAGGCTTATAAGTAATCTCTGGCAAACTATCGTTAAACTTAAATAAGTGAGCCACGCCTAATTGGTTAGTAGCCCACTTCAAGTCTGTATATGTTGATTGTTTGTTAGTATTGCTAAAACGTCTGACAACAAGTAAGTTTGCCCAGTCATGTTCCATTAGCCTGTATATAAAGTTAAGTGCAGTTGTCTTACTCTTTTTGCTACCACGACTACCTTTTACTACTCGATAAAAGTTTTTGTTGTGCCAAAACTCGTTATAACCACCACCGATAGTGTTTGTAATACTTAACGTTTTATCAGTCATTGGCTGGCACATCATTTATAAATATTGGAGTAGTGACTTCTGCCTCAACTTTGTCGGTAGGTTTATGACCTGTTCTATCTAAGATGTCACTTGCTGCATTGTATCTAACTAACTCACTTTTAGCAGTTAATAAATTTTCCATCGTCTTAACTGCCTTCACGGTTAAACCTTTAAGCATTTCTCGTTCTGCATTAAGTAACTCATCTTTGTATTCTTGTTTTTTCTTCCAGTTGACAAGCGTTTGCTCTGTGACTTTTAATTCTTCAGCGATTTGCTTCTGAGTTAAACCGCCTTCAACTGTTAGTAATACTGCTCTCATTTGCTTAGCGTTCACTCCTCAAATCACCTCCAAAATTAAAAAATATTAAAATTACGCTAACCAACTATTCAACTCTTTTTTATCTATAACTCCAGTTTTCAAAACTGCTTCGAGTAAATTAGTTTTTAATTTAATTAATAACCTAGCACTTTCTTTTTTGTCTTTTTGATTATCAGAAATTAAATAACAATGTACTAGATTTATTAAAACCATTTTTACCATAGATGTATGGTCGTTTACGTCTATTGGTTTACTATTTTCCTTTTCTATATAAGAAATAAAATGTTTTTGTTTTTCGTTTAACTTCACTTTTATTTTATAATTTAACGAAGCACCTTCTCCACCAATAGTTAAATTGTAACCATTTTTATAACTATCATAGTAATCAATCCAATAAATTTCTTTTCGCATAACTTCTTCTTTTGTTTCTGCAATATCGATAACTTCTATTCTAAAATGTTCTATACCATGTTTTCTAATAGCCTTACCGATATAACTATCAGCTTTTGTATGTTGTTTAAATCGGTTTTTGTAACCACAAGATGTTATACCAATGTACAATTTATTGTTTATATCATTTGAAATTTTATACACTTCATAATTCATCTCATATATCACCAACTCTCACGTTATTCACTTTATTTATTTTTTATACAACAAAAAACCTACCTGAGTGTTCTCTCAGATAGGCATCAATATTTGAAAAGTTTAGGAAGACTTTCCCACGTAACTAAATAGAAAGGAGTATGTTATGACTATTTCCGTAGCCACAATATCATTATATAGGTTAAGTTGACGTTATTTTTCCAGAACTTTTCCAAAATTAATGAATAATACCTAATTCATCAGCTAAACGAGTTAATAAATCTTTTCTTAAATCATACGCAGTCGACTTACTAACGCATATCTCTTGTGCTACACCTGTAAGATTTAATGTTCTAGGTTTCTTAAAGTAATATAGTTCCATTAACTTTTGAACTTCCGGCGTACTGGAATGATATACTACTTCAATAGCAGATTTCATTCTTGCTAATTGTGATAAACGTCTATCATTTACTACTCTTGTCGCTTTTATCTCTGTAACGCTTATATTACTGTGTACGTGTTCTCCACCGATATTTGTATCAGTTGGTTGCCATGGATTAAGTACTTCTTCACGTACACGTGCGATGTCTTTATCAATATACTTGTAATTGCTTAATTCGCTTTCTAAATAAATCTGTGTAGAGCGTCTTAATGTCACAATTTATCCCTCCATTTTACTTTTAACTATTATCCAAACGAGATAAGCAATAGGTATTAATACTATCCAACCTGTCATCGTCTTACTCCATTCAAATCTGTCTGATCACTCTCACTAGCAAAGTCCTTAGGTGCAGTATCCACATCATCTTCACTCTGCAACTTCACGATAAGTTCGTTAGTTATATATTTACTTAGTTCATACATTCCGATGATGAACCATATTTTAAGTATGCGTTTAATCATTAGCTAACTCCTTTATAATTGATTTAGGCAAACGTTCTACAACGCTTTTTACATATCCATAAACATCACGTACATTTTTTCTAAGAAGCAAGAATTTATAAAAATATAACGTTTGATTAATGTAACTTAATTTGAATTGTGTCATTACTCCACCTCATAAGTGATAGTATAAGTTCTAACTTTACCGCCACAACATATTGCTGCAGTTTTAGCTTCTCTTTGTCCGTCGTATCTATAAGCTTTTTTTATTTCTTTTGTGAAATGATATCCTTCTAAAAATCTGCTCTTCATCAAATAAATTCCGTCATTAACCTCAACCACATAATTTTTTCTTTATTATACATTCCGTTCACTCACTTTCTTTTTAGCTTCTTCCTTATCCTCTGCTTCCACAATAGAGAGAGTTTCGTTTGTGCGTGCTTTCTCTATATCCGTGTGAATGTGGCCTGTGCTATCTGTGAATTCTCTGATTAGGTATTGTGTCATCTTTCTAACACTCCATAATCTACACCAATAGGATAAATCAGTAGAGATAAAATATTTAATATTATTCCCAACAAGAAAAAGAATAACAATCCTTTTTTAGATAGTTGTTTATTAGCTATTAAGTCGACTGTAAAAACTGACAAACTTACAATCGACCCTATAAAACTCCCGCAAAATAACGTTGCTATAACGTACCCTGTCACTTCCCCAGCACCTCTTTTACACGTTGATAAATATCATCTTTATTCTCCTGTGCTTCCGTATGCTCCTCTTTCCGATACTTCGTCAAACTCTTGCACCTCCGTTGGCTCTGGTAACATCACTGGTGTAACAACCAATTGTGCTAAGCGTGTTCCTGCTTTAACTACGATTGCCTCATCACCGATATTGTCTGTAATAATTCCAATTTCTTTGTTATACGTGTGATCAATTGTTCCAAGTGCTACACGTAACTTAGTTTTAAGTGAATTACCTGAACGTGGTCTCACTTGCGCCTCATATCCATACGCTAAATCAATTGCAATGTGTGTTGGTACTACGACTGTACTATGAGCAGGAATAGTTGTATCTTCTGCGACATATAAATCTAATCCACTATCTGTTGGATTTGCTCTCGTTGGCAAGATTGCATTTTCTGATAATAATTTAATTGGTAAAATTGACATTTATTGTTCCTCCTTAAATGTATGCTGCTTTACTTGTTTTTCGTACTCTTTATCGGATAGTGGTACTGATCTAATAGAATTATCAATACTCATTTGTAGTTCAGTATATGGTTTAAACATACCGTGAATAACCACTTCATCACTCATCACTACCACGCTCCAAATCACTTAATAAATTTTGAAATTCATGCGTCCCGTCTAGTTCGTCCATGCGTTGTAAGTCATATTTCAATTCCCACATCATTTCTTTTATAGATAAATTTCTAGGATCTAATATATCGGTCTGCTTTAACTGATTGTGACGTAACACATATTCCTTAGTTTTTTCCTCTTTTAACTTATCCCACGCTTCTGCCTTCCTTTTAGCATCTTGCCATTGTTCAAAATAAGTATCTGCTTGTAATCTCAATGCTTTTATATCTGATAGCAGTTCATCATAACTTTCCTGCGATAACTTAACTTCTGCCATTCCTATCCCTCATTCCATTTAGAATTCTCTTTCAATAGCCCTGCGCCCCTTAGATCATCATTCAAACTACGTGTCCCATCCTCGTACCACACATTAGCAAGATACCTACCAAACACATCACTCTTGTATGTCTGCACGTAGATGTCTTTATGTTCGACACATTCTCTAGTGAACGCTGTTGCCTCTTTAAACTTATCTTGTCCTCTTTCTGGCGTATCGACACCTAGCAAACGTACACGACGTTTAGCGTAGGTATCAAAGCCACAATCAAGTAATATATCTATCGTGTCCCCGTCCACAACATTGGTGCATGTTGCTTTGTAGGTATAGAGATTGTTGATGTCTATCGTAAACACTCCCTATCCTTATTGATTTGGTAGTCCTGTACTCATCACTTCGTCATACGCTATATCGTTATTTAATTCATCTATCAAGTCGCTTATCTCTTTGTGCGTCATTGCTTTTATTTCTTTTCGACTATAATCTGTAAGTGAAGTTTGATTTTGTAAACTTTCAACATACTTAACTTGTTTATCTGTTGCCATTCCTTACACACTCCCTATTCCTTTTAATATCGTTCTCACTTACCAACATCGTCACTCTACTTCCTGCCACCTTAACCACAAAGCCTTTGACACCTATCTCACGTAACTCCTGCTGTATTTGTGTAGGTGTCTTGCCTTGTGTGTTGTAGCGATAGCGTTGGTTGATTGTGTCAGATAGTATCATGAGACTAACTCCTCACATATCTCATCAAACGTTTGAATACCTCTACCGTCAGTGACATCCATAATTACGCCATACACATATTGATTGATACTGAACTCTGCTCGGTCCTGCTCGTTTGAAATATGTCCTGTGCCTTGTCTAATGTCAGTGCATTGGACGTAAACCTTAATATCTTTCTTGCTTGATCTTTTAAGATGCTGTGCATACCCCATTTCACAAATTGTACCTTGTGCATGTGGTAAGTAGTCGAATATCATTACATCGCTTGTTTCCATGCCCAATGTGTCATTAAACACAATACGTTCTGCTAATCTTTCTTGGTTAGCATTTGCTTTATCGTTTATGTCTTTGTCGTCATGTGGTGCGTAGACTTTAAAGCCTAATCGCTGTAATTCTTGCTTCTCCCACTCACGACGCATTTGTTGTCCTATGCTTAGCATGTCGCCACCTAAATAGATCATTGTTCTGCCTCCTTACATTCATAAATGACTATTGCACTTGGGAAAGGCGCACTATTTTTACTATTTCCAAACTTCAAGCGACCTTTTAAAAATTTAATGTCATCTGCTTTATCGAAAATAAAATCGTGCCAGTATGTTGTATCTGTTCTTGCTGGTATCAAACAACCGTTGCACCATTCAAACTTTCTTCGTACGCTTTCTTGATCCATTTTTTTATTTCTCTTCCATAAGGTGGGTTCATGAACACAACATCATTTGACCAATCTTTACTTAAACCGTCATCTTCAATAGTGAAGTATTTACTACACTTAGCATTTTCGTCAGTTGCGCATGGATCTAACGTGAAATTAAATTCTTCATTCAATTCATCAAATAAATATTGCGGTGTAGTCCACTCATTTGATTTACTGCTAAAATGAACACTCATATACCATCACTCCCAATTCTCTATCGCAAACTCAACACTTTGTTTAGCTTTCTTTAAATCTTCCAAACCGTTCTTTCTAGGCGCTCTCATTAAGTATTTGAGTGCATTTCCTACGTGATAAAATACTGACGCCGACTTGTACGTCTTACCTACTAATTCGATAATCACTCGTGCTGAGAACTTACCGAATTGATAATGTGGCGGTTCGTGTACCATGTCTTGTCCTTCCTTCATATCCACTTTACGTGTGAATGGCTCGTTTACTCTGATAAAATCATCATTATCTGTAAGTGTGAATTTATAACCACCTGCATTCTCTACCTCTGCATACCAAACTGTTTTTAATAGTATTTCTTTTGCATACACACGATTGACTATGGCCGTTTGCATAGCAGTAACACCTTTAAATGTTGCTTGGAACTGAACAATATTATCTACTTTCAAATCAATTATTCTTACATTTTCCATTCCGCTACCCCCTCTGTACATTGCCGTATTGATCTGTTTTGACTTTGGCAAATACATTGTTTTCGAATAAGTGAACGCAATATTTATCAAATACATGTTTTTGTGGTGTACCGTTAAATAAATGTGGCTTTCGTTCTTTTAATCTGTTTAATTCACGTGCTTTGATACGTTCCTCACGCTCTCTCTGTTCCGCTAAATAATTCATATCATCATCGCTTTCCTTTTCATAAATTGTGTATTCTTCCGGTATAACTTCTTCGATAGGTTGTTTTCTAACTCTTGAGAATATTTTTTGTGTGCTTAGATTATGTTTTTGTCGCATATCTTCGAAATCTGACCTTTTAATGTAGTAAGTATCATTAAATACTGGTACTGCTAGATACACACCATTCTTAAACGGTACAAAGTTATGATTTAAATAAATCGCATCTTTAATGTTCCAACCCTTTGCGATACGTTCATCAAATGCATCGGCCGTTACCTTACCTTTACGCATTTGATTAATTTCGTCTTTCGATAATGTGTATTCTTGACCTTTGTACATAATTCTTTTCGCTTTCGGCATGGTGTCACTTCCAATCTGCGTAACTGACACTAACGTCAGTAATGTTTTTGATATTATCGAGTAAATTGTCAGGATCATTTTTATATCTATTAGCGTAATGTTCGATATAGTTTTCTCTATCTGCATGTTTGCTTATCCAAATAGGTTGTTCTACTTCGACGGTTAAATCGAATGTGAGTTTTAGTGTTTCTTCTTGCATTACACTTCCTCCACTTCTAAAATAATTTTCGGTTCCTCTGCATATTGCTTAAAACTGTGTATTTCAACGATTTGGTTATCGTCTTTCCATAGATGATCGTTCGCTGCATCTAGCACAGTTTTGATTAAGTTATCTATATCAGGCTTAGTACGTTTGTACTGACCTATCGCTATCAGTTTTTGGTTTTTTGACCAACTCTTAGGTGGTTTGAAATAAAAGTGAAGCGACACCTTAAGTTGTGTATTCAACATCTTTTTAGGTAACTGGCTCTGTATAAACTTCTTATGCGCCGTATACGACGCTGGCATGTACGTTTGAACAAATCTACCTGTATTTCTGAAACGTGGACGAGGCGAGCCAATAGGTGCCTCATACGTTTCATTAAAGTTAATTTCTATCTGCACGTTGTCACTCCTAGAATAAGAATTCATCTATTGTTGTCTGATGTTGTAATTCTTCTTTTCTAAATAATTTATGCTTACGTTTCATCTTTGCTAACTCATCTTTAGTTACTGATGTTTTAAAATGCTTATCACTCATTCCGCCTTTATTAGCAAGATAGAAAGTACCGTCATCTCTAGGCAAAACCCTAAGCATTTCCCAACCGTCGCTTTCATATAGGCTATATGCGTTAGGTTGATTTTCTCTAAGTCCCATATTCGACCATAGCCTCCCTCGCACGACGTTCTGCAAGTTTCTGGAAGTATATATCCTCCAACTTGTCTAGGTCGCCCTGTGCGTATTCTATGAGTTTCTGAGCATACACATCTGAACACTCAAGATTAAGTTTGATGTCGTCTATCGTCACCATGCGTCACGTCCTCTGAAATCATCTCCCAGCACCCGAACCGTTCTTGCATTTTGTTTCATGCGTGAGTTGATCCGTTGCCAGTTCATATTTTGATTTAATTCTTTGTCACTAAAGTTAGTAGTAAAGATGTTATTCTTACCTACTCTGTTATCTACAATTGAAAATAGTTTGTTTAATGTGTGTTCAGTGTTTTCTACACCTACATCATCAAGTACAAGCAAATCAATACTACTTAATAACTGAACTAATTCATCTGTCGTTTCAGTAGCGTTGCGATTGTATGTTGCTTTAATGCGTTCCATTAACATTGGAATGTGCATGAATGCTACCGAATATCCTTGTTGCTTAATTGCCTTCGCTATGGCATACGCTAGGTGGCTTTTTCCAGTACCATATGAGCCTTGTAGTATTAATGACTTAGGTTCATCTACCGAAAAACCTTTCACGTACTCAATAGCCGTACTCTTTGCATGTACTTGATGGTCATTTTGTGGTTGGTAACTGTTAACTGTTGCACCACGTAAAGACGCATTCACATTAGATTGGTTAAAGATGCGATTTAGATACTTTTGCTTTCTCTGTTGTTCAGCTTCTTTACCAGCTTGTATCATTGAACAATCGCAACCATGTCTAAATTCTTTACCATTACTAAATTTGTAATAGTCGTAGGTGTTGCCACATCTTTCACATTTAAGATTATGTTCTTCTTCTACAATATTTTGATTAGGCTTGATATTCCTTGCTAAACTTCCTAATGATTGCATGTCTTATCACTCCTAGTCCCAATAACTTTCGTCATACTTCATTCTATTTAGTTGATCCATGCCACTAGGTTGTGTTTTTTGATTTAGATAACTTTCAAATTTAGTACCAAATAACGTTTCAGGTCGAAGATACTTATCGCTATCTGTGTACAACCATTCATCAGTTTTGATGTCGATTACCTTTTTGAAGTCATCTAATCTAAAATCTTGGTTCCATCTCGCTTCAATGAACTTTCTTGTTTTGGGTGTTTTATGCTTGAAGTTTTTACCAGTTTTCTCATTGAGGTAATCAACAATTTCTTTATAAGGTATTTGAGACGCAGTCGGGTTCCCCGACAATATATTATTGTTAGTAGTCTCTGTTGTAATCTCTGTGTAGTCTCTGGTATTGGTCTGCTCATTTTGAGCAACTGCATCTGCTCGTTTTGAGCAAGTCGTTTGCTCATTTTGAGCAAGTCGTTTGCTCACTCCCTCAAGTTTGAAATAATCAATTGAATACCACTTTGTGTTATCAAAACCAGCCTTGTTATAATTACCTACGAATAATAGTTCTTGTTTCTCTAAACTTGAGATAGTACGTCTGATCGTTGCGTTACTCCAGAACGGGAAGTGCTGCTCCCATTCTTTGTAACTGTTGTATATCCAGCGTCTACCATCGTAGTTATGATTGCTTTTCTTTAACCAGTAGTGCATTTGCTGTAATACAATTGCTTCATTCAAACCTATTTCAGTAGCTAACTTAGGAAGTACAAGTATCGGGTAATCGTCAATTAATAAATTACTCATTACTGTCATCTCCATATAACAGATATCTTTCGTTATAATTTAGGTATTTAGCTATTTTAGGTATCGTTTCTTTTTTAGGTAGGTGAACGCCAGACTCCCATTTCTGAACTGTTGATCTAGTTATTCCAATTTTGTTAGCTAATTCGTTTTGTGTCATTCCTAAACGTGATCTTCTATTGTTGATACGCTCTCCTACATCAAATCTATCTATCATTCGCTTTCTCTCCTTTCAGCATGGCATTTAATTTATCATCAACTTTTATCCAACTATTTTGTAATTGATAGTATTTATTAAAACTTTCTATCCCCATTTGGTGCTGCGTTGTATGATGTTTACGACATAACGCTAAAACGTGTTTATCATAGTGATTTATTTTATTCCTGTTCATTCCTCTACCTACTGTTTCTAGGTGTGCTAAGTCTGAATTAGGTTGACCACATATTACACAATGTCTTGTAACGGTTGCCCAATAGAGATAATTTTTATCTTCTTTCATCATTTCGCTTGTTTTATAATTGAGTGGTATTCCATTAGTGAATATCCACTCGAACATTACATTTATAATTTGTTTAGCAATCGTTCTTGTACAATCAGCTAATGAAATTCGTTGTTCATATCCATATAAGAACTTCACATAGTCTTGGAACATTTGCCTCATATAATCTCTAGGTTGTCCCGTATGTGCTTCTATATCGTTACACAATGCGAATATCAGCCTACGTTGCTTGCCAGTGATAGAGTTTGGATCTATCACTGAACAATCAACATCAATAGGTCTTCCTAAGTTCAATAAATCGATAGCTTGTTCAGGTATCTCAACGTTGGTAATAACAACATCGTATAAACCTTTGCTATTTTGTTGATACTTGATAATTTGCTGCACTTAAATCACTCCGATTAGAACGGAAGGTCTTCATCACTAATATCAATTGGACCATTAGCATTTGCGAATGGATTATTTGGACTGTTCAAATTAGGTTTACTTGTTTGTTGTTCGTTATTGTTATTCTTTTGATTATCTTTAATTTCATATTTTTCAAATACTGGTGTACCGTCAAATTTCCAAACACGTTTTAAAGAAGTATTCCATTTATCTGTGTAGTCATTGTATTTACGTTCTAATTCGATATTGATTGGTTTACCGATAACATCTCTTTCCGTGAAATTGAACATTCCGTTATCACTTTGGACATCTAAGTCATCTAAGAATGTGTAGATCCAGTTTTTAGCAAACTCATTTTCCATATCAGCGTTAGCATAATGAGTGAAGTCTCCTTCTTCTCTGTGAGTGAATGTGATAACAAATTGAGGATGTCCGTTTTTAGAATTTTTACTATCGAAGTTTTTTACTTTCACACTGTATTGACCGGGTTGCATATAGTTACCTAATTTTTGAGCATTTTGTAAGTTTAAATTGAAGTTCATATTTGATTACCGTCCTTTTAATTAATTTTTAGTTTCCGTTTCTAATTACTTCTACTACGTCTGTAATACTAGGGTTAACAAATCGTTTATCATTAATTGTTACGTTGCTTGCATGTCTTATCTTTGTTTCAAATAAGCTAGAAGGTTCAGCGTTCAATACATATTCATACGTTTTCTGACCATCTTGCTCGTGTTCTTCTATTGTCATTCTTGCAAGTACATCAGATTGACTGACAACTGCCTTCCGAATTTGATCCTGTGCTTCAATTGTTATAGTTGGGTTTATCGTGCTACCTTCGTCATCTTTATCTTTATTGATGCCTTCATGACCACTTATCGCTAAGTGGAATTGATGTTGTTCTTGTAACTTAGAGATAAAGCGATAAATACTTACTATTCGAGTTGCACATTCTCCCCAATCATTAAAAGTAGGTTTACGATTTTTACCATTCATGATGTCTTGAATAGTGATGTCACGTAATTTCTGAATAGTTTCAATCACTACTACATCAATCTGTTTACCGTTATCTCTTAGCTGCTTAATAATGAGTGGTAAGTTTTTAACTACTGTTGCAAAATGATTGTAATTAGCAATTGATACCACAGCGCCATTTGACGCTACTGTCGTTCCATCTTCATTAATGTCAAGTACAAGTGCGTTCTCATCTTTAGTTAAGAAAGTTGTTTTACCTGTACCGAATTTTCCGTAGATAGCGAATTTGTAAAACTTGTTAGCATTCTGTTTACCAATATCTTTTACACCGAGTTGTTTAAGAATATCTGCTTCTTGTTTTTCTTCACTCATCAGCTTTGACCTCCTTCAAATCTTTCATTTTCACTTTTTTGCGTGTTTCTTGTATTTTGTAAGTTGTTATTTCGATATCATGTTTCTCCCAATCGATATCAATATCATCTAGTCCACTAATAACTGCCGCTCTACTTCGCATACCGTTGTAATTTGCGAAATCTTGTGAACTAGGTTTATTTGTAAGCCACCAGCCATGATGTTCATCTTGTATGCGATACTCGATTTTGGTTGTTTCTTTCATCAATCAAGCACTCTCCTTTAATCACTTTCTTAGCTAATTCGAATTTGTCATGAAGTTCTTCTGATGTATGAAATTCAGCGAATATAATGTGATTAGCATCTGTTTCATACTCATCTGAGTAATGAAAGAAGAATAGAACTACTTCATCTTCACAACCACTTGTTTGGAAAGAACATTCAACATTTTCTTTGCTGTGCATAATTAATTCATTCAATTCATTAACTATTTTTAGTACTTTGTGTTTCAACTTGACGGCCTCCTAATTTAGTTGTAAATTTTAAGTACATATAATTTTAAAAGTCTCCGACTGTTTGCTATTTGCCGATAGCATTCAGTCTTTTATTTTGTAGTAACATTGGTCGAAAAATACATAAGTTGCTAATGCTGCGAATAGTCCAATTCCTGCCGCTTTAGTTATCACTAATTCTGCTAGCATGAGCAGGAAGAATACTGCGTTAAACATCATGCCTGAGATTAGGACTGTTTTATCGTGTGATTTCATATTTATCTCCCCTTTCCATGAATTTCTTCGAAATGTTCTTCGATAAATTTATTCATCTTTCTAGCGTTAAATCTCCAACGATTTAAACTTTCATCCGGGTAATGTGCGATGCCCTGCTTTTTGAGTAATTTTTCAAATTTAGTATTGAATAACAATCTGTCTTTAATAGTGTCGTCAGATGACATTTTCAATTTGCGTTTCAATTCTTTTAAGTCCCAAACTGGATCTAGTGAATAACTTAATAACTCGTCGTATTCATCTTTAGAGACAAGCACGTGTGTTTCGGGTATTGGTACAGATACAGTTAAAGTTTGCGTCATCTTAGATACTCCTTTCGTGTATAATTTGGTTATCTTCAAATGAAAGTGAGGTGACATAAATGTCTAAGATATATTTCGACCCTCAACAGTTTGCAAATGCTTATTTAAGCACTCAAGAATTCAAGCCGAGTAATTATGAAAGTGAACAAGAAATGCTTGACGAAGCGTTTGCCGTATATTTAATGGCGTTTGAACACGCTAGAAAATATGTCGAGAAAACCCAAAATGACGGTTAGTATTTAAATCTTTTTTATCGATGTAACTAATTGTCGTTTTCCTAGTGTTTATTTCAATTTTGCAAACCTTCCACGCCACAACTGCCATTGTGATGAGGAGGGTTGTTTTATATAAAATGTTCATGCTATGCCTCCTTAACCTAGTCTTTTTAAAATTTCAAAGTCGCCATGTCTTTCAGCAACGTCGATTTGATGGTCAGTAAGTCTTAAAAAATGAGGTGGCATATTTACTAATTCTAGATTTCCTATAAATTCCATAGCTTTTTCGAAGTCGACATGTCTAATTGTTGTGTAAGTAATTGAATTGAAATGTCTATTAAGTGTCGAATAAATACCTTGAATAAAGTGACAGCGTTTTTTATGGTAAAGTTCTTTAGATACATGTTCTTTGAAAAATTGGTCGGTTAAATAATATGAGCGCTCTCCTACTTTTGATTGAATATACTTCCCTTCACCACGACTTAATACGTTGTTTTTTTCATTTTCTTCCATACGTTTATTGAGTCTGTTTTCCGTATCAATCATTTTGCTTTCAAACTCATTCATTTTTTCATCTTGTTCTTTCATTTTTTTATCGTGCTCTTCCATTTTGATAAAAAGTTCTCTGCTAAATTCTGCTTGCTGTACTAATTGGTCTGCTTGTCGTCTACTGATATCGATTAAATTTTTAGACATCGATTACATCTCCTTTTGATATTTGTTTGTTCAGTTTTTGAGATAAATCTAATAAATCATCTGCAATTTTCTTGATAGGTTTAATTGCATATTCGTTACTTAAAATGTATTCATCATGAATGAAGTAAGTCATAGGTGCGATTTCTTTTATTAGTTCCTCACTTTTTTTAACAAGGTCGTACACTTCTTTTTGGGCCTTTAATCTACGTTGTCCGTCATCTAACTTTCTATTCATATCGCCTAACGCTTTATTTAATTCATCATATTTCTGTGACTTCTCACTCACTTCATCTCTGCGTTGCTCCATATCTTTGATGTCTTTTTCTAATTTTTCGTTACGTTGTTCAATGAGTTTTTGTTGGTGTCTTGATTGCGCTAGAGCGTTTTTAGTTTCTTGATAATCTTCAGGCTCCATGTACTTCTCGATAACCTCAGGCTCTCTACTCTCTGCATCTTCTAGTTGTTTCTTAGCAATCTCTTCTGAGCGTTGTGCTTGTTCTACTTGAGATTGAAGTTGAGCGTTTTGTTCGTCACGTTGTTTTAGTTGTTTCTTTAACTCTCGTAATTCTCGAACTGTCATTTCATCAGGTGTTTTTGTTTCTCCACTTGATGTTGTGTGTTCTTTGGTGCGTTCTGGTTCTGGGAGAGTTGCGATTTCGTATAAGGCATTTATTCCTAGTGTTTGGGTAGACGTCGACCCATTAAATTCTTCAAATACTTTTATATGCTTATTCGCATATTCACGCTGGAACCCTAATTTTTTACACCAATTAGAAAACTCACCAAGTGCCAAATCATTCTCTTTAACATGCTTTAATCTTCGACCAATCTCGAAAATAGATTGACCAGCGATGTTCTGATAGCTTTTGATTTCAGTTTCGATAGTTGTTAGGTCATTACTTAGTTGTAATTCATTCAATCGTGCATACTCCTTTCTGCTATACTCCTAATAAGGAGGTGATTTTATGCAAAATATTTACGCTTGTTTACTTGGTGAATGGGTAAACCTATCCGAATCTGATAACGTTATAATTGATAACGCATATACTGATGCAAATCTTTGGTATAAAGAACAAATTAATAACTTATTCAATTTCAATTACATCAACATTCAAATTGATAACGTGAATTACCGAATTCACCCTAGTTTCATTCAAGTTTTAACTAAGTGATTTTTTAATTACTTCACAGCTATGACTGTCAAGTTCCACCTTGGCGGTCTTATGGCTGTATGCCTTGTTAACTTCATGTACAATTCTGTCCCATTCGTATTTAGGCATACCGTCTATTATTTTTAAAATTTCTTCTAGTTTTTCTACTTGCATTTGTTATCCTCCTTTAAGTTAAAACTTTCTTTTTACGTAAGTCTTTGTTAAAAAAAATATCTCTTCCTTCTTGTGGTGTTAAATCTAACGCGAAATAAATTCCATTTATTACCGGATATGAAGGTTTAGTTCTTCCATGTATCATATTGGACAATGTATCTCTATTAACACCTATTTCTTCAGAAAGAGTTTTGATGTTGTGTCCTTTTAAAGCCATTTTTGATTTTAAAAGTTTAGTGTCGATAGGCATTTCGTTTCACCACCTTTCGTATTACGTAAGTAATCTTATCATGGCTGTACAAAATAGGTCAAGCATTTTACGAAAGTTTTTAAGAAAAATATTGCAAATGCCGAAAGTTTTCCTTATAATATAGTTATCAAGTAAAAGGAGTTGTATTACGATGTGCTTTTCAAAAAGAATGAAACAATCAAGAGAAAAACAAGGTATGACTTTAGCTGAACTAGGAAGAAAAATTGGTAAAACTGAAGCTACTGTACAACGTTATGAAAGTGGAAATATCAAAAATCTTAAAAACGATACTATCGAAAGCATAGCTACGGCATTAAATGTTAACCCTGCATTTTTGATGGGTTGGATAGATGAAAGTGATGAACAACCACAACATCGTGCAGCTCATCTTGAGGGAGAATTAACTGATGACGAATGGAAACGAGTTTTAGATTATGCTGATTTTATAAGAAGTAAACGTAAATAAAGGGTGTTTTTATGGGGTTATATGAAAAAATGTTAATAGAGCATGACTATATAGAAGTCAGAGAAACAGATGTTATGCCTAATGACTTACACGGTTTATGGTTAGGTGATTTAATTCTAATCAAACGCAACCTATCCGAAACACGCAAAGCTGAAGTGCTATACGAAGAACTAGCACATCACAAACTTACATACGGTAACATTTTAGATCAATCTAAATGGATTAACCGTAAGTTTGAAAGTTACGCAAGACGTCATGGATACGAGGCAGCACTGCCCTTGCGTATTATCGTAGAAGCACATAACTATGGTGTAAGTAACTTATATGAACTAGCACAGTATGTTCAATTAAGTGAAGAACACGTATTAGAAATATTGGAACATTACAAACAAAAACATGGTATTGGAACTCACTACGGTGATTATGCTATTACGTTTGAGCCGTTGAGGGTTTTTAGGTTGTATGATGTGTTTTGAATTTATCTATTTTAAGGAGACAATGGATGATAATTTTAAATTGCAAAATAAAATTAAATGAAATTGTTTACGAAGTGAAAACGAATAAGAATAATTACTTCACCTATTCTTTACCTAAAGATATCACATCTTATAAAGTAAGAAAGGTGCTTAAAATTATAGAAAGTAAAGTAGATGAAGACGAAGATTTTTAATTAAAGGAGGTTGAGAGAATGGAAGAAAATTTAAACAAGGAAATTTTAGAAGTTTTTTCTTCACATAATTTAGAAATACCCAACATACCTGTAGATAGAAAATATTGGTTGCTTCGTACTGAAGGTGGTAGTTGGTACGAAGAATTTACAAATGATGAATTTATAGCTATTGGATGGAATAAACTTGATAAAAAAGAGTATTGCCAAAATGTTCATAAAGAATCTGCATTACGCATATTAGATAAGTATTATCCAGAAAACAAGCAACAAACTTTAATTATAAACAATATAGATAAGTTTTATAATAAGATGAAAATTGGTGATATCGTTGTACTGCCTTCAGAAGGCTCTCAAGTTCTTATGTTTTGTGAGATAATTGGCAATGTATATAATCAAAAAATTACACAAACAGAAATTGATGAAGGAAACTGTCCTTATATTAAACGACGTAAAATTAAAACTATTAAATCTATAAGTAAAAGAAATTTAGATCTGAAATTATTTAAAATGTTGCAAAGTCATCATACTATATCCGACATAAACGATTACGCAAACGAAATAGATTCATCTTTACATGATTTTTATGTAAAAGGTGAAAAAATTGTTTATTCCATAAAAATAAATAAGAAAAACAACTTATCAGCAGAAAACATAAGAACTTTAACTAACATTCCTTGGGTAGCTAATGAGTATATAACCAATGATTTTTACGACCTTTCTAATTTAACTAGCACTATTTACATTAAATCTCCAGGAAAACAAGAATATGAGGCTAAGGGAGTTTCTGGAGCTAAATTTATTATTGGCTTATGCGTAATCAGTAATATTTTACTAGGTGGTGATTTTGAAATCGGGGAATGGCATTATAAAAGTGATGGGATAATCGGAGAACGTTTAAAATTAAAAGAACAAAATTTAAAAGAACAAAAAGAAAAAAATAGACATCAAGAAGAAATGATGAAATTAAAAAAGGAAGGCGAAGCTGAAGTCCCTGATATTAATAAATATAAAAAGACGTCTGATCAATAGACGTCTAAAAATTTCACATTAGTTAAAATGATAATAATTGATAAAGATAAAGCTATAACTTTTATTGTATTAATATTATAGAATTCTAAAAATTTTAATACAAATTTCAATAAATAAAAGGATATTATATACACAGGTAATAGGAGAATTACAAACATAGAAACTTTAGTTATAATATTCAATAAAACAAAAATAAGTTCCATTAAATCTCCTCCCCTTGTTTTATTTTAATTTATTATACTTTATTTTTCGAAACTAAACAATATCTACGGGGTACCTAGTACCCTTATTATTTTTTTACCTTTTTTTAGGAGGGATAGCATGCAAACACGATGTTATGACGGTAAAAAATGGCAATATGAGTTTAAATACGAGGGTAAGAGATATCGAAAGAAAGGTTTTAGAACGAAACGTGAGGCTAATTCTGCAGGGTTAGATAAGTTAAATGAGTTAAAACAAGGTATTGAATATGAACCTAATTTAACGTTATACGACTATTTCAAAACTTGGTGTGAAACGTTTAAAAAATCAACAGTGACACCTAAAACATATAAGTCCTATATCTCTGCAATTGAACATATCAACAATCATCCTATCGGCAAAAAGAAACTGAAAGACTTATCCAGGTACCACTATCAAGATTTTATTAATGAGTTTTCAAAACATCATTCGAAAGAATCTATTAGAAAGCTAAACGGCTATATTAGAACATCTTTAGATGATGCAGTTTACGAAGGACTTATAGTAAAGAACCCTACTTTTAAAGTGAGTTATAGAGCTAGTAAGCCAAATAAAAGTGAAGATAGTAAATATATCAATCTAAAAGACTATGAAATATTAAAACAGCATTTGATGACTAAAGATAATGCTTCATCGCTTGTACTATTCATTATGATTTGTACTGGTTGTCGTATAAGTGGTGCTTTGAATCTAAAACGCGAATATATCAATCAAGTTAAAAGCGAAATATATATTGATGAGCATAAAACAGATTCGTCCCCTCGTTATGTATCTATTAGTCAAAAAGATATGAATCATATAATCAAATCAATTGATCAGTTACCTAGAACAATTAATGGTTCAATATTTGGAGAACTTACAAACAATGCGGTTAACAAACGATTGAAAGTATATTGTAACAATCTAGGTATCAAAGAAATAACTTCACATGCATTACGTCATACTCACTGTTCATATTTATTAGCAAAAGGTATATCGATATATTACATTTCTAAAAGATTAGGTCATAAAAATATATCGGTAACAACAGAAGTATATTCGCATTTACTTGAAGAAACATATAAAGAAGAAGATGAAAAAGCAACACAAATTATAAGTGCAATGTGATTTTTAGGGACCCATTAGGGACCCAAAACCCCATGAAAACCGTCGTTATAAGGTTTATAGTATCCCTCCCAGGACGCTATTAACCGAAAATTAAACACTTTTCGAAATTAAGAACCCCATAACGACGGGGTTCTTTTTATTTTGCCTATTAATAATACACCATATAATACAAATTTTTAGGGACTTTTTAGGGACCCGAGTCCCTCACATAAAAAACCACGCTCATGAAGAACGTGGTTTGTGTTTTATTCAAAATATCCAATTTCTGCAGCAACTTCTGTTAAACTTTCTTTACCTTTCAATACATCTTTAATATAACTTTCTGCATCTTCTCTATTTACGAAGAATACGCTCTCGATATAAGTTTCTTCCTGTTGATCTTTTTCTAACCATTTATCATAAAATAACTTCATATCTTCTTTTTCTAATTTATCGTGATAAGGGACTTCGTAAGTTTTGCTTGTAGCAACTTCATATAATGCACAAACTTTATAATCAACTTCTGAAAGTGTGGCAAATTCTACATTATACTCGTAATCTCCCTCAATATCGATAAAGTATTGTTGTAATCCTTCTACTAATTCAACTTCTCCTAATACTACACCTTCAACCATTTTGTTTTGTAATTCGTTCATTTTTTCTATCCCTTTTTGATAATTATATAGTTTTTCGACTGTTTCCAAGGTTAAGTTCTTCAATTGTCTTTTTTTGTTTCTCAATTCACTAATGTTTCCATACGATACACCTGTATCTTTTTGAATTCTGTAATTTGATATTGATTTATCATCTAATAACTTTTGTATTGTGTTTTTTATCTCACTTAGATTATTCATAAATTTAAGAAATGAACCGAATTAATTTAGAATGTTAAGATTAAATTTATAATTGATAGTATTAAAATAACGATTGATAGATAAAATGTAATTGTAATTCTTTTTTCACTTTTCATCTTATGCACCTCCATATATAATGAGGTTAAGGGCTTTCGCCCTAACCTGTTTAGAAGAACGTTTTAATAAGTGCTATGATTTGAATTATTAGGCTCGCTACCATTAACCAAATCGTTAGTTCTTGTTGACGTTCTTCTTTTTTTCTTCGTTTTCGGTTCATTTCGTTTGTCCCTCCTTTGCTATAATACAATTATATATCATATGAGATATAAAGGCAATACTTTTATGTAATTTTTTTATTTTTAAGCATAAAAAAAGAGGCAACCGTCAGTAAAAGTTAACCTCAAGTACACTCCGCAGATATGTACCGCAATTTCTATTTGATTATAACATAAAAAAATAGGGCAGTCGCTAGGACTACCCCTTGTGTAATGTCGTGGTAATTTGATTATATCATTTCCAATCTATTTTACCCCAATATTTCTCATTTTTTATTTTTTGTTGTTTATCTGTAATTTTACAAACAGCGCAATAGAAATCTTTTTTGCTTGAACCGGGTGCTTGATATTTAAAACGAAGCCACCAATATCCATCTTTTTTAATAACTTGGTCGAATTGAACCCAATCTGTCTTTCTGTATAACCATGAGCCACTTTCAACAATAGTACCATTGATACCCGGCGACCTTCTAACTCTAATACCACTTTTAGGTGCATTAGGATAGAAAGTGCCTCCCCAGTTCCATGTTGTCTTTTTTCTGGAAGGCTTACTCTTAGGCGCATTGATTTGTCTACCATTGATAGCCTCTGCAATTCGCTTAGTAAAACTGTTGATGTTCTTAGTGATATAGTCCATGTCTTTTTTACTAGTGATGAAACCTAACTCAATCAAGCGGTAGTTTAAATTTAGTTGACCTGTAACTTTAGCATTTAATAGATCGTTTCTAGGCGTTACTCCCCTAATTTTACCTACCGTTTTACCTAATGCACTAGATAACGCTTTGTCTATGTCGTCTGCGGGATATCTGTCGCTTATAATGACATGTCCGCCACTTGCTTGTGGACTAGCAGCGTCTAAGTGAAATTCTACAATCACATCAGGTTTCACGTTCTTTTTAACCCAATACAAACCATAGTCTGAATAGTTGCCTACACGTTGTCCGTATAATGTATCTTGATACAAGTCTTGGTTCATTGTTTTGCCACCGTATAAAACAACCGTATTACCTACACTTTCAAGATGCTTTTTAACTCTTGGTATGATGTTTTTACGGTTGAAATCACGCTCATTATATCCATTCGCTACTGCACCAGGATCATTTGAATAAGCACCTTTACCATGACCAGCAACGAGCAATATTTTCTTACCTTTCTTAGCTTTCGCTTTCTTAACTGGCTTAGCTTTGCTTTTAACTTTGTTTTTGGTCGTTGCTTTAGCATAGAATGGTCTAATAAACCACATAGGGAAGTCGTAACCATGTGTGCGTCTTGTAGTTACTTCTGGTGGTGTCCAGTAAGCACCACCCAACCAATTCTGCTCGAGTATCTTAATACTGTTTAATGTGGCACTAACAACGATACCAACATGACCATAACCCTCGCCATAATTTCTATTGAATATTACGACATCTCCGGGTTTAGCTAAGAATGATAATGTATTTTCATAAACAGTAGCTTCACCAGTGAAATTGTTCCATGTCGGGATATCCGCAGCGCCTACACCTTTTAAAGTATGACCGAATAGATACAACCAATATTGATTAGCTAGATCAAAGCATTGCACCCCGTAGGTTCTGTCAGGGTTCCATGCTTTCCCCTCTAAACTTTTTAGATATCTTATAGCTTGTTTATATGTTCTAACAGATACCATTATAAATCATCTCCATTCATTCTAGGTGCAGCGCCTGTTGAGTCTGTACCTGCTTTAACTTCATGTATTTTTTGTTGCCCTTTTTGTGCTGCATGAGAGAAATTATTATTCTTCCACCAAGTTATCAAAGAAACTACACCAGTAATTACTGTGCTAATAGTCACTTCGTCTACTGGAATAGGGGATATATGTTTAGTAGCTAAAAATTGGTTAACCCAAGCTAAAATAAATACAATTGTTCTAACGATTGAACCTACATCTGTTTTCATATATACACTCCTTTTAGTTAAAATAAAAAAGCCGACACATAAGTGCTGACTTAGTTTAAATATTCTTTTACCGCATATTCAATCGCTTGTGCGTATTCATACATCACAGCACGCCAACGATATCTGTCTTCTCTTACTTTTTTACTGAAATCATTATTACTAAAGAATGATTTGCGTTGTTTGGTTGATAACTCTAATTGCACACCTAAACCTGTTTTAGTCTTATTCGTGATGTTGTTAGATTTAGAACCACCTAAATTAGTTGGTGCATCTTGTACGTCAAAGCCACGACTTCTTAAATGACATTTTATAATTTCTTTCAATTCTTCGTTGCTACCGCCAATCAATGTTCGAGCATATTCGTTATTAGCGTAACCATGTACAGAAATTGAGTAATCAATATTTCTCATTAAGTTAAGTAATTCTGGGTTATCATAACGAGTAGATGTAACATGCAATTTTACATTGCCACTTGGTAAATTACCTTTAAATGTGAAATAGTTACAATCTAACTTTTGAGAAATGAGTAACGCGAGTTCGGATGAACCAGCTTCAATACCACCACCATGTGGCGCAAAACTAAGAACATTACTTTTGTTTGTATTCATCTCGATTGACCAGTCATTTTCTTTACCTTGTAATTCAATCATTGAACTATATAAGTCTGACACGATCATTCACTCCTTTATATAACTAAAAGCCAACCTAAAAAGGTCAGCTTGTAGTGTTATTCTTTAATGATGTCTTGATACTCTTGTCCAGTTAATTCTTTAAACTCTTCTTCTGTTACGAACCCTCGTTTTACGAATAAAGCAAACTGTTCTTCGTTATATAAGCCCATTTTATAATATCTAATACCTATGTTACGCATTAATATCACTCTCCAAAACTTGTAATGTTAAACTCGCCATATCATTCTGTAAATTTTCTACTGTATTTTGTGTTTCCATTAGTTGTAGTGTTAAGTCTGCTATCAAAACATCTTTGTCATCAGGTACTTCTTCTACTTCAATTTTAGGCTGTTGTTCCAACCATTCTTCATACGGTGTACCCACCCATTTTTTTTCCATCAAAATGGATAGGTGCATAAAGTCCATCCGGTGGAGCAATGTCAGTCCATTGTTCCTTAGGATAATTTAACTCTCCGTCTTTATTTTTCATAACTAAAAATGGAGTTCCGTCATATAAATAAATTTGTTTTATTTCCATGTTATACACCCCTTTATAAACTAAGTATTCCGTCAATATAATAGAGACCATTTCTATCTGCTTTAATATTAGGATCTGTTGTCAATATTAACTCTCCATTACTATTTAATGTCACATTATAAACAACCATTGTATTTGTATATGAATTTATGCTTGCTTTTGTATATTCCATAAAGCTATCTATTTTTTTTACGATGTCTTTAGGAAGTTGCGAGAATATTATTTTATTTGCAGAAATTCCATTTACTGCACCTTTAAGAAACAATAAGTTAGTATTATTTATGGAAACTAATTTATATTTCGGTTGGTTTGCGGTCCCAGCTTGTGACACTCCATTAATTAATGGAAGAGGTAGCCATCCAGTATCTACAACATCTGAACCGACACGTTCCCAATCACTCCAGCTTCTATAAAACCTTTTCTGGTAGATTACAGTTGAATTGTAAGGTTGGTATTGTATTAAAGCAGCCTCTCCATCTCTTTTGTACTTTGTTAACCAACCATTACTATTAGTTCCAGATGGATTGTTCAAAGTAAGGACAACATATCTCGTTCCTATTGGTAATGACGTTAATTGCTCGTTGTTATTAAAATCTATTTGTAGGTTAGCATCATAAAAATTAGTTCCATCATCATTAGTCAACTTATATTTCTGCCAGTTAGAGAAATTTGGTAATTCTGGTTTTAATTTATCAAGTTGTTCTTGAGTAAAATCTTCATATGTGAAAGGGTCTCCTTTATCTCCTTTTAGAGACTGTATCTGTTCTTGTGTGAAGTCCTCAAAAGTAAAAGGATCACCTTTATCGCCTTTAAGAGAATTTAGCTGTTTTTGTGTGAAATCTTCGTATTTAAAAGGGTCTCCTTTATCTCCTTGTGGTCCTCTAAAACGTTCAATGTCTTTTAACAGAATTCTTTCAACAATATCATCTAACATATCAACATGAATTTCTTTACCGATTGCTTTTGTTAAACCACTGTCATTCACTTTGAAATAAAAATCTGCAACATGCGAACTATCATCAGTAGAACTATCTTCATCAATTAAGAAAAGTTTTGCTTGCACACGTCCTACATGCTTTGTTACATAGTCAGATACGTTGTAACGCACATGACCTTCTTCTGCTTTAACTATTTCTAATTCTTCATTTGTAAAAATAGAATTATCTTCAGTGATTAGATGTAATACTGGTCTGAATTTCGTTTGATTTAGATTTACTGGAATAAATTCTTTTTCTTCGCTAAAGATATTACGTTTTTTAATATGAATATCTAACACAGAAGTAGAATTATCCATTGTATAGAGATTGACATTAATATTACCTAAGTCAATACCTCGCTCATCTATGCGAGCAGTTACTTCACCTTTCTTAAACGTTTCCATTTAAGCACCTCTTTTACATAAATTTAGGACCACACGCTGTCAGCATGTAGTCCTATGTTTGTTTGTATCGGTCACGTATAAAGTGTTCACCTTTTAAGCCGATGTCATTATATAAACCTTTAATTGTATTTGCTTGATGTTGCGCCCAACGTACATCAGTAGCGTATTGGTGTGTACCAGGATGTTGAGGGTTCCAACGCATTCTATATAATGTTTGTTGTCCTTGATCGATATATCCTCTTCTAACAAACTTAGCTCCACCGATGATAGCTTTAGAAGGAGTAGTCCAACCTTGATTTCTAGCAAATGTCATAGCGTAGTTAGGGTTGCTGTCATAAGCAGCAATACCGAAGTAGTTATAAACGCCGTAACTTCCGCTAGCGAAAGCGGAACGACCATATCCACTTTCTAAGAATGCATGTGCAATTAAGTAGATTTCGTTCACGTTATATTTCTTACAAGCTGAAGCGAAAGCTTTACCTTGTCCGGACAGAGTACCTTTGCCTTCGAGTATTTTATTTAACTTGCTTACTGATATACCTTGGTATTTACCTAAGTTAAGCATTTGATATTTCTGAGTTGAACTGTTCCAAATCTCTAAACTGTTCATCGCTTTTAATGTAGCTGATCGACTAGCATTGTACCAACCTGTACCGTAGTTGATTTGAGGCCTTGTTGACATTTGAATATCAACCGCTCGTTTAAATGAGTAATTACTGTAAACAACCATAACTTTAGGCTTACTAGATACTTTTTTCCTTGACGAC
>ERZ1673736.887-NODE-887-length-44142-cov-49.264590_pt1 | contig 44142 bp, 40 predicted proteins | sample MGYA00580212_ERZ1673736 | MGnify/ENA primary metagenome ERZ1673736 (study PRJEB41218, sample SAMN15661752) | gut metagenome | host: Homo sapiens | place: Canada: London | collected 2015-08-20/2019-03-30 | study: EMG produced TPA metagenomics assembly of...
AAATCCGAACCCTTCTCCTATCGAGAAAAGGTTCGGATTTTCATTGTTTGGTGCGGATAAGAGGACTTGAACCTCCACCGAGTTGCCCCGATTAGAACCTGAATCTAACGCGTCTGCCAATTCCGCCATATCCGCATATTCTGTTGTGTTCGTGAGCTGTGCCGCTCGGAACGATAGTTATTATACCAGATATACGAAGAATGTCAAGCATTATTTTTAATTTTTCTCGACAAAATTTTGCTTGAAAATTGATGCATTCTGAATGGCGGCTGCAGGGCGAAATTTTTGCCAAAGTGTGATACAATAAACAGGACGCGCTGGGAGGGTGTCCTGCGCGCAGACTGAGAAAACGAGGGAAATGCAGAATGTTCAATATCATTATTTTCCTGCTGGGAGCAGGCATCATGTTCTTTATGGCTCTGCGCAGTGTGCTGGCACGGCGCAGGCTGTGCACGCAGGGGCAGAAGGTCACAGCCACGGTGGAGGGCACCGTGCGGAGCCGGGATGGCGGTGCCTATGTGCTGGCCTTTACCACCGCAGGCGGCAGCCATCGGCTGCACTACCCGAAGCCTGCGCGGGGCAAGAGCTTTGCGGTGGGGGATACCGTCACCTTATATTATGACCCAGACGACCCGGAGAAGATGTACGTGGAAGGCGACCGGGCCACGCTGGGAGCCGAGGTGTTGTATACCGTGATAGGTGTGGCCCTGCTGGTGCTGACCGTGGGCATTGCCCGCTGAAAGGGGAAAAGAGGATGAAACTGGAACATTTTGGCATGGCTGAGCCGGGCGACTGCCGTCTGGTATTCACAGCCGGTGCCGAGGAACTGGCGGCAGCCGTTGCACAGGTGCAGGCGGAGCCGGACGCGCCGCAGGAAGAGGACGGTCTGCTGACTGAGGCGGTGAATCGCACCATTCTTGGCGGCTTTTCGGCGCTGTATGAGCAGCTGGTGCAGGAGTACCATGTGGTGCCGGTGACCGACCCGGATTTTGAATTGCTGGCGGTGAACCGGGCCGAGGGCTTCCGGGCGGGGGCGCAGTTCTACGCGCTTCCGCCGCTGGAAGTGGGAGCATACACCGGTTTCGTGCAGCCCATTGAGCCGCACCCCATCCGGCAGCTGACCATTGAACTGGAGATTAACCGTCACCACGGCGACGAAGAACGTGCAGCCGATGCAGCGGGCAAGGCGGCGCTGCGGCAGCAGGTGGCCCGCGAGATCTGGGCACAGCGCTGTGCCCAGGCTGAGCAGCGGACACGCAAGGAGCTGGTATGGCAGCTGGGCGATGCAGTGAAAGGCCCGCTGCCAAAGCAGCTGGTGGGCGGTAACTATTTTGCCGAGCAGCGCCAGTTCAACCTGAGCCTGCAGGCCAATGGCATCAACTTTGACCAGTTCCTTAAAGTGCGCGGCCAGACGGTGGAAGAGTTCCGTGCATGGCTCCACGCGCAGGCAGAGCGCAAGCTGCGCAGCTGGCTGGGGCTTCTGCTGGTGGCAGAAAAGGAGGGCCTTGCACCCACGGACGCCGAGGTGGAAGCAGCCGCTGCCCACTGGGATGCCAAGCTGGACGGCGAGCGCACCTTCCCCGCCAACGATGCACGCAAGGTGCGCCAGCGTCTGGCCCGGGAGAGGGCGGAGCAGTTCATTGTGGAGCACTCTACCCTCACGCCGCCGCCCGATGAACCCATCGTGCAGAAAGTTGAAAGCAAATAATAACAAAAAGGAGCGATGCAGCGCATCGCTCCTTTTTGTTATTATTATCAGGAACTCTCAGGTCTCCACGCCCTCGAACTGGCTGTTGTAGAGCTTGGCGTAGAAGCCGTTTGCAGCAAGCAGCTCGTCGTGGCTGCCCTGCTCCACAATGTGGCCGTCCTTCATCACAAGGATCACGTCCGCCTCGCGGATGGTGGAAAGGCGGTGCGCCACAATAAAGCTGGTACGGCCCTGCATCATGCGGGCAAAAGCTTTCTGGATACGCACCTCGGTGCGGGTATCAATGGAGGATGTTGCCTCGTCCAGAATCAGCATCGGCGGCAGGCAGAGCATCACGCGGGCAATGCACAGCAGCTGCTTCTGGCCCTGACTGATGTTGCCGCCGTCCTCGGCGATAACGGTATCGTAGCCCTCCGGCAGGCGGCGGATGAAGCTGTCTGCATGGGCGGCTTTGGCTGCTGCCACAATCTCTTCAAGGCTTGCATCCGGCTTGCCGTAGGCAATGTTTTCCCGCACGGTACCGGCCCGCAGCCATGTATCCTGCAGCACCATGCCGTAGCTGCCGCGCAGGGAAGCGCGGGTCACATCCCGGATGTCGGTGCCGGACACCTTGATGGAACCGCCGTTCACATCATAGAAGCGCATGAGCAGGTTGATGAGGGTGGTCTTGCCGCAGCCGGTAGGGCCGACGATGGCAATGCGCTGGCCGGGCTTTACGTCGAGGGAAAGGCCCTCGATCAGCGGGCGGTCGGGCAGGTAGCGGAAGGAAACATCCTCCAGCTGCACATGGCCGTCCGGCTGCAGCATGGGGGCATTCTCGACTTCCGGCACCTGATCGTCGGCATCCAGCAGCTCGAACACGCGGGCGGCGCAGGCCAGAGCATTCTGCAGCTCGGTGACTACACCGGAAATTTCGTTGAAGGGCTTGGTGTACTGGTTGGCGTAGCTCAAAAACACGCTCAGCTGGCCGATGGTGATGCCGCCCCGCACCGCGTACACGGCACCCACAAGGCCCACGCCTGCGTACACGATGTTATTCACAAAGCGGGTGGCGGGGTTGGTCAGGCTGGAAAAGAAGATGGCCTTCAGGCTCACGTCCTGCAGACGGCCATTCACCTCGTCAAAGGCGGTAAGGCTCTCGGCCTCGTGGCCGAAGGCCTGCACCACCTTCTGGCCCTCGATCATCTCGTTGACCAGCGCGGTCTGCTCGCCGCGCACGGCGCTCTGGCTCTGGAAGTAACCATAGCTGCGCTTGGCAAGGAAGCTTGCCACCACGAGGCTCAGCGGGGTGATGCACACCACCACCAGCGTGATGGGCACATTCTCGCTGAGCATGAACAGCAGGGTGCCGAGGATGGTCAGCACGCCGCTGAACAGCTGTGTAAAGCCCATCAGCAGGCCGTCCGCAAAGGTGTCCACATCGGCCACCATGCGGCTGACGATATCGCCGGAGGGGTGGCTGTCGAGGTAGGAAAGCGGCAGGGTCTGAATTTTGCGCAGGGCTTCGTTGCGCAGGTTGCGGCTGACAAGGAAGGTGATGCGGTTGTTGCACACGCTCAGCAGCCACTGCGCAAGAGCGGCCACACCGGCAACCACCAGCACCTCGATGATAATGCGCATCACACCGCCAAAATCTACGGCACCCTTGCCCAGCATCATATCAATGGCGCTGCCGCAGAGAATGGGGATATACAGCTGTGCGCCCACGCTCACAGCGGCCACCACAAGGCTGCACACCACAAACAGGGAATAAGGTTTGATTTTGCCCAGAACACGGGTCAAGGTGGCCTTGCGCTGCTGCGGGGTCAGCTTTGTTTTTGCTTTTGCACTCATTTCTGCGCATCCCCTTTCTTGAACTGGCTCTCGTAGATCTCCTCGTAGACGGGGCAGGTCTGGCGCAGCTGGTCGTGGGTGCCGATGCCCACCAGATGGCCGTCATCCAGCACCAGAATTTGATCCGCGTGCTGCAGGCTGGCGGCGCGCTGGCTCACGATGAACACGGTCAGGCTGCCGGGCAGAGCAGCCAGTGCCTTGCGCAGGGCGGCATCGGTGGCGTAGTCCAGTGCGCTGGCGCTGTCGTCAAGGATCAGAATTTCCGGCTTGCCCACAAGGGCGCGGGCGATGGTCAGGCGCTGCTTCTGTCCGCCGGACAGGTTGCGACCGCCCTGCTCCACAGGCTCGTCAAGCCCAAGGGGCTTGGCTTTGACGAACTCCGCAGCCTGTGCTGTTTCCAGTGCAGCCCACAGGTCCGCATCGGTGGCATTCTTGTTGCCCCACAGCAGGTTGGAGCGGATGGTGCCGCCAAAGAGCTGGGCCTTCTGCATGACCATGGCTGCTTTGCCGCGCAGTTCTTCGCGGGGATAGTTCCGGGCATCGCGGCCCATGATCTCCACCGTGCCCTCGGTGGCATCGTAGAAGCGGGGGATCAGGTTGACAAGGCTGGATTTGCCGCTGCCGGTACCGCCGATGACACCAATGGTCTGGCCGCGCTTTGCAGTGAAGTTGATGTCGGAAAGGCTGGGTGCACCGGCATCCGCATAGGTCAGGCTTACATGCTCAAAGCGCACGGCATCGCCGGATTTTTCGGCGGGCACCTCGCCCAGAAGCTTTTCCGGGAAGGCCATGCCGGGCGTGGTGTCCAGCACAGCCTGCACGCGGCCTGCGCAGGCAAGGCCCTTGCTCACCTGCACGATCAGGTTTGCCAGCTTGACCAGCTCCACAAGGATCTGGTTCATGTAGTTCACCAGCGCGATCACGTCGCCGGAAGCCATGCCGCCCACATTGATCTCAATGCTGCCCACATATAGCAGTGCCACAATGGCAATGTTGATGAGCACATAGGTCAGCGGGTTCATCAGGGCAGAGATATGGCCTACATGGAGCTGCATCTTGGTCAGCAGGTCGTTGGCATTCTCAAAGCGCTCTACCTCGCTCTTTTCCTTATCAAAGGCGCGCACCACGCGCACGCCGGTCAGGTTTTCGCGGGTCAGGCCCAGCACCCGGTCAAGGCGATTCTGTACCGTCTTGTACAGGGGCCGGGTAGCAGCCATGATGCCGAACACCACCACGCTCAGCAGCGGGATGGTCACTACAAAGATCAGCGCTGCACGGGAATTCACCGTAAAGGCCATGACCATGGCACCGATCACCACGAACGGGCTGCGCAGGAACAGGCGTAAAAACAGGTTCAGGCCGCTCTGCACCTGATTCACGTCGCTGGTCATACGGGTGATCAGGGTGCTGGTGCCGAGGGTGTCCATCTCGGTAAAGCTCAGGGTCTGGATGTGCTCAAACAGGGCGTGGCGCAGAGCTGTGGAATAGCCCACGGCCGCCTTTGCGGAAAAATACTGTGCCGTCAGGCTGCAGGCAAGGCCGATCATGGCCAGCAGCAGCAAAATGCCGCACCGCACAAGAATATAGTGGAAGTCGTGGGCGGCAATGCCGATGTTCACGATATCCGCCATGACCAGCGGCACGAACAGGTCGAACGTGGCTTCCAGCATCTTGAAAAGGGGCGCAAGCACGCTCTCGCGCTTGTAGTCCTTCAGATAGCCTAGCATCTTGTTCAAGGCGATACTCCTTCTTTCTTGCTTCCTTGCATTATAAGGTTTATGAAATCCTACTTATTATAGCGTACAAAAACTTAAAAAGCCATAGAAAATGTTTTTATTGCAAAAGTGTGCTGAAAACCGCCGGGCAAAATGCCGAAAACGGTTGAAACCAGGGTGGGGGTATGCTACAATGATTTTAAATATTGCACAAAAGGGGAAACAGGAATGCTGATAAGTTTGGTCGTTCCGTGCTACAATGAGGAAGAATCACTTCCCATTTTTTATAAAGAGGCCAGCAAGATCGCACAGCAGATGGGAATATCCCACGGAGCAGATTTTGAGTTCATCTTTGTGGATGACGGCTCAAAAGACCGCACACTGCAGATCGCGCGGGAATTGCACCGGAAAGATGCCCGTGTGCGGTACATCTCCTTCAGCCGGAACTTTGGCAAGGAAGCAGGCATTTATGCCGGATTAAAAGCGGCAAAGGGCGATTATGTAGCAACGATGGATGCGGATCTGCAGGACCCGCCCTCGCTGCTGCCGGAAATGCTGGAGCTGCTGCTCTCCGGCGAATATGACTGCGCGGCCACCCGCCGCACGACACGCGAGGGTGAACCGCCCGTTCGCAGCTGGTTTGCCAAAAAGTTTTATCAGATCATCAATAAGCTCTCGGATACAGAGATCGTGGATGGAGCAAGAGACTTCCGCCTGATGAGCCGCAAAATGACTGATGCTGTGCTGAGCATGGCGGAATATAACCGCTTCAGCAAGGGCATTTTCAGCTGGGTCGGCTTTAAAACAAAGTGGATCGACTACAAAAACGTAGAGCGTGTGGCGGGCACAACAAAGTGGAACTTCTGGGGTCTGCTCAAATATTCGATCGAAGGCATTGTGGGCTTTTCCACAGCTCCGCTGTTGATGGCGGCGGGCCTTGGCCTTGCCTTTTGCGTATTGGCGTTTGTAGGCATCATAATCGTGGTGGTGCGTGCACTGATGTTCGGCGACCCTACTTCCGGCTGGCCGAGCCTTGTCTGCATCATCCTTTTGTGCAGTGGTGTGCAGCTGCTGTGTACGGGCATTGCGGGCGAGTACCTTGCCAAAACATATCTTGAAACAAAGCACAGACCAATCTATATTGCTGCTGAGACCGAAGAAGATCTGGACGCGGAATAAGGCGTTTCAGGAAAAATGTATTTTTCACGGGGTGCCAGAAGAAGCTGATCTGGCACCCCGCTTTTTTTGAGCAGGGAAAAATGAATACATACAGATAGGCGTTGTACCCAAAGCCATTTCCTGCTATACTAAAAATTGACTAGAAACTGGAAGAATGGTGAGCAGATGGCAAAAAGACAAGACGGCGGCATCCGGCTGCGCCCGGTGGGCACCCGCAAGCATCGGCAGAACGCTCCGGCCTACAGCCCGGCGGGCACCGGCTGCCCGGCCTTTGAGCAGGCAGTGGAAAATTTATATAAAGGCCAGAACGAAGAAAGCTTCTGGACGCTGATGGGCGCTTTGAACTATGCACTGGAAATGGAGACCCATGTTCTGGTGCCGCTGCGCACGGCACTGACGGTGCACAACACGCCTGCACCGTGGACGGAGCATCCGGTGCCCACGGCAAAGGCTAAGGACCTGCAGTTGTGGACCCTGCGCAACGAGAAGGGCCGCACATGGCTGCCTATGTTCACCTCTGCAGCTGCGGCCTGCGCCGACCGCAGCACTTCTGCCCGGCCAATGGCAGATTACACCCTGCAGGATGCCATGGAGCTGGCCCTTTCCACTGAGGGGATCGACGGCGTGGTGCTGGACCCGTGGAGCCACTCGGCTACGCTGGACGGCGCTCTGCTCAATGGTTTGCTGCACGCGGGCCATACGCCGGAAGACCCCGGTGATGAGAAAGCGGATGCCGGAAAGGAAGCCGCCCGCAAGGGCAACTGGGCGCAGGCTGTGGAATGCTTTGAAAAAGCAGCCGAGCTTGGCAGTGCCATGGGACTTGCCCTGCTGGCAGACTGTATTTATAGGGGCCGCGGCACCCGCACGAACCGTGCCAAGGCCCGCCGCATGTGGAAGGAAGCAGCAGACAGCGGCGAGATCTTATCCAACATTGCACTGGGCGATGACTACGCTGCCCGGGGCGACAATGGCCGGGCACTTTTGTATTACCGCCGTGCCCGCTCCAACGCAGCCCATATGCCGGATATCGAGTACACTCCGCAGGTGTGCCTGCGTGTGGCCCAGACCGAAACGCGCTACACCAGCCGCAAAAAGGCGCTGGCACTGGCCGCAGAAGCAAGGCAGGGCTTTGCCATCAAGGCCCGTGAGCACGAGCCGGACGCAGAGCAGTGGCTGGCCGAAGCCGACCAGCTCATCCGGGAACTGACCAGTGAACTGCCTGCCCGAGCCACAGCTTACGACATGGAATCTTTACAATTGGACTAAAAAATCGTCATATCGGGACGGTAAGATATACTCGGAAATGATTTGAAGAGCTGCGCCCAAGATGCACAGCACCGGAGAGGAAACAGACAGTATGAGCAAAGTAATCGGCATCGATCTCGGCACGACCAATTCCTGTGTGGCAGTGGTGGAGGGCGGCAAGCCCGTGGTCATCACCAATGCGGAGGGTGAGCGCACCACCCCCAGCGTTGTGGCCTTCACGAAGGATGGTGAACGTCTGGTGGGCGGTGCGGCCAAGCGCCAGATCGCCACAAATTCCGGGCGCACCATCTCCAGTATCAAGCGCCATATGGGCAGTGACTACCGGGTGCACATCGACGGCAAAGACCTGACCCCGCAGGAGATCAGCGCCATGATCTTGGCCAAGATCCGCCGCGATGCCGAGAGCTATCTGGGCGAGCCGGTGACCGAAGCGGTCATCACGGTGCCCGCCTACTTCGACGACAGCCAGCGCAAGGCTACGCAGGATGCAGGCCGCATTGCAGGCCTGAACGTGCTGCGCATCATCAACGAGCCTACTGCTGCCGCTGTGGCCTATGGTTTGGATAACGAAGCGGCGCAGAAGATCCTCGTCTACGACCTCGGCGGCGGCACCTTTGATGTGTCCATCATCGAGATCGAGGACGGGACCTTTACGGTGCTTGCCACCGGCGGCGACACCCATCTGGGCGGTGACGACTTCGATCAGCGCATCGTGGAATATGCCGTGGCCGAGTTCAAAAAGTCGGATCGCATCGACCTCTCCCGCGACCCGGCAGCTATGGGCCGGCTGAAAGAGGAAGCCGAAAAGGCAAAGAAGGAGCTTTCTGCCGCGCCGTCGGCACAGCTGAACCTGCCCTTTATCGCAGTGGGCAAGGACGGCCCTCACCACTTGGATATCTCGCTTTCCCGCCCGCAGTTTGAGATGATGACCGGCGACCTGCTGGCCCGCACAGTGGCTCCCGTGCAGAATGCGCTGCGGGATGCAGGCATTTCTGCCAGCCAGCTGGGCAAGGTGCTGCTGGTGGGCGGCAGCACCCGGATGCCTGCGGTGGAGCGTCAGGTGAAGGAGCTGCTGGGCTGCGAACCCAGCCACAGCCTGAACCCGGACGAGTGTGTTGCCATGGGTGCGGCTGTGCAGGGCGGTCTGCTGCAGGGCGGCGGCAAGCTGGCCGGTGCCACCGGCGCAGCCGCGCAGGGCCTTGTGCTGATGGATGTGACCCCGCTGACCCTCTCCATTGAGACGCTGGGCGGCGTGGCCACCCCGCTGATCACCCGCAACAGCATGATCCCCACCCGCAAGAGCCAGATCTTCACCACCGCACGGCCCATGCAGACCAGTGTGGAGATCAACGTGCTGCAGGGCGAGCGCCACTTTGCCCGCGACAACAAGAGTCTGGGCAAATTCAAGCTCACCGGCATCCGGGCAAGCTTCTCCTCCAAACCGCAGATCGAAGTTACCTTCGATATCGACGTGAACGGCGTGGTGAAGGTATCTGCCAAGGACCTTGGCACCGGCCGGGAGCAGAACATCACCATTACCGGCAGCACCAACCTTTCGGAAAATGAGATCCAGCGCGCCATGGCAGACGCTGCCGCCTACGAGGCCGAGGACAGCCGCCGCAAGGAGCGGCTGGACCTGCACAATCAGGCCGAGGTGCTGGCCTACAAGGTGGACGAGGCTCTTTCCAAATGCAAAAAGGAGCTGGACAAGGACGAGAAGAACCGCATCAAAACCGACCTCGCCAACCTCCGCCGCTGCCTGCGCAAGGATAAGCCGGAAAAGATGAATGAAAACGAGGAAGCCAATCTCCGTCAGGCCAAGACCCAGCTGGAAGAGAGCGCAAACCATCTGATGGTGCTGTATACCAGCGAGCAGGGCGAAAGCGGAAACGGAGAAAATAATCTGTAACACGTAAAAAAGGTCGCCCTTGACAGAGCGACAGAAAAAAGTTATACTACAAACAGAAGGGGCGCTGACTGCAAAGGTCAGCTTTCCATCCCGTTAGTCAAAAAGATTGACCGCTCGGCTGGTAACTGTAGGCGGTCAATCTTTTTTGTTATCATCGCTTTTCGTCTGGGAAAACTTTGCCATAACCTCGACGGTCAGGCGGATCACATCCACGATCAGACCCAGCAGCGTGAGAATGAACGTAAGCAGTGCGAGAGTTTCCAACAGAGTCATCCGATATCCCTCCCTTCGCCTTCAAGGCTCCGGGCAGGGTACTTCCCCAAAAAAGTTTCCTCCCGGAACCTCTGCTTCGTTCTATGTGAAAAGAAGCAGCGATACGGGATAGAAAGCATGACCACCAATTTTGCAATCAGCGCCTTATTTGCATTATACCATAATTTTTGACGAAGTACAACAAAACGCTCCGCTGTGTTTTGCACAGCGGAGCGTTTTCTATGTGGAAAAGCCTTACAGCATCTTGGAAAGGAATGCTTTCAGTCTGGGATGCTTCGGATTCGTGAACAGTTCCTGCGGCGGCTCGTCCTCCTGGATCTTGCCGTCGTCGATGAAGATGACGCGGTTGGACACCTCGCGGGCAAAGCCCATTTCGTGGGTGACCACCAGCATGGTGATGCCGGTGTGGGCCAGCTCCTTCATCAGTTCCAGAACCTCGCCCACCATTTCGGGGTCGAGGGCGCTGGTGGGCTCGTCGAACAGGATCACGTCCGGGTCCATGGCAAGGGCACGGGCAATGGCAATACGCTGCTGCTGGCCGCCGGAAAGGCTCTTGGGGTAGGCATCGGCCTTGTCGGCCAGACCCACGCGGGTCAACAGTTCGTCTGCCTTGGCGGAGATGGCTTCCTTATCCTTCAGCTTCAGCAGGGTAGGGGCCAGCTCCAGATTTTTCTTCACAGTCAGGTGCGGGAACAGGTTGAAGTGCTGGAACACCATGCCCATCTTCTGGCGCACAGCGTCGATGTGGGCATCGTCCACCTCCACCCCTTCAAACTTGATGGAGCCGGAGGTGGGGATCTCCAACCGGTTCAGGCACCGCAGAAAGGTGGACTTGCCGCAGCCGGAGGGTCCGATCAGGCACACCACGTCGCCGCGGTAAATATCAATATCGATGCCCTTCAGCACGTCCAGCGTGGGGGTGGGCAGCTTTGCGCCCGGCTTCTTTTCGCCGCCGTAGGTTTTTGTCAGGCCGCGGACTTCCAGAATTTTATCGGTCACTTTGAGCCAGCCTCCTCTCAAACTTTGCCAGCAGACGGGTGAACAGCATGACCAGCACAAGGTAGATCAGTGCAACGCCCAGCAGCGGGAACATGGCCTCGTAGGTGCGGTTCATGATGCCCTGTGCGGCGTACAGCAGCTCCTTGCCGCCGATGACCGTGATCAGGGAGGTATCCTTCAGCAGGACGATGAACTCGTTGCCCAGTGCAGGCAGCACCGCACGGATGGCCTGCGGGATGATGATGACCACCATGGTGGTCATGTAGTTCAGGCCAAGGCTGCGTCCGGCCTCCATCTGGCCGGGGTCAACGGCCATCAGGCCGCCGCGGATGATCTCCGAAACATAGGCACCGGAGTTGATGCCCAGTGCCAGCGCACCCACCATGGTAAAGTTGCGGCTGTTGGCAAAGATGACCATGCTCATGATGAGCAGCTGCACCATCATGGGCGTGCCGCGGATGATGGTGGTGTAAATTTCGCAGATGATGTTGAAAAAGCCCAGCACCGGGTTCTTGTGGCCGGGGCGCTGCTGGTCGTGTGCCACACGCACCAGTGCCACCACGCTGCCCAGCACGATGCCCAGTGCCAGCGCAATGGCAGTGACCAGCAGGGTGGTGCTCACGCCCTTGATGTACTGCGTCCAGCGGTCTTTCAGGATGAAGGCCTGATAAAACTTGAAGAAGAATTCCTGCTCGAAGTTGAGCGTAGTGCCGCTGTTGAGCAGCTCTTTGAGCAGTTCGTATTGAGCAGCCATTCGCATCCTCACTTTCCTGTTTTGTTAGAATTTTGTAACCTTATTTTTCCAAAAAAGGGGAGGTGCCCCAGTTGGGGGCTGCCTCCCCGTGGTTCCGTTATCAGCCAGCTGATTATTCAGCGGTGATGTACTTGTCCACGATGGACTGCAGGGTGCCGTCAGCCTTCAGCTCTTCCAGAGCGGCGTTGACGGCATCTTCCAGAGAAGAACCCTTTGCCATACCAATGGCGTAATCTTCCTCGGCGTAGCTGGTATCCAGGATCTTCAGGCCGGGGTTGGCAGCAATGAACTCCTGGGCGGGAGCGTTGTCGATGACAACGGCATCCACCTGACCATTGTTCAGAGCCTGCACAGCGGTCAGACCGTCGTCGTAAGCCACGACGTTTTCATCACCGAAATCATCGGAGCAGTAGATGTAGCCGGTGGTGCCGCGCTGGGTGCCGATCTTCTTGCCGGCCAGGTCGTCCGGAGAAGCAATGTCGGAGCCTTCGGGCACGATGATGGACTGGATGCCGGTAGCGTAGCTGTCGGAGAAGTCCATCACAGCCTTGCGCTCGTCGGTGACGGTAACGCCGGCCATAACGATGTCGGCCTTACCCTGCTGCACGCTCAGCAGAGCGGCGTCAAAGTCCATATCATCGATCTGCAGCTCCAGACCCAGCTTGTCAGCGATGGCCTGAGCAGTCTCGATGTCGATGCCCTCAAACTCGCCCGCATCGGTGGTCATCTCGTACGGAGGGAAGGCTGCGTTGGTGGCCATGGTCAGCTTGCCGGCCTCAACGGTGGCCAGCTCGCCAGCGGCAGCGCTGGTGGAAGCAGCTTCAGAAGAAGCAGCAGAGCTTGCCACGGAGGAAGCGGTGCTTGCGGAAGAACCACCGCAGGCGGTCAGAGCCAGAGCGGCAACGGACAGACCAGCAGCTGCCAGAAAGCTGCGACGAGAAATCTTTTTCATATTCAAACACTCCTCAAATGTACTGTATGTTTTTGCGGTACGCCAGAACGATGCGATTCATCGAACATCTGGCGAACGAATTTAGTATAGATTGTACAAATTGAAAAGTCAATACTTGTGCAAAAAATCTCATCAATTGAAACCGAATTGAAAACAATTATACAAAAAATGCGTTGAAGAAATGTATATATACAAATTATAGATATCTTGCGATCTCTTCTTTGCTCCGCTTTGGCACGCAGTAATCCCGGTTCTCGTCCAGATAATACTTTACGCCGGTCTCAGCCGTCAGCGGCACAATGTGAGCCTTGTGGGCCGGGTAGCCGAACGCTACCATGAATGCCAGCTTCTGCGGTTCTTCAATGCCCAGCAGTTCGGTGAGGGCAGGCTTGTTGATCGCGCCCATGATGCAGCTGCCCACGCCTTTGTCCCATGCGGCAAGGGTCATGTTGGCAAGGGCGATGCCGGTATCGGTGGCAAGGTCGCCGGGGATGGAAGTGTCCTGCACCACGGCCACATACAGGGTGGGCAGCTCGTCGGCTTTGGGCGTGCCCTGCTCCGGCGGCAGATAGGCAGCCCACTTGACCAGCGGCTGCACCTTTGCCACCGCCTCGGGCTTGTTCACCACCACCAGACGCACAGCCTGACGGTTGGCTCCGCAGGAGGACAGGCGGACGGCCTCGACGATATCATCCACCACATCCTGCGGAACAGCTTTCTGTGCAAAGCGGCGGTAGGTGCGGCGGCTGACAAGAGTATCCATAACAGACATAAAGAGCACCTCCTTTATATAAGTGTTGTCAAAAGTATAGCAGATGCGGCAGAGTCTTGCAACGCTCCGGCGCAAAAAGCTTGCACGTTGGGCAGTGATTTTGCCTTTTGCGACAGGCTGCGATTGCATCCGACAAATGATACATGGTAAAATATGGTAGAAGAAAGGAGGCGGCGCAATGGTATTGGCAGCAGGCATCGTGGGTTTTATTCTGGGGGTCAATTTGGTTTTTTTGTTTGCCGGGCTGATGCGGGCGGCAAGAGGGGAACATGAGCAGACAGAAGATGAAAACAAGACATGTTGAGAATGAATGAAAATAACGGAGAACAAAAAGGGCCGCTGTACGGGATGCTGTGCAGCGGCCCTTTCTGCCGGGCTTGACCGAACTTACGATTTTCTCTTGGTCGCTCCTGTTTTTCTGTATCCGGCGGCAAAAGATGCCAAAAACCACTTGACAAACTGTTACGGGGGGGGGGGTATTATATAGGAAAAGCAGGCTCCACAAAAAAAGTGATCGGGGCATGCAGAAAAGATTGTGAGGTTGATTCTTATGTCTAACATTTCTCGTCGTAAGTTCCTCAAGGGCGCAGGTGTGGCTGCTCTGGCTGTTGCTGCTGCCGGTGTTCTGGCTGGCTGCTCTGATCAGAGCACTCCGGATACGGGCAAAAAGCGTACGATCAAGCTGAAGTACATGGTGACCAAGGGCGAAAGCATCGTCAAGGACGTGCCCATTGAAGTTCCTGCTCTGGCTGATACCGTGACTTTTGCGACCATTCAGGCAAATGTGCCTGCCGATCTGAAGGATTATGAGTTCGACAGCACTGAGGACAAGAAGATCATTGATGGCGTTGTCGTCATTAAGATGCACAAGAAGGCAGCTGCAAAGCCTCAGAAGAAGGTTACGATTGAGTATGTTTATGGCACCGGCGCTCCCGATGACGCTAAGTTCACCCCGACTTCTCTGAATGTTGATGTGGATGCAAAGTACCTCACTCAGGATCAGCTGGATAGTCTGGTGGATAAGAGCGGCAAGTATAGAGTTCTGAATGCTACTGAGCTGATCGGCTTCGGCGGCATGACTCAGAACGGCATCATTGAGGGCGACAAGGCAACCGTTTACATTACTACGAAGTAAGCTGAACCGGGTTTTTCAAAATTATTTGAATTTTTAAATTAAAAATTTAAGAACACAACACCAACAGGGTGGCGGCCAACAAGGCCTCCGCCCTATTGGTGCTGTTTTTTTGTTAAAATTTCACTTGACAAACAGTTACCAGGGAGGGTATTATATAGAAAAAGCAGGCTCCACAAAAAAGTGATGGGGGCATGCAGAAAAGATTGTGAGGTTGATTATTATGTCTAATATCTCTCGTCGTCAGTTCCTGAAGGGCGCAGGTGTCGCTACTCTGGCTGTTGCTGCTGCCGGTGTTCTGGCTGGCTGCTCTGGCCCCGATGTCCCCGATGTCCCCGGTGTGACCACTCGTCCTGTTACGGTTATCTTCATGAAGGACGAAGGCAATGGTGTGACCAACGTTGTGGGTGAGACTGCCAAGATTGATGTTCTGAAGACCGAGAACTCTGTGAAGGTTGCTGACATCGATAAGAAGCTGCTTCCCGAAGATTACCATCTGGAGAACGAGAACGCTGTTGTTGAAATCCGCAAGGACGACAGCAAGGGTGAGTACATCATCGTCTTCGTGACTGATGTGACTGTGACTCCGACCAAGAAGACCATCGATGTCAAACTGCTGGAGCTGCCGAACAACTACATTAAGGCTAAGGCTGAGGTTGCAGTCGATGCAACTGGCGTCAGCGCTGCTGATATTCAGCTGCCGGACGGCTACAAGCTGAGCACCGACTACGGCACGGTGGAAGAGCTGTTGAAGGTTCGTCCCTTCGATACTGTCTTCATTGTGACCAAGCTCTGATTTCCTGGCACAGAAGTTTTTTGAAAAAACTCAAATAGCACCAACAGGGCGGTAGTCAACACGGCTACCGTCCTGTTTTTAAGTACAAAAAGAGCGACAGTCGTGCGACTGCCGCTCTTTTACGTTTATAGTCAGTTCCACCGTTTTTTCGGCAGCGGGCAACCCCTTCCGTCAAAGCCTGCGGCTTTGCCAGCTTCCCCAAGGGAACGGATGAACCCTCTCAGGCTCACTGCGTTCGCCAGCTCCCCCGAAGGGGGAATTTTAAGCATCTGCCGGTTAGGAGCAAAAAAGCTCCCCCCCCTTTCGGGGGAGCTGGCATCGAGCAAAGCGAGATGACGGAGAGGGTCTTACTTCCGCTTCGGCAGCGGCACACACAGCACCAGCGTGATGCCGATGGCCAGCGCAACGGCTACTTTAAAGGTGCTGATGCCGTTGGAAAGGGCCAGCGCATTGTTGCCCTGTATAAAATAGTAGGCGGTGTAGTAGATGCCCGCGCCGGGCACCAGCGGGAAGATGCCGGACAGCAGGAACACCGTTACCGGCATTTTAATCACAATGGCAAACACGCGGGTGAGCAGGGTGAGCGGAATGACCGCCAGCAGGGAGGCTGCGGCACTGTCTGCCCCCAGCATTACGGCCAGCTCGTAGACGAACCAGCCCACGGCCCCCACCAGCCCGCAGAAGAACAGGCTTTTGCGGGGGCACGCAAACAGGATGGCAAAGCACAGGGTGCCGACCCCTGCAATGAAGAACTGCGCCGCCAGCTCTCCGATCTGTGTACTGGTGAGCATCATGCGACCACCACCCCCGTAAAGAATGTATAAAGGCTCAGCACAAGGCCGGTGCCAATGGCAATGCTGGCCGCAATGAGCAGTGCATCGATCATGCGGATGGTGCCGGAAAGGTAGTCGCCTTGCACGAAATCCCGGATGCCCATGGTGAACGCGATGCCCGGCGTCAGGATCATCAGCGAACCGATGATGGCATGGCTGGCAGAGGTGCCCAGCAGGTTGCAGCCCAGAATGCACGCCAGCGTGATGAGCGCCGCACAGCTGATCTTGCAAAAGCCGCCGGGCAGGTCGTGCCGACCGCACAGCAGCAGATACCCGCTGGCAAGAAAGCCTGCCAGTGCCGCCGCCAATGCGCTGCGCAGCGTGCCGCCGAAGATCAGCGCAAAGCAGAACGCGCCGCACATGCCGGAGACCAGCTGCACCCAGTCCTTGGGAAAAGGGATGCACCGCGCCAGCACCAGACGGCTCTCGGCTTCGTCCAGCGACATGCTGCCCTCTGCGATCTCGCGGGAGAGGGCGTTCACTGCCGCCACTCGGCCCAGATGAGTGGTGCGGGTAGGCACATTGCGCACCTCGCTGATCTCGGCGGTGCCCGCACTGGCAAAGATGCCGTTGGTCAGCACGTAAACATGGAACTCCCGCAGGTGGAATGACCGGGCCATGATCTCCATGGTCTGCTCCACCCGGAACACCTCGGCACCGTTTTCCAGCAATGTCTGGCCCGCCGCCATGGTAAAATCCATGATGCGGCGGCGCAGTTCTTCATCCGGGAAAACCTCGCGGCTGTTCATTGCCGCACCTCCTTTATAAATAATGCTGTCTTATTCTACCATGTCCGCGGCTGGCGCACAAGATAAAAAAACGCAATTTCCTACTAAAAAACTTCGTTGTAGGTGTTGACAAATCCGGTCGATTGGATTATTATAAATGCAATATCACAAAAATGGCTGTGAAGAGAAGAGTAGGCCTTCGCATTGATCCTTACCAGAAAGCCCGGGCGATGGAAAAGGGCAGGAAACAGGAAGCTGAAAATGGTCTCGGAGCCGTGTGGGCGAGGCGCATGAGTGCTAAGTCTGCAACGGGAGCGCCCGTTACAGCGTCCGGCTGTAAGCAGCAAAGCTGCCGCAGCATTGAGGCTGTGCCCGCAAGGGTACGGTAAACCAAGGTGGTACCACGGAAGTATGTTATGCTCCCGTCCTTGCTGAGCGTTATGGCGCAAAGTCAAGGACGGGAGCTTTTTTCATGCTTGCGTTCACAGGCCGCGTGCGGAACTGTGCCGTGCGGGCCGCAGTACATTTTATTAAGCAATAGAGAGGGAACAAAACTATGATTACTCGTCGTGATTTTCTGAAGGTTTCTGGCGTCGCAGCTGCTGCAGCTGCCCTGACCGCATGCGGCGGCTCTTCTTCCACCGCATCTTCCGCTGCTTCCAGCACTGCTTCTTCTGCAGCTGCTTCCACTGCAGCAAAGCTGGATAAGGTGAAGGTGGCTGTGCCCAACGATACCACCAACGAGGCACGTGCTCTGACCCTGCTGGAGAAGAACGGCTTCTTTAAGCTGAAGGCTGATGCAGGCCTGACCGCAACCGCAAAGGACATCGAGGAAAACCCCCTGAATGTTTCCGTCGATGAGGTCGAGGCTGCTCAGGTGCCCAACGTCCTGCAGGACGAGGACTACGCCGTCATCAACTCCAACTACGCCATCTCCGCTGGTCTGGACCCCATGACCGATGCTCTGGCAATGGAGGACGGCACCTCTGCTTACGTCAATATTCTGGTCTGCAAGGACGGCAATCAGGAAGAGCCGAAGATCAAGGCTCTGGCCGCTGCTCTGCAGAGCCAGAAGGTGAAGGACTTCATGGATGAAAACTACAAGGGCGCTGTGGTGTCCGTTGTGGAGAACCCCACCGACGGCTATGACTCCTCCATCGACTACGATGCGCTGAACGGCGAGACCGTCAGCTGCGCTGCTACTCCGGCTCCTCACTGCGAGGTTCTGGAGATCTGCAAGGACATTCTGGCCGAAAAGGGCATCACGCTGGATATTCAGGAGTACGACGACTACATCATTCCCAACAACATCGTTGAGGACGGCCAGTGCGATACCAACTATTTCCAGCATCAGCCGTATCTGGACGACTTCAATGCAGAGCACGGCACCCATCTGGTGACGGTTGCCGGCATCCACGTGGAGCCTATGGGCATCTACGGCGGCAAGCAGGACAGTCTGGCACCGATCGAAGGCTAAGCAAACTCCCCCAGTCACCTTGCGGTGACAGCCCCCTCGGGGAGGGGGCCTTTGCTTGACCGTTCTGTTTCAGACTCCCTCCATGAGGGAGCTGGCAAACCCGCAAGGGTTTGACTGAAGGCGTTTATTCAACAGCAAGGAGCAATTTCTGTGATCGAGATCAAACATCTTTCCAAGACCTTCCAGATGAAGGACGGCGCAGTGAATGCGCTGAAGGACATCAACCTCACCATCCCGGATGGTTCCATTTATGGCATCATCGGCATGTCCGGTGCGGGCAAATCCACGCTGGTGCGCTGCATCAACCTGCTGGAGCGCCCCACCGAGGGCAGCGTTGTGATCGACGGTACCGCTATGGAGACTTTAAACGCAGCCCAGCTGCGTGAGCGCCGCCGCGATATCACCATGATCTTCCAGCAGTTCAATCTGCTGATGCAGCGCAGCTGCCTGAAGAACATCTGCTTCCCCATGGAGCTGGCCGGTGTGAAAAAGGCGGATGCCGAAAAGCGTGCCAGAGAGCTGCTGGAAGTGGTGGGCCTGCCCGATAAGGCCAACGCCTACCCGGCACAGCTGTCCGGCGGCCAGAAGCAGCGCATTGCCATTGCCCGCGCACTGGCAACGGACCCCAAAGTTCTGCTCTGCGATGAAGCCACCAGCGCACTGGACCCCAACACCACCCATGCTATCCTGACCCTGATCAAGGACATCAACAAGAAGCTGGGCATCACGGTGGTGGTCATCACCCATCAGATGAGCGTTGTGGAAGAGATCTGCGATCACGTTGCCATTCTGGACGGCGGCGTTGTGGTGGAGGAAGGCTCTGTGCAGGAGATCTTCTCCAACCCCAAAACGCCCGCAGCAAGGCGTCTGGTGGCACCCAACGGCGGCAGCGCCGCACGGGATCTGTCCAGCTTTGCACCGGACGACCATGTGGTGCGCGTCACCTTCAACGGTTCGTCCACGGCAAAGCCGCTGGTGGCAAGTCTTGCCGCAGAAAAAGGCATTCTGGTGTCGGTACTCAGTGCCGACACCCGTGATCTGAGCGGCCAGTGCTACGGCTCCATGCTGCTCAAGTTGCCCACTGATGTGGAGCAGGCAAAGCAGGCTGCGGCCTATATGCGCGCCCAGCCCGGCATTACGGTAGAGGAGGTGACCGGCGAATGAGTATTGCAGATTACGGCTTTGCCATCTGGGAGACCTTTTACGTGACGGTCCTTTCCACCGCGTTTGCGCTGGTGCTGGGCCTGCCGCTGGGTGTGCTGCTGGTGGCCGGTGATAAGGACGGCATTCTGCCGCTGCCCGGCTGGCTGATGCACATTCTCAACATCGTTATCAACATCCTGCGCAGTGTTCCGTTCCTGATCCTGATGATCTGTGTATTCCCGCTTACCCGTGCCATCGTGGGCACCACGGTGGGTACCAAAGCCACCATCGTTCCGCTGGTGGTGGCAGCCTTCCCGTTCGTGGCACGTCTGGTGGAGACCAGCCTGCGCGAGCTGGACGAGGGCGTGGTGGAAGCGGCCCAGAGCATGGGCGCAACGCCGTTCCAGATCATTACCAAGGTGATGATCCCGGAATGCCTGCCCGGCCTGATCTCCAGCATGACCACCGCACTGACCACCATTCTGGGCTACTCGGCCATGTCCGGTGTCATTGGCGGCGGCGGTCTGGGCAAGATCGCTTTGTCCTACGGCTATTACCGCTACCAGACCGATATCATGATCGTGTGTGTCATTTTGCTGGTGCTGATGGTTCAGGTGTTCCAGACTTTGGGCACTGCTTGGGCCACCAGAAGCGATAAGCGGCTGCGGAAGTAACTCCTTCAGCCGCACTTCGTGCGCCAGCTCCCTCGGAGAGGGAGCCTCTGGCGAAGAGGAAAACTTTCCGGTATTGCCAAAGCCGAAAGGCTTTGACGGAAGGAGTCCTCTCCTCATTTTGCCCCCGAACGGGAACTAAAATTTAACGTTTCAATTCCCCGCCGGAGGCTGCAGCACTCCTGCGGGGAATTGTGCTATATGGACAAACCCAGTAAAGGAGTATGTAGTATGAATCGTGATACTATCTGCGTGCAGGGCGGTTACACCCCCGGCAACGGCGAACCCCGCCAGATCCCCATTATCCAGTCCACCACCTTTAAGTATGCCACCAGCGAGGATATGGGCAAACTGTTCGATCTGGAAGCTGACGGCTACTTCTATTCCCGTCTGCAGAACCCCACCTGCGACCTTGTGGCTAAGAAGATCTGCGAGCTGGAAGGCGGCACGGCTGCAATGTTGACCAGCAGCGGTCAGGCTGCAAACTTCTTTGCTCTGTTCAATCTCTGCGAAGCAGGCGACCACATCGTGGCATCCAGTACCATCTACGGCGGCACCTTCAACCTGATCTCCGTCACCATGAAGAAAATGGGCATTGAAGCCACCTTTGTTGATCCGCTGTGCACCGAGGAAGAATTGAACGCCGCATTCCAGCCCAACACCAAGGTGGTGTTCGGTGAGACCATCGCAAACCCGGCCCTGACCGTGCTGGACATTGAGAAGTTTGCCAAGGCTGCTCACGCCCACGGTGTGCCGCTGATCGTGGACAACACCTTTCCCACGCCGGTCAACTGCCGCCCCTTTGAGTGGGGCGCGGATATCGTGACCCACTCCACCACCAAGTACATGGACGGTCATGGCGCGGTGCTGGGCGGTGCCATCGTGGACGGCGGCAAGTTCGACTGGATGGCCCATGCCGAGAAGTTCCCCGGCCTGTGCACCCCGGACGACAGCTACCACGGCATCACCTACGCCGAGCGCTTTGGCAAAGAGGGTGCCTTTATCACCAAGGCTACCGCGCAGCTGATGCGTGACTTTGGCTCCATGCAGTCGCCCATGAACGCCTACATGCTGAACCTCGGTCTGGAAAGCCTGCATGTGCGGATGCAGCGCCACTGCGCCAACGGCATGGCCGTGGCAGAGTTCCTTGAAAGCCATCCCAAGGTGGCCTACGTGAACTACTGCGGTCTGGAGTCCAGCCCGTACCATGCACTGGCGGAGAAGTATCTGCCGAATGGCAGCTGCGGCGTGGTCAGCTTTGGTCTGGCCGGCGGCCGTGAGGCTGCAAGCATCTTTATGAAGAACCTGAAGCTGGCAGCCATCGAGACCCATGTGGCCGATGCCCGCACCTGCTGCCTGAACCCTGCATCCAGCACCCACCGCCAGATGAACGATGAGCAGCTGAAAGCCGCCGGTGTGCCCGCAGAGCTGGTGCGCATGAGCTGCGGTCTGGAAAGCAGCGAAGACCTCATCGCAGATATTGCACAGGCGCTGGATAAGATCTAAAAGGTGAGTTCAGCAGCATCTATCGGTTCCGGCCCTTCTCGTAAAAACGCGTTTGGAGTGCCCCGCAGGGCGCGACAAACGCAAAATATAAAAATAAATTCCGCTGAAGATAGCCAGAGCGTCAGCGGAGGCTATTCTAAATCGTTAGGAGTACGAACTATGCCGCTGATCATCCCCAAGACCCTGCCTGCTTACGATGCCCTCTACAACGAAAATATCTTCGTCATGCATCGTGAGCGCGCCCTTGCCCAGCACATCCGCCCGCTGGAGATCCTGATCCTGAACCTGATGCCCACCAAGATCACCACCGAGACCCAGATCGCCCGTCTGCTGGCAAATACCCCCCTGCAGGTGCACATGACCCTGCTGCAGACGGCCAGCCATGCGGCGACCCACGTTTCGGCGGCACACCTCGAATCGTTCTATAAGAACTTCAACGAGGTGAAGAACAACCGCTACGATGGCATGATCATCACCGGCGCACCGGTGGAGACCATGGACTTTGAGCAGGTGGATTACTGGCCGGAGCTGTGCGAGATCATGGACTTCAGCGAGACGAATGTCTACTCCACCCTGCATGTGTGCTGGGGCGCACAGGCTGGCCTGTACTACCACTACGGCGTGCACAAGCAGCTGCTGCCGGAAAAGATGTTCGGCGTGTTCGAGCACCGGGTCACCCGCCCGTCGAACCCTTTGGTGCGCGGCTTTGACGAGGTGTTCTATGCGCCCCACAGCCGCCACACCGGCATCAGCCGCGAGGATGTGGACAACTGTAAGGCTTTGCGCATCCTTGCCGAGAGCGATGCGGCCGGGCCCTTCCTCATGAGCACCGAGAACGGACGGCAGATCTTTGTCACCGGCCACCCGGAATATGACAAATACACGCTGGATTCAGAGTACCGCCGCGATGTGGACAAGGGCCTGCCCATCCATGTGCCGGTGAATTACTACCCGGACGATGATCCCACAAAGCCGCCGCTGTTCCGCTGGCGTGCCCACGCCCACCTGCTGTATGAGAACTGGCTGAACTACTATGTTTACCAGAATACCCCCTACGATCTGGGCGAGATTCAGCGCGTAAAGCACGAATAAATGCACAAAAACCGGTATTGCGTCAAAATTGCGCGATACCGGTTTTTGTGCTATACTGTTCCTGCGGCCCTTCTCCATTCCCCTAACCGCGGAAAGGAGGTGAACCCCTTGGAAACTCTCTCTACATTTATCCAAACCGTTGCCGCGCAGGTAGTTGCCTACTATCTGTGCACATGGATCGACGGTAAGATCGGCAAGGGCAGCAAACACTAAAAGAAGCCCCCGGTACTGACACTACCGGGGGCTTCGTGTTTCGGCATGAACCCGATGGATTCAATCTCTCTACATTGCCTATCTTTAGTATATGCAGTTTTGGGCAAAAGTCAAGCGATGAAATATAAATTATTTTTTACGCCTTACCGGCTTTTTCTTGCGCACGCTGTAGCCAAAGGTACCCAGCTTTTTGCCCAGTGCCAGATATTCACCGTGACTGTAGACGATGAGCTTTGCCTTCTCGAGACACAGCTTGCCGTTTTCGTCCAGCAGGCTTTCGTCCACATCACAGGCCACCACTTCGGCAAGGAACAGGTCGTGGCTGCCCAGCGGGATCACCTGAGTTACCTTGCATTCCAGATTGACCGGGCTTTCTTCCAGAATGGGGCAGTCGGTCAGCACGCTGCCGGGGGCAGAATGCAGGCCGCAGGCGGCAAATTTATCCACATCACGGCCGCTTTTCACGCCGCACCAGTCCACCGAACGCACCAGCGCTTCGGTGGGCAGATTGATGGCAAACTGTCCGCTTTCCTGAATGAGGTGGTGGCTGTAGCGCTCCGGCCGAACGCTGATGGACACCATGCTGGGCTGGGTGCAGATGGTGCCCGTCCAGCCGATGGTGATGAGATTGGGCTTTTCCAGCCCGCCGCAGGACACCAATACCGGCGGTTCCGGGTTCAGCAGGGTGCTGCCCCGCCAGCTCTGTTTGCTCATCCGTGATACTTCCTTTCGTAAGGGGCCCAGGTGCGCTCGCTGATGATGTAGCGCGGGCGGGCTTTCGTCTCCATATAGATCTTACCGATATACTCGCCGATCACGCCTAAGCACACCAGCTGCACGCCGCTCATGAAGCAGACGATGCACACGATGGAGGCCCAGCCGGCCACGCTGCTGCCCATGGCGGCGCACACGATGGCCCAGATGACTCCGATAAAGCTGATCAGGCTCACAAAGATGCCAGATCCGGTAATAAGGCGGATGGGCTTGTTGGAAAGGCTGGTGATGCCATCAAAGGCCAGTGCCAGCATCTTGCTCAGGGGGTAGTGGCTCTCACCGGCAAGGCGTTCGTGACGCTCGTAGGTGACTACCTCGCTCTTGAAGCCAACCAGCGGCACCATGCCGCGCAGGAAAATGTTCACTTCCCTGTAGTCGGCAAAGCTTTCCAGCACACGGGTGCTGATGAGGCGGTAGTCTGCGTGGTTGAACACGATGTCTGCGCCCAGAGCGTTCATCACATGGTAAAAGCCCTCGGCGGTGAAGCGCTTGAAGAAGGTGTCTGTATCGCGGCGGCTGCGCACGCCGTAGACCACCTCGGCACCGTCCAGATACTTTTTAACCATATCGTCCATGGCGTTGATGTCGTCCTGACCATCACAGTCGATGGAAATGGTAACATCGCAGGTGCCGCTGTGCAGTGCCTCCATCAAGCCTGCCAGCACGGCGTTCTGGTGGCCGCGGTTGCGGCTCTGGGAAATGCCGATGTAGTGCTCGTCCTGTGCGGCAAAACTCTGGATCAGTTCCCATGTCTTGTCTTTGGAGCCGTCGTTCACGAACAGCACCCGGCTCTTCTCGCTCACAAGGCCCTGTGCGGCAAGGCCGCTGATCTTTTCCAGAAACATGGGAGCTGTAATGGGCAGCACCTGCTCCTCGTTGTAGCAGGGGATCACGATCCATAAAATCGGTTTTGACATATTTAAAAATACTCCTATATTAAAAATAACAAGATGATGCCGCTGACGGTTACGGCCTTCCAGTGAAAAAGAGTTTTAGAAAAATCCGTAGATTTTTCTAAAACTCAAATATAAAAATAAAATTTCAGCTGAATACAGCCAAAGCGCACGCGGCGGCTATTCAAATGGTCACTGCACCATTTGCTTCAGTACCTCAGGCTCCAGCAGCTTGAAGCTGCTTTTGTAGGTGTCCAGCAGGCCGTCCCGCTGCATCTGGCTCAGCTCGCGGCTGAGGGCGCTGCGGTCGCAGTTCAGGTAATCCGCCAGCTGGATGCGGGAGAACGGGATGCTGAAGGTCAGGCTGCCAGCCCGCTCGGCTTCACTGAGCAGATAGGCGCACACTTTGGCCCGCAGGCTTTTGAGCACCAGCAGGTCGATGCGGCGGGAGAGGGAAAAATATTTATCGCTGATGGTGCGCACCAGATTGCGCAATGTCTGCTGGTGCGCCGGACTGCCATCCGAAAGCAGCAGCCGCTCGTAGGGAATCAGCAGCACCTCGCAGGGCACCGATGCCACCACCGTGACCGGGCTTGCCAGACTGGAACCGCTCAGCACATCGCCGAACACGCCGCCCGGTTCCATGTGGGTGATGGGAATGCGCGCACCCTGCGGCCCGGGACGGTAGGCTTCCAGCTCACCGGACAGTACGATGCCCACCCGGCGGTTGGGTTCGCCCGCCAGAACAAGCGCTTCGCCTTTGCCATAGCTGCGCATAACGGTACCCAGCTGAGCCAGCAGGGTCTGCAGCTCTTCAGGGGTCAGACCATTGAATAAAGAGGTGGAGCATAACAGCGGAAGAAAGTTTTTCATCACAATTCCGTGGGAAAGATCCGGCTTCCCACAGCCCTCCTGCAATTCCGTTGCACACGCAACGGTATTTTTGACTCTATTATAGTAAACTTAGACCCGCAAAGCAAATGATTTTGCAAATTTGCCTTGTAAAAAATATGAAAAGACCGACCCATGGTTCTGTGCAAAATTTCAGGCACAAAATGGCGCGGTCTTGTGAGGAAAGAGGGAACCCCGCATGAAAAAACTGACATCCATGCTGCTGGCTCTGGCCCTTGTGCTGAGCCTTGCCGCCTGCGGCGGTGCGGCATCCAGCTCTGTTGCATCCAGTGCAGCTTCCAGCGAAGCTGTCCCCGAGGCTGCTTCCAGTGAGGAAGCCAAGGAACTGTCCACCACCGATGCTCTGCGCATTGCCGGCCTGAAAGGCCCCACCACCATGGGCCTTGTCAACCTGCTGAGCATGGAAGAGGATGGCACCGCTTCCATGGATTACGACCTGCAGCTTTACGGCGCTGCCGATGAGATCGTGCCGCTGCTGATGAAGGGCGAGCTGGACATGGCTGCCATCCCGGCAAATCTGGCCGCCACCCTGTATCAGAAGACGGAGGGCGGCATTCAGGCTGTGGCCGTCAACACGCTGGGCGTGCTGTACGTAGTGGAAAAAGGCGGCGATACGATCCAGTCCATGGCAGACCTTGCAGGCCGTACCATCCTGTCCACCGGCAAGGGCACCACGCCCGAGTACGTGCTGCGCTACCTGCTGACCCAGAACGGCATCGACCCGGACAAGGACGTGACCATTGAATACTACAGCGAGGCCACCGAGGTCACGGCCCAGATGGCCAATACCGAGGATGCCATTGCAGTTCTGCCCCAGCCCTATGTGACTGCAGCCGGCCTGCAGGACGACACCCTGCGTGTGGCCCTCGACCTGACCGAGGAATGGAACAAGGTCGCGGATACTCAGCTCATCACCGGCGTGACCGTGGTGCGCAAGGAGTATGCCGAGGAACACCCGGATGTTGTGGCCGCATTCCTTACCGACTACGCCAAGAGCGTGGAAGCTGCCAACACCGATCTGGACGGCACTGCCGCTCTGTGCGAGGAGCAGGGTGTTGTGGCCAAGGCTGCCATTGCCAAGAAGGCCCTGCCCAACTGCAACATCGTCTGCCTGACCGGCGACGAGCTCAAGACCAACGCATCCGCTTATCTGCAGGTGCTGTTTGATGCCGACCCCAAGGCAGTGGGCGGCGCAATGCCCGGCGACGATTTCTACTGGACTGCCGAGTGATTCCTCAATAAGCCATCTCTCCGGCCGCTGTGCGATTGGTACGCACGGCGGCTTTTTTGTTTGCACAAAATGCTTGTATCCCAGCTTTTGTGCTCCCTGCACAAATTTAAAGACAATTTTTTTGTGAACGAAAATGAATGAAATTGACTGAAAGCGATTGATTTTGGCGCTGTATTTGCTATAATAAAGATGAAATCAACCAAAACAATGCACAAACGGTCATAAACCGTCAAAGATAAGATCAAACCAAAGGAGAGGATGCCGATGCTGGCAGAAGAACGCTTCAGCCTGATCATGGAACAGCTGAACCGCAAGCGCACCGTGACGGTGCAGGAACTGTGCGAGGCGCTGAACACCAGCGAATCCACCATCCGGCGCGACCTGACCGAACTGGACCGGCTGGGCAAGCTGAACAAGGTGCACGGTGGTGCCACCCTGCCGGACAGCCGTTTTCTGGCGGATGAACCCACCATGGAGGCCAAGGAGTCGCAGGCTGTGGAGCAGAAGCGCAGCATCGCGCAGGCGGCGGCAAAGCTCATCAACGCCGATGATTTTGTGTTCATCGATGCAGGCTCCACCACGCTGGAGCTGGTGCGTGCACTGGCGGGGGATGCCCTCAAAGCCAGCTATGTGACCAACGGCGTGGCCCATGCCCGGGCACTGGCCCGAAAGGGCTGCCGGGTGTATCTGCCCGGAGGACTGCTGCGGCCCGAGACCGAAGCTATTGTGGGTGCACCCACAGTCACCAGCCTGCAGCGCTACAATTTTACCAAGGCGTTCATGGGTGCCAACGGTGTGGCGCTGGATGCCGGTTTTACCACGCCGGACCCCGAGGAAGCTGCCGTGAAAGCAGCGGCAGTGCACCGTGCACGGGAAGCCTGGTTCCTTGTGGATGATGCCAAGTTTTCCCGCATCTACCCGGCAGTCATTGCCGACCTGCAGGGCGGTGCCATTCTCACCAACCGCTGCCCCAACCCCAAATACAAACAATTCACGCTGGTAAAGGAGACGGAAGTATGATTTATACCGTAACATTCAACCCGGCCATTGACTATGTGGTGCGTTTGGATGCACCGCTGGAAGTAGGCGAGGTGAACCGCGCCAAAGGCGAGGACTGCGTGCTGGGCGGCAAGGGCATCAATGTGTCCGGTGTGCTGGCACAGCTGGGCTGCGAGAGCGTGGCGCTGGGCTTTGTGGCCGGTGAGACCGGCGCATGGCTGGAACGCGGTCTTGCTGCACAGGGCTTAAAGACCGATTTTGTGCATCTGGAACAGGGCATGACCCGCATCAATGTCAAGATCAAGGCAGGGCAGGAGACCGAGCTGAACGGCGCAGGCCCCGACATCCCGGAGAGCGCCATGCAGGAGCTGGAAAAGAAGCTGGACAGCCTGAACGAGGATGATATCCTCATTCTGGCGGGCAGCATCCCGGCAAGCCTTTCGCAGGATACCTACGAGCGGCTGCTGGCCCGGCTGCAGGGCAGGGGCGTGCGTGCTGTGGTGGATGCCACCCGCGACCTGCTGGTGAACGTGCTGCAGTACCACCCCTTCCTCATCAAGCCCAATAACCACGAGCTGGGCGAGATCGTGGGCAGGGTGCTGACTACGGACGAAGAGATCATTGCTGCGGCCCGCACCCTACAGCAAAAGGGCGCTCGCAACGTGCTGGTAAGCATGGCGGGCGACGGTGCCCTGCTGGTGGACGAAAATGGCGAGGTGCACCGCATCGGCTGCCCCAAGGGCAAGGTCGTAAACAGCGTGGGCGCAGGCGACAGCATGGTGGCCGGCTTTGTGGCTGGCTGGATGCAGACCCGGAGCTATTCCTTTGCACTGCGTCTGGGCACAGCCTGCGGCAGTGCAACGGCGTTCAGCCTTGGCCTTGCCACCAAAGAAAAAATCGACGAACTGATGAAGGAAATCTGACCCTCTGTGACGGAGAGGGTTGCAGTTATACAGGAAGGGAGAAAAATCATGCGTATTACGGAATTATTCACCGCGCAGTCCATCGCACTGGATGAGGCTCTGACCGATCAGGAGCAGATCATCAGCCGTCTGGTGGAGCTGCAGGCCACCCATGGCAACATCACGGACAAGGATGCCTACAAAAAGGCCCTTTATGCCCGTGAGGCGGAGGGCTCCACCTATGTGGACAACGGCATCACGGTGCCCCACGCCAAGACCAATGTAGTCACCCGGCCCAGTCTGGCGGCGCTGCGGCTGAGCAGCCCTGTGCAGTACAATGCCGAGGACGACGGTACCACCGACCTGCTGTTTGCCATTGCGGCTCCGGAAAACGGCAGCCTGCATGTGGACATGCTGGCCCGTATGATGCAGATGCTGATGAACGAGGACTTTGTAGAAAAGCTGAAGGCCGCAAAGACCCCGGCAGAGTTCCTTGACTGCATCGATGCACAGGAGGAGGCTCAGTTCGGCGCGGAGAGCTTCACCCAGCAGGAGATCCCCCAGAGCGGCTACCGCATTCTGGCCGTGACCGCCTGCGTCAACGGCATCGCCCACACCTATATGGCAGCGGAAGCCCTGACCAAGGCCGGTGACAAGCTGGGGCTGCCCACCAAGGTGGAGACCAATGGCTCGGACGGAGCAAAGAACATCCTCACCAGAGAAGAAATCGCAAACTGCGACGGCATCATCGTGGCAGCAGAAAAGAAGGTGGAGACCGCCCGCTTCGACGGCAAGCCGGTGCTGTTCACCCGGGTGGACGATGGCATCCACAAGCCGGAGGAGCTCATCAAGAAGATCGTGCACGGCGAGGTGCCTGTTTACCACGCCGAGGGCGGCGCACAGGCCGCCGAGGATGCTTCCGGCAAGGACAGCTTTGGCCGCGCTCTGTACAAGAACCTGATGAACGGTGTCTCCCACATGCTGCCCTTCGTGGTGGGCGGCGGCATCATGATCGCACTGGCGTTCCTGCTGGACGATTACACCATCGATCCCTCCAACTTTGGCATGAACACCCCGGTCGCTGCCTTCTTTAAGACGGTGGGCAGCGCAGCCTTCGGTTACATGCTGCCTATCCTGTCTGCCTTCATTGCCATGTCCATCGCGGACCGTCCGGGTCTGGCAGTCGGTTTTGTGGGCGGTGTGCTGGCCATGAACGGCACCAACTTTGCAGGCATTGCAGAGGGTGAGACCACCGGTGTTTCCGGCGGCTTCCTTGCTGCACTGCTGGCCGGTTTTGCTGCAGGCTACATCGTCAAGCTGCTGAAAAAGATCACCGAAAAGCTGCCTGCCAGCCTGAATGGCATCCGTCCCATGCTCATCTACCCGCTGGGCGGTATGCTCATCCTCGGCGCGGTGATGTGCGGCATCAACCCGGTCATGGGTATGATCAACACTGCCATGACCGATTGCCTGAACGCCATGGGCGGCACCTCCAAGGTGCTGCTGGGTGCCATCGTGGCCGGTATGATGAGCATTGATATGGGCGGCCCGTTCAACAAAGCAGCTTACGTCTTTGGCACGGCAGCCCTTGCCTCCGGCAACTATGAGGTGATGGCCGCTGTCATGGTGGGCGGCATGGTTCCTCCCATCGCCATCGCCCTGTCCACCACCTTCTGCCCCAAGAAGTGGACTGCCGACGAGCGCCGCAACGGCATCGTGAACTACGTCATGGGCCTGTGCTTCGTCACCGAGGGCGCGATCCCTTATGCAGCAGCAGATCCGCTGCGCGTCCTGCCCAGCTGCGTGGCCGGTGCAGCGGTGGCCGGTGCGCTCTCCATGACCTTCGGCTGCGCTCTGCGTGCACCGCACGGCGGCATCTTCGTGTTCCCAGTCGTGGACCATACCGCTCTGTACTGTGTGGCGCTGGCTGTGGGCAGCGTGCTGGGTGCTGTGATCCTGAGCCTGCTCAAGAAAAACCGTACCGACGCAGAATAAACGCCATTCCTTCCATATTCGAGATACTTCATAAAGCTGCAGCAAGCCCCCGGGGAGACCCGGGGGCTTGCTGTATTACGCAGGATCGCGCGAAGGATCAGAAGGATAAAAAGAAAAAGTAACCGCCCACGACTTTCAATCCAATCGGATATAACATGATACACCCGCTGTCAAAAACGCGGCAAGAACCATTTTCACAAAAAATGCAGCAAAGAACAGCGCGAAACACCGCATTTGCTGGAAAAAGCTTTGCAGCCGCCCTTTTGGATTGCACCCGGTTTTTGAGTGTGGTATACTGTTTCTGTTATGGAAAAGTTCCGGTGCGGTGTGCCGGGCACAGCAAAGAGGAAAAAGGAAACGAACGATGAAAATTGGATTTGACAACGACAAATATCTCTCGATGCAGTCAGAACATATCCGCGAGCGCATCAAGAAATTTGACAACAAGCTCTATCTGGAATTCGGCGGCAAGCTGTTCGATGATTACCACGCGTCCCGCGTACTGCCGGGCTTCCAGCCCGATTCCAAGCTGCAGATGCTGCTGCAGCTGAAGGATCAGGCCGAGGTGGTCATCGTTATCAGCGCCGAGGACATCATCAGCAACAAGATCCGCGGCGACTACGGCATCACCTACGATCTGGATGTGCTGCGCCTGATCGATGCCTTCCAGGAAGTAGGCCTGTATGTGGGCAGCGTGTGCGTGACCAAGTACGCCGCTGCACCGGAGGTGGAGGCCTTTGAAAAGCGGCTGAACAGTCTGGGCATCCGCACCTTCCGCCACTACAAAATTCCCGGCTATCCCAACGATGTGGCCCGCATCGTCAGCGACGAGGGCTACGGCAAGAACGATTACATCGAGACCCAGCGCCCACTGGTGGTCATCACGGCCCCCGGCCCCGGAAGCGGCAAAATGGCCACCTGCCTTTCCCAGCTGTACCATGAGTACAAGCGCGGCGTGAAGGCCGGTTACGCCAAGTTCGAGACCTTCCCCATCTGGAACATTCCCCTCAAGCACCCGGTGAATCTGGCCTACGAGGCCGCTACAGCCGACCTGAACGATGTGAACATGATCGACCCGTTCCATCTGGAAGCCTACGGCGTGACCACCGTCAACTACAACCGCGATATTGAGATCTTCCCGGTGGTGAACGCCATGTTTGAGCTGATCGCCGGCAAAAGCCCGTATAAGTCCCCCACGGACATGGGCGTGAACATGGCAGGCAACTGCATCGTGGACGATGCGGTCTGCCGCGAAGCCTCCCGCAAGGAGATCCTGCGCCGCTACTTCAAGTGCCTGTGTGAGCAGAAGATCACCGGCACGGTCAAGGAGACCGAGCGCTACAAGCTGGAACTGCTGATGAATCAGGCCGACCTGACCGTGGGCCAGCGCGAAGTGGAAAAGCAGGCTCATGCCCGCAGCGAGAGCACCGGCGGGGCCCCTGCTGCCGCCATTGAGCTGCCGGACGGCACCGTTGTTACCGGCAAGACCGGTCCGCTGCTGGGTGCAGCAGCATCTGCTCTGATGAATGCTCTCAAGGTGCTGGCCGGTATCCCGCAGGAGACCGACCTTGTGAGTGCGGCTTCCATTGAGCCCATCCAGACCCTCAAGACCAACTATCTGGGCGGCAAGAATCCCCGCCTGCACACCGACGAGATCCTGATCGCGCTTTCCAGCTCGGCTGCTTCCAACGAGCAGGCTGCAGCGGCCATGCATCAGCTGCCCAACCTCAAGGGCTGTGATGTGCACTCCACCGTGCTGCTCTCGGGTGTGGATACCAGCACCCTGAACCGGCTGGGAATGTACCTGACCTGTGACCCTGTTTACGAGGAAGAGGACCGCAAGTACCACAAGCAGTAAATTATACAAAAAACGAAACAGGCGCATCCAAAGGCCGAAAGGCTGGCGGATGCGCCTGTTTTTCATTGGTTCAGATGCCGGTAAAATAGGATCTGTACTTTTCTGCATACAGCTGGGTGCCCATGCGGCGCAGGCCGCCGTACAGGTGCCGCCGGATCAGCGGTTCAATGGCATCCAGGTCTTTTTCCCGGATCACCCGCAAAATTTCCCGGTGCTCGCTCAGCACATCCGGCACATTGTTGGCCCGCACCACATCCAGACGGGTAAAGCGGGAATAATCCGGCTGCGGCTTTGTCAGGTTCTGCCAGATATACCACTTGTTCATGCTGCAAAACCAGATGGCGTGCATTTCCAGATCCAGCGTCAGGAAGGCATTGATATCCACATTGTCCGGGTCGGTCATGGTCTGGGCCATTTCCTCCAGCAGGTCATATTTGTGCTTGATTTCGATGTACTCTTTGGGCGAACAGACCTGAATGAAATCGCGCAGCACCGTGCTTTCAACGGCTGTGCGCTGGTATACGATCTGATCCACGATATCCAGATTGATGGGGGTGACGATGGTGCCCTTGCAGGGAATGATCTGCACAAAGCCGTTCTGTTCCAGCCGCTGCAGGGCAGCGCGCACCGGTGTGCGCGAAATGCCGAACCGTTTGCACAGCTGATTTTCGCTGATGGTCTCTCCGGGCTTGATCTTCAGCGTAACGATCTCATATTCCAGCGTCTGGTAGATGTCCTCCGGATGCAGCTGTTCAGCCATGTGCTCACACTCCATTTACATAGTTGATGATAAGACATTTCTATTTTAGCCTGCTAAAAAGAGATTGTCAACGTATGAGAATGAAGTATACAATAGCCTGTATACAAGTATAGGAAAAGCTCCGAAATTTATCATATCTGACAAAAATTGATATATCAGATGAAAATGAACCAAATAGTGTCGCCGGATTGTAACAGTTTCCACGAGAAACGGATAAGATTGTTAGTTATGCACAAAGAAACTTTATGAAGTTGGTGAAGTTTGGCTCTTGTGCGGATGTGAATTTTCTGTTACGATTAGCGTGCAATGAAAATGCTGTATACAGGGGTCACCAAAAACTTTGCTAGCGTATAAGGCAAAAAGGCACCCCTGAAACAAGGAGGAAGAAGATTATGAAAAAGGTCTCTCGTCGCAATTTCCTGAAGGTGTCTGGTGCAATGGCAGCTGCAGGTGCTCTGGCAGCCTGCGGCGGTTCCGGTGCATCCACTCCGGCTGCTTCCGGCGCAGCATCCACCAGCACTGCAGCAAGTGCCGCAGCAGCCGGTGAGGACAAGTTTGCATCTCTGGGCGACTTCACCATGACCGTGGGTCATGCACAGCCCGAAGGCAACCCCCGCTTTGTTTCCATGGAGCAGTTTGCCGCCGATGTGGCAGAGGCCACCAATGGCCATGTGAAGATCGAAGTTTACGGCAACGGCCAGCTGGGCACCGAGAAGGAGATGCTGGAGCAGGTCGTGGCCGGCACCGTGCAGGGCATGCGCGGCGGTCAGTTCGACTTCAGCCCCCGTCTGCTGATGTTCACCCTGCCCTTCCTGACCAACACCCGTGCGCAGGTCACGGCTCTGCTGCAGAGCGATCTGGCACAGAAGGTGTGCGCTGAGGCCGAAGGCGAGACCGGCACCGTCATCATCAACCTGTGCGATGCAGGCGGCTACCGCCAGTTCTCCAACTCCAAGCACCCCATCAAGGCTCCCGCAGACCTGAAGGGCCTGAAGATGCGCACCAACGGCATGAAGACCATTGACATGACCTTCCAGGCAATGGGTGCTACCACCACTACCATCCCGTACTCCGACCTGTACATGGGCCTGAAGACCGGCGTTGCAGACGGTCAGGAGAACCCCTGGGTCAACGTGGAGGGCATGAAGTTCTATGAAGTGCAGAAGTACTTCACCGAGGTCAACTACCAGTTCCATCCGGACCCCTTCTATGTGAACGCAGCATGGTGGAACGGCCTGCCCGAGGAGTACCGCGATATCATTACCGAGTGCGCCACCAAGATGGGCGAGTACAACGACGAGCTGATCGACAAGAACTCCAGCGCCGCAAAGCAGACCATCGTGGATTCTGGCTGCGAAGTCTACGAGCCCTCTGCCGATGAGCTGAAGGCCTTCCAGACCGCTGTGCAGTCCGTGTACGACCAGTGTGTCACCGAGGGCATCTGCACCGCCGACGAGATCAAGGAGATGCAGGATATCGTCGCAAAGGCATAAGCAGAAACGACCAAAGGCAAAAAACGGCCATGTTACGGTAAAGGCGAGAGGGCAGCCTGCGGGCTGCCCTCTGCTGTAACAGGCCAATGGAAAAAGTTGTAAAATAACCGAAAGGGGCTGAGCACCATCGAAAAGCTGAAAAAAATTGGCAAGAAGCTGTTTGACATATACTTTACCATCGGCGTGATCGCCATGGCACTGCTGGCAGCTCTTGTGATCTTTACCGTTATTGCGCGCTACTGCTTCTCCCTGAGCTGGAAGCAGCTGGCAGAGTTCAACACCACCCTGTTTGCCTTTACCACCTTCTGGGGCATGGGCATCAACGTGATCAAGGACGAGCACGTCATGATCGACATCCTTTACGACGGCGTAAAGCCTGCCCGCAAGCGCTGGCTTGCCATCATCAACTACCTCATCGTGCTGGCTGTGGTGCTGGTGTTCACCTATCAGGGCTTCAAGTATGTGGGCGTTGCCGGTAAGCAGATCAGTCAGGGCATGGAGATCCCCATGATGTATATGTACGGCATCATGCCGGTGTGCGGCATCATCTGTGCCATCTGCGTCGTGATCAAGATCATCACTCTGTACAAGGCCGATATTTCCTACTTTGCGCCCAAGAATCAGGCGCTGAGCCGTGACGACGCATAAGCGGAAAGGGGAGAATACACAACTATGGCAATGCTCATCCTTCTGGTGCTGCTGATCTTTTTTGCCGCGCTGGGCATCCCGCTGGCCTTCGCCATCGGCGCTTCCTGTGTGACCTACATTCTGATCTATGCACCTACCTTTATTACCATGCTGCCGCAGCGCGTGTGGAACGGTGCCTACAGTGAGCTGATGATCGCTATGCCGCTGTTCATGCTGGCTGGCGAACTGATGAACACCGGCGGCATCACCCAGCGCATCATCAACTTCTGCATGGAGCTGCTGCGGCCCATCCGCGGCGGTCTGGGCGAAGTGAACATCGTGGCTTCCATGATCTTTGGCGGTATTTCCGGCTCCTCTGTGGCCGATACCTCGGCTCTGGGTTCCATCCTGATCCCCGCCATGGAGAAGGAAGGCTACCCGCCGGAAGCTTCTGCCGGTATCACGGTGGCATCCTCCACCATGGGCATGATCATCCCGCCCTCCACCCCCATGATCGTTTACTCCATGATCTCCGGTGCATCGGTGGGTGCGCTGTTCGTGGCAGGTGCCGTGCCCGGCATCCTGATCGGTCTGACCCAGCTGGTGCTGGTGTACATCATCAGCGCCAAGAAGGGCTGGCATCCGGAAAAGGTCAAGTTTGACGGCAAGCGCGCCGCCAAGAGCCTGCTTTCCGGCATTCCTGCCCTCATCATGCCGCTGTTCATCATCATCTGCGTTTCCTTCGGCGTGTGCACTGCATCCGAAAGTGCCGGTGTGGCCGTGCTGTATTCCATGCTGGTGGGCTTCTTCGTCTACAAGGAGCTGACATGGAAGGGTGTCTGGGAGGCTTTAAAAAAGACCCTGATCTCTTCTTCCTCCATCATGCTCATCATCGGCTTTACCACCATCTTTACATGGGTGCTGACCATGCAGAAGGTGCCGCAGACGGTGGGTGCCTTCTTCATGTCCCTGAACATGCCCGCATGGGCCATTGCACTGATCTTTGATGTGCTGATCCTGATGATCGGCACCTTCATCGATGTCAGCCCGGCCATCCTGCTGCTCACCCCCATCCTGCTGCCGGTCATGGTGCAGTACGGCTTCTCGCCGCTGCAGTTCGGTGCCATGATGATCACCGGTCTGGCCATCGGTCTGGTCACTCCGCCGGTCGGCATGTGCCTGAACGCCTGCAACAAGATCAACCGTATGCCCATCATCGAGATCTTCAAGGGCGCAGCGCCCTACGTGATCTGCAACGTGATCGTTCTGATCTCCATCAGCCTGTGGGGCCCGCTTACTACCGCCCTGCCGCAGCTGCTGGGCTACAGCATCTTCTGAGCTCAACGCGTATACCTCTTATAAAGACAGGCAGCGCTCCCTTGCGGGGCGCTGTTTGTTTTTTGCACGCAAACAGGCGGGACAGTTGTATTTGACGGACAGATATGGTACACTAAGGCCACTTGTGTATAGGAATATAGGAAAAGAGGAATTAAATCATGGATACGCAAAAACAAAAGCGCAGCGCCTTTTCCGGCAAGATCGGCTTTGTGCTGTCGGCCGCAGGCGCTTCGGTGGGTCTGGGCAACATATGGCGGTTTCCGTACCTCGCCGCGAAATACGGCGGCGGCATTTTTCTGCTGGTGTACATCGTGCTGGCCGTCACCTTTGGCTACACGATGATCGTGGCCGAAACGGCACTGGGCCGCATGACCCACAAAAGCCCGGTGGGTGCCTTTGGAGCTTTTGGCAAAAAGGGTGGCCTGCGGTTCGGCGGCTGGATCAATGCGGTCATTCCCATTCTGATCGTGCCGTACTATTCGGTCATTGGCGGATGGGTCATCCGCTATCTGTCGGAGTATATCAGCGGCCATGGCAGTGAGCTTTCGCAGGACGGTTATTTTTCCAATTTCATTTCCAGCGGACTGTCGGCAGAGGTGTGCTTTCTGATCTTCACGGCCTTTACGCTGGCCATCATCTTTGCCGGTGTGCGCAACGGCGTGGAGCGTGTTTCCAAGGTGATGATGCCGGTGCTGGTGGTGCTTTCGGTGGTCATTGCGGGCTACGCGGTCACGCGCCCGGGCGCACTGGCCGGTGTCAGATATTTTCTGGTGCCGAACGTGGCAAACTTTTCCTGGATGACGGTGGTCACGGCCATGGGCCAGATGTTCTATTCGCTGTCCATCGCTATGGGCATTCTGGTCACCTTTGGCTCCTATATGAAGAAGGATGTCTCCATTGAGGAATCCACCGAGAACGTGGAACTGTTTGACACGGCCATTGCCATCATGGCGGGCCTGATGATCATTCCGGCGGTGTTCTCCTTCTCCGGCGGCGACCCGGACACCCTGCAGGCCGGCCCGGCGCTGATGTTCATTACCATCCCCAAGGTGTTCGAGAGCATGGGCTTTGGCCATGTGGTGGGCATCCTGTTCTTTTTGCTGGTGCTGTTTGCAGCCGTGACCAGCTCCATTGCCCTGACCGAGAGCGCTGTCTCCACCTTTGAGGACGAGCTGGGCTGGAGCCGCGAGCGCGCAACGGCACTGATCGGCCTGATCATGGTGGCGCTGGGCAGCCTTTCGGCACTGGGCTATGGCCCGCTGGCGGGCGTGACGGTGTTCGGAATGCAGTTTCTGGATTTCTTCGATTTCCTCACCAACTCTGTCATGATGCCCATTGCAGCCATTGCTATCTGCCTGCTGGTGTCCCGCGTGATCGGCGTGCAGAAGATCGAAGAAGAGGTGACGCTGGGCGGCAAGCCCTTCCGCCGTAAAAAGATCTTCAACTTCATGATCCAGTATCTGTGCCCCATCTTTGCGGCCATTATCCTGATCAGCTCTGTGGCAAATGCTCTGGGCTGGATCGCAATGTAAAAACAAAAAAGCGCAGAAGGTGTTTCTCAAAGGAAGCCTTCTGCGCTTTTTTGTATGTCCAAAAGGTTTTCTTATGCTGTGAAGTTGCATAAAGCATAGAAAACGGCGATTTTGGCCTCAATTAGCTGGAAGCCTGATTTTATTAGCTGGAACCGAAAATTCTGCTAATGGCATTCGCTGGCTAATTTTGGTGATAGGTTCAAAATGAAAAATGCGAAGATCGTCTTTCACATGGAAAATGACCTTCGCATTTTCTTAAAATGGCGTCCCCGCCCGGATTCGAACCGGGGGCCTCAGGCTTAGGAGTAGGGGCTGAAGCCATAAATCCTAGGCAAAAGTAGGTAAAACAAGTGACGTTTTATCAATGGATTTTTTGTTGCGCTGTCAATCCGAGTAAAGAACACAACCCCTGAAATAAAACGAGTAAAAGGCTTTTCATTAGCAGAAAATTAGCAGAGCTAATGAAAAGTGGAAGGTTCATTGTAAAATGCCCACCTTTCATTAGCTGGAAAGTGTACGTTTCCCTACGGATATTTGCTTGTTTAGCATTCGTGAACCAGTCCATACAGCCGTAACTGGTGTGATGGACAAATGTTTTCAATAGAAAAAGACAGAGCTTTCTGAGAGAAAACTCTGGTCTATGTAACAGTGCGAATGGAAATGCGCATTGTCTTGTAAAAGGAAGGGGCTTATGGTATTCTTACGGGAGTAAAGGCACTGGATGCAAGGAACTTTGCGTGATTTTAGGAGTGTGCGATGGAAAAGAAATTTAATATTGTAGTCGGTGAAGATGGAACTGTAAAACTCCCAGATGCGGTTCTGGAAAAACTTGAAGTCAAACCCGGAGAGGAAGTTCGCTTCGAGGTAGATGACAATTTCTATGCAGTCAGGCTTCTATCGCGGATAGAAGCTGAACGCTTGGATTACTTGAATTGGATGCATAATAAACATTGCCCCTCTATTGAGGAAATGATTGCAGAGTCGAGAAAACAAGCCACTCAGAACATTGTGATCTCCCGTATCCTTGATGGGATGCCGGCAGAAAAAATCGCAGAAGGCTATGAAGTTTCACTCGATTATGTAAAACAGCTTACACATCAGCTGAAGATGGACATAGAGGAAGCTAAGGCGAAAAAACACAAAGAAACGGGATCATCCTAAAACAGATAGCGGCAGTTTTCCATATACGGAAAACTGCCGCTGTTTATGTATAGAGGCTTATAGGTTCTTTGCAAGATTTTTAATGAGTGTAGCCATAGAGGGGTCAGCCAGCAGTTTAGCAAGAGCTGCTGCCGCATCTGTATCGACTGGACTGGCTTTGGGAGTGGATTGCTCTGCGCGAGGGAGGGCTTCAGGCTCTGCACCATGATGCTGATAGAAGAAATCGTCGAATCGTTGTGCGTTCAAACGCCGATCATCATCCAGAATGTGTGCGTACTGCTCGGTGACCATCGAAGCCTGTGCATGACCGGAATCGCCCTGCACGGCTTTGATATCGCCGCCGTTCAGCTTGAGCTTGTATGTAATGCTGGAGTGTCGGAAGCTGTGGAAAACCACTTTGGGGAGATCGTTTTCCTCAATCAGCTGCTTCAATGCACCGTTAATGGTGGATTGTTCGGTCGGCATTCCCAGCGGGCCGGCAACCACGAGATTATAGTCTGCATACTCTGCACCCAGTGCGTCCTTTGTCATGTCCTGCTCGGCTTTATAGTGGACAAGCATTTCAGCAACTGTTTTGGGGAGAAAAATGGTTCGGATACTGCTGTCTGTTTTAGGGCTTTTCAGAACCTGGACCGTGGTGCAGCGGGAACTCAGCGAGGGAAAACGAGTGATGACATTTTTATTTTCCAAGGCGTTCAGCGAAGCAATATCTACACGCTGCAATTCCTTATTTATGTAAATGGAGGCTCGCCCGGCTTCAATGCTTTCGGGGGAGATATCCACACAATCCCATGTCAGACCGAGCAATTCCCCTAAGCGCAGGGAACAAGAGAAGGAGAGGTTGATGCAAAGCCGGAGCCGTGGATCATCACAGACTTCTAAGGCATGGAACAGGGTCTCGGCAGTCCAGATATCACGCTTCTTTGCAGTGTATTTGGGCAAGGTGGCATAAATACAGGGATTCTTTTCCATAAGTTCCCACTTTACAGCCTGCTCAAAGGCACTTCTCAAAATTTTGTGAACCGAACGAACCGTGCCGGGAGAAACGTATTGATGCTGACGCTTTCCACACATAGGGTCAACGGCTTCGTATTTAAGCAGCCGCTGATAATATCCCTCAATTACGCGGGTGGTGAGATCTTGCAGCTTCATTGAGCCGATAAGCGGTTCTATGTAGTTTGAAATCAGTGCAGTGTTTGCCTGATAGGTTGAAAGTGCCCATTTGCTTTTTCCATAGAGGGCAACATATTCAGGAAGCAAGTCGTTAAGGGTTTTGCACTGTGGAACTACAAAAGTTCCAACCGATTCTTTGTATTCGACCTCTTTCTTACGGTTTTTGGCATCTGCAAGGTCGGTAAAGGTTTCCCATTTCTGCTTTAGCGTTCCATTAGTGTGTTTGTAGGTATAGACAACGCAGTATCGGTTATTGCGTTTGACAATGCTAGCCATTATACATCCTCCTCTACTTTACGTTTGGACTTCAGAACTTCATCGAAAGCATCTTTTTGGATGCGTTTTACCCTTCCCAACTTCATCGTTGGAATTCCTTCTTTGAGAACCCACGAGTCAAGTGTTGGGCGGCTGATTCCGTAAAAAGCCTGAATTTCCTGAAAACTGTAGTATTTCCCATTCTTGGGACATTGCAGTTTTAGCGGCGGCTCCTCATGCGTTTCTTTTTTCGGTTTTTGAAGTTGGTATGTAGATTGGCTTTTAAGCCATGCGCTATTGTGAAATTCCGGCATCCAGTGCATCTGTCTGCCGCAAGAGCAGAATCGATTACGATATCCCTCGGCATAAATACTTCAACAAGCTTTGTTCCATCCTCAAGGGTTGCTGTGAAGCTACATCTCTGGAAAACCGTTAATCCAAGGATGTGACCATCGCTACACAGCGGCAACATCTTCAGGTTCAGTCCAAGAACAGAATTTGCAAACTGCTCTGGGTTAATAGGAGCGGGGTCATTTTTGCTTATTCCGAAGAGTGCATAATACATTTCAATATATTTGCCTGCTATGCACGAAAGTTCTGCACGCGATAAGTATCTTGCCATTATGAAGCCCTACCTTCTGATGTGGCACAGTAGGCTTCCACAAACCACTTGCCCTTTTCAAGCCAAAGATTCCGCTTCTGCCCGCAAATCAGGCAGGTGAAGCAATGTCCTTTCACGCCAAAACGTGATGTACCGTGCTTGACTGCCAAGACACGATCAATTCCATAAGTGCGAGTCTTGTCATAGTTTATGGCAAGAGGACGGATCTTGCCGTCAGGAGTAAAACGAACATCCACTTCGACGTATCTTTTCTCACGGCGAAGGTTGTAATCACCACACATCAGAATTCCTCCTTTTTGCGGATTTATCAAAACACGGCGTGCATTACTTGCGAATCATACTGCGTGCCACGAGCTGTTTTTCGTTCAACAGCGGAACGGACACTGTATGTTTTTTCCACTCATCCATAGAGCAGGTCACTGCTTTGCACAGACGGCATTTTGTCCAGCCACCGGTTTCATCAAGATCCACATCATAATTCATGGTTCCGCACATTGGGCATCTTACATTTTCTTTTTTCATAATATCACCTCTCAGAGAAAACACCAAACAAGCACATTTTCGGCGCAGTGTTAACACCAAAAAGCTGTTATTCGTGGATTTGATTCGATTATACACCCACTTTATGGAGATGTAAATTACGCATTTGTCGCTATTTTGGAGATTTCTTGTTGATTTCTTATGTTTTCTATACTATAATAGAGCTACCGGATCACAAAGGAGTGTTCTTGCTATGAAAAAGAAAACTGCGCTCACCAAAATGCACATAGCCCCATCCACAGTGCGCTATGATGCAGTCGCCGCAAGGGATAGTAATGAGGTTGGTCTGATTCTCGCAGCTGTACGAAAAAGGAATGGCTATTCACTTGTAACTTTCTCCGAACTTCTCCGCCACTATGGCGTCGATGTCAGTGACAAGGGAATCAGTAAATGGGAAAAAGGATACACCACTCCCAGCATCTACCAACTGGTTGCAATCTGCCACGCATTGAACATCAAGGAAGGACCTTCCTACTTTACAAAGAACTTTCAGAAACCCGCCCTTCTAAATGACATCGGGCAAAAAAAAGTCGCTGAGTACGAAATGGACTTGATTGCATCCCGGCGCTACCAGCCAGACACAGAAGAGCCTGCGGAAATCGACTGCATAATGATGCCTGTGTCAGAGCTGCCAGTATCGGCAGGTCTAGGAGCTTTTCTTGAGGGTGAAATGTTCCAGCAGATACAAGTGCCTGCCAGTAGTGTTCCGGCTGGTGCCGAGTTCGGGATATACGTTAGTGGCGATAGTATGGAGCCGCGTTATCATGACGGACAAATCGTATGGGTGAAGCGCTGCGAAGAACTTGAATGCGGGGATATCGGTATATTCGTATATGATGACTGTGGATATCTGAAAAAATACGATGAACATACCCCAGATAAGTCTCAAGCAGAGTTCTTTACCGACAGCTATGGCGTGGTGCATAACCAACCGGTTTTGGTTTCTCTTAACACCAAATATTCACCGATCCTTATATCTCCAGAGCAAAGATTCGAGGTTGTTGGAAAAGTTTTGAACTAAAAAGATGGGAGGGATTTTCGTGGATACGATCAAGCGTGTTCAGGATTTGATGCAAGCGCGTGATATGAATCTGTGTGTGTTGGCAAAGAAATGCGGAATATCGTATTCCACGATCCAAACCACTGCTCGTCGGGGAGGTCAGTTAAGCGTAGAGACGATTGAAAGAATCTGTTTGGGTTTGGGAATTACATTAAAAGACTTCTTCGATTCTTCATATTTGTAAATATGGCAGAAAAAAGCCGTTCACCGAGCTAGAAAACCTGTGCGGTGAACGGCTTTAATATTGCTTCTATTTATTCCCAATAGCATTCACGCATCAAGATGTAGCAGTCATTTTATATGTGGTTCTGACAACAAAAAGAAGTGGAAGTATTCCTATGTTGGAATGCTCCCACTCTTTAGGGATCACAATTCTTGAGTTCTCAGTGCATTTTCAAGCATTTGACGATAATCTTCACAAACCTTTTGGGGTGTGCCATAATAACTCGTGATGAATTCAGTTGCCTTAAATTCATACGAGCAGTGACACGACCAACTGGATTCAGAGGATGAATACATACAGGAGGTTCTAGTATGAACAAATTGATTTCCTGCCACTATAACATGGACACTAACCGGGTGGAAGCCCGGTTCGAGGATGGCACTACCCTTGCCATCGACTGCATCGCCGTGGAGGACGAATACGGCAACACCCCGGCACAGCGGGCAGAACTAGACTGGCTGCTGTACAATAAACCGCTGGAGTACGCACAGATGGTGCTGAGAGGGGAGATTGAGCATTATCTCTCGCTTGGTTGCGACCATGGAAGATTGGAAGATTGATTGACAAGGTTACATAACAGTTAACACAGCTTGCATTTGCCCTGCAATTTTTCAGAATGGAACGCCCCAAGGGCATCCGGTCTATATCCGGCAGATTTTTCATAAAGAATCTGCCGGGTATTTTTGTTTGTCATACCTATTGCAATTCTGACTATTTGGAATATACTTGTAAGTATCAAATTATTTCACTGTATGAGGACATCCGCACCAAACTTATCCAGTCCGGTGTAATGAAATGCAGAGAATAAAAGACAAAATTGGTATGTTCCACGAAATTTAGGGA